>Ga0210003_1002370_pt1 | contig 15999 bp, 23 predicted proteins | sample LantaG_FD_182804 | JGI IMG/M metagenome (GOLD analysis project Ga0210003, IMG submission 182804) | Deep subsurface microbial communities from Baltic Sea to uncover new lineages of life (NeLLi) - Landsort_02402 metaG (SPAdes) (version 2) | ecosystem: Environmental > Aquatic > Marine > Oceanic >...
CAAAATAAGGGTATCGTCTAACGGTAAGACACTCTCCGCCAAGGGGAGAAAATGGGGTGCATGCATAAGGTTCAAGTCCACCTACCCTTGCAAATACGTCTGTAGCTCAGTTGGTAGAGCACTAGTCTCCAAAACTAGGTGTCGGTGGTTCGAACCCATCCAGGCGTGCAAATTTAAAATGGGAAATTAGCTCAGTTGGTTCAGAGTGTCTGTTTTACAAGCAGGATGTCACTGGTTCGAATCCAGTATTTCCCACAATATAGTTCCCTAGCTCAATTGCGAAGAGCACTTGTGTTACATACAAGAGGTTGTCGGTTCGAGTCCGATGGGAACTACAATAACGGTGTGTAGCTCAGTTGGTTAGAGCGTTTGTCCGATACACAAGAGGTCGATGGTTCGATTCCATCCACACCGACCAAGGTTTCATAGTTTTATGGGGATAAAATTCTGCTGTGGTATAGCAGGGATGTCGGTTCGATCCCGATTGAAACCTCAATATAGGGATGTATCCCCTCACGCTTATATCGTGTAGAAAGGGTAATTGGTAACATGTGGGTTCGATCCCCATCTTCCCCACTAAAAAATAATTAAATTATTATGTCAAACACAGGTAGGTATTATGTAATTGTTGATGGTAGAACATTTTGTGTTGAACCAATTGATAATACTTTAGGGAAAAGTAGGGAAAATTGGGGTGACTTAAATCCAGCAACAGGTAAAATAGAAGGTAATTATGGTGATAAGTATTTAGGTGCAATACACGAAGATGATACTATAATTACAGAAGAAAATGGTTTTAAAAATATTATTAATTTAAAACCTGGTGAAAATCCAGAAGATTATATAAATAAATTACTAAAGAAATGAAACATACATTAAAAGAAATAGTAACAGGAACAAAAGCTGAAATGCAATATGTTTGTAATGGAATAGTCTATTATAATATTAAAGTAGAAAATTCTATTTATCAATTAGAAATTGATTCTAATGAAGATGAATGGAAAGCAACATATATTTATCCAGAATTTAAAGCAATTACTTTAATGAGATGGATAAGAAAAGGAATGAAGAATGAAAAATTCATTCAAATTAAATAGGAAACTTCGTGTTTCATTGATCTCTTAGCTCAGTTGGTAGAGCACATCCCTTTTAAGGATGGGGTCCTGAGTTCGAACCTCAGAGGGATCACTTTTAAACTTTTCAATATTTTTAGAATATACTACTTGTGTATTATATACACCAAAAAAAGATTTATATTATATGAATATATTAAGTTTATTTGATGGAATATCATGTGGACAAGTAGCTATTAATAGATTAGGAATTAATTATGATAATTATTATGCATCTGAAATAGATAAATTTGCATTAGCAGTCACAAAAAAGAATTATCCAAATACAATACAATTAGGTGATATTAGAAATGTTAATGGTAAAGGTTTACCGAAAATAGATTTGTTAATGGGTGGAAGTCCTTGTCAATCATTTTCAAATGCTGGTAATAAATCAGGATTTGATGGAAAAAGTGGATTGTTTTGGGAATATGTTAGAATTAAAAATGAAGTAAATCCAACATATTTTCTTTTAGAAAATGTTAGTATGCGACCAGAATGGATGGATATAATAACAACTGAAATGGGTGTTGAACCTATAACTATTAATAGTTCATTAGTTTCAGCACAAAATAGAAAAAGGGTTTATTGGACTAATATTCCTAATGTAACAATACCAGAAGATAAAAATATTCATTTAAAAGAAATTGTAGGTGAATATGATGGTATTTGGGTTTATCCAAGAGGATTCAATAAAGGTGGTGTACAATCATATAATGGAAAGTCACCTACTGTAACTATATCATCGTGGCAACACAATTTTATGATTTATAAAAATGACGAAAAAAGAAAATTTACACCCAATGAAGTAGAACAATTACAAAATTTACCAATTGATTATACAGATTGTATTTCAGATAATCAAAGATATAAAACAATTGGAAATGGGTGGACAGTGAATGTTATTACACATATATTAAAAAATATAAAATGAAAAAATCAATTTTTAATGGTGGTTTAGTAACAAGTAAACCAAGAGGGAGTATACCAAGTTTTGATTATGCATCATTATATCCTACTAATATGCAAAATCTTAGTGGGGATGCAACTGAAGAATTTAGAAAATTAATGAGGATAAGGGATAGAAATAAAAAATTAAATAAAATATTAAATAATATTAATAATATTAATAATGAATGATATTTTTAATTTGACATTTAAAAAAGATGAAACATATATAGGTAATCATTTAAAATTAACCAAATCGGGTATGTTATATATGACATATGATTTTGCATCATATTTAGCAAAAGATGGTTATGATTTATCTAAAAAACATTCATACATTCCTACTAAATACCACATTGTTTATTCAAATATTTATAGGTGTGATCTTTATATTAAAAAAACAAATAACAATAGTAAATTTGAATATTATTTATTAGGTAGTTCTGGTTCACACGGGTTTAATGGAATGCAAGATACCAAAAAAGAAACACTTGGGATTAGAACAGTTAGAAGAGCAAATAAATACATCTTTGATATTTATATAGAATCACCATTATCAAGATCAGAAAAAATAAAAATTATTAAATCTAAAATATGAAAATATCATTTGATTACGATGGAACTTTAACAGTATCATCTATTAAAGAAACTGCAAAAGCTTTTATTGAAGCTGGACATGATGTTTGGATTGTTACTGCTAGAACTGATTGTAATTATAATATGGATTTAGATAAAGTATGTGAATATATTGGATTATCTAGAGATAAAGTAATATTTACAAATGGTGATTTAAAATATTATGAATACGAAAAAGGTAATTTTGAATTACATTATGATGATGAATGGGATGAAGTTTTAAATATTAATAGAATAGGTGGAACAGCTTGTTTAGTTAATCCGGATTTTGAAGATATTTATATGAATATGCAATACGAAAAAAATCAATAATATGACACACGAAGAAATAAGAACTAGTATAAATATGTCTAAAGTTGGTAGACCAACATATGATAAAAGTAGTGATTGGAAATATGAACATTATAGACCATATGTAAATTCTTTAATCAAATTAGGATATATTCAAAGAACTGATTGGGATAAAATTGTAAAACTGAAAAAAATCCCTACTGATATGACATTTTTAAAAGCAAAAGAATTATCTAAAGGGATACAATTACCAAAAAGAAAAAATTATGGTATGTGGGGTGTGTTAGTTGATTATATTAATAATTATTCAACAGATAATGTATTTATAACTTTAAAAAAATTAGGACTTGAATATAATTATGATTGGTATGCAAAAACTATAAGACAATATCTTGGATACCTTAATAGTTTAGAAATAATAGAATATATTGATGGTGGATATAATGGTAATCATCAACATTTTTGGGTAATTAATAGATTAAAACAAATACCAGACAGATTAACATCTTCATTAGTTAAGAAGATGCTGTATGATAATATGTATAGAAGGAAAGCTAAAATTGACAAAATCAAGGAAAATCTAAATAATATATAGATATAAACTATATATTTTCTAAATGGAATTGAATGAAAAATGCTATTGGAAAAAAACGGTTGAATTTATTAATAACTTAGACACAAACGAATCTTTTAGACCTATAGAATTAAAAAGATATGTATATGGGGAAGATGACATAAAATCAACAGTAGGATCGTATATCAATTCCTTAATGCAAATAAAATATATAAAAAGAACTTCTAACGGAACATATATCAGATTAAAAACAATTTCAGAAAACTTAACCACAACTAAAGTATATAATTATTTATATAATAATCCACTTAAAGAAAGACAGGATAAATTAGATCAAATTAAGAATAATTTAGAAAATGGGGAAGTATAGTTTTATTTATTGTAATGAATGTCAAAAATTTTATTTTAATTGGAATGTTGACTTCGGTGATTATACTAGAGCATGTGGGGTTTGTTTCACTAAAAATATTGATTTTTTTCAATCAGATACTTTTGCTGAAATGGCACAAATAGAAAGAATGTATAAAATTAATAAAATAATTAAGAAATAATTTGGTAGTTTAATATTTTTAGCTTATCTTTGCTTTATGAATGAACAAGAAAAAATATATGACAGCTTAATTGAATCATCTTTTAATTGTAAATCAATTAATGATGTTCAAATTTTAGTAGATGTTTTTAAAGGACATAAATGGAATGGTACTAACTATCGTATGTTGAAATGGGTTTTGGAAGATAAATTAGAATATTTCAAAACAAAAGGAACTGCCACTTCAGCATTAAGAGAAGGAAGAAAAGATTTCTTGAATCTCCATATTAATTAAATGGAAAAAAAAGACATTTTTAAATAAATATATAATAAAAATAAACTTTTAGTAAAAAGTAGTATAAAAAGTAAAGTAATAAAAATTTAATAAACAATAAGACAAATGCAAACTTGGATAAACATAGAATTATTAATCTCATTAGAGACAACTGATAATGATCAAAAATTAATCGGGGATGGTATGTAATATCCAAATTACAGATAATATCAAAACCCGATTTTAACGAATCGGGTTTTTTTTTGTCTTATATATTCCGATATAGCTCAACTGGTAGAGCGCTTGTTTTGTACACAAGAGGTTGGGGGTTCGAAGCCTCTTATCGGATCAAAAAGTTCATTGACGTATTGGATCAAAAAATAAGAAGGTTCACAAAGTGTAAAGTTATTTCATATAGCTCTTGAAATAACCACAAACACAAGTTGGAAAAAACTACCCTGAGTTTAGAGTTCTTGGCAGGTAGCGGTTTACCTTAACTATGTCCGATTCATCTAGGGGTTAGGATACCAGGTTTTCATCCTGGAAACAGGGGTTCGATTCCCCTATCGGATACAACATATGGTGGCTTATGCAAGTGGACAACGCAATCAGGTTTTCACCCTGATCCTGTTGAGGTTCAGGGGTTCGAATCCCCTAGTCACTTCAAATGCAAGATGCTAATGGGAACCGGAACTATAGTTGGCGATATCCTGGTCGTGGAATTATAGGGATGGTTTGAGGGGTGCAGACCCTACATTAGACAGGACATCTTGCACCTTATATGCGGGGAGCGTGTTGGTTCGCTCTCAGGTTCATAACCTGACGGTACGTGGATTCGATTTCCACCCCCGCTACAATTCTAACCGAAAGACAAGTAGGTTACTGGTGAAGCGGGGTTCGTATACCCTAAACCAATCGAGGTCGTGCTCGGCTGGTGCTCGTTGCAAAAAACAGTTAAAGGAAACATGGATCGGTAGTGCTATAATGTAAAACGCCAGGCTGTTAACCTGGAAGATGTAGGTTCAATTCCTACCCGGTCCGCAATAATATATAAGTTTATGTTAGTATCATTTACACAGACTTATGGAACAGGAAGAGATGAATTAATAGATATTCATTTTAGGGATAAAAGATTGATTGAATTAAAAAATCATTTTGATGTTAATATTTATTCTTTCCATAATTGTGAACAAGCAACAGTAGATAAATTCAAAAAGTTAAGTGATGGGGTAATTAAAAATGTGGTTGTTTTAACTTTTGACGATGATACTTATCTTAAAACAGTAAGAAAGTGGATTACATATATTAAAGACTTAGGATGTACACATTTATTTTTTTCACAAGATGATACATTTACAGCATATGAAAATGAAGATATAGATTGGGGGGAATTAATAGAATATGTAAAAGGGTACGATAAAGATTTTATGTTGAGTTTATATCACAAAAACATAATATTAAATAACCCAATATTAGACCAAGAAAAAAAGACTTTTAAAGTATTTAATACGACAACTTTAGAATTCTATAATAGTGATAAAACACCTTGGTCTATGGATGATACCCCATATATTTGTACAATTGATATGATTGATGAATTATACGATGAAGAATATTTAAACTATGATAATATATGGGATGCTGAAGAATATTTAAGAGAAAAATATAATAAAAAAGATATTAATAGATTTGTTACTAACAAAAAAATGTTTCAGAATTATAATATAGTTGGTAAAACAACATATCTAGAAACCATATATAGAAAAATTCTGATGAAAAATGGATTAATTTAATTATGTACATAAACAAAAACACATTTGTAATTAGGGGTGATTTATATACAGATATGTATTTAGACCCTAGATTATTGGATAGGAATGAAAATAATATTACAATTCATGTAAAAGGTGATATTCATTTTGGTGTTCTTAGACCACCTAAAAGTTTAAAAACAAATGATTATTATTTGGATTATGAAGTATTTACTTCAACACATGGACCTATTTACGATTTAATAGGGTTTAGTAAAATATAAAAAAATATTGCGGGGTGGAGCAGGGGTAGCTCGTTGGGCTCATAACCCAAAGGTCGGGGATTCGAATTCCTCTCCCGCTACGATTCTTTACCTTGTGTTTGGAATTCACAAAGGTTTTGGACATTGTACCCGAAACAATGTTCACCTGGGGGTGTAGCTGACTTGGTTTTAGCTGCGGACTGTTAATCCGTGAAGAAATAGATTGAAATAAAGTAGGTTCGATCCCTACCTCCCCCGCAAATTATGGTGACTGTGGTGTAATTGGGTAGCTTCTTATAGCTACATCCAATAAATATTAAGGGGTTAGTATTTATTGATAACATACCACAAATGTCTATGTGGAGTATGAGGTTCAAATCCTCCAGTCACCGCTAATGCCCTTGTGGTGGAATGCAGACACATCAGTTTTAAAAGCTGTGGATCAATATGATCGTGCAGGTTCAAGTCCTGTCAGGGGTACAAATAGTTCGTCTAATACCCATAGGACAACTAGATGACACCGATACTGATTCGGTTATATTTTGTTAATATAGGTATGGAATCCTATACTATTTTTTACACAGTCCATAGGTCAAACGGTTAAGATGTCACCCTGTCACGGTGTACGGAGCGGGTTCAACTCCCGTATGGACTGCAACATAGTCGTAAATAAAAGACTTGCAATAAGTCACCTACCCGGGGGTTGGAAGTGGGTTTTTAGAAGGTGCATCTTCCTTGAACTGCGTGGGTTCGAATCCTACTACGACTGCAAATGCCCTTATGGTGGAATGGTAGACACGATAGTTTCAAAAACTATTACTGAAAGGTGTGTAGGTTCAATTCCTACTAAGGGTACAAAAGGTTAGTAATCTAGATGCTTAACCAGCGGAAGGATGAAGTTTCCTTGGATGAAATTGATACAAACAGGTTTTGGTGGTTCTTAACAATGTGTTGATAAAGTAACCGAAAACTTAATGGTCTTTGGAGATGCTTGGGTGTCTACTTCCCTGTCACGGAAGAATATCAGACGAGTTCGAAACTCGTAAGGACCGCATATAGTCTAGTAGTTCAGTTGGTTAGAATACCTGCCTGTCACGCAGGGGGTCGCGGGTTCGAATCCCGTCTAGACTGCAAATATAATATTCCTCCATAGCTGAGTTGGTTTTAGCGACAGGCTGTTAACCTGTGGACGTAGGTTCGAATCCTACTGGGGGAGCAAAAATAAACTTTTTAATTAATTTGTATATAAGTTATATACTTGTTTATGAAAAATTAAATGGGTTTATATTTTTAATGAATAGTAAAAGAATTGGTAATATATCAGAAGCTAATGTATTAGCTAAATTTGTTGAATTGGAAATACCTGTTTTATTACCATTTGGTGATGATGAACGATATGATATGGTTATTAATTTAAATAATATGTTTTATAAAATTCAAGTTAAAACGGGAACATATAAAAATGGTTATATTATAATTAATACTTGTTCTACATATGGTCATAGAGGTAAAAAGCGTAAATATTATACAAAAGATGATATTGATTTTATTGTAGGGTATTGTAGTTTTAATAAAAAATGTTATTTATTAACAAATTTTAAATCAAGTTCTATAGTATTACGTTTAAGTCCAACAAAAAATAACCAAAAGAAAGGTGTTAATTTTGCTATTGATTATGAATTAGAAAAGAAAATAAAAGATATTTAGGGTTCTTGTTTACCCAAGTCTTAAACAAGTGGTGGAAAGTTGAAAGAAATTTCAGCCCCAAGGTTTCCAGGTTTCCTAAATAACCTGGATTTTTGCCGATGTAGCTCAGTTGGTCAGAGCAGCGCACTTGTAATGCGCAGGTCGTGGGTTCGAATCCCTCCATCGGCTCAAAATGAATAATTATGAATGAATTGTTTAAATTGTGAAAAAGATTTAATAAAAAGTCAAGTAAAATATTGTTCTAATAAATGTCAAATAGACTATCAACTATCACAAAAAGTTGAAAAATGGTTGAATGGTGATTTGGATGGGGTTCGTGGTGAATACCAAACACAGAAATGGATAAAAGATTATTTAATAGAAAAAAGGGGTGAAAAATGTGAAGAATGTGGTTGGAATGAAAGAAACCCATACACAAATAACATACCGATAGAATTAGAACATATTGATGGTAATTTTAAAAATAATAATGAAGAAAATTTAAAACTAATATGTCCTAATTGTCATTCTCTAACTAAAACATATAAAGGGGCAAATAGGGGGAAAGGTAGAAATAGAAAAAAGTATTATTAGGAGAGTTGACCGAGTGGTTTATGGTGGTAGTCTTGAAAACTATTGAACCTGCAAGGGTTCCGGGGGTTCGAATCCCTCACTCTCCGCATATTAAATTAAAAAACAAATTATGAAAAAAAGTATATTATTAATTTTTGGAATTACAATTATTGTATCTATTTTTGTTTTCATTAAATATGATGGATATAAAGGTATGTTTGATTTCTTGAAAACTGAACAAATAGAAGTTGATACATCAAAAATTGAATTTGAAGTATTACCAATGGTAGAACCTGCACCAGATACAGTTTCTATTTATTATGTAATTATAGGTTCTTTTAAAAATTATGAAAATGCTGTTAATTATTCACAAAACTATGATTTTTCAGATATATTACCTATTACAGAAAATGGATTTTATATGGTAACTAAAGATTATTTTTTTAATATAGAAGATGCCATTGAAGAAAGAAATAAAATAGGTAATGATAGTTGGGTATTAAAAGATAAATTTATATTTGGAAATTAAAAAATTATTATTATCTTTGTAAAAGTTATTTGAAATATTTAAGATTTGGTTAGTGTAGCTAACTCCGTTTTTTGACATAATGGGTTTTATATATAAAATAAAAATTATTTTATGTATAAATGTGATAAATGTAATAAAGCGTTTAAAACACAACAAGGATTAAATTCACATAAGGGGTGGCATAATAACCCAATTAGAAAAAGTAATTTTATTGATTATAACAAGGATGTGAAAAGTGGTATTATCAGAAAAGAAAATACGAACCAATTTATAAAAGCTAAGAAAGAAGGTCGTATAATTTATGTTTCAGAAGATACTAAGAAAAAATTATCTAAAATAGGTAAAAAACAAACATGGAGTAACGATAGAAGAAGAAAACATTCTGAAGTTATGAAATTAGCAGTAAAGAATAACCCTGAATCTTATTCTGCTAATAATGTAAGTGGGAGAACAAAAACAATAAAATATAAAGATACATTATTAAAAGGATCATGGGAGTTATTAGTTGCGAAATGGTTAGATGAAAATAATATTAAATGGACTAATAAAATAGATGGGATACCTTATGAATGGTGTGGAAGTACACATTTATATTTTCCTGATTTTTATCTAATAGAATTGAATAAATATATTGAAGTAAAGGGGTATGAAAGGGAAAGAGATAGATGTAAATGGGGTGTATTAGAAAATTTAATAGTGATAAAGAAAAAAGAAATAAAAATGATAAAAGAAAAATGTTTTGGACCCATATCGGCTCTGGCTCATAACCAGTTGAAACCGTAGTTGGTTACAGGTGGGTTCGACCCCCTCTGGGTCCACAAATGTTCTTTAAAATATGGCTCGATGGTGGAATAGGTAGACACGCAGCACTTAAAATGCTGTTTCCATTTGGAAGTGGGGGTTCGATTCCCCCTCGAGCTACATAAAATTTAAACATACCATCAATGGTAGGATGGTGATTAGCAATACCCCATGTGGTGAGCAATAAATAAGGTTCAAGTCCTTTCTATGTTTAAGTTTTTATAGGTTGGTGGGAATGTTGGCTTGGAAGCAGCCATCATCTAAGGAGTGACAAGTGGAAGTGCTCTTCGACTATTATCGCAAATAGTTTGAAACACAAGTCATAGTAGGCAACGATTGTTGTGCGAAAACAATATCCCGATACCGAGGATACCTACGACACCACAGGGAACCAGCACCACATGCTAATGCTGTACATTGTCAACAGTACTAATGAAATATTCGGCAATTCAGTTATTATAAGAGTGTGGGAAGCTAGAAGAAAGTGATATGTTGCATTAGTACAGAAGGAATATGCAATTAAGTAAATGAATTGGAATCGGTGGATAGGATTTTACAATGTCACTTACAATGCCCTCAGAGTCTTTGGCGTAACAGCACACCCCCAACCTTTTTATTTTTTATTTATTTAATAAATTAATTATGTTTAAAAAATTAAAAAAGATTATACAGAAAAAACAAACCAAAAATTACTTAAATTCTAATAAAAAAGAATTAAGTGAAAGTGGTCAGAATATTACTGAATGGGAAAAGAATTTTCTACATAGTAATAATTTCAAATGTCCTAATTGTGAATCTGGTCCACTTTATGAAGGTCCAAGTGGGGGAATGTCAACTAATATTAGATGTAGAATATGTGGACAAGGTTATAATGTTACACCAGCTATAAATCTAATTCAAAATATAGGAATTGATGAAAGTTGGATTGATGAACAACTAGTAAGAAGTATTAAATTAAATAAAATAAAAAAGAAATCATGAATTTACAAGAAAAAATTAAAGCAGATATGGTAGCTGCTATGAAGAATAAAAATGAAGATGTAAAATCTTTGTTAAGAGTTGTTCTTGGTGAATTTAATCAGATTGGTAAAGAAGTATCTGATGAAGATGCCATAAGGATCATTAAGAAAATGAAAGAAAATGCAATAGAAATGGGTAATCAGATTGAAGTTGATATTCTTGATCCATATTTACCTTCTATGTTAGAACCTAAACAACTTGAAATTCTTATTAAAGGAATTATTCAAAAAAATAGTTTTGAAGGGATGAAAGATATGGGAAAAGTTATGGGAGAACTTAAAACAAATTATGGTTCTACATATGATGGTAAATTAGCTAGTGACATAGTAAGAAACAATTTATAAATAATATTATGAGAATAAAGGTAACAGATTTTGGTAAACGTCATTTTGATAGAACCTTCGGTGGAACAAAAGTATTAGATTTTACTGTTGAAGAATTTGAAAATAGAATAAATACTGATGAAAGAATTTCTAATACTATGGAAGTGGGTAAATCCATTACAGAAAAGGTAATAAATTTACACGAAAATAGTGTTAAATTGATTCCAGGGTATGCACCATTTTGTAAATTACTTGTTCTTGAAAATTTTACTGATGCTAGAATTGGTTCTATGCCAATCACTTTAGAAAATTATCAATATTTAAGAAGTGGTTATTCAGCAAGAAGGGATTCTGAACTACCTATATTTTCAAGATGGTTTGATTTACCTATATCTAAACCAAAAGCAGAATATTTAGTTCTTGTTTTATATTCAAAAGAACAAATTGATAAGGAAGGTAGAATTACTGAAGGTGAACACGATGATCCAAATGAAAAATACATACCACTTGATGCTGATTGGGGTATTGTTGCAATACTTGGTCAAAGTCATCCAAAGGAAGAACCAATGAAACCGGAAACGATGCTTAGAAATGCACTTGGTATTAAAGAAGGTGGATCAGGTGTTCCATTAAATAGGGAAAAGTATTTAGAAAGTGTTAACTTTTGGGATAAACACGCAACAGTTAAGTAATAACTTTTTAAGACTATTTATAATAATTAGTATATAAAAATAATGTTTAACAATTAAAAATTAGAAAAAATGGCAGTAAAAAAACATTGGTTAGGAAAAGTACAAAAAGAAGTCAACGGATATAAAGTTCGTATGACAGGTGGAAGTAGAGTTGTTCGTAAGGGTAATGGTAAAGAAACATCACACTTTCAACCAGATGGTAAATATGGTGTTTATGCAGGTCGTAAGAAACTTGTAAAAGATGGTTTCACATCTGTTGATGAAGCAATAGCATTTGCAGAAACACTTTAAAGATTAAAAAACAAGTAGGTTTATGATTTATACATATAAGCGACCTACCCTAATTAAATCTACTTGTTTTTAAAATATTGCGGGGTGGAGCAGTTGGTAGCTCGTTGGGCTCATAACCCAAAGGTCGGTGATTCGAATTCATCCCCCGCTACAATGATTAACGAAAGAACAAAACATCTTATAGAAGAAAATTTTGATTTTTTTATATTTAAATATAAAACTATTACAAAAGATGAATTAGAAATATCATCAATAAGACAAGAAATGGATTATGTTGCTATTAAATTAAGGTCTGAAAAAATAAAAAATATTAAGAATAAAATTGAAAATCAGACACTTAAAAATAAAGTGGAAAAAAAATCAAAAAAAGTTCATTTTTTTTCAAACTTTTTAGAAAAAATGGTATAGCTTAATACATCGGAAACAAAACAAGAAAAAGTTTCAAAAAAGTTTCAAAAATATTTGGAAGTTAAATTTAAAACACATATCTTTGTAACCGAATTAAGAAAACGTTCTTTAAAAATATTAAATGGTCCAATCGTCTAACAGGGCGTTCTTGAAACATTAGAACCTGGAAATATTTTTAGGATTATCGGAATTCTAAAGGTAGATTCAGAGGACACAGCAAATCTTCGGATTGATAAAAATTGTAAAAGCTGGATGGTGTGTTCGAATCCACCTTGGACTGCAAAATTGGAAAAAAGTGAGTTTTTTGTATAAATATATACATTTACCACTTTTTGAAAAAGTTCTTTGAAAGTATTAAAATATACCCATCGTGTGTGATGGTTAAGTAGACCTTCGGGTTTACGAAGAGATAATGTAGGGCAACTTACAAAAGGGGAAGGTATTCTCAACCTTTCCACCAACCTTCGGGATGGTCACAACACACAAGCTTCGTCTTTCGTTCCACCAGGAACGAGATTCATGTAAAGTCATTTTTGGGTAAAAGATGACTATATGGATATAAGATGTAAGTAATGAGTAGATTCACCTTCGGGTGGATTTAATTCGGTCCTTTGGTAAGGATAAGTTTTGTAAACCAACTTGAAGTTTCGGCTGAAGGTCAAGGAGCAAAATGAATAGGGGTGACACCCATAACCGGAGCGTGTCAAACATTACGAGATTGATAGATAAGAAGTAGATAAACTGTTTGAGTGTAGGTTTGCACAAAAGCTATTTATCAATACAAATGGAACGAGGGAAACCTTGAATCGTGAAGTATGGTACAGTAGGATTAACCATCCGAAACGCATGTCTAGTTAAGTATTTTGTCGGACAAAATCTTATGAAGCTTTGGTTGAGCACTAGATGAGGGAAAAAAATTACCCATACAATGAAAATATGGTTTATTTCATAGATAAAGCAAATCTTAAAAAGCAAAGTCTCAACCAGTCATGAAACGAAAGTCGTTTAACTCTTGACATCTTCGGATGAATCAAGATCACGGATACTCGCAAGGTAGAAGTGTTTTGTGGAACGAAGCGTCTAACCTCTTAGCGGGGGTTCACGGTGGGAACATCGGGATAATTCAGAACACAGAGTAGTTTCATGGTGATGAAGGAAACGCCACCTTCTAAATCAAGGCAACGATGCTGATTAACCTACCCGGTAGGTGGATAAGTGGAGAACCCAGGACTCGCAATCCAAGGGATAATGACACGAAAGAATCAGTATTAAAGGTGTAATCTCAACCTTAACTTAAATGGTCTGTTCGTCTAGCGGTGACTAGTAAGTATCATCAGGATTCTTGGTAGTCAGGACGGAGCAAGTCTTAGGACTGATAAAAATTGTAAAAGCTTAACGTAGGTTCGAATCCTGCACAGACTACGATTTTCATTTCATAAGTTTTAAATTGATAGTGAAACCCAATAGATTAATTTCTATTGGGTTTTTTTGTTATAAAATAATCCAATAACCCCTATTGTTTCTATATATAATGTAAAATATATTTAATTTATATGTTAACTGTTGGAACAACTTTTTCTGGAATTGGTAGTGTAGAATTAGCACTTAAAAAATTAAACATAAATCATAAATTAAAATGGGCATGTGATAATAATAGATCAGCTAAAAAAGCATTTTTAGATAATTTTGAAGTAGAAAAATTCTATGATGATATTTATGATATGGGTGAAAAAGAAATAGAACCTGTAGATTTTTATATGTTTGGTTTTCCTTGTCAAAGTTTCAGTATAAATGGTTTAAGGGGTGGTTTTGAAGATACAAGGGGAACTTTAGTATTTGAATCATTAAGAATCATTAAAGAAATTAAACCAAAATATTTTATTGCTGAAAATGTAAAAGGGTTAACATATCACGATAAAGAAAACAAAAAAGATAAATATGGTAGAACATTTAATACTATAATGAATGCTTTTAATGAATTAGATTATAATATTCATTGGAAAGTATTAAATAGTAATGATTATGGTATTCCACAAAATAGGGAAAGATTATTTATTGTTGGTATTAGAAAAGATATAAATCAATCATTTGAATTTCCAGAACCAATTAAACATAATAAAACAATAAGGGAATTTTTAGATGACCATAATGAAATACCTTTAAAAGAATTTTATAATCCTAAAGATATTTTAGTAAAAGAACCAGGAAAAAGAAAAGCTGTATTAAAACAAACACATATATGGACAGGAACAGCTTTTGAACAAAGAAGAAGGGTTTATTCAGTTGATGGTGCTTGTCCTTGTATAGATGCCACAATAGCACCTAAAATACATTATAAGTACAATGGTAAGGATTATTATAGAACAATCACATCAAAGGAAGCATTAAAGCTACAAGGTTTCCCAGGTGAGTTTAAAAACACTATTGGGGAATTACAAATGCGAAAAAAAGCAGGAAATAGTATAACTGTAAATGTTAATATGGAAATTCTTAAAAAGTTAATACCACAAAAATATTACAAATAAAAAAAGGGGATAATAAATTATCCCCTTTGATTTTTATATAACTAACTATTAGATTAAGTATCCATTAGCATCTGTTACGTGAAGAGCTAAGAATTGCTTCTCTGGGAAGAATCCTACGTCTGCAACTGCATACCTTGAACGGATTAACATTCTTGGTGCCCAAGTTGCTTCTGAAATAAGACTAATAGACTGTGCCATTAAGTAAGGAAGGAATAATAGACCTGGTTGATCTACTGAGTTCTTTCTACCTAAGAATACTCTATTGTCATCCCATCTCATGTAAGGGTCAACATATAATGTCATACCACCAACTTTACCAACTGGATATAATTGTCCATTTGTGTTAAGGTTAGCTCCACCTACTGGTGGTTGGATAACATAAGAAGCTACATCTTGCATAACTGAAGCTAAGTTACCGTTTGTCACGATATACTGAGCTGGTCCAACACGACCTTCATTTGCAATATAGTTAGAAGCATTGTTCACTTTAGAAACAAGCTTTCTTTGTAGAGAATAAGAAGTTTCACCTCCACCTACAGTCCATGAAGAAACATAAGTGTCAACGTCAAAGTCGAATTTAGAAACTGTACCAACTTTAGGAGTTGTATGTGAAGCTCTGTTTAATTCAGCTAATTCTTTAACCTTTTGAACGATTTCCTTAGAAATAGTTTGTGAAAGTTCGTTGATAAGAACTGATTCTAATTTTTGAACGATGTCCATACCTGTTGAAGCTTTAATATCTTCAATTTCAGTTCTTTTAAGAGCTGAAGTAA
>Ga0210003_1002371_pt1 | contig 15996 bp, 14 predicted proteins | sample LantaG_FD_182804 | JGI IMG/M metagenome (GOLD analysis project Ga0210003, IMG submission 182804) | Deep subsurface microbial communities from Baltic Sea to uncover new lineages of life (NeLLi) - Landsort_02402 metaG (SPAdes) (version 2) | ecosystem: Environmental > Aquatic > Marine > Oceanic >...
TTCTTTGCCTTTTTTAACCAAGTAACCGGCTAACTAGCTAACCAATAAAAATGGCTGCCCAAACAAGGCAGTATATAGAACTTTTCAAATAATATTTGATATATCAGATTATGATAAAGATTCATAAATATTTTTTTTCAATATCATTTGCCTTAATAGTGTATCATAAGTTCGTATAGCACTCAAGCCTTAGCAAAGAATATAATCCTTAAATTCCTACTATTTTTTAAATATTTTTACATTTATTAATACTATATTAATTCCCTTAATTTTTTTTAATTAACTTAGGTTCGAATCCTACCCGGCTCCCTAGACTGGAACATAAATAGAACTTTTGCTTCTACATTTTATTTTCCTCAAAAAACATCAAAAAGCAAATCAGTTTCAAGGCTATATCGAGATCCGATTTACTTGGTTAAAGGATATAAGAAAAAGATTGATTCTGGAAAAGTAAAGAATCAAGCGAAGCTAGCCAGAATAAAAAGCATCTCAAGGACAAGAGTAACACAAATCTTAAATCTTTTAAAACTTGATAAAAATATATTACTTAAAATTGAACGAATTGGGGATCCATTGGAAAGAAGGGTTTTTCGGAAAGATCGTTACGTAAAATATATAATCATGATTTGTGATAATATATTTCTAAAAACACGATTTCAATTAATGACATTTTCAATTTTTGAAATTATATCCTCTGCTATCATAAGTGAAAGTTCTGCCTTATTTGATAATTTTCCAAATACATTTCTTCTTGCAAAAATTGCATCATAGTAATCTGCTTGAATTCTAAATGTTTTAATTCTTTTTAAATTTCTACTAATTTCTCTTTCATCCTCATTGCTGCTATTGTCAAGTTCATCTTCAATATATTTATAGGCATCATACCCTTGAGGCATATTGCCCCTAGTTTTTATATGAAAATAATTATAAATAGTGTTATACGCAGCATAGAATGACCTACTAATTGATGTTCTCTTGCATGCTTCACAGGTAGTATCAATCTTATTTTTTCCTAATAGCCCTTTGGCTAGATCTAAATATTCTCTCCAATTATAACTCATATAAATTCAACATTTATATCTAATTTCCCTTTGGCTTCCTTAGCAATGTTATTCCACCATTTTTTATCAAATTCGGTTAACTTTAAAAATGCATCTTTTGGGGATAATGTTGTTTGAATGAAAATTGATAAATATTCTTCTTTGCCTTCAGGATCAACAATTAATTGAATAATATTTTTGCTTATACCAAAATATTTCCTTATTTCGAAATTAGCTTTATCTAGCATCGTGTTTAAATATATATTTTCATGTAAGAATTTAACAACTTCCTTTTTATCTCTCAAAATATACATATCTGAAATATATGAAATACTAGGTGTATAAGTTTTGGTATTATATTTAAATAAATTGAAAAATTCTTTGCTCACTATTTCCGTATTATCTGAGTCTTTTCTTGATACATCGATAAAATGATCCACCCACCAATCGAATTCATATGGTTTATTAAAATAATCCACTAAGTTAGATGAAAATTTATCAGTTAAATCTGCTAATTGGGTTCTGATTATTGTATCTACGAAAATAGCAAAATTATCTGCTTCATCAAAATCTGTTAGATGTTTATTTTTTCTTATTTTATCAATATTATCATCAGTAATTTGAAAGAAATCATCCCTTGTGGAATAATTATCTTGAGTGGAAATAACAGCTGTATTCAAAGAGTTTACCCCCTTTTATATAATTTTTCTAAGAAATGTTTTGAATAATTAAAAAGAGATTCATAATTTTCAATAAGGCTAATTATTTTTTCAATATAGAGGTTCTCAATGTTGTGATGATAATTGAAATTATTTAAAATAGTATTTTCTCGGGGTTCTATTCTTATGCTAAGATCGAATGATTCTTTTTTTGCATAAATCATCCCACCGAACTTTATTTTGTCTTCTTCCAGGAAACGGGAAACATCTTTCTTTGTGTTTCCGTTTATATTTAGATCAATTCTGATATTATCCGAATTTACTTTCCATCCAAAATTTAATCCTAATGCTTTATATGGATTATGTTTCAACAATTTTATACATTGTGAAGATATTTCACTCAATTTTTTTAATGTTTGTGTATTCAGCAATTTAGCATTTATGGTAAACCTATTATTATCCACTAGAACTGATAGATCTTCAAAATCAAGGAAAGAAAAATCATATGTGTTTACAAATTTTTCAGGCTTTTTATCATGTAATTTATTATCACTAAACCATTGTGGGGAAAATATGCTTGGATTATGAGAAGATGCGATTATTATAATGCTCGCTTTGTATATTTTTACTTCCATAACTTACCTTTTTAAAATACAAAATATAGAGAAATATTTATTTTTATATATTATAACATAAAACTATAAAATTAAAAATATTTAAAAACTTAGTTTCTATTTTCAATTTATTGTAACAAGCTTGTGGTCAGGTCTTGAAATATCACCTTTCATCTTCACGCTCATTTTTTTACACCTTAATACTAATACGACAAAACTTTTAAAAATCCTTCTTTTTTAGGAAAATAATTTATAAAAAATAAAAAGCCCTTCAGCAAATGCCAAAGGGCTGAAAATGTCTTGGCTATTGGACAGCTTCAGAACTTCTGATAAAATTAATATTCTATTGATATTATTATTCTTTTATACTCTGGATCTAATAACGCTAATTGATTCCTTACCCTTTGCCTTAAGTCTAATGCAGGTTTTATGCAAAATTCATATAATTCCTCTTTGGAAACATTTAAATCAGGAAATAAAAGTTTTAAAAAGCCAGCAGCAAGCCGCCAAATTGCAATTTTATCTCTTATGCTATCACTATTTATAGCACAGTTATTTTGAACGTACTCTAAATAACCCGCTTTATCTCTTAATATATGTAGTATTTCTGCAAAGAAGTCTGCCTTGAACCCTACACCTTTATAGATCATATCGCTATTAAACTTTGGTAGATCCCAACCAGGAAGAATTCCATGCAACCTATCAATAAAAGCTGTCTCTCGCAGGAATTCTGGCAGGTTTTCAAATAGATTTTCGTTTCGTGGCCTCCCTGATGATTCAATTGGTATGTTAGCTAACATCACTATGCCAGCTTCTGAAGTGATCTTTTGTTTTCCTCTAGTAAAGTAACCTGCTTCCAAAAACCCTTTCAAAATACCGATTACCTCGCCAGGGTTTTCGAAAGAAATGGATTGGCATTCATCTAGAACAACAACATCATATTTAACCAAAAGCCCAGGTACATTGGTTGCATTGTTGTAAAATAGGACAGCTGGAGTGACTTTCCCACCGCTCACCATTCGAACATAGCTTGATAAGTTAATATAAATCCAAGATTTCCCAGTTCCTTTAGGTGAAAGTTCTATTAAGTTGATTCGATTTTGCACAACAGGGAGTAGGCGTACTAAAAGCAAGAGTTGTTGAGAAGGAGAAAAAGCATTCGGATTATAGCCTATACTATTTAATAGTAAACTTCGCCATTCGTCCAATGTAAAATAAGACCGGCTCTCATAGTAATAATCTATATCAATCTTACCCACCTGCATAGGCTTAAAATCGGTTAACCAGATTTCCCCATCTCTTTTTTCCTCACCTGGGTGATAGGTGAGTTTTCCTGCTCCCCAAATTCCGCCACATAATAACAAAGAATAATTATCCACTATAAATTTTTCTATGTATGCATCGTTAATATCTAATGAAGGTATTTTTAATTTTCTTTTACCCGTCTTAAGGTCAATTGAAACACTAAAACCGTCAAGAATCACAAGAGATTCGCCATTTAAAAGTCTATTTCTCAATAGTTCCTTTTGTCTTTTAGATGGGAGATGATTGTCAATGAAATCTTTTATTTTAGTTTTTGCTTGATCGTCCAATTTTCCTTTTGGACAATGGCGGTCAATGAGCCATTCAGCCACATAGCTGGGTATATTTCTCTCGAAGCCCATTTGTTGCACTAATGATTTGTCAATACAAACCTCACCGAATACTTCCTTAGCTTTTTCTTGATATTTCTCCATAAAATTTTGCTTTCCTCTCACAATTTAAAAAGCTCTTCTGCCGTTTCGGAAACATCAACGATCTTTCTTATTTTGATTTTCACTTTTACATTGCCACGTTTTGGTTCTCCTAAGCAGTTGAAGCTATAAAACCCTTGCAAGGTCACCGTATTATCTTTATCTATAATCACATCTACTTTGGGTAAGGCAATTTCAATAGAGGCAACTGCTTTGTCTTTAGCGGGAACCTTTTCTAAATTCATCTCAATAGAATGAGAAGGAATATGCAGAGTTACCTTAGAAATTTCGTAATCATTCAGATTCCGAATCGAAAGTTCCACTTTTTGCTTTCTTGTTCCTATAGGAATGGGCGTGCTAATATGGAAACATTGAATAGCTTTTATTTGCACCGGTTGTAGGCAAAACTCCAAGTGAGGAACGAGAGTTTCTTCAGGCGTCATCCCTCCATGAACTAAGCCCTTTGGCTTCCTGTTACCGACAAAATTATAGCCTTTTGCAATAGCAATGCCTTCCATCAAACCGAATTTGTTTTTGTCTAAGAAATACCAGTTTTTATTAAGATTATGTGTTGAATCTATATAGACAAACCGCTTGTGTTCTTTTTCTGCTCTTGCTCCTTTTGGGGCTTTAAGTCCTTTTATGTTTTGAGGAATTGTACATGACCCGTGATCAGTACTTATAACGAGTTTGAATTTCTTAGAAACTAAACCTGGAGACAAAAACTCTTTTATATATTTTGCGATTCGCCTTAAAAAATCCTTTATCTCGTCTTCCAAATCAAAAAAGCCGCCGTGACTTGAAACATCGAGTTTATTAATAATACAACAAGTTACTTGATACTCTTCTAGCTTGCTTTTCCTAAATTCACTAACAGGGATAGATCTATAACTTACTATATTATTCTGCTTGCAAAAATCTTCAAAAACTAATTTATACTTTTGGTATTTATCAATTTCTATTTGATTGGGTAGTTTACCCGCAACTAATGCAGTTTTTGAAATCCTTGTCTCGCTTGGAAGCATTGAGAGACATGAAACTGGCTCACATGATAAAAAGATCCCCTGCTTCTTGAAAGCCTCGATAATATCTTCTAGATAAAACCAGCACAAGTTATCAATTATAATCCAAAGAATCTGATAACCCTGTTCTATGTATCTTTTAATCTTATACCACGTTCCATATATTAACGGAGAAAGTTCATTTTTTATTTCAGGATACTTCCTATAGAGCCACTCGCTGTAGGTTTCGGTAATTTCCTCGATTCTCTTATCTCGTCTACCTTGCTGAATAGACCATTTTTTATAACGAAAATATTCATCTATTACCCATTTACTCATCTGGCTCCAATCCCAATCCAATAGTGGTTTTAACGGAAATTCCCGGGGAATGAGTTGACTTAGTTCTTCAACTTGCTTTAGAAATAGGCTAAATTTAGCACCTATAAGGTTAAACAATTTTTTACTGAAATAAAACGCATTTTCTTTTATAAAGACTGAAAGAGCATTTATTTCTCCAGCTATTTTCCCCGACATCTTTGTTACTGCTTCGTTAACTACCTGTTCAAATTTTTGTTTTAATACCTTATCTTTATCTGCCCGAATTTCACCTTTCTTATATTCAAATGTACTTTTTAGAATATTTTTCCACTTCATCTCTATTAGGATGCTAAAGTCTGATTTCTTCTTGTAGTTATCGCTGCATTCAATAGAAGGAATCTGATCTAAATATTTCTCAATAGGTTCCAAGATTGTTCTATTCGATTCTACTATTTCATTCAAGATTTTTTCTCTCACCGTATTGTCATAATTCTTCAGAATCTGCGAGGCATAAATAAGGAAAGGCCTATCATTAGAAGCTGTAAATATCCATTTATAAACTTTGCCAACAGCAGAGTTAAACCACTCATCTTTTTGCTTATCCATAAACCTTTCTAAGGCAGAATACCTCTGATACTCTTCCCCCTGAAGAAAAAATGAAGTTACTTCCGCAAGATGTGTTAAAGTACCCCCTTTTTCTTCCCAACACTCACCTATACAGATAGAAAGTATCCAACTTTCTATCCTTCTCGTCGTCGTTACTCTTGTTTGAGGTGGATGCGTCTCCGCCTTCTTAATTAGCCCTAACTCTTGTATCTCAGAATCATTTATTGGCAAATTTAAAGATAGACTGGCTGGAAGATTCAACGCTCGTGATAAGACTGAACTTGGTGAAACAATTTCTATTTTTATATCAGAGTAATCTCTCAAGCTTTCATACCATTGCCCAATCTTCTTATTCCTATTCCTAATGATTATATTCAACTCTTCCCCTTTGTGAAGAGCATCCCTTATCTTGAGACGACTCTCAATAAATTGAGACTCGTTCCTAACGACTAAATCAGTAGGCTCGTCTTTGCTTAATCCATATGGGTCAACTGTTATCTTTATCATTTCCTGTATTCCTCGAGCAATTCTTCAAGAAGCATTATGATTTCTTCTTTCTTTATACTTGCTTTTTGTATCTTACTCTTCAAGGTATCTTTCAAGGACTCTGCCTCCTTTGATAATTTTTTAGCTTTGGCTGAAGGCTTTGCAACTTTCTTATGAATTCTCTCAATTTCTATTCTAGCCTTTGTCAAAATCCCTTGGTAATTTTTAAGACTCCCTTCAACATTTTCCCATTTTATGAATTCACCGAGTTTCAATTCCTTAGGTAATTCAACCAAGAATTTCTGTTGAAACTGATCTGTCCTCTGTATATTAGCATATTTCATAAGCTGATATGCATCACCAGTAAATTTGTATTGCTTTACAGCAGGGTCCAATTCGTTATACCAGTTCCTAATTTTCTCCATTATGTCTACTCCGGTATCACCCTTAACATCGAAAACTTCTTTAAAACACCTTATAGACTTCTTAACTACCTCCTCTGGATAGTTATTTAGTTCATCAACCACTCCCTTGAAGATGGATTCGAAGCCTTTCAAATCTGCTTCGTCCCAAATAGCTAGCTCCTTTTCAATCCTCAACGCAGCGGGGAGTGTTGCAAACAATAATTCTATTGTACCTGTATCTTTGGTTGGTTTTCCAATTTTTTGGAGAAAATCCTTAGTCTCGGGCCCTAGGTCAACCGCACATTTAGTCAGCGGTGGTAGATTCTGAAACCATTCAATGAATAATGAACCTACACCATCAATAACAGGAAGCTTTCCCCAGTCTTTATCTGGAGCAACAATATCATTTATGGCCCATAAGTAATCTTCCTCTAGAGGTAATTCCTCTCTGTATCCAATTGCTACCTTCTCTGGATCCGGATTATTCACAACATTATAGATAGTTTCCCCTATAAATTCCTGAGGCTCCCACAGACTATACTTTGTCCTTTTGGTTTTGATGGTAAAGCGGTTAGGATGCAATCTAAAAAATGCACTTAAAAAAAGTTCAATTACTCTAGGGGATAATCCATAGGTTGGCAATTGGAGATCTTTTACTAATTTCTCAAACTTAGTATGCGGACCAGCTTCAACCAAATAATTCTTCATCAGATGCCAAACTTCTTTCATATTTTCATTGATAGGTTCAATTATTTCATAGTAATCAGAATTGCCTCTTCTATCTCTCTTCAGCATTCCTTGCGGCTCAAATGTCTGTTCTAAAATCGTCTTTTCAGGAGGAGTTTTACCTTTCCTCCATACATAATCAATCTTTTCTTTCCTTATATCAAGAATTTGGTCGTTCAAACTTATCCTATCACTTTTCTGATCTGGTACCAATCGATTTGCCATTTTTGTATGTTCAACTATTGGTGTCTTGTCGAAAACTCTAAACATGATAGAATCAGCAATATCAGTATCTTTTTTATCAGCAACAGGCAAAGTTTCCCCCCCAGAGAACCATTCGAGATTTGCAACTGTTTTCCAATTTCTTATTTCGTTATCAAGTTTTTGCTTCTCATTGTCATAGCTGTCCTTCCATCTTTTGTAGCTCTCGGTTCCCTCGGTAGAATAAGAAGACTCTTTCCCCAACTGTTCCAGTACTTTCACATTCTTTAGAACCTCATATATTTTCGTAGGTTTTTTAGGAACAGCAATTACGATTTGAGGATTTTTTATGATAATAGCTTTTCTCTTTGCATCCTCGATTTCTTCAGAGTTTTCGGCCACTATATAAAGGATAAATCCATCCAAATAATTATTCTTAATTTGCTGTTCATAAGACTTAATGTTATCTAACCCCGCTGCAGCAATGTACTCAGCAATTAGTTTTCGAGTAACTCTATAATCATTCTCATACCCTCTAGCTATAATATCCTCTAGGCGATAGGAATCTTTCAAAATATAGATTGGGTTGGTCCATAGTAAAGACTCCTTCGCTTTTTCGAAGTCATCTTCAAAATTAAATCTTAACTTACCAGTTGTGAATTCATATTCACCATTCGCTTTTACCCAGAGAACATCGTTCGCTTTCAGCGAATCTAAAAGAGACTTAATTCTTTGCTCCTCGATATTCAATGATAGACTGAGACCTATAGGTGTTGCTAAAGGTGAAATTTTAGTCTTTATTGTATCAATAATTGCTATAGATTTTAAAACCGTTTGAGTTAAGATATCTTTTCGATCTGGTACCTTTCCAATCGATTCTTTATAGTAATCCAGTATATGCCGAGTCTTAGGCTCATTTTCTATTGCTTCTTTGAAAAAGTCGAAGAGTTTATCAATAGTATAAAAATTAAGTCTATTTTCTGCATTATAGATTAGGGCCTCATTTATAAATTTAGTCAATCCACCATCTTTTGTGTTCTCCTCGAAAAATGTAAACATTGTGCGATGTTGCTGGCCGACTACATCGGAAATTCTTGGCAAGCAACAAGTTGTTATTGGATGAAGAGGAAAACAACCTTTGGCAACCACTTCTATTATCCAGTTTCTATCCTTTTCTGGATATAGACCTATTTCCACTAATCCATCCAGTAATTTAGTATTTTTCTCTATAGATTGCTCTACACTTTTCCATTCTTTAGTCTCTCTCCGTTGAGTTATTGCATAATCAATCAATTCCTCTGCTTCTTCTATCGCCGTAAGTCTATAAGGATTGAACCTACCCTCTAATGTCATCCAATTATCCAAAGCCTCTTTACTTATTTTACCTCGTAAGTAAACGTGAGGAGGATTATGTGAAATCAAGAATAAATGTAATTGATTTTCGGAACTTCTTTCTACCCTTTCTACAAAGTCGCGAAGGAAACTAACCTCTCTACTTAATTCTCCAGATCGAGTAGATTCTAAGTGCTCATTGAACTGATCCCATATAATCGCTATACCTTTATATTCTTTATTTTTAATTAACAACTCACAAACTTGCGTGAATATTTGTGAAACTTTTTCATAATGTGGAACAAATGAAGTTGTAGTAATCTTTTTGTGCAGATTTTTGAAAAGTTGATAAGCATCTACTTTAAATTCTCTCAAATCAGCTTTTAAGGTATTAATGTCTGTTTCCTTCTCGTCCAAAAGTGCTTTAAGTTCTTCCATAAATTCTGGCTTGTTGCTCTCCCATTCTTGAATTTTGTTCAAAGCACTTAGATATGCAGTTTCCAATGTTTCTTCAGGCAAGTTTGCTCCTCTTGGATCAGTCAAAGCATCATTTAGGCCCTTTAAAAGAGCGTGCTCTGCGCCATCGGGGTCATAGCCTTCCAATAAAATGATGAGATAAGGTTTATCAATATTTCTAATATCGTAAATTTCAGATGCTCTATTCGGATCTTTTTCTTTAAGCCTGCTAAAAATCATCTCAAAATCTTTAGAGCTGCTATTCCTAATAAGGTAATTGGCAATAACTAACCCAAAATGAGATTTGCCACTTCCCCAGGTACCGGTAATCAAATGCACCCTGTTTCTTGATGTAGGATGTAACCCTCTACTTATTAGATAAAAAGCCTCCCTTACATTTGGGTTCATATAGTAACTTTCGAGTTTTCTTCTGTTCATCTCTTCATCAAAAAAATCTTCAACAATTTTTACATCCCTGGTGAAACCGCCTCTTGCTTCAACTATTTTATTTAACATATTCTTACTCCCGCGCTAAGTGACTCTAAAAACCCTATTTTCACCTATAATATCCTCATACGGTAAATTCAACCTGGTAATTATTAGTACAACGCTATCGATTCGCAACCTAGAGATAAGTTTAAAAAAATCTTCCTGTTTTCCCTGTGTCCAGGTATCAAAGAGAGCCTCTATTTCATCTATAACCAATAATGATTCTGTTTCTTTTGCCCATAAGTTAATATCGTGTTTAAAGTCGAGTGGTGAATATCTCCCTAATTTGGGGCTAATCATATTTAATTTATCTTTAAGAAGATCAACGTACTTTCCATCAAGTTCTTTACATATTTCTTTGGCTATCGTAGTCTTACCAGATATAGGTGCACCAAATAATATAAATACTCTATAAGCCGAAGGTGCCCTTATATATTCTTTTATCTCTATAATAATGTTATTTATAAAGGATTTCTTATACATTTTCCTCTTTTGAATAATACATTTTAAGAATTTCTAATGAGTCGCCTCTAAATTTAAAACCAACCTGGTCTAATCCTGCTCTTGTAGAGAGATCTACAAGTTGATCATACTGGGTACCTGAAAGAAGTTTAAGAATTTCTTCCAATTTTTTACGGTTAAGGGACAATGCTTTCCCTACATTACCATCAAGTGTCAATAATTCCTCTATGGTGATAGTCGCAAAATTTGGAAATTTTTGTTCTCTTTGGTCAAAGATAATATAGGCTATTAAATAGGGTGAGATATCTGAGGGGGGATTTTTATAAAATTTATTTTGGGATACGATTCGTTTCAGGTCACCCCCTATTTTAAGGTATTCCGTTTTTCCTAATGCATCTACTGATGTAAAAGATCTTAGAAATATGGAGACATCTGCCCTTAGGTGTTTATCATTTTTAGATCGTAGTCCTTTTGATACCAAAAAATTAATTGCATCGTCAAAGGAAAACCATGTTTGTCCTGGCAGGAACTCATTTGATAGCGAATACCATACTTCAGCTTCGGAATTGCTGGCGAGTTGGTAGTGAAAAATCCATTGTGTAAAGGTTTTATCGAAGTAGGGATCAAGCTCAGTCAATGTTCTCCCAAGAGGAGTTAATTGGCGCTTTGCATTATCACGTAAGCTTAACTTACCCAGCCATAAAACAATCGCTTCAGCCTTTTGGCTACCAACTCCTAATTTGGACATAATTTCAGTTCTTGACAAGGTGGCTTTATCCTTGAATTCATTTATAGCTTTTGCAAGAAGGATTCTTTCAAATCCAAAGGTCTTGCTAAACCCGATTGACATTTGAAAATCTCCTGCTTTGTTGTTGAGAGTTTAAGCTTACGCAACTGAACTTGATAAATTTTGTGCTGCTGCATTTTCCACAATGAATACAATTATTTGTTTTAATCTTAAAATGTGGATTTATTTTAATGGCACCGGTTGGACAGATTCCAGTGCAAGCACCACATAGTATGCATACCTGTAATCGTCTGATTGCACGCTCAACAGCGCTTAACAGTCTTTTCCTTCCGCTGTTAACTAAGAGGGAAATCCTAAGCCGGTTGAATCCGTCAACACCTTGAAAAATGAAAAGAGGTATCCCTTTATGTTGATCTTTTACAAGGTAACTATATCCGATAGGGTCTTTTATCTTTATTATCTTACCAAATGGCTTAAACCTTTCTAAAAAATCTTCACTCCTAAAGCTCTTTGGCAAAGTGTAATTATTTATGTTTTCCCCATCTGTGCATGGTTTTTTGTCTATATAAGCAGCACTTTTGCCAATACTTTTCCCAACCCTCATTTTCCAAGCTCCTGATTCTACATATTCTTGCGGGTCACCTTTTCCAATCTTTTTTGCATATTGCACTAAAAAATTATACCATTTTTTACTTTGTTCTGGGCAATATATTTTTATTAGATATTCATTATAGGGAGTATTATTTGGACAATATAAACAACCAACTCTATTAAAGCCTTTATTATAAGCATCGTTAAAATCTAATCCCATCGAGAGAATATACAGCCAAACATCAATTTCTCTCCACTCTAAAATGGGATAAGCAGAAAGTTGATGAACGATCTTTTTATTAAAGTAGATTCTTTGACGGTTCATCCTCCGTGTTGATTCGCTCTTCCTTATTCCTTCAAAACTAATAACTCCTCTGTTGCCATTAATTCTATTAACTACAGTCGCGATAGGAGTTCCTTTAAACACACTACAGCACCATGCATTTATTCTGCTGGGAGGTTCTATGAGCTTGCACATTTCAAGAAATGTATGACTGCTTGAATTTTCTTGAAAAGGAATTCTTATATTATTTCCAAAGAACTTCTTAATGTAATTAAGCGTATCAGGATACTCTATGGTAGTATTGCCAAATATATGAAGAATCCCGTCGGTTTCTAGTGCTTTTCTCACCAAAGATGAAACAACAGTGCTATCTTTCCCTCCGCTAAAAGAGACGATAGGCTTCCTTTCTGGATAAGACTTGATAATTTCCTTAATAAATGATATGGCTTCCTTTTCTAATTCATCTAGGGCTGACTTATTAGCTTTATAAAGGATCTTCGGGGTTATGCAATGTTTTGGAGAACTATCTCTGTTGAGGTACTCCTTTATAACTGTCGGTTTTCCATTCGCAGAAAAGCGAAGTAATCTTTTCCCATTAAACCATATAGTCTTATACCTCATCCAGAGTCTATCTTTCCAGTTTTTACCTGGCAATTCTTTGTTGGTTTCTTTTTCCAAAAATTCGCATTCTTCTTTAAACATTGGCTTCAAATCAGAACATATTTTCTTGCCTATGCTGCCGCAATTTTCGCATTTCTGTTTTAAAAGAGGTACCCCACAATTTTTACACCACCATAAATTATTATTTAAACTCATTAAAATTATCTTTGCTCCTTATTGATAAATTTTAATTAAAAATTCAATTAAAAGCTACAACAATTTTGTTTATTGCTTTTTAATAAACAACATAAATAATCAGTTTAATATAATTTTTTTTCACTTACTCCACTTTTTTTACCTAAGAGAATTCCCATAAAGACTAAAAGAAATTTCCCCTTCGGTTCTTTTCTAAAAAAATACCTCCACTTACCTTCGTGTAGAATAAAAGATTAGAGTCGGCAATTACCTTTTTATGGACATAATATATAATAATGGTAAAGTCAATTGTCTTCTGTCTATTTAATTCATCATTCTTATCGGACTTGATACTTTTTAAATAGGATTCTTGGAAGATTTATGAGTGTATCTCTTGAAATTATTTTAGTATATTTCTTTGGAGATTATAAACTGCTATTATAGATACTTCTTAATAATATTAATTATAATTTATTTTCAACATTTAGATTTCAAAAAACAATGGCCAAATTTTAAATAGAAATAAAAAAATTTATATTTTATTTTTTAACTATTGATAAAATTTACTTTCGAAAACTTTATGTATTTATTATACCACATAATTTTTAAAAATCCTTCTTTTTTAAATAAAAAAGCCCTTCAGCAAAAGCCAAAGGGCTGGAAATTGCAGGCTCCCCTAACGTTTTCCAGTTGGAAACAAATTATAAAAGATATGCGAAACATCTATAAACTAAGGGAGGTAATTAACATTTTTGTAAATACTATAAATCCTGTCTAATTGTGTATTATCTTTTATTTATCAATAAGTATCCCCTACTCTTATTCTAACCATATATTATAAGGGTAAGTTATAAAGAAAGTCGTCTTCTATAGTTCACTCTTTTTATTTTATAATCAAATTTGCCAATATATATTCTCTTAAGGACAGATATTGGAATCAAAGAATCATCTCATGATTTTTTGGATAGAAGAAGTTGCCGAAGGTAATTTTGGGAATATTTAAATTCCTTTGTTAGGCAATGCTCATACATAACTTTAAAACGAATTAATCTTCACAATAATAATTGCAATACCCGTGGCCATATATAACAAAGCGAAGATGTCCAACAATGCCCGTTGAGAAAGAAATGGTAAGAAGGATCGTGGGTAACGAAGCCATTTCTCCCAGCTTAATTCAAAATCCTCCTCTATAGTCTGATACTTAGATATTTTAGATTCAAGAGAACGAATTCTTTTTAAGGTCATTATAGCTCTGTACGTTGAGTCGTAACCGATAAAGCGCCAAATGCTTATTGTAGCAATAGATAAGAAAGCAAGCATGATAACGCCAATCGTAGGCAAGGATTCTATAGAATTTACGGCAATAGCTAAAATGCCTGCTGAGAGAGGAAGCATAATTGTACCCCACCTCTCAGGTATTCTTTTGATTTCAGAAAGATCGGAACGAAGTTCCTTGTATTCCATTATCAACAATTCAAGCATTGCTCCGGACAATTTGGTTACCTCCATTTATATGAATGTGAGTTTCGCACTTAATACTATTTTATATATTCGAGAAAACTTTTAAAAATCCTTCTTTTTTATTAAAAAAATGAAATTCATTTATTCCTCAATATCTACAGACAAACTTCATCCTCAATCTTATTGATCTCATCCTGATTTATACCAATATACCTCTTAGTCACAATACTACTCCTGTGGCCTAGCTTTTCAGAGATCTGCTCGATGGTAATGCCTTTTTTACGTGCTTGATATCCCCAAGTCTTTCTTAAGGTATGCATACCTATTAGTTTACTGTATAAAACTAATTCCTTATAACAGTTTTTGATCATTTGCCATAATCTAATATGATCAAGTTTTTGATTAGATCCAAAGACAATTCAAAATTAAAGATTGGCATACTTTATATTTTATTATTATGTTAAAAAACTTTAGCTGTTAAAAATACTCTTGCGGGCGGTCTTACGATAATGGCTATAACACAAAGGGAGGGAAATGCCTACCCAAAACATTAAAAAACTTTCTAATGGAAATGATTCCATATTTACCCCCTTTTTAAAGAGTCCTGCTCCCCGGAAGAAATACAAAAACCGGAGAGCAGGGATCGGCAACTTCCACTAGTCCTTTAAAGCCTTGTAAGCCTCAACCTGATTTTCGTATGTATATTTAATCATTTCATAGTTGTTCTGCCACTTACTTTTTGCCCTCTCCATAATGACGGGATATTTCGTTTGATTAACAACCCAATCGTATGCTTGGGTCTGATTCTGCACCGTATAATTTACCATTTCATAGTTCCCGCCCCACTTTGCTAAAGCCTCTTTCTTAAAAATCTCTATCATTTTGTCCCTATTAATATTCGTTTTTGGTCTTGGCTTTTCTGTTTCTGTTTTAGGAATCATCGCTTTAGGTTTCTCTACCTGACTTTCCCAATCCTTAACCAAGCTATCCAGTGTAGGAATCCTTTCTGTTTGTTTAAACCATAATTCAAAAGTATATCCTAACTCCTGATATTCGGCTTTAAATATGTCCTGATTAGTGATAGCGATAATCTTTCCTTCCTGATCCCTGACAACATACAAATCAGCAGAAACAGAATTAACAAAAATCAAACTAAGAAATAATACCGAAGCAACGATTAAAAAGATCCTTAAATTTTTCATAATCCCCCCCCACTTCCTTTTTAATTTTCTTCTTCCCAAAATAAAATTTATTTAATTATTGTATTCTGTTTCAATGGTAAACATTAATTGCTAATTCATCTAATTTTTCAGGTTTCGGTTTTCCAGTCTCCAAATCCCAACCTCTTTCGATGTAATATTCTTTTAGCATTCCTTCATAATCATTTACGATACACCTATCTTCATCTTGATATGCACCGAATAAAGGACGTTGCTTAGCTCTATCTGGAATAAAATCGTCTTTTTTACTGAATCCCTCTCTTATGTTAAATAATCTCTGCAAGTTATTTGTTCTTTCTCCGATTTTTAATAAATCTCTACCATTTAAATTCCACCCAGTTAACCCCGATATAAGTTGGGCATATTGTTCT
>Ga0210003_1002373_pt1 | contig 15991 bp, 13 predicted proteins | sample LantaG_FD_182804 | JGI IMG/M metagenome (GOLD analysis project Ga0210003, IMG submission 182804) | Deep subsurface microbial communities from Baltic Sea to uncover new lineages of life (NeLLi) - Landsort_02402 metaG (SPAdes) (version 2) | ecosystem: Environmental > Aquatic > Marine > Oceanic >...
ACAAGAAATATTAAACTTAATTTTTCGCTGGTTTTACCAGACCCTTATATTGGTACCGGTAAATATCCAACGCTAATGAAGTAACAAAAAACAAGTATTAATAAGGATCAACTAAATATAATTGATTATCAGCAACTTAAATTTAATGAAAAATGAAAACTACTTATTATTGTATCAATTTATTTATTCTACTTGGCTTGTATTCATGCAATTATGGCCAGATACCCAGTAGAAATTTTAACGACACATACATGGGTGAATATTTAAATCATGTAGCATTTCCCTTGGGAGGAATTGGTGCAGGTATGATTTGTTTAGAAGGGACAGGTGCGATATCGCATGTTTCGGTTTATAATAAACCAGATATATTTAACGAACCATGTATGTTTGCAGCAATTTCCTTGAAAGGTTTTGAAAATGGGGCAAAAGTACTGGAAGGGCCTGTACCAGACTGGAAAGTCTTTGGGCCTCCAAACACTGGCGTGGGGGGCCCTGCAAATTACGGATTACCCCGTTTTGATTATGCCGAATTTGATGCACGTTTCCCATTTGGAATAGTAAATCTTAAAGACGATGACATACCTTTAGACGTAACTATCACTGGATGGAGTCCTTTTATACCTAATGATGCTGACAATTCAAGCTTACCATGTGGTGGACTAGAATACAAATTTGTTAACAAAGGAAATACCGAAGTAGAGGCAATGTTCTCTTACAGCACAGAGAATTTCATGAAACAGCCGGGTTGTAAAAATTCCATAAAATCCTTCTCGAATGGTTTTATACTAAATAATGAAGGTACAGAAAAATCGCCGGAGTTGCAGGGAGATTTTGCTATATATACTACAGATAATGCAACAAAGGTAGACCATTGCTGGTTCAGAGGTTTCTGGTACGATGCCACTTCTATTACATGGAAACACATTGAAGAAAGTACTCCGCGTGTTGTAGACCCGGTTGATGCAGATGCCCCGGGCGCATCGCTCTTCGTACCATTCAAGCTAAAACCCGGAGAAGAAAAGGTTGTCCGTCTAATGTTGTCCTGGTACTCGCCAAATTCCAATCTGAATTATGGTAGTGAGGTTGAGAATACTGAGCAAGATAACCAGGGTGGAGATTTATCAGAATATGCTAAGAATAGTGAGCAACAGAGTGATTCTTTATCAAATAATTATGGACCTTGGTACAGTATTCGTTTTAAAAACATTAATGATGTTGCCTCTTATTGGCTATCCAATTATAACGACCTGAAGAAACGCTCGGAAATGTTTAAAGAAACATTTTACAACTCCACATTACCCGTTGAGGTTATTGAGGCTGTAGCCGCTAATCTGACAATTCTTAAATCACCATCAATTCTCAGACAATATGATGGAAAACTTTGGATTTGGGAAGGATGTGGTGATAAGAGGGGTTCTTGTTTCGGTTCCTGCACGCATGTATTGAATTATGCACAAGCAATCCCTCATTTGTTCTCTAAATTAGAACGGACCTTGCGTGAAACAGAATTTATAGAAACCCAAAACGACGATGGACATCAAATGTTCAGGGCTTCACTTCCGATCAGAGAGTGTGGACATGGTTTTCGTGCCGCTGCTGACGGACAACTTGGGGGTATCATGAAAGCTTATCGGGAATGGAGAATTTCCGGGGATGACGAATGGATGAAAAAGATGTACCCCCTGGTTAAAAAAAGTTTAGAATTCTGTATAAAACAATGGGATCCCCGTGAAACAGGTACTTTGGAAGAACCTCATCATAATACTTATAATGTCCAAGTTTGGGGACCTGACGGAATGTGTTCTAGCATTTATCTCGGTGCTTTGAAAGCAATAATCCTTATGGGTGAACATTTCGGGGATGATATTAACCGTTATGAAATTCTGTTGGACAAAGGGGTGAAGTATATGGAAAAAGAACTCTTTAATGGAGAATACTTTATACAAAACTATCTTGTAGATAGTTTGGATTCACCTAACGCAGTTGAAGTTTCAAAACAAATACTCCCCCCTGGTAAGTGGTTTACTTATTATAATTTGGAAAATTATTCTGATGAAGCTATAGCACTTTATGAAAAAGAAGGGGCAAAATATCAAAACTTGAGCGGATGTTTATCGGATGGTATCCTGGGCATGTGGATCTCAAAAGTATGTGGGATCGATGATCCAATCCTTGATCAAGATAAAGTACAAAGCCATCTCAGCTCAGTATATAAGTATAATTTCAAAGAAGATTTGAGCGACCATGCAAATCCCATGAGAGCAACTTATGCAATTAATAATGAGGCTGGATTATTACTTGGTACCTGGCCAAAGGGTGGGAAGCCATCATTACCTTTTGTTTACAATACTGAAGTATGGACGGGCATTGAATACCAGGTTGCTTCTCATCTGATGTTTTTGGGAATGAAAGAGGAAGCATTGGATATCGTAAGGGTCTGCCGCAATCGGTATGATGGAAGAGTAAGAAACCCATTTAACGAAATTGAATGCGGACACTGGTATGTCAGGGCAATGTCTAGCTATGGTCTGATGCAGGGATTAACCGGGTTCCGTTATGATGCCGTTTCGAAAACACTGTACATCGATTCAAAAATAGGGGACAGCTTTGATAGTTTCTTCTCTTGTCAAACCGGATATGGAACCGTCGGACTAAAGGATGGTGTGCCATTCATAAAGATGACGGAAGGAACCCTCGATGTCAAAAAATGCATGGTATCCGGCAAAGAGATTAATTTTTCTAAGCAAAATATGAGGCAATGAATTACAACCCACTAAATCTTTGAAAATGAAAGCTTACGTATATTCAATTGCATTTTATTGCTCTTCATCACAAGCTCATTTACTTACCATCAAAAAGAAGATGATAAAATGGAATTAAATGGTTCTTATAAAGGTGAACGTATAAAAATTTATTTAAATGACAAATAGACTAATTGGACGCTTACCCAAAGTTGGTATTCGTCCGGTAATAGATGGCCGCGAAAGGGGAATAAGGGAATCCCTGGAAGAACAGACGATGAATATGGCCAAGGCTTCTGCACAACTTATTGAAGCGAACCTTCGGTTTCCTTCCGGCGAAAGAGTTGAATGTGTTATTTCGGAAACTACTATTGGAGGTATTGCTGACGCAGCCCGTTGTGCTGATCAATTCGAACGGGAAGGAGTAGCTGTTTCTCTGACTGTAACTCCTTGTTGGTGTTACGGGTCAGAAGTAATGGACATGAATTTTATGATTCCCAAAGCAATATGGGGTTTCAATGGAACGGAGCGCCCGGGAGCTGTTTATCTGGCATCAGCATTGGCAGGTTATACGCAAAAAGGTTTGCCTGCATTTGGCATTTATGGGAGAGATGTACAGGATTCAGATGATCAGTCGATTCCTGAAGATGTTAAGGCTAAAATATTACGGTTTGTGAAAGCAGGATTGGCTGCCGCTATTATGAAAGGAAAAACATACCTGTCAATAGGATATACTTCAATGGGAATTGTCGGTTCAACTGTAAATCCGGATTTCTTTCAGGATTACCTCGGAATGAGGACTGAATTTGTGGATATGACAGAAATCATCCGTAGGATTGAACAAGGAATCTATGTCAAAGAAGAGTTTGAAAAAGCAATGGTATGGGTTAAAGAAAAATGTATAGAAGGAGCCGATGTAAACAAAAAGTCTTCAGACCGTAAAAGGAAGAACTGGGAATGGGAAATTGTAGTTAAAATGACCCTTATTTCAAGGGATTTGATGATTGGTAACCAGAAACTTGCAGAGATGGGTTTTGGCGAAGAAGCAAGAGGAAGAAATGCGATTGCAGGCGGATTCCAGGGGCAACGGCAGTGGACAGACTTTTATCCTAATGGTGATTTCACAGAGGCAATATTAAATTCATCATTTGATTGGAATGGTATCAGACAGGCTTTCGTGTTTGCTACTGAAAATGATAGTCTGAACGGGGCATCCATGCTTTTTGGACATTTGTTAACCAATACTGCACAGATTTTTTCTGATGTTCGAACCTATTGGAGTCCCGAATCGGTTAAACGTGTAACCGGTCATGAATTAACCGGTTTGGCAGCCAACGGAATAATACACTTAATAAATTCCGGTTCAACAACACTTGATGCCACTGCTCAACAAAGGGATAAGGATGGCAATCCTGTGATGAAATCATGGTGGGATATCACTGCCGAAGAAGCAGATGAGTGCCTTAAAAATACACGCTGGTGTCCTGGTAACCTGGAATATTTCAGGGGAGGAGGTTTCTCCTCTCAATTTATTACAGCCGGTCAGATGCCTGTAACCATGTCTAGAATCAACCTCGTCAAGGGACAAGGACCTGTTCTTCAACTGGTAGAAGGCTGGACTGTTGAGTTGCCTTATGATATACATACGGTACTGGACAAACGTACTGATCCAACCTGGCCAACAACATGGTTTGTACCCAGAATTAACGGAATAGGACCTTTCAAAGATGTTTATTCTGTAATGGCCAATTGGGGTGCAAATCATGGTGCAATATCATATGGTCATATTGGGGCTGATTTGATCACTCTTGCATCGATTCTAAGAATTCCGGTTTGTATGCATAATGTAAGTGACGAAAGAATTTTCCGCCCAAGCGCATGGAATTCATTTGGAAGTAATAAAGAAAGCTCTGATTATCTTTCATGTAAAGCTTTTGGTCCATTATACAAATGTGTTAGTTAGGTAGGTAGGTAGTTGATCCTTAATAATTATTAACAATCTGAATGTTAATAACTTATGTTCTTTGAAAGCTTGTTTTTTGCCAAGATTTTGATTAAATTTGATCAAAACCCTGCAAATCATGTTAAAGAAATTGCCCGTACAACCGCAGTTAGAGATGTTTAAAACAGTGCTTACAAATTTTATTCATCCTGAACATGAACTCTGCCTTTTAACGAGGAAGATAAACTGGGAAAGTCTGGAAAAGGAATTTGCTCCATTGTATAGCAAAGAAAGAAGATATAAAGCTCAAGCGAACTTATACATTTGAAATCCGGAAGTTAAAGCAACAGCTACGATTTGCCAGGAAACCAAAGAATATGAGGAAACACATAAAAGCTCAGAAAAAACTTCACCGCATTGCATTCAAAATCTACCAGGACGTTGTAAAGCAACTTAATCCGATACCCAAAAGATACATGGAGGAATTTGATGTTCTATACAGGGTACTGACACAGCAACGAGATGACACACATAAGGTTTACAGCATACATGAACCGGAGGTACTCTGTATATCAAAAGGGAAAGAGCATAAGCAGTATGAGTTTGGGAACAAGAGTTCATTCGCATATACCAGAGGATCAGGGATTATAGTTGGAGCAATGGCAATTGATGGAAATGCACAGGTAAAGGAGCTTACAGGAGGCAAAATCAAGAAAGCGATCGTTGACAAAGGTTATAAAGTCAAAGGAGGAATACTGGGTGTGGATATAGTAATGCCGAAGATGCTCAAGCGAGAAAGTTACTACCTTAAAAAGAAACGAGAGGAGCGATGCCGATCCAGAGCAGGAATAGAGGGGCTGATATCACACCTGAAACACGATCACAGGATGATCAGGAATTACCTCAGTGGCACAGCAGGAGACAAAACCAACACATTATTGGCTGCTGCAGCATACAATATGAAAAAGTGGATGAGGTTAAAGAGACAAGAAATATTAAACTTAATTTTTCGCTGGTTTTACCAGACCCTTATATTGGTACCGGTAAATATCCAACGCTAATGAAGTAACAAAAAACAAGTATTAATAAGGATCAACTAGGTAGTAATGGAGGTAAACCGGGCGAAAGCCCGGTTTATTCAAAAAATGAATTAAATGAGAACAAATATCTTTTTAATGTTAATAATCCTGCTACCTGTTTTTGCTTGTTCAACACAAGTCAATACGGATAGAAAATTAAAGAAACACATGAAACAATCTGAAGAAAACACATATAGTGAAGACAAATCGTTTCTCAAAAAATATTGTGACCTGATTGAACTGAATTATGGGGATGCTAAAATTTTACTTTCAAAAGATTACCAGGGTAGGGTTTTTACCAGCTCTGCCACAGGGGACAATGGATTAAGCTTTGGTTGGATAAATTATAACCTTTTTAAATCAGGAAAAGTAAGCACACAATTCAACCCATATGGAGGTGAAGAACGTCTTTGGTTAGGCCCCGAGGGGGGCCCTTTTTCAATATATTTTGAAAAAGGGAAAGAACAAATTTTTGAAAACTGGGTGGTCCCGAAAGAACTTGATGTATTAGCATTCGATGTTGTCAGAAAAACCCCTCAAAGTGTTAGTTTTCAAAAAGAATTTACTTTAAAAAACTACACCGGGACTATTCTAAATATAGGAATTGAAAGAAATGTAAAATTACTTGAACCCAAAGAGGTTGAAAGTATTTTAAATAGTACAATTGATAAATCGCTGAAGTATGTAGCTTATGAATCTGAAAATATTCTGATAAACAAAGGAGTAACAGAGTGGAATAAGCAAACAGGGGTCTTGTCTTTATGGGTGTTGTCCATGTTTAGTCCGTCAACAGTGGGAGTAGTTTTTATCCCATTTAAGAAAGAAAATGCAGAAAGTAATTTAAGTGGAATAGTTAATGATGATTATTTTGGTAAGGTACCCGGTGATAGGCTATTAATAAAGGGTGGAATTATTTATTTTAAAGCTGATGGAAAATACAGAAGTAAAATAGGTGTCTCTCCTAAATTTGCTCTGCCATACTGTGGTAGTTATGATAGCCAAAAACAAGTACTTACTTTGCTTTGGTTTTCTTTGCCGAAAGAACCATCAGAATATGTAAACTCAAAATGGGGAAACCACGATCCGTTTAAGGGAGATGTAGTTAACTCGTATAACGACGGTCCGGTTGAGGATGGATCTATTATGGGCCCCTTCTATGAAATTGAAAGCTCCTCTCCTGCGGCCTATCTTTCTCCTGGGCAAAAAATCATTCATACTCAGCGAATTTTTCATATAACTGGTGATGAAAAGAAACTAAGCTTAATTACAGAAAAAATATTCAATTTATCTATCACAGAAATCAAGGAAACTTTTGGAAAAAATTAATAATATTTTTTTATGAACAAAAATAAAAAATCTATTTCACTTATTAAAAGCCCGGATGGGACAAGTTATCTTATCCCTTTTATTCTCGTTACCAGTTTATTCCTCTTATGGGGATTTGCTCATGGACTTTTAGATGTATTAAATAAGCATTTTCAGAATATATTACATGTTTCAAAATCCCAATCAGGATTTGTTCAATTCTCTCTTTATATTGGGTATCTTATAATGGCTATTCCTGCAGGTCTCATCATGAAACGATTTGGATATAAGTTTGGAATTATTCTTGGACTTGGACTTTTTGCACTTGGAGCATTTTTGTTTTATCCAGCAGCTACTTTTGGAACATTCATACCCTTTCTAATGGCCTTGTTTGTTATGGCGTGTGGTTTAGCTACCTTAGAGACAGCAGCAAATCCATATTCAACGGTTCTGGGTCCAAAAGAATCGGCTCCCCGACGAATCAATTTTTCACAATCATTTAATGGATTAGGTTGGATTTTGGGACCTCTTATCGGGGGGTTACTTATTTTTGGAGCAGCAGAGACAGATGGAACAGATAAATTTAATTCGCTTCTTACCCCTTACATGATAATTGGGTCAATTGTTTTGGTGGTGGCGGTTGCTTTTTTGTTCACGGCACTTCCGGACATAAAAGAGGAAGTAGTCGAAGGAGCTGAAGAAAATCCACCTATGCGAATGTTATTGAAACATCCCTTCTTTATTCTTGCAGTAGTTGCTCAATTTTTATATGTAGCCGCTCAAACTGGTGTCAATTCATTTTTTATTAATTATGTTAACGAGGAATTACCAGGTGTTCTTTCTCCTGCTCAAAATATAATGGAGCACCTGGGCTATTTTGGTGAAGTATTCATGCCTAAGAATCCTGAACAGGCGGCGTCTCTTATTCTTGCCTTTGGTGGAATGGGGCTTTTTTGGATTGGCAGGATCTCCGGATCTTATTTCTTGAAATTTATGAATCCTAACAAGATGCTCATAATATATGGTTTCATTAATACATTATTAATGGTTTTGGTAGTCTTAGGTTTTGGAATTATTTCTGTAATCGCACTATTTTCTACATATTTTTTCATGTCTATAATGTTCCCGACAATTTTTGCTTTGGGTATTCGCGATTTAGGAGCTTTAATAAAAAAAGGATCGTCATTTTTAGTGATGGCTGTAGCTGGAGGAGCTTTTTGTCCTCCAATAATGGGTGCAATTGCTGACCATTTAAAAATGGCAATTGGCTTTTTAATCCCAATGTTCTGTTTTGCATTTATTTGCTATTTCGGTATAATAGGATATAGGAAATATTCAAAAGAAGTTTTTTAAAACTACCATTTTACGAATCTTTAAATTAAAGCTAATGAAATATTTAATGATAATTTGAAAAACAGATATCAAGGTAAAAGAGAATGTTAATGGAATTTACTTGTCGCATGATAGTTTTCTCTTGTCATTAATTAATTATTATCAAGGTATGAACTACTAATTTATTTTAAGATGATTAAACGTTTAAGCTTACTTTTAAATAATTCCATCTATAAAAATAGATTATTGAAATTATTAAGAAATATAAAAAATGAGAAGATTATTTTCCAATAAAGCCATAAAACTGGGGGCTATAGCGATAACCTTTGTAGCTGCCAGATGCGCAAACAAACCCCCGGTTAACCCTCCTAATGTTGTCATAATTTTTACAGATGACCAGGGTTACAATGATCTGAGTTGTTATGGAAGCACCCTTGTAAATACACCAAATATTGACAAGATGGCAAGTGAAGGCGTCAGGTTGACATCATTTTATGTTCAGGCTCTATGTTCGCCATCCAGGGCTGCACTTTTGACTGGTTCATATCCAAGGCGAATCGGTCTTGCAACAGGTTCAAGATATTCAGTGCTTTGGTCAAATGATGAACATGGGCTCAATCCTGATGAAATTACTATCGCCGAGCTATTAAAAAAGAAAGGCTATGCAACTGCTATTTTTGGCAAGTGGCATCTTGGTGACCAACCAGAATTTCTGCCAACAAAGCAGGGTTTTGATGAATTCTTTGGCCTTCCTTACAGTGTTGATATGCACCCATACCATCCAAACCAAGCAAATTTTCATTTTCCTCCTCTGCCGCTTTATGAAGGAGAGGTTGTCATTGAAACCGATCCGGATATAGATTTTATGACACAACGGATCACTGAGAGAGCAGTCCATTTCATCGATAGCCACAAGGATTCTCCATTCTTCTTGTATATACCTCACCCTATGCCACATGTTCCACTGCACGTCTCTCCTCCATTTATGAAACTCGCAGACGCGGAGATAAGGAACAAACTGAAAGAGGAAAAGGGTTTTGTAGATTATGAAACAAGAAATAAGCTTTATCCGCTAGTAATTAGCGAGATAGACTCATCTGTAGGAGAGATATTTAAAGCTCTTAAGAGAAATGGACTTGAAAAAAACACCCTGGTAATCTTTACTTCAGATAATGGCCCTTTAAAATTAAACGGAAGCGCGAAACCATTGCGGGGGGAAAAAGGAAGCTGTTATGAGGGCGGTGTCAGAGTCCCGGCAATAGCTTGGTGGCCAGGTAAAATACCGCCAAAATATGTTTGTGATGAAATGTTGTCATCAATGGATCTGTATCCCACAATTGCACGGCTGGCCGGGGTCGAAATCCCTAATGACCGTATATTGGATGGAATGGATATTTGGCCGGTTCTTTCAAAAGTACCAGGTGCGAGATCACCTCATGACAAACTCTTTTATCATGTAGGGAATACTCTTTGTGGTGTCCGTTCAGGAAAATGGAAGTTACACAGGACCACATCGGATGGATTGGAGTTATATGATCTGGAAAATGATATTTCGGAGCAAAAAAATGTAGTTAAGGAATATCCTGAAGTAGTTAAAAGACTTGAGGGTTATATGAATGAGTTTGACCTTGAAATGTCAGACGTAACAAAGATAAGACCAATGGGTGTGGCCCATCGGTCAAACAACAAACGTAAAACCAGAAAAGAAAACAAAAATTAGAGCAAGGAATGAGGAACCAGGTTGAAAGCAAATTTGGACAGGGAAAAACCTGCAAACACAATAAAGTAAGCACAAGAGCAGCAAGAGCTTCCGAAAGCTCGATTGCAGTTATACTCTTTGTTCTGAACTTAGTAAAGTTCAGCAAAGAATTTTTGTTCTCATTCCTAAAAGAGGCTTATTGGTCACTTTTTCTGGTTCTAAACATCTTTTATCTGAACCCCAAAGAAAATATTGCATATAAAGTATCACTAGTGTCCGACTAAAATAATAAAAGAAGGGGTACTCCCCAAAGGTTTCCCCCAAATGTTGTAATTTGGTTTTTGCGAAAACATACTACAACATGGGTAAAATTACAGAAATTAAATTTGTCGGACAGCCGATTTTTAAACAGATTATGAATTTGGTTAGTAAAGTAGACATCCAGGGGCTGATCAGGAAACATAACAGTGATTATTACTACAAGGCATTTAAAACGAGAACGCATTTGTTCACTATGCTATTCGGGATACTGAGTCGATGTGATTCAATGAATGAGATATGCGAAGGATTGCGGGCCATGGGCGGTAAGCTTAATCATTTGGGATTGGATAAAGCCCCCGCTAAGAGTACCGCTTGTGATGGTTTGCGCAATCGAGACAGTAAGTTTTTTGAAGATCTGTATTTTACTTTGGTAAAGCATTATCATAGTTTTTTGTCGGACAGCCGAACTTTTGGGCTGACATTTAAAGAGGTTCTTTTGATAGATTCCACGTCAATCAGGTTGTTCAGTAATATATTGAAAGGGGTTGGCTGCAACCCAAAAGGAGACGGAAAGAAGAAAGGTGGCTTAAAAGTTCATATGCTGATTGATGCAGTTCAATCGGTTGGACGATTTATTAAAATTACGGCCGCAAAAGTACATGATAAAAACTTTCTGAAAAGCATTGAATTGATCTCGCACAGTATGGTTGTCTTTGATAAAGCATATAACTACTATCACCAATTTGCATTATGGACACAAAATCAGGTATATTTTGTTACCCGTATAAAAAGTAATGCAGTATATACAGTTATTGAGGTTAAGCGGAGTCATTATCGAAAAAAAGGTCAGGCAAAAGTGCTAAGCGATGAAATAATCGAGTTGGAATATCATCCTGAAGATGAAAATCGTACTGTGTTAATTGGAAATTACGTTTCTGAATTCAATACATTTAGTTCGGGGACAACTTCTCCTGAATGGAGAGGAGTGTATTCAGGACGGTTTACCTATGTTAAATGGCTTACAGGCAAGGAAGAGTTCTATGATAATACTAAGGATCCGTTTCAGTTAAATAATCTTGTTGAAGATGGAGGTTCTTCAGAGATTATAAGTGAGTTCAGAAAAAAACTGAATAATCTTTTAACTGAAGCTGGGGATGATTTCCTACCTGGGAACGCATATGGAAAGTGGTTTAATGAAAATAGATACCCTAAAATGGATGTGATCTCAGGTAAATAGTAAAAAATTATGGAGCGCCAATGATTCCCTTGGATATGTTCCAAGGAAAGAAGAATATCCAGCACAAGGTATTATTACTGATGAAAATGGAGTTCAGGATTTTAAGCACTTCAAAAACCAGGAACTGATTAGTTAGGATAATAGTTCTCTATAACTTTTATTAAAATTTATTTTAGAAATTTAGTAGTAAGAAATATAGAAAAATGAAGAATAGAAAACTATGTATTGGAGTAGATTTTGGAACCGACTCCGTACGATCAATTCTGGTAGATGCTGAGAATGGGAAAGAAATGTCTTCTTCTGTTTTCAATTATCCCAGATGGAATAGAGGATTGTATTGTGACGCAACAAAAAATCAATTTCGTCAGAACCCACTCGATTTTATAGAAGGACTAGAATACACGATTAAAGGAGTACTGGAAAATAATCCTGATTCTGCTCAACAGGTAGTAGCAATCTCAATCGATACCACAGGCTCTACCCCGGTTGCTGTAAATAAGGAAGGGACTCCCTTATCGATGCTTCCCGAGTATTCTGAAAATCCAAATGCAATGTTTATTCTGTGGAAAGATCATACTGCTATACACGAGGCTGACCAGATCAATGCCCTTTGTCATTCTTGGGAGACAGATTACAGCAAATATTCTGGAGGTACATATTCTGCAGAATGGTTTTGGGCCAAGATACTTCACATTATGAATGTGGATGAAAAAGTTGGAAAGGCAGCCTTTTCCTGGGTGGAACATTGTGATTGGATGCCAGCATTGCTTTCTGGCGAAACAAACCCACTTCGAATTAAACGCAGCAGATGTGCAGCTGGTCATAAAGCTATGTGGCACGAAAAATGGGGTGGATTACCTTCCGATAAGTTTTTATCGGTTCTTGACCCCAGATTATCAGGATTATCCGATCGATTATTCACGGAAACATATACCAGCGATATTCAGGCAGGTTCACTTTCCCGGGAATGGGCCGAAAGACTTGGATTAAGCAAAACAGTAATTGTTGGAGTAGGCGCTTTGGATGCGCATATCGGAGCTGTTGGCGGAGAGATAAAACCTAATTTTTTAAGTAAAGTGATAGGGACCTCTACCTGCGATATGTTGATTGCTCCTATGGAGGAAGTGGGGGATAAATTAATAAGAGGAATAAGTGGCCAGGTTAATGGTTCGATTATTCCGAACATGCTTGGGATGGAAGCGGGGCAATCTGCATTTGGTGATATTTACGCGTGGTTTCGTGATTTGCTGATGTGGCCACTTAAAGTTTATTTACCAGAAAAAGATGCTATTTATTCTGAAATTAAATTTAAATTGTTAGCAGAATTGAGTAATCAAGCGGCTAAACTTCCTTTTGGCAGCACTGATGTTTTAGCTATAGATTGGATGAATGGACGGAGGACACCTGATGCCAACCCACACCTGAAAGGTATTATTTGCAACTTAACACTAGGTTCTGATGCTCCAAGAATATTTAAAGCATTGGTTGAAGCAACAGCATTTGGTGCAAAAAAGATTGTAGATCGGTTTACAGAACAGGGTCTTTCTATAAATGGAATTATTGCTTTAGGAGGAGTAGCAAAGAAATCTCCATTTGTCATGCAGGTGCTTTCAGATGTTCTCAACATGCCTATTAAGGTGGTACGCTCGGAACACACATGTGCTTTGGGCGCTGCCATGTTTGCGGCAGTCGTTGCTGGAATCTATCCGACTATTGAAGAAGCTCAGAAGAGGATGGGAAAAAGATTTGATATAGTTTATAATCCAATAGCCGGAAATGTTATTAAATATCCTTCTTTATTTGAGAATTATTCCAAGATAGGGAGTTTTATTGAGACTATTTCTTAACAAAAATTAGAGAAAGGAGCATAACAGGAGGAGTATCTTAGTAAAATCAAAAATCTTTCAAAATAAACCCAGATTAAATAAATTTTTGAAAGGATCAGGATTATTAATATTTTTTATAAATATTATTACATTGAACTTTATTCATGATATTTTTAATAAAATTATAAACTGTTTGGCTTCAGCAATATTTGGACTCTTGATAGCTTAAAATTAAGAGATATTTTCATTAAATCAAAGTTATTTTTTGCACTTCATAATCCAATTTCCTTTTCAGTAAAGTACGTTGCTTAATATCTTCTCTCCTGGCAAAGATCTCCTGGTCTTTTCCAAAATAGACATCTGCAGGAGTTACGTTATTCAATGACTCATGGTATCGGTGGTTATTATAATATTCTACAAATTCAGCAATCTGATCCTTCAGTTCTTCAGGGCTATAATAATGTTCCAGTTTAATGATGTTCTTCATCGTTCTATGGTATCTTTCAATCTTGCCTTGAGTCTGAGGATGAAGCGGTTTCCCTCGAACATGGGTTATTGACAGGTCCTCTAAAAACTCTTTCAAATCACCTGAAACATAGCAAGATCCATTATCAGATAATAACTTCGGACGCTCATCAACAGTCAATCCGGTAATGTCAAGAGCTTTCAATACAACCCTCCCGACATCATCAGACCGCATATTCTTACATAACTCCCAGGCTATGATGTAGCGAGAATAATCATCCAAAATTGTGGTGAGATAATACCAACCCCAATGAACTACTTTCAAGTAGGAGAAATCAGTCTGCCAGAGCTCATTCACTCTGGCAGGTGGGTCCTTGAAGTGATCCGCTGCCTTCATGAAAATATGTGTCGGACTGGTTATTAAATCCCTGCTTTTAAGTATGCGGTAAACACTTGATTCACTGATAAACCATTCATGATGATCAGTAATATGGAAGGCCAATTCTCTCGGCGACTTCTCAGGGAACTCCAATGCTACAGTCACCACTTCTTCTCTTTCCTGGTCTGGAATATGGTTCCATTGCCTTCTATCCAGACTAAACTGTGGAAGTAAACCATCATAGCCTTTTTCACGATATCTTCCATACCAATCATAAAACGTGCTTTTTGGTATGTCCAATTGATTCAAAGTCAATTTTACAGGAAGATCAGATTCCTCAACCATCCTGATTATCTCAAACTTTTCACTGGCATTAAACCTCATAGCCCTGGGTTTTAAGATGAGCCATTTTGGTTTTTTTTAAACTGCTCATACTTTAAAAAAGTCTCAGCCAGGAGCTTCTTTAAATTATCGTTTTCGCGACGCAGCAATGTCACCTCATCTGTTGTTGCCTCTCGTTGGGTGTCACCACTTAAACGTTTCTTCCCTCCTTCAAGAAACCCTTTGCTCCATCGATAATACAAATTAGGATTAATGCCCTCGCGACGGCATATAGTAGCTATGCTGTCTTCACCTCTTAATCCTTCAAGTACAATTCTGATCTTTTCCTCTGACGTGAATTTGCGACGTGTTTTTCGCTTGATTTCCCGGACTATTGCCTCCGGGCTTTTTTTCTTTTTCTCATTCATATTAAACTCAAATTAATGTTAAGTTAAACATAAAATGTCTCTCTTAACTTTTTACTAATTGGAGTCCGAACACTTTGAAGACCTACAGTTCACAACTCAATAAGAATCTCTTGTCTTGTATACTTTCTTATCAGATATGACATTTAAAAAGGGGCGTAAATTGAAAGAATGTCTGGTACCATTATGGAAGTATTTTATGAATGCTAAGTTATCAAAAAACTTTTCTGCCTAAAGACACTTTTAATTAGTTCGTTATTTCATTCCTCACAAAAAATCACACAATATTTCAAAAATGGCTATTTAAGAGTAACTTTAGTGGACATCTAAACTAGTGATGCACAAGGCCAAGAAGATACTTTCAGTAAAATAGACCAATGAAAGACTTCATAAATGATAAATTAAAGACAAGAAGAGAAGTATATCTGAAGGATTCAAATATAATTCTGGAAGACTATAGAAAAGAAAGAGAAAAGATTGAAGAATATGATGGCAGACAGCTTTTTGAAATGCTCCAGAACGCAGATGATGAGGCCATCACTGAAAAAGGAAAAACATGCTTTATTAAGTGGAAAAATCGGTCATATAGACCACCCTTCACCGTTTTTGTGAGACCATGCTTCACCGGCTGTAAAAGACCACCCCTAAGTTAACATCCTTTTTTTGCTTCAATTTTACCATAATTCCCAAGGTGATTTTACAAAGTTATTTTTTTAGTCTGTTTCTCCAAGTGATATAATTGTTTTATTATTTCGTTTTCGCATCGATTCACCAGAGAGTTCAATACGATGTGCCTGATGAACGATGCGATCCAGTATAGCATCCGCATTATGCTAACATTCGCATATTGCAGATTATCCGAACTTTTTTATTATGCGAAGTGGTTTTTAAAGAACTCTATTAATCAATCACTTATATATATTTAGGCATCACTTTGTTAGCATAATAATTTTCTTTGTAATCTGGGTATAAGCCCTGA
>Ga0210003_1002374_pt1 | contig 15989 bp, 13 predicted proteins | sample LantaG_FD_182804 | JGI IMG/M metagenome (GOLD analysis project Ga0210003, IMG submission 182804) | Deep subsurface microbial communities from Baltic Sea to uncover new lineages of life (NeLLi) - Landsort_02402 metaG (SPAdes) (version 2) | ecosystem: Environmental > Aquatic > Marine > Oceanic >...
CCCCCCCCAAAAAAAAAAAAGGTAACGCTCACCTCGATGAAGAAGACGACGACGCCGTAGAACATGTACCTCCCGAGGTCCATCGTCTTGGTCACGCGCACGAAGAAGTACAGGATCAGGGAAAGGCAGTAGAAGGTCACCGCGGCGATCCCGCCCCAGTTCTTCTTCGTCTTGCGGTCGTACTTGCGGAAGTTGTAGCCCTCGGGGATCTGGGAAGGGAGCACCGTGTCTGCCGGCACGGGGGCGAACATGGCCCTGATCTCCTCGCCGAGCTCGACGTCGGCGTTGTAAGGGTGGGCGACGTATTCCTGGGAGAGAGAGTTGGAAGAGGAGTTTTTGAAGAGTTTTTTTTTGGAGGTGAGTTTTTTTTGAAGAGGTGAGTTTTTTTGTTTTCGTTTTTCGTTTTTCTTTCGATCTCTCTCCCTCTCTCTCGAGCTCACGCGAAGAAGAAAAAACAAAAAACTCACCACGATCTCCTCCTCCTCCTCGGACTCCGACTCCTCCACGACCTGCTTGGACTTGCGGATCGTGCGCTTCATCGACTGGTGCGTGTCGAGCGTGTCGGACGCGTACTGTGGTGGGGGGTTTGTGTTTTTGAGAGAGAGAGAGAAAGAGAGAGAAAGAAAGGGAAGAGGTTGAGAGGTGAGCGAAAAGAGCGAAGAACGAAACGAGGGGTCTGAAAGCGGCAAAAGTGGAAGAAATGGAGAATCCTCGCCCTTCCTCTTCCTCTCGACACCGCCAAGACGCGCGCTTTCTCGGCTTTTCTCCCCCCGATCGACGATAGACACCGTCTATGCGCCATCGCGGGGGTTAGAAGGGATCGCAATTCGATATAAGAGCACAGAGAGGCGCGCGAGAAATGAATGAAAGAGAAAAAAGCTAGAAGAATCGAAAACTCACCCCGCCCTTGCCGCCGTCGTCGTAGCCGTCGTGGCCCTGGCCGCCGCCCTGGCCGCCGCCTGCGCCGCCGTCATCCTCGAGAGCCTCGGCGAGCCTGTGAGATCGATTGATTGGGAGAGAATTGGAATGCAAAAAAGGTGAGAAAGGGCGAGGAAGACGAGTCGCATTCGGTGAAAAAAAAGCAAGGGAAGGGCCTCGGCGCGTCGAGGGAGAGAGCGAGAGAGGTCCGCCGAGCGTCAGCGACTCTCTCGCGCTCGCGTTTTTTCTGCATCATCATCATTTCGCGCTCCGGCGCAGAAAGCATGCTCCCGCTCCTCGAATCCCCAACCGCCACCCAGAAACGGAATGAGTACGTCGAACGAGGCATGTCGACGGAATGGAAACAACGGAACAAGGCGATTTGGGGCTCGCATTTGCTCGGCGAGGGGTGGACTAGAGGGCCGAGTTTTTTTTCCCTTTCTTCTTTTCGGCCTCAACTCTCTTCCTCCCCCCGGTCTCGACGCTTGGAGACGAACAAGGAAAATCAATCAGGAAAAAAACGCACCTCATAAGGATACCCAACGCCTCGCGTTTGGAACCACCTCCCCCGCGGCGCTGTAATGAATGTGAGATCAGGAGTGTTGGGGGTGGGATAAAGGTGAGCGAATTCGGAAGAAGAGAGAAAGGGGCGCGGAAAGAGATGTCGGAATTGGTTCGCGCGAGAAAAGAAGAGCTTGATGAAGGGACCATTCATTTTCCTTATTTCTTTTCCTTGTTCTTAAACCTACCTCGTCGCTGCCCGAGGAGCCGCCCGTGTCCATGAGCCCATCGGCATGGCCCATCTCTCTCTCAGTCAATCTCGCGGTGGAGCGGAGAAGGAAAAGAGTGAGAGAAGGGGGCAACTGCCGGCGGACGGGTAGAAGAATCAAGCAGCGCTTGCTCGCGCCGCTTTTGCTTTTGCTAGTGGAAGAGAGCGATGAAACTCTCTTTCGGAAGAGCTAGCTCGCTCTCTCGCTCGCTCTCGCTCTCTTCCCTCTCGCGCAGGCGACCTCGGAAACGCGGAGTGCGCGTGTGCCGGGGTCTCCCGCGAAGGAGAGGAGAGAGGGAACGCGGAGAAGGAGGGGCTGAAAGAGGCCCTCTTCTCGGCAGAAAAGTTGAGAAGAAGAAAAGAAAAAGGAAAAGTGAACTTCTTGCCCCTCTTGATTTTTTGCTCACTCCTCTCGCCGCCGCCGTCGACGGCTCTTTTTTTCTCTCTTCTCTCTCTCTTCTTTGAAGCACCGAGGCCCCTTCTTCTTCTCCCGTCTTTCGCTCTCTTTCCCACTCCAGCGCCTTTGATCTCGTCGCGTCTCGCCCCACTCGAGAAACTCTCACACTCCCGTCGCTGCTTCAGAAGTCGAAAAAAACACAAGCTCAAAGCTCGAGATGGGCTCATCCAAAAAAAAGCCTGGAGCCCTCTCGCACGGCGGAGCGCACTCCAACCTCCCCCCCGAGGTCGCCGCCGCCAAGGCCGAGCTGATCGACGTCGAGAGCAAGAGGACGGCGCTGGTCGAAGAGCTGCGGCTGGTGGAGAAGCAGGTAAAGAGGAAGAAGAAGAAGGAGAGAGAGTTGATGGAATCGTCGTTTTTTTTTCTCTCCATTTTTTGGACCTCCTCCTCCTCCTCTCTTCGACTCTCTCCACTCACTTTTCGACCTCTCCCTCTTCTCCATCTCGTCCCCCACTCCACTCCCCTCCCTCCAACCAAACAACAACAGATCTACGACCTCGAGACGCGCTACCTCGCCACGGCCAACCCGGCAGGGACCGCCCTGAAAGGCTACGACGGCCTCTTGTCCTCCTCGGGGGGCGGGGGAGGCGCCGGCGGCGGCGGCGGCGGCGGCGCGGCCGGGAGGAGGCCGCAGGCCGTGAAGGCCGAGGAGCGCTTCTTCTCGAGGTCGAGCACCACTGGGCAGCCCCCCGGAGCCAAGTGAGAGAGCGGAAGAACCAAAACTGTAACAAACACAATGAACTGCATTCGGAAAAAAAGGAAGACAAAAGAGAGAGGCGTTGCTACAACATCAAAATAAAAAAAAGTCCCTCAGTTTTTTAGTTTTCTTTGCGTTTTTTTTGTTCTTAATTTCGTTCGTTTTTTCAAAGAAGAAGAAGGCTGGATCGCGTGCGCGGGGGGGGCGCAGGAGGCGACGATGATAATAGTCATAATGAAAAGAGTCAAGTTCTGTCTAGGTGGGGTGTTGTGTGTGTGTGTGGCGCGGAAGTCAAAAACAAAAAAAAGCGAAAAAGTCGAAAGAGATCAAACGTTGCTCGGCGCTCCTGCTTTGTTCTTCTCCGCCGCCTCCCTCTCCGCCTCCGCCTCCGCAGACGACGCCGTGGGCGTCAGTCCGACCTCGCTCCCGCTCGAGTAGTTTCCGGAGCCGCCGTGGTGGGAGCTGTGGGCCCCGGCTGCCCCCTCGGCGAACGCGCCGAAGAAGGCGCCGCCGGGCTCGGCAGAAGAAGAGCTCGAGGCGGTGTTTCCGCGCGAGCGGCCTCCAAAGGGGAGGAAGCCGCTGCCGGCCTCGCTCCCTCCTCCGTCGCCGTTGACGCCGTCGTCCCCTTCCAGGGGCATGTACTGCCTCAGGATGGCGGCGACCTCGGCCCTCGCCTCGGCGCGCGCCCTGCCCCGGTGGACAACGATGCCCGCCAGCAAGGCCACACCGGCCGCCGCGGCGACGACGCCGACAAACGACACCACCGACAGAGCGGCTCCCCCTCTCCCACCAAAGGCACCGGCCGACCTCACCCCACCGTCAGCAGGGAAGCACGCCCCGAGGCCAGAGTTCCCCCCCACTTGCTTGAAACCTTCGCGGCAGGAGCAGGTGTAGCCCCCCGGGGTGTTCTCGCACTCCTGGTCGCACTGGTCGGTGCCCTCGGCGCACTCGTCGATGTCCTCGCAGCCCGAGTGCTTCCCGGGACCGGAAGCCCTCCCGTCGCCGCGGAAGCCAAAGGGGCACTGGCACTTGAACCCGCGGAAGGTGTCGACGCAGGCCGAGAATAAAGGGTCGCCGTTCTTCTTCTCGTCCTTCTCGTTTGACTTCCAGCACCCGCCGTTGTCGGCCGAAGCGCACTCGTTCACCTCCAAGGCCGAGGTCAGGCACGCCGGCGGTTCCGTTGCCTCGGAGAACCCGGCACAGAGGCCCCTCGTCACGGAGGGCGCGTCGAGCCTGCCGCGGTACTGCGCCCCGTTGATGACCACCGTCGGGGTGATTAAAACCCTGGAAGAAGAGCCGCCGAGCCCCTGCGCGTCGAGGTTGGTCTCCATGATTTCCGACTTCTCGTCCTCCGAGACGTCGCCGACGCATTTCTCGACTTTGGCATGGTCGATACCCGCGGCGTCCAGCGCCTCGCGAAGGCACTTCTCGTCCCCGAACTTGCCCCTGCGCATCGTGCAGTCCTCGGCAGCCTTCACGGAGAAGCGCCACCAGCTCCAGGGCTTTTCTGCCTTGGTGGCGACCTCGAAGGCGCAGAGCTGCCTCTTGGCTTCGGTCACCACTTCTTTGCCTCCATACTTGGATTTGTAGTCGTCTCCGACGGGCGTCATAGAGCAGTACCTCCCCCTGTGGATGCAGTTGCGCTGGCATTCCGGCGAGGAGCGGTCGTCGTCGCTGGCGCCGAACGAGCAGCGGCGGGTGACGAACCGAGGCGTGAACTGCGCGAACCCTCCCTTCTCGAGCTCCACGGCCTGCCTCTCGAAGACCCGCTTGAAGGCCCCCTGGCGGTCGCACGAGGCCCCGCAGCCGTCGTCGGGCGTCGACCACAGCTCCCACTCGACGCGGGCGTCGGGGTGCGCGACGGCGTCGGTCCAGTCGAGCTCGGCGAGGACCTTCTCGGACCTCTTTGAGGAAGAGCTGCCGCTTCCTCCTCCTCTTGTCGCCTTGTCGAGGGCTTCCTTGAGGCGCTTGCCCGTGGCCTGGGTGACGAGCGCGGTGGGGATGGTGATGTCCTCTTTCAGCTTGGAGATGTCGGGCCTGTCGTCGGGGGCGGCCTGGAGAGAGAGAGAAAGAGGTTCGGTTTTTTTTTTTTTCGAAAGAAGAAGTGAGTTTTTTTCTTTCTTTCTTCCTTCTCTTCCCCTCCAAAAAAAACAACCAAACCCTCTCTCTCTCCCTCTTACCATCGTCACCAGCGCCTCCTCCCTGTCGTCGGCCACGATCAGCGCGGCGGCTCCGGCCTTCTCGGCGTTGAACGCCTTCTCGATGAAGAAGCAGTCGCCCCTGTCGACCAGCGCGATGATCGGAGACGAAGAGGAATCTCTCTTCAGGGACTCCACGGCCTCCTTCGGGAAGGGCTTGCAGGCGTCTGCCTTGACGTGGCGGATCTCTCCTGCGAGGGTGGCGCCGTAGAGCGGGACGCCGAACTGGGGTGGTGGTGGTTGAGGTGGGGGGGTTCAAGAATAAAAAGAGAGAAGGAGAAGAGAGGTTGAGAAAAAAGAGAAGAAGGTGAAGGAGAAGAACAAGAGAAGGAGATCAGGAAAAAGCAAAAGGAAAGAAAAAAACAGCGACTCACGTCTCCGATTGCTGCGTCGTGCCTCCCGGCGACCGAGGAGGGCTCCAGGATGCGCAGCGAGTTGGTCTCGACGACCCACTGCGCGTCGGCTGCCGGCAGGGCGGCGGAGGCTGCGAGGAGGGTGAGGCCGAGGGCCGCGACGGTGGCCAGAGCGCTCTGGCCGCGGCGGCGGGAAGAGGTAGGAAGGGAAGAGGTCATCTTTTTCTTTTTGAACTCTCTTTCTTAGGTCGGTTTCTGTTCTTTTTCTGTGTTTGAGTATTTTGGGATCGGGATTGGACGCGAAGAACGCGGCAGAGAGTGAGAGAGAGGGAAGACGCGAGAGAGAAAGAGAGAAAGAGAGAGAGAAAAGAGGGGAGGCGTTTCTTTGATATTTTTGAAGAGAGAGAGAGAGAGGGAAAACGCCCGTCAACGTTCTTGCTCTGCTCTTTTTGCTCGCGCTGAAAAGAAGAAGCGAGCAAGATGCGAGCGCGTTCTCGCTCTCTGTCGCTCTCTCTTTCTCTTCCCATGCGCCCAGAGCCGATGAAACATGTCTCTCCAGCTTCGTGATCGATTCAGAACAGGAAACGAGGCTTAAAGTGCGAGAGAAGGAGAGAGAGAGAGATGGAAGAAGCGAGCTGAAACCATTGCGAAGCCGCGCTTTTCGAAATTCGACCAATCGACCACCCTATTCTCTCTTTTTCTTCGCCCTGCTTCAGCAGAAACCTGCTTCTGTCTCTCTCTCTTCCTCTCTCTCACCTGAGAGCGAGCGCGCTGGAGTCTGCTCCGTCGGCTGACGCGAAGCAGCGAGTGACAGAGAAGGAGAAGAGCGCGTGGTGGAGCCGATGCGCGGGGAATCAAGAAGAGCGCCGCAGCAGTTTTTCCTTTGTTGATGTGGAAAGAGAGCGCGTCGAAATAGAAAACTTTGTGTTTTCCCCCCTTCTCTTCCTCTTCTCTCTCTCTTCTCAACCTCCACCTCCACCTGCTCCGCCCACTGCTCTCTCCCCCCTCCTCGCGAGAAACCACGCCTCGAAATTCTAACAATCAAACCATAATTCTTTAAACTTACACTTCACTCGAGCCCCGGGAATTTTTTCAGGACCGCTGCCCGCTCTGCCTCCCCTCCTGCTCCTGTTCCTCCTGCTCCTTGCCCCCTCTGCTGCTGCTGCTCAAACTCCACCTTGGCGGCCTTCTTCGCCATCGAAGTCAGCAGCAGCGCCGCCGCTGTGCCCCCGGCCAGGACGAAGAACACGCCCAGTTGCAGCGTGTCCCTCGTCAGCCGTGCCATTTTCTTCTTTTTCTTCTTTTTTCTTTCTATTTTTCTCCTTTTTTCTTTTCTGCTTTTCTTTTTTTCTCAATCAAATGACCCTAGCAGCGAGCGACAGCACTTTCATCAACCCGCGAGCCCTCAGCTCGTGCGTGGCAAAGCCCAGGACGCGGGAACCCAGAGGCTGGAGCTTGGCGTTGAGCAAGACGCAGGCGTTGCGCTGGAAGACCAGCGCGCTGCCGTCGGCGCGGCGGGTCTCCTTCGCGGTCTCGGTCACGACAGCCTTGTGGACCTGAGGGTTTTTTAGTTTGGTTTCGTCGACAAAGCGCAGTCACAGAAGGAGCGAGAGGAGGAGAGGAAGGGGGGTGAGTTAAACGCGGGAAGGGCGTGGTGTGCGAGAAGAGAAGGAGGAGGTCGAGGTCGAAATGGCCGCCGCTAATTCTTCTTCTTCGCATCTGGCCGGCAAATCTGCTCCATCATCTCTTCCGCGTTCCGCTCTCCCTCTTCCGCTCCTTCCTCTCGATCCACTCTCCTGCTCTAAGCGTGCTCAACGATCTCAAAATCACATCAACATAAAAAACCTCCATTTCCTCCTCCATCCTCTCACCTGCCCCGCGGCCACTTTGCTCCGCGGCTGCGCCTTTTTGATCGAGACGGTGATGACGTCGCCGATGCCCCAGCTGCGGCCCGACTGGTTGATGCACTGCGCGACCTTGGCTCCGGAGTTGTCCGTGACCTGGAGCTGCGAGCCGTTGGAGATCATCAAGGCGGGCAAGGGTAGGGGAGAGAGCGTGCGCGCGGGAGAGCTCTTTTCTCACGCTGCGAAGAAGAAGAAAAAAAGAAGAAGAAGTGAGAGAAGAGACTTGCTCGCCACACAACTCCGGAAAAAACTTGACCACCATGCTCTCCACTCCCTCCCTCCTCTCCCTCGCCTTCCTGGCTCTCCTGGCCTCCGTCTCCTTCGTCAGCGCCGGGGATCCCACGGACAAGCTCGTCGGGGTGCACGGTGAGAGAGAAGAAGGGGTCTTAGTGCTTGAAAACGGGAGCGGAGAAAGTTCGATGTTTTTTTTAGACTTTCGCGATCGCAATCGATCCCTCGACTTCGACCCTGACCTCCTCAACCTCTTCTTCTTCCCTCCCCTCCAACAACTCCCCGACTACCTACCACCACACAGACCTGGACGTCGACACCTTCGACAAGCAGGTCAACGGCGGCAAGCTCGCCCTCGTCGAGTTCTACGCCCCCTGGTGCGGCCACTGCAAGACGCTCGTGCCGACGATGAGGGACCTCGGCGCTGTCGTCGCTGGCGACGCGGCGCTGTCGTCTCGCGTGGTGGTCGCAAAGGTCGACGCCGACCTGCACAGGGAGCTGGGCGCGCGCTTCGGCGTGTCCGGGTTCCCTACCGTCAAGATCTTCAGGAGGGGCCAGCCGGTGACGAGCGAGAACGCAGAGGACTACAACGGGCCCCGCAGCGCCGAGGGCATCCTCGCTCACTTGAAGACCAAGCTGGCAGAGGACCGCGGCTTCGCCCGCGTCGCCTCTCTGGACGCGATCGCCAAGACTGTGGCTACCACGACGCCTGCTGCGCTGGCGGAGAAGATCGAGGCCGCGGTCTCGGCGCTGAAGGACGAGGCCGAGAAAGTCTCGGGCAAACTCTACGCCGCCTACTCTTCCAAGGCCGCCGCGAAAGCGGGAGACGAGGCTTCCTCCTACTTTGCGAAGGAGCACGCCCGCCTGGAGCGCATGCTGGGCTCGGGGAGCGTGGGCGGGAGCAAGGCCGCGGAGATCAGCAGGAAGCTGTCGGTGCTTTCCGCCTTCCTGCCCGAGGAGGAGACGGCGACCGCTTGAGAGAGTTTTTTTTTTGAAGAAAGAAAGAAAGGAAAGAAGAGTTGCTTTGTTATAGAAAAGGAAAAGAAAAAGAGAATCCGAGGACTCGTTCTCTCGACCACTGTTCATTGTCTGGTAGCTCTCTCTCGAGAGGGGGAGAGGGAGGGGGAGCGCGCTGCTGCTGGAGAAGCGGAGAGAAGAAAGAGACGAAGAAGAGCAAGAAGAGGTTGATTTTTTTTTCATTTCTCTCTCGCTCAGAGCTCTCATCGCTCTCTCTCCTTCTCAAATCCCAAATGGCCCTCCGCGCCAACCGCATGGCCCGCGAGCTCAAGCTCCTCTCGTCGGCGCCTCCCCCCGGCGTCGCCGTCTGGCCCGTGGGCGACGGGATAGGCGAGCTGAGGGCGCAATTGAGGGTGAGAGAAGAGAAGGAAGAAAAGGAAGAATGGGAGAAGAAGAAGAAAAAACCATTTCGCGCAGTTCGTTTTGCGGAAAAAAAAAAAAAAAAAACGCACTTCTCACCTCTTTTTTTCCCCCTTCACCTCCCTTTTCCTCTCCCAATTCCAATCTCTGCACATTCTGACGATAGGGACCAGAGGGTACAGTCTACGAGGGAGGCACGTTCGACCTCAGCGTGAGCATCCCGGAACGGTAAAGAATTGAATGAGTTGTTTCCTTTCGGTTTCGCCTTTTTGTTTTCTGTTTTTTTTCGACCCTCTTCCAAACTCCTTCTCACCTCCTCCGCTTCCGCTCCCCCCTCCCGCTCCCACTCCAACCCAAAACCAACCACCCCAGCTACCCCATCGAGCCCCCTCGGGTGCGCTTCGTCACGCCCGTCCTCCACCCCAACATCGACGGCGGAGGGCGCGTCTGCCTCGACACCCTCTCGCTGCCTCCCAAGGGCACGTGGAGGCCGTCGCTCTCGCTCGGGGCAGCTCTCGGAGCCGTTCGCTCGCTGCTGGCCGAGCCCAACGGCGACGACGGGCTCGTGGAGGAGGTGGCGCACGAGTTCAGGCACGCTAGGGCGGCGTTCGACGCGCGGGCGAGGGCGATGACGAGGAGGCACGCGACCGGCGGAAGTAGTGGAGGTGGGAAAGAGAAGGAAGCAAAGGTCGAGGAGAAGGAGAACACCAAGGCCTCTTCTTCTGCTGCTGCTGCTCTCAACGCGCAGAAACCTGCTGCTCCATTTGCTGCTGCTTCAGCTCCGGTCTCGAGGCTCCAGCTCGGAGCAAAGCGCGCGAGAGAAGCAGGCGGAGGAGAACAAGGCGAATGAGCTTTTCTTTCTCAGTTTTTTCGTTTCGTTTCTTTGGTGTTTTTTTTTACAAGTGTAGAATACAGCGTCGTCTCCACCAGAGATGCATCAAACGTGGATCATCTCTCCGGCGCGAGAGCACAGGGGGCACGGCACTTTCCCCGTGCCCTCGCATTTCTTGCAGGAGGCGCCGCGACGGGGACCTTCGCTCTCGCTCCCGCTCTCGCCGCCTTCGCTTCCGCTCCCTCCGTCTCCTCCTTCTCCTCGTCCCCCTTCCCCTTCCTCTCCGTTGACCTCCCTCCGCAGCGCCACCAGGTCCTCCCTCGCCAGCCACCCGGCAGCCCACGCCCCCCGATCCTTGAGGGTGGCCTGGGGCACCCAAAGCCGTATCTCGTCGTCGCAGGTAGCTACCATCAAGAAGTAAGTCTGGCCTTTTTTCTTCTTGTTCCCTCCTTCTCCTCCTCCTCCTCCTCCTCCTCCGATAACCCTCTTCCCGCGGCAATCGAAGTGCGTCCGCCCCAACGTGCGCTGCAGGGCCGTCCACGTGGTCCCCACGGCCTTGTTTGAATTCAAAGCGTTCTTCCTCGAGTAGCCCCCGCGCGGCAGGGACCCGCGACCGGAGCAGGAGCGGCAGGCGACGTCGCCGCAGCCGTCGCAGCGGCGGCAGACCCTGGCGGGCCTCGGCGCCGGGGCCAGGGAGGCGCCCGAGGCGGCCGCTACTCGGGAGGCCGGCGTGGAGGGCATGAAGGAGTAGAACGGGTTCTGGGCGAGAGGTTGAGTTGGTGGAGGTGGAGGAGAAGCAGTCTCGTCGACATCGCCGTCGTCATCGTCGCTCGACGACGCCGAAGCAGCAATCACCGTCGCCTTTGGGCTGCTCCATCGCCGCACCGAGGCCGCATCGAGCCTCGATTTCGATGCGATGGATGCTGCTTGAACGTGCGCTCTCTCTTGGAGCGGAGAGAGCACGCAGAGAGAGCTGCCTGCGCACAACGCCCGGCGAAACATCACAAGCCAATCTCGAAAAAAAGAAAAATGCCTGACGTTGTGGCGAAGAAGACAACGAAAACGGAAAAAATGTTTTTTTTTCTAGTGCGAAAACAAACACCAAGGCTGCTACACGAAAAAAGACAAGGGCAACGCCCCCCCACAGTTCCACGATCGACTCATCAGTAAAAGAATCGACCAAAGAAAGATGGTGGGTATACCCGAAAAAAAAAATTTATTTGAAAGGACGGACTAGAAGGAGGCGCAAAGGGGAAAAAAGGTCTTTTTTTCACATCTTGCTCTCGACTCTCTTCTCTCTCTCCCTCTCTTCTTTGCCTCTCTATTAAGAACGAGTAACGGAAAAAACAAGCCCCCCTTCTCCGCGCACGGACGCGCGGAAAGTGGTAGCAGAGAACAGTAGCAGTTGTCGGAAACGAAAAAGAAAAAAAGGTTTATTTTTTGGTGTTGTTGTTATCGATGGTGGTGAGAAGCTCAAAAGAGAGAGAGATACTGCCGAAAGCTTTTCAAAAAAACACCTCTCCTACTCTATTTTCAAACGTTGTCCCCGCCGCGGGAAGGGCCGATCACCGGGGCTGGAGGACCAGAGGGAGCAGCAGAAGCAGCAGCGGAAGAGGAGGAGGAGGCGACGAAGGGCGCCGCGGCGGCCTCGACGTCTTCGGTCGTCGTCGAGGTCGTCGCAGCCGCGGCCCTCGGCGCCGCCTTCGCCGCCGCCGCTGGAGCAGAAGCAGCAGCAGCAGCAGCCGGGGCAGCAGAAGAAGAAACAGCGGCGTTCGAGCTCGACTTCCTCAGGCTCGAGGCCGACGACACCCTCTTTGCCTCGGCCCTCCTCGCGGTCTCCTGCCTCTTGATCTTCTTGGCCTTTTGGAACTCGGCCTCCGAGGCGGCGTCCTTGGTGGCCTCGAGCTCGCCGTCGTCGGGCAGGGCCGGAGGGGGCACTTTGCCCGAGAGGATCTGATCGACGGTGGCGGCCTCCTTCTTGAGCTCCACGAGGTTGGAGCCGTCGAACTTCATGGCCGGGGAGACGTAGAGCTTCTCCGCGGCGGTCGAAGGGTCGACGGCGACGCCGCCGTTGGCCGCCTTGGCGGCGGTGGACGCAGACAGGGAAGAGGAAGAACCGCCTCCTCCGGAGAGCTCCTTCGCGTCGACGCCGTCCACGTCCACAGCGGCCCTCAGCGACATCGCGCGCAGCGGCTCCCTGAAGATGTCGGCAATGGCCGCGCGCGCCAGCACCGTGACCGGGATCAGCGCCAGCACGGCCGCGGCCGAGGCCGACCGCTTGATCGAGAGGAAGCCGAACATGATGATCTGGAGCAGGAAGAGCGCGGTCATGATCTGGTCGAAAATCTGCTGCCACATCAGGCCTGTTGGTAAGGGAGTGAGGGAGGAGGAAAGCGGGGTTGGAGAAAGAAAGGAAGGGAAAGCAAGAAAGTTGAGAAAGAAAAAAAACTCGACGAAAAAAAACTTCAAACTCTTCCTCTCTTCCTCTCTTCTCCATCTTCTCTCTCCCTCTCCCTTCCTTCCTTACCTCCAGTCTGGTAGCTCGGCCTCGCCACGTACATCACCCTGTACTTCTGGAAGAACAGCACCACCACGAAGTACAGCAGGCACGTGGGCGGGATGAGCGGGTTGATCCCGCAGAAGACCAAGCCCAGAAGCAGCACCATCGTCAGCTGGGGGACCTCGACGCCGTAGACCTGGTACTGCTCGCTCCACAGCCTGGCCTTCGACCTCTCTGTCGCCGAAAGCTTGCTGCGGATGGCGAAGATGATGAAGGGGATCAAGCGCAGGTTCTTGAAGGCCGGGGCGAACAGCGCCTTGATCGCGACGTAATTCAAGAAGAAGGAGGACATCGTCGGCGCCGACAGGCCGAGGGAGCGGACTCCGGCTGCCGGGTCTTTCGCCCAGAGGGCGGCGGTGTCGAAGAGGGATCCAGCGACGAAGGAGCCGAAGAAAATGGTCGCCTGAGGGGAGGGGGTGGGGTGGAGGGAAAGAGAGAAGAAAGCGGGTGAGTTTTTCATTTTCTTTCTTCTTCTTCGCGCGCGCTCGACCGAAAAACAAAAAAAAAACCCGAATCTCAAAACAAAAGAAAAAAAAAACTCCTCCTCTTTTCTCCCAACTCACCACCTGGAAGATGAAGAACTTGGCGATGACCCCCCTGTCCAGCTCCGACACCGACCTCGCCCCCTGGATCTTCCCCATCACCCGCAGGATCGGCGGCATGAGCGCGATGAAGATGACCAGCACCAGCGGAGGCAGCATCCCTCCGACAAGACCCGACACCAGCTTGAACGGGCCGTTCTTGGGGATGACGTCGCCGATCACGCCGACCCACTTCTGGATCGCCGCCACGGGGATCAGGAACAGCAGCATCATGGCCACGAAGGCGATCCAGACCCCCCAGAACCTCAGCGTGCGCTCCCAGGAGCGGTAGCCGAGAGCAGGCCACAGCACGCCCGCGGGGCGAGGGGCTCCGTCGACGTGCCATACCGTGGTGTCGTGGTGCGACAGCGCCTGCGTGGCCAGCGCCTGCGTGCGCCTCGACTTGAAGGTGACAAAGGCCGAGGGGGCCGCTTTCGCCCTGGCCTTGACCTGCTCCCCCTTGATTTTTTCTTCGAGGAAGCCCATCCGGTCGATGCAAAACTGCACAGCGTCGATCTTGGTCGACTCCTTGGCTCCCAAGGAATAGGTCTCGCGGCCCCAGTCGCCGATCAGGGCGCCGTGGACGGTCCTGGTGCGTCGCTTGATGGCGGCGAGGGCGGAGGAGAGGGCGGCGGCGTCGACGACTTCCCCTCCAGAAGCCTTGACGGGGGTGCTCGCCGCCGACGACGCCGCCGAGGAAGATTTGACCTTTTTCGCCTTCTTGACCTTCGTCGTCGTCGCGCTCTCGACCGCGCGCCTCGCCTGCGCGACGTAGTCGTCCAGGTTGTCCTGCGCGGCCACTTTCAGCTTCTCGTACTCGGCCAGCAGCGGGTCGATCGCCGAAGAGTCGTGGACCGACTGCACGTGCGCGACCTCGCCCGGGTAGAGCTCGCTGAACTCTTTTTCGACGAGGGCCTGGGAGTCCTTTCCTGAAGCGAGGAAGGCGGAGGCCTTGCCCCAGGGGTCGGTCTCGAGGCCGTGAGGGGAGGCGAAGGGGTTGGGAGCAGAGGAACAGGAGGAGGCGTCGAGGGGGTCGATTGCCTTTGTCGCCGCTGTCGCCATGGATGCCGACCTCGACGCCGCGGACCCGCTCCCGCTCCCTTCCCCCGTCAGCAAGCCTCTCACGCCCTTCCTGCTCTCTTCGGGCAGTGCCCTCAGCACGCTCTTGTCCAGCTTGCTGGTCAGCGTCCCCGTCTCGATCCCGGGGATGTCCGTCACCAGAATCGAGTGCGTCTCTGCTCCGGGCGGGGTCGAAGTCAAATACCGCAGCCGCAGCGCGACGGCCTCGCGAGAGAACTTGCGCAGCAGCCAGAGCGTGGCCAGGGTCACCGCCCAGACGGAGGCCGCGTGCACCCACAGCGTCGGCGACCAGTCTTTGACGTTGGCCATGGTGGCCTTGTCGATGTCGGTTAGGGGAACGGTGGTGACCGCGGCGGTCTCGTCTCGGAGCAGCACGAAGCGCGCGATCTCCTCGTCGGTGTAGGCCTTGACGCCGTTGGCGGTGCCGTTGCGGAGGTACTCGACAGCCTCTGCCGGGACGAGGGGCGGGATGTCCGCGGCGTACTGCTTCCATTCCAGTCCTGCGGGGGGCTTGGGGAGATCGTCGTCGGGGACGTAGAACCTGGGAGTCTTGACCGCCTTTTCCTTGGAGGCCTTTTTCTCTTCCTCGGGAGTGGTCGGCGGAGGAGGGACCCAATAGGTGTAGTCGCTCCGAGTCGGGTTGGCCTTCTCCGCGATCAGGGGGGCCACGGCCCCTCCCAAGAGATTGGCCACCAGGCAGGTAGCACCGCACCAGATCGTGACGAACAAGAACAGAGCGATCGCCAGGTGGCAGACGCGCACGAAGCACCAGGCGTCGATGCCCGCCGTCCGGATCACTTCCTCTCCGTCTGCCTTGAGCAGCTGCGGGATCCAGCCGAAGGCGCCAGGGCGGAGGCGTTTCGGGCGGGACTGCGGGGCCAGGAGCTCCTCGGGGAGGTACTCTTTGGGGGCTGGAGAGAGGGTTGGGAGAGGTTGAAAAGAGAAAGAGAAAGAAAGGTGAGAGAGAAGGTCGAGGTCGAAGAAGAAGAAAAAGAAGGGAAAAAACCCAAAAAAGAAAGAAGAGAGAAAAAACAAACAAACTCACAGTAGAACTTGCGCGCCCAGGTGCGGGAGCGGAAGAAGACGAACAGGAGCGTGAAGAGGACGCCCAGGCCGCCGTTGATGGCCTGCGTTTGGTTGGGGGAGTGGAGAGGGAGGAAGCGGAGGGACGGAAGAGAGGGGTGAGTTGAAGAGAAGAGAAGAGAAGAGAGAGAAGGAAGACGAGGTCGAAGACGGCGGCGAGAGAGATAAAAAAACAGATTGCTCTCTTTCTTTTCGCGAGCGAATCGAGCTCCGATCACTCGCCTTGCGCTTCTTCTGAGACCCCCAGAGGCGTAGAGCACGCACGCCTGCTCCCTCCCGAGGGAGATTGCGGGTTTCAAAATAACTCGAAGCGCGAGGCGATCGTCCCGCAAAAAGAGGGGTTGATCGAAACGAATGAAAGAAAGACAGAAGAACCTTGCGGGTCAAAAAGCGGTTCAATGCATGCCCGTTTTTCCCATCAGAGAGCCGTTTCGGAGCTCTTTTTTTGAGTTCTCATGGCCTCGTGCGAACGTACCGCGTCGCGTGACGCGATCGAGGGGTTGAGGAAAGGGCATGCGGGGGCAGAATCGGGCGTGATGGAAATCGGCACGTCCGGCCGATCGAATGGTGCGAAGATGAAAAGAAGGAAAAAAAACAGCACTAGGAACTCACCAGTGTGACGCCAAAGTCGGCACCGGAGGGCATGGTGGCTTTGTTCTCTCTCGAGAGAGGCCAGAGGGTGGGGAAGGGGAAAAGGGGTGGGGAGGGGAGGGGCTCGCGAGCTCGTTTCCGAAGAGAGCTCGTTTTCGAAACCCAAAAAAGAAAAGTGACGATGCGTCGGCGAAAAAGCGTCCTCCTTTTTCTCTCGACCTCCTCTTCTTCCTCTCTCTCATTTCACCTTCAGCTTTTTCTTTCCCTTTTTCGTTCTTAGTTCCGCGATCTCGAGCCCCTCCTCACTCAGCTTGCCTCCAGCGTCTTTTCTTTAATACCCCCCCCCCCCCCCCCCCCC
>Ga0210003_1002375_pt1 | contig 15986 bp, 18 predicted proteins | sample LantaG_FD_182804 | JGI IMG/M metagenome (GOLD analysis project Ga0210003, IMG submission 182804) | Deep subsurface microbial communities from Baltic Sea to uncover new lineages of life (NeLLi) - Landsort_02402 metaG (SPAdes) (version 2) | ecosystem: Environmental > Aquatic > Marine > Oceanic >...
AATTTAATGGAGTCTGGGATCATGGATCCAACAAAAGTAGTGAGGTCTGCTTTACAAAACGCAGCTTCGGCGGCCGGTATGTTTTTGACTACTGAAGTTGTTGTATGTGAGCTTCCAGAAAAAGAGAAAAAAGAAATGCCTCAAATGCCTGGCATGGGATATTAAATTATGTTAAAATGAACAAAAAGGTATGGAAAAACAAGATTTAAAAAACTTGTTAGTTGAGTATTTGGTAGAAACAACCAAAGAGGTAAAAAAGATAGCTGTTGAAGGAAAAGGCAGGCAAGTTTTGGGTGAGACAATTAACAGGCCAGAGGATCTGGAAATTGGGATTGATAGAGTAGGAGAAGAAATTTTAGAAAAACTTTTGAAAAAACACAGAATAAAAGCAACTATCTTTTCTGAACCGGAAAACAGAGATATTAAGAACGGAGGAGAGATTTACGGTTCAGTTGATCCTTTTGATGGTTCAATGCTTTATCTGCGGGGTTTTGAGCACAGCTGGTACACCGCCTTGAGTTTTTTTGACAAAAAAAGAAATCCTTTATGTTGCGGCATAGCTGATATTATTAATGAAAAATATTATATCACTGAAGAAGGCGGGAATTATTTAGTTTCAATGGATGGAGAAAAGAAAAAGAAAATTAATCCGGCTGTTAGAAAAAAACTGACCGAACCCATTGTTTTAGCAAGTTATATAATGAGTTCTCAATATTCTCCAAAGTTTCTTGATATTTTTGGTGATTTAGTAAGAAATATGCATCCCAAAGGACTTTTTTATCCTCACGGCGGTTCATATATTTATAGTTTTCTTGCTTCGGGCCTGATCGATGCTTATGTAATGTTCAATGAGCCTCGTTCAGAAATAGACCCCGGTTTTCCAATTGCTAAAAATGCCGGCTGTCAAATTGTCAGCGTTGATTCCGATGGAAATTACCAGGATTACCAATTTATTCCCGGAGGACAACACGGTAAAGTTGATTTATTAATTGCCACTGCAACTCCTCAGATTCGTGACCAGTTAATAAAGCATTACGTTAAAAAATATGCAGAAAAATACTCTTTTAAGTCATAAACCGATTAAAAAATTTATTAAAGGAGTTGGTGAAGATATAATAAAGTATCTTGATAGGGATAAAGCATGCGTCATCGGTCTGGAAGACGATGGCGTTTTTTATGGAGAAGGTCTTTATGAATGGTTATCTCAGAAAAAGAAAAATGTCACTTTTACTACAATGGATGATTATGGAAAAGGATTGGAACAAGAGAAGGTCAAAGGAAGAAAAGTTTTATTAGTTGACAATGATATTGTTACCGGCAAGGCGTACAAAACAGTGATGGCCTTTATGCGGGAGAAGAAAGAGAGATTAAAGATAAAAGATATAAAGTTTGCTGTTTTGTGCGACCGAATGAAAATGGCTGATTTTTCAGTTGAAGATTATCCTGCTCCAATTTCCTGGAGCTTAGGATCTTTGGATGAAATTAACCTGGAAATAGTTAAGTCCTTGTCTCAAAACGGAAGAAGAAGATTTGTTGATATTGCCAAAAAAACTGGATTAACTCCAGTTGGTGTCGGAGATAGAGTTAAGAAATTAATTGAGCAGGATGTATTAAAAATTCAAGGGTTATTAAGTATTGAGAAATTTTATTCAGTGAGTGCTACTATCGGGATTGAAGCTTCTTCCAGGGTTGTTTCTAAATTGATAAAGAAATTTGAAAATTGTCCTTTAGTTTATAATTTAGTCAGCTTTCCTTCCGGTCACCACCAAAATTTAATTATAAGCATTATTGCCCCTAATTTAAAAAGAATAAACGACCTTATAGCAAAGCAATTAAGGTCTGAACCGGGGATAAGAAGTATTGAAGCTGATATTGGGGAATTACCAATAGTGCCAAAAGGACATTTGTTATCTGTTTTTTCTGAAAAATCTAAAAAGTGCCTTTGCGAAAAAAGATGTAATGAGTGCGAATATTTCTTGTGATAGATGATAAATGATAGACGATGGTTAGAATTCTCTAAAAGAGGATTTTTTTGTTTAAGGTTTGAACTCCGGTAAAGAAAATCTTGTCGGATTTCTTCTAAAGGGGTTGACAAACTATTTTGATGGAATAATATAATATATTAGTGGAAAACTTTAAAAAACAAAGCTGAAAGGTTAAATCGCTAAACTTTACTAACTACTCTTGACAAACTATTTAGGAAAACTAAAATAAAAGAAAGCTAATAAAAACAAAAACATGGTGCAAAGAAAAAGTTTTTATTTAACATCAAAAGGACTTGAGGATATAAAAAAAGAATACGAAGTTTTAAAAAATCTTCGGCTTGCTAAAACTAAAGGAGAAGTTCCAAAAATTTGGGAATCTGAAGATTTGAATCCTGAATACCTTTCTTTTCAAGAAGATTTAAATTTTCTTGAGACAAGAATAACAGAACTCGAAAATATTTTAAAGAATATAGAATTAATTAAAACTCCTTCCAAGAAAAAGCGAGATGCTATAGAGCTTGGGGGGACGGTGGTAGTAGAAGTAGAGGGAGATAAAGACGAGTTTACAATCGTGGGGACACTTGAAGCCAAACCGTCTTTAGGAAAGATTAGCAATGAGTCTCCGGTTGGAATGGCTCTTTTGGGCCATAAAGTTGGAGATGAAGTTGTTGTTTCTTCTCCAATAAAAACAATTTATAAAATTAGGAAGATAAAATATTAATTATTAATTATCTAAAAGAAACAACTCCCGCTAAGGCGGGGGTTGTTTCTTTAATTAATGCCAGTTATAGTAAAAACATGAAAGAACTCGTTAATTTTTTTCACGAAATAGGAAAACTTAAAGGAATGCCGAGAAGGGGTTGGGTGATAAATGATATAAAAAATCCAGAGAGCATTGCCGAGCATACTTTCCGAGCAGCAATAATGGCTTGGATTTTAGCTAAAAGGAAAAAGGGACTTAATATTGAGAAAATTATTAAGATGGCTTTAATCCATGATTTATGCGAGGTATCTGCCGGTGATACGACTCCTTATGATCCAGTTCTTCCTAAGAGTAGAAAGAAACGAAAAGAATTAATGAAAACATGGCCAAGATTTTCAGATTCTGAGAAAAAGAAAATTGTTCAAGAAAAATATAAGAAAGAGAAAAAAGCATTGGAAGGACTTATCTCAAAATTACCAGTAAATTTAAAAAAAGAAATAAAAAATCTTTGGCTTGATTATGAAAAAGGCCTAACGCCGGAGGGAAGATTTTTTAATCAGACAGATAGAATGGAAAGTTTCCTGCAAGACATGGAATATTGGAAAAAGTATAAAAAACCTCCTCAGAGACCCTGGTGGTTATGGGCAAGAGAGTTTTTTGATGACCCTATTTTGCTTGAGCTTATTAAGGAAATGGATAATAAGTTTCACAAACATAAAAAGCCCAAGATTTAAAACTAAAATGGGTAAAGTATATATTGGTACTTCTGGGTGGGTTTATCCCCACTGGGAAAATATTTTCTATCCGGAAACCCTGCCTTCAAAAAATAAACTAAAATACTTTTCTCGGTATTTTAAAACAACCGAAGTAAACTATTCTTTTTATCGTTTGCCAAGGCCTGCCACTTATCAAAATTGGTACTCCCAAACGCCGGGAGATTTTTTATTTACTGTAAAGGCAAGCCGTTTCATTACCCATATCAAGAGGTTGAAAGAAGTTTATCCTGTTTGGAAAGTGTTTATTAAGAACGCTTTAAATCTCAAAAAAAAACTCGGCCCAATTCTTTTTCAATTTCCTCCTAATTTCAAAGCAATCGATGAGAACATAGAAAGATTAAAAGATTTTTTAAAACTTATAGAAAATTCCAAGTTTCAATCTTCAGGTTTTAAAATTAGATTTGCTTTTGAGTTTCGTCATAAAACCTGGTGCCAAGAGAAAATTTACAAAATTCTAAAGAAATACAATACTGCTTGGGTGATTGCCGATTCCCCTCATTATCCTAAAGCTGAAATATTGACCGCTGATTTTGTCTATATCAGAATGCACGGGTCAAAGATTTTATTCTCTTCGAAATATACAAAAAAAGAACTAAAGGATTTAGCTAAAAAAATCAAAAGGTGGTCTAAAAATAAGGACATCTTTGTCTATTTTAACAACGATGCCTATGGCCACGCAATTGAGAACGCTAGAACCTTAAGAGGATTTTTAGGTAAATAGAATTTGAAGTATAATATATACAATGAAAAAGATTTTAGTTTTTTTGTTTTCTTTTGTAATTGGATTAGGTCTTTTTTTCTTGGTTGTTGAGTGGGTGGGGTGGAAAGAAATAAAAGAAATTCTTTTTGCTTTTTCTGGCTGGAAGGGATCGGTAATTTTAGGAATAACATTGCTGATTTGGTTAATTAATATTTGGAAGTATAAATTTATTTTTAAATCTCAGGGATATAATTTTTCAGTTTGGAGTTTAGGAGAAATTTTATTTGCTAGCTTTGCTGTTGCTTATTTATTTCCGACTGCTTATTTTGGAGGAGAAGCATTTAAAGCTTACGCTATTAAGAAAAAATTTTTTCTATCTTGGAAAATTAGTCTCGCTATAATTGCCATTGAAAAATTACTTAGCGCGAGTGTTATTTTTTTATTTTTAGTTGCCGGAGCAGTTTCCTTTCTTTTATTAAGTAACTTGCCCTTAAAGAATTTCGGGATAATAGCTTTAGTTCTTATCGGAGGTTTAGCCGTCGGGCTGACTATTTTTTATTTTAGAAGTTTTAAGAAAAAAAGCATTTTAAAATGGTTTTTTAGGTTCTTTGGAGTAAAAAGCGAAAAGAATCATTTAGCAGGAGAAATTGAAAAGGAAGTTTTTCGTTTCTTTGATTTTAGAAAAAAATTAATGTGGAAAGGTTTAGGGATTTCTTTTTTAAAATATTTTTTAGCTCTTGTTCGTTGTTGGTTCCTGATTCTCTTTTTAAAAGGAGAAATAAATATTTTAATTGCTCTGGCAGTATTGTTTTTTATTTATTTAGCTTATGTTTTTCCTTTTCCGGCTAAGATGGGGAGTTTAGAAGCAGCTCAAGTATTTGTTTTTAGTTCTTTGGGATTAGGAGCTGCCGCTGGAGTCACTTTTAGTTTTATTTTAAGGGGCGCAGAAATTTTAATCGCTTTGTTTGGCTTAATATTTTTAATAAAATTAAGCATAAAATTTTTCATAGAGAATAAATTTAATCGCCTTGCCCAATAATTCCTAACAAGGTAGAATTAAAAAGGAAGTTAATTTAATCCGTAACTTTAAGAAATTAAATGTTGATTTTAGTTAAAACACCAATTCAAAAATTAGAAAAATACAAAGGTATTATTTCTGATTCTCTTTATAGAGAAATAAATGATTTAGCTAAAGATCTTAAGGATTTGAAAGTGGTTCATATAAATTCTACCCCTCGAGGCGGAGGAGTAGCCGAGGTTTTGAAAAGTTTAGTTCCTATAATGAAAGGAGTAGCGATTAAAGCAGAGTGGTATATTGTGCCTCCGGGAAGGAAATTTTTTGGGTTAACGAAAGAGATTCATAACGCCCTTCAAGGTAAAGAAGTTTTTTTAAGTCCTGATTTTCAGAAGTCCTACCAGCGCTATACGAAGAGATTTGCAAAGCTGATGCTAGATATGAAAGCCGATGTTTGGATTTTTCATGATCCCCAGCCAGCAGGAATTGTTCAATTTTTACCTGATTCCGGTTTTCATCCTATAATATCGCGTATCCATATTGACACTTCCAGCCCTAATTTAGAAGCCTGGGATTTTTTTAAAAGATTTTTAGCAAAGTACGATAAGATAATTTTCTCTACTAAAGAGTTTGTCCACAAAGACATTTCTAAAGAAAAAGCAGTAATTTTCCCTCCAGCTATTGATCCTTTGGTTGAGAAGAATATGCCTATTTCTTTGTCTTCCGCCAAAGAAATCTTAGAAAGTTTTGGGATTAACACTAAAAAGCCTTTAATTTCTCAAATTTCCCGTTTTGATCCCTGGAAAGATCCGATAGGAGTAATTAAAGCGTATAGATTAGCTAAAAAGAAAATACCAGCTTTGCAGCTAGCATTAGCAGGACTTTTTTTAGCTCACGATGATCCAGAGGCAATGAGAGTTTTTGATATAGTAAAAAAAGAAACCAAGGGCGATGAAGATATTTTTCTTTTTTCCAACCCTGACCAATTGGGTAGTTTAAAAGTGGATAGATTCGTTAATGCTTTTCAGCAGGGGTCTGATATTATTTTGCAAAAATCTATTAAGGAAGGTTTTGGTTTAACCGTGGCTGAGGCCATGTGGAAGCAAAAACCTGTAATTGGTGGAAATGTTGGAGGGATAAAACTTCAGATCAAAGATGGCCAAAATGGTTTTTTAGTTTCAAGCTCTGAACAGGCAGCCGAGAGAGTTGTTGAGCTGATTAGAGATCCTCAGCTTGCAAAAAAGATAGGAAAGAGAGCGAAAACTACTGTCCAAAAGAAATTTTTAATACCTCGTTTAGTAAGAGATTACTTGAAATTGTTTCAGGAAGTAATTAGTGGCCGTTAATTAATCCAGCTCCGATTGATCCGGCAAGGTCTCCTAATTTAGAAATTTCTACCTTAGTATATTTTTTTGAGACAGGAGAGATTATTCTTTTTTTAATCTCTTTTTTTGTTTCCGCTAAAAAGTATGGCCAGCTTTTTGAAATTCCGCCTCCAATTACTATAATTTCAGGTTCAATTAGATTAATTATATTGCTTAAACCTATCCCTAGATATTTTCCATATTCTTTAAATAATTTCAGAGCTTCTTTATTGTTCCTTTTTGCTTTTTTCGCTAACTCTTTAGACGAACAATCCTTTCTTTTAAAAAATTTAGCTGAACAATAATATTCAAAACATCCTAAATTTCCACAAGAGCATTTTTGTCCGTCAAATTTAATTGTTTGATGTCCAATTTCTCCGGCTGTTCTAAAAGCTCCTCGGTAAATTTTTGATTTTATGATTAACCCTCCTCCTATGCCGCTTCCTAACGTTATTCCAAAAACTATATTTTTGTTCTTTCCGGCTCCCAAGAGAGCTTCAGCGAGAGTAAAGCAGTTAGTGTCATTTTCTATTGAGGTTTTGATTTTTAACTCTTTTTCTAAAATTTTGACTAAAGGTAAATTGTCCAAATACCTTAGGTTGGGACATTTTAAAATTAAACCTTTTTTAATATCTAGAATCCCTGGTACTCCAATTCCAATTCTATCAATTTTTAAACTTGAAGATTTTTTTAAATCCCTTAAATTTTCTTTCAATTCTTTTATTATTATTTTTTTGGTTTTTGGGGTGGGGATTTTTTTATTTTTTATCACTTTCCGATTTTTTAATAATCCAAAAATAATTTTTGTTGCCCCAATATCAACCCCTATAAAATTTTTCATATGCTTTATTCAATTTTAACTTATTTTTGGCGTTTTTCCAATCTTTTGGTATAATAATTGAATATGGCGATAGATTTTAATCAAATTCTAAATTATTATTTTTTGGATAATTCTATAAAAGGATATTTAATTGCTTTTGGGTTTTTTGTATTAGCAATTATTGTCTTGAAAATTTTTAAACAGATTATTATTGTAAAAATAAAGAAACTCGCCGACCATACTAAAACAGAATTTGATGATTTATTAATAAAAACTGTTGATTCTATTGGTTGGCCTTTTTATTTATTTCTCTCATTATATTTTGCTTTTAAATTTATTATAATATCAGGAATATTAGAAAGAATTGTTTTTTATCTTCTTCTGATTATTGGTATTTATTATGTTGTTAGGGGTATTCAAAGAATAATTGATTATGGATTTCATAAAATAATTGAAAAAAAACAGGACACTGCAGTTGTAAATCTTTTAAGCAAAATAACCAAGATTGTTCTATGGGTAATTGCTATAATTATTATTTTGCAGAATTTAGGATATAATATTTCAACCTTAGCTGCTGGATTAGGAATTGGTGGTTTAGCGATTGCTTTTGCAATTCAAAATATTTTAGGAGATATTTTTGCTTCTTTCTCTATTTATTTTGATAAACCCTTTCAGATCGGAGATTTTATTATAGTAGGAAATGACATGGGAACAGTTAAAAAAATAGGTATAAAATCTACAAGAATTCAAACCTTACAAGGAGAAGAATTGGTTATTTCAAATAAAGAATTAACAGAAATCAGAATACATAATTACAAGAAGATGGAAAAAAGAAGGATTGTTTTTACTTTCGGTGTTGTATATGAAACCCCTACCGAAAAGGTCAGAAAAATACCCGATATTGTTAAAAATATTATAAATAGCGTTAATCTTGCAGAAACAGATAGAGTTCACTTTAATAAATTTGGTGATTCTAGTCTAAATTTTGAAGTAGTTTATTATTTAAATTCTAGCGATTATAACGAATATATGGATGTCCAGCAACAAATAAACTTAGCAATTAAACAAGAATTTGAAAAAAAGAAAGTTGAATTTGCTTATCCGACCCAAACAGTTTTCATTAACAAAATATAAAAACTAGTGGACATCCAACTAAAAAAGTAATTAAAATCTTATTTTTTTATGCTTAAATCTATCAACAAAGTTATAAAAGTGATGGTTTTTTCTGATTTGGTTTTGAGTTCTGGCTGGGGCTTGATTGGCCCAATTTTAGCTATTTATATCGTAGGAAGCATTCAGGGAGGAAACGTTAAAGTGGCTGGAATCGCTATGGGGGTCTATTGGTTGGGAAAATCAATTCTTCAAATGCCAATCGCTCATTATTTAGATGAAAATCATGGAGAAAAAGATGATTACTATGCTTTAGTCGTAGGAACTTTTTTAGCCAGTCTTGTTCCGATTGGTTTTATTTTTGCTGCTTTGCCCTGGCATATTTATATTCTTCAGGGAGTTCATGCCTTAGGAATGGCTATGGCTATTCCTTCTTGGTCAGCTATTTTTACTCGTCATATTGAAAAAGAAAAAGAAGCTTTCTGTTGGAGTTTAGATAGCTCTTCTATCGGGTTTGGAGCAGGGGTAGCCGCAATTTTAGGCGGAGCAATAGCTGAAATCTTCGGTTTTATCCCTCTTTTTGTTGGAGTAAGTGTTTTGGGGATAACAGCTGCTTCTTTGCTTTTACTGATTAAAAAGCAAATGTTGCCAAAAGTGCCAAAAAACAGAGTATTTCCTATGCCCAAATCTCACTAATTTTGAACGGGGCGAGTAAAATTTTTCTAAAATGAAGAACTTAGAAATAGCTAAGATATTTTATGGGATAGCGAATTATCTTGAGATGGAAGGAGTTGCTTTTAAGCCCTATGCTTATCAAAAAGTAGCTGTTACTTTAGAAACTTTAGAGGAGGATGTTGAAAAAGTTTATGAACGAGGGGGTTTGAAAGCTCTTGAGGAGATTCCTGGGGTAGGGAAAAACATTGCTCTGAAAATTGAAGAGTATCTCAAAACAGGAAAAATTAGGGTCTATGAAAAGCTGAAAAAGAAAACGCCGGTCAATTTAGGAGAATTGATTAGCGTGGAAGGAATGGGAGTAAAAAAGGCAAAGATTCTTTATCAGAAATTAAGAGTTAAGAATTTAAAGGATTTAGAAAAAGTAGCTAAGTCGCATAAAATTGCTCCTTTGTTTGGTTTTGGAGAAAAAACAGAAAAGAATATTTTAGAAGGAATCGCTTTTTTGAAAAGGAGCAAAGGAAGGTTTCTTCTGGGAGATATAATGCCAATCGTTAGAGAAGTTTTAGAAGAATTAAGATGTTTAAAAGAAGTTAAAGAAATAAGCGTGGCAGGGTCGGTGAGGCGGATGAAGGAGACAATTGGCGATGTTGATATTTTAGTAATTTCAAAAAGTCCAAAGAAAGTTATGGATTTTTTTGTTTCTCGGCAAGGTGTTATTAAAGTTTGGAGCAAGGGGCCGACAAAGTCCTCGGTCAGAATGAAGGAAGGTTTTGATATAGATTTAAGGGTAGTTCCCGCTAAAAGTTATGGCTCGGCTCTTCAATATTTTACCGGTTCCAAAGAGCATAACATTGCTACTAGGCGTATCGCTATAGATAAAGGCCTAAAGTTGAATGAATACGGAGTTTTTAGAGGTTCTAAAATGATAGCTGGCAGAACAGAAAAAGAAGTTTATAAGGCAATTGGTCTTGTTTGGATTCCTCCCGAAATGAGAGAAAACGAAGGAGAAATTGAAGCAGCTCTTTTGCAAGGAGTTCGGCTGAGGCTCACTCAAAGTCCTCAGGGCAAGCCCAATGGGTTGCCCAAAATTATTGGTTATCAGGATATTCGTGGTGACTTGCATTGCCATTCAGATTGGGACGGGGGAGCAAATTCAATTGAAGAAATGGCACAAGCAGCCCAAGAAATGGAGTATGAATATATTGGAATATCAGACCATACAAAATTTTTAAGAATAGAACATGGGTTAAATGAAAGGCAATTATCTCAACAAAGAAAAGAAATTGATAGATTAAATGAGAAATTTGAGAAACATAATATAAAGTTCAGAATCTTACAGGGCGCTGAAACTAATATTCTTAACGATGGCTCAATTGATATTAAAGACGAAGCTTTAAAAAAATTAGATTATGTAATTGCCGGAATTCATTCAAGTATGAAGATGGATAAAGAGAAAATGACAGAAAGAATAATCAAGGCAATGAAAAATCCTAACGTTGATATTATTTCCCATCCAACCGGAAGAATACTTAAACAAAGAGATGAATATCAAATTGATTTTGAGAAAATTCTAAAAATTGCTAAACAAACAAATACAATTTTAGAAATTAATTCATCACCTAGCAGGTTAGACCTAAAAGATGTGAATATTAAGAAAGCAAAAAACATGGGAGTGAAAATGGTAATTAACACCGATTCTCATCATAGAGACCAATTGAGATTTATTAGATTTGGAATTGCCCAAGCACGCCGCGGCTGGGCAGAAAAAAAGGACATAATTAACACCAAGCCATTGAGCAAACTTTTAAAATTCTTTAGATAAAAACATGCCAAGGGAAACATCTGCTGGAGCCGTGGTTTTTAGAAAAGAAGATGGTAAAATTTACTATCTGCTTTTGCATTATGGAGCAGGGCATTGGGATTTTCCCAAAGGACACATTGAAAAAGATGAAAAAGAAGAAGACACGGTAAAGAGAGAGGTAGCGGAAGAGACAGGAATTAAGGATATTAAAATAATTGAAGGTTTTAAAGAGTGGATAAAATATTTTTATCGCAAAACATATGATTTAAATGAAGACGAGAAGAAAAAAGCTCCCTGGACTTTCAAGATAGTTACTTTTTATTTAGCTGAAACAAAAACCAAAGAAGTGAAAATTTCTTTTGAACATATAGGTTATAAATGGTTGCCATATAAAGAGGCAATAGAACAAATAACATTTAAGAAGGCTAAAGAAATTTTTAAAAAAGCAAATGATTTCCTTGCTACGACATAATGATTTGCTAAAAGAAAAGCCCTACCTTAGTAGGGCTTTTCTTTGAGATAAAGCAAATTATTTTTTTACTTTCTCTACAACTTTTTCAAAAATGTTGGGGTGATTTTTAGCGATGTCAGCTAAGATTTTTCTATCAATTTCAATCTTTTTTTCTTTTAGTCCGTGAATGAACAAGCTGTAAGATAAATCCTGCTGGCCCAACGCAGCGTTTATTTGGATTTGCCAGAGTTTTCTGAATTCTCTTTTTTTGACCCTTCTATCCCGATAAGCATATTTCCACGCATGCATTAATGCCTCTTTTGCCGCTTTGTATTTTGATTTCCTTTCCCAACGAAAACCTTTAGTATGCTTTAATACTTTTTTTCTTCTTTTGTGCGCGGTTTTTCCTCTTTTTACTCGAGCCATATTATTTCAAAAGCTTCTTAATCTTTTTAGCCTCGTTTTTCGCAACTTTAACCCATTTCCGGCCTTTTCTTTTCTTCTCGCCTGTTTTTTTCGCCCGATAATGGTCCTGGCCAATCGCTCTTCTTAGAACCTTACCGGTTTTAGTTATTTTAAAACGTTTTTTGATTGATTTTCTCGTTTTCATAATTAAATTTTTCTATAATTCTATAATTTGGAGATAATCATTGTTAATCCTCTTGGTTGTATTTTTAATTCCTTTTCAATCTTTATTGGGATTGATTTTTCTAGCACCTCAAGAAATTTTTTTACTTTTTCTTTAGCAAAAACTTGATGCGCTTTTTCTCTTCCTCTCAATTTCATCTCTATTCTAACTTTATATCCTGACTTTAGAAATTTTTTTGTTTGTTTGGCTCTTGTTTCTAAGTCGTGTTCAGAAATTCCAAAAGTTAATCTTATTCCTTTGAGCAAGCTTATCCTGTGCTCTTTAGCTGATTTTTCTTTCTTTTTCAGTTGATAAAGATATTTTCCATAATCCATTAGTTTACAAACGGGCGGTTCAGCTTTTTCTGTAACCTGAATTAAATCGAAACCGCGCTCCCTGGATATTTGGAGCGCTTTTGTTAACACCAAAACTCCTAATTGCTTTCCAGCTTCGTCAATCACTCTTACTTCTCTGGCTCTTATTCGATTGTTGACTAATGGTTTTCTTTGCACTGTGGAGATGGAGGGGGCGAGCCCTCGTCCAGAATTTTTGCTAAAATAGTTCTACAAACTTAGTCCGTTTTTATTTTTAAATATTAGATAAAAAATGGACAAAACTCTAATATCTTAGCCCGATTTGATTTGATAGTTATTTTTGGGCAGAAAAAACTATCTATCTCGATAATATAACACCCTTCTTCGCCTATCGAGAATCAGCGAAAAGGATGGCGTTAGGCAAATGCTAACGCAGGTTTTTTAAATAAGTTAGCACTTATTTTTTAATAGACGGTTTAACGAGTTGACTATAATGCTCGGCTTGCCCTATTTTAGTAAAATTTTCTGTCGAAACTATTCATCCCCGTGATTTTAATTCTCTTTTTAATTCTCTTTCTGCTTCTCGTTTTTTAATTAGCTCTCTTTTGTCAGCTTTTTTTCTCCCTTTAGCGATTCCAAATTCAAGCTTAATTTTACTTCTTTTAGTATACATTCTTAATGGTATTAAAGTCAAGCCCTTTTCTTTTGTTTTCCCGATTAAATGTTTGATTTCTGATTTAGTTAAAAGAAGTTTTCTTGATTTTTCTGGTTCATAATCTTTAGGGGCGTTTTTTGGTTGATAAGGAGGAATATTAGCTCCGACTAAATACACTTCAGGCAAAACGCCTTTAGAAGATTGCCTCAAAACCACATAAGAACCTTTTATAGAAATCCTTCCTGTTTTTATTGATTTTACTTCCTGACCGAGCAAAACCAGCCCGGCTTCAAATTTCTCCAGGATTTCATACTCAAATTTCGCTTTTCTGTTTTCAGCTAAAACTTTCATATATAAACTATTTACATTTTAGCAGAAAATGAGGTAAGCTGAAAGTATGATTAGAGAAGAAATAACGAAATTAATAGAGAAATCAATAAAGGAGCTTGGTTTTAGGGTATCTGAGGTTTTGGTTGAGGAGTCAAGGGAAAAGACGCATGGGGATTATGCTACGAATGTGGCGATGGTGATTGGGAAAGAAGATCCAATAAAGATAGCTGAAATGATAAAATCAAAAATCAAAAGCGATATTATTGAAAAAATTGAAGTAGTGAAGCCAGGGTTTGTTAATTTTTTTATTTCCAAAGAATATCTTCAAAAACAAGTAGTGGAGATTTTGAAGAAAAAAGAGAAATTCGGAGATTTAAAAATTGGCAAAGGCAAGAAAGTTAATGTTGAATTTATTTCCGCTAATCCTACAGGGCCTTTAACTTTGGGAAATGCTAGAGGAGGATTTTCTGGAGATGTTTTATCAAATGTGCTGGAAAAAATTGGTTATGATGTGTGTCGTGAATTTTATATTAATGACAAGGGCAAGCAAATAAAAGATTTAAAAAAAGGTCTTTATAAAGGAGAAAAAAGAACAGCTTCTCAGATTCAAAAAGAAAACCAGAAATTTATTACTGAAAAATTAAAAATTAAATTTGATGTTTGGTTTTCTGAAAAAAGTCTGTACAAAAATAAAGAAGTTGATAAAATTATAGCTTATTTAAAAAAGAAAAAATTAACTTATCAGAAAAAAGGGGCTTTATGGTTTAAATCAACTAAATTTGGAGATGATAAAGACAGGGTATTGGTAAAAGCAGATGGCGAGAAAACCTATTTTGCTTCGGATGTTGCTTATTTAAAAAATAAGTTTAAAAGGGGATTTAAAAAATTAATTTTTTTTTGGGGAGCCGATCATCATGGATATATAAAAAGAATACAAGCTGGCGCTCAAGCTTTGGGTTATAAAAAAGAACAATTAGATTTTATTGTTATGCAATTAGTCGCTGTTATGTGGGCAGGCGGAAGTGGAGAAAAAAAGCTGATGAAAATGTCAAAGAGAAAAGGGGTTTATTGGGGGATAGATAAGTTGATTGACGAAAAAGATGGAGTAGGATTAGATGTGTCTAGGTTTTTCTTTTTGCAAAAAGGCGCTAATAGTCATTTAATTTTTGATTTAGATTTAGCTAAAAAGAAATCACAAGAAAACCCAGTTTATTATGTTCAATACGCGCACGCAAGAATATCAAGCATTTTGCGCAAAGCGCAAATTTCCAATTTCCAATTTCCAATTTCCAATTTCCAATTGTTAAAAGAGCCATCAGAATTAGCGCTAATAAAACAATTAGTTAGATTTCCGGAAATTATTGAAGATACTGCCTGGAATTATCAGGTTCAAAGAATTCCTCAATATAGCATTGAATTAGCAGAAAGCTTTCACAGATTTTATCAGAATTGTAAGGTTATTTCAGACGATAAAGAGTTAAGCCAAGCAAGATTATCTTTAATTTTAGCAATCCAAATTGTCTTTAAAAATACTTTAAATTTAATGGGAATTAGCGCTCCAGAAGAGATGTGATTCTATGGTTTGAAAATTAATTCATTGAAAATTATGCGTAATAAATATTATATTTTGCGGCATGGAGAATCGATAGCAAACAGGAAAAAGATTATTTCCTGCTGGCCGGAAAAAATTCCAAGTCCTCTTACCCGCAAAGGAAGAGAACAAATAAAAACTCAAGCGAAGAAACTAAAGAAGAAAAAAATTGATTTAATTTTTTCTTCCGATCTTTTACGAACGTGCCAAACAGCTGAGATTGTTGGAAAAGAATTAAAAATTAAGCCAAGGCGCGATAAAAGATTGCGGGAATATAATGTAGGAATTTTTAATGGGAAGGCAATAAAAGATTTTAGCAAATTTTTGCCTACTGGAATAAAAAGGTTTAAAATTCATTCCCCGAAAGGCGAGACATATATTGATATTAAAGAAAGGATGTATGGTTTTCTAAAAGAAATAGATAAAAGATATTCTGGTAAAACTATTTTAATAATCAGTCATCAACTTCCTCTTATTTTGCTTGAGGGAAAAGTTAAGGGATTTTCTAACCAAGGAATTCTCAAAAAATATCCTAAAAAGAAAAGAATTAAAACCGGGGAACTGCGTAAACTTTTATAATATGACTTTTGATTTTCCGAAAAACGAGGAAAAAATACTAAAGTTTTGGCAAGAGAAAAAAATCTTTGAGAAGAGCTTGGAAAAAACCAAAGATAAGCCCAGGTTCATTTTTTACGAAGGGCCGCCTTTTGCTAATGGTTTGCCTGGCATTCATCATCTTTTAGCGCGCGCTTTTAAAGATATAATTTTACGATATAAGACGATGCAAGGATTTTTTGTTGAAAGAAGGGCTGGCTGGGATACTCATGGCTTGCCTACTGAAATGGAAACAGAAAAGAAGCTGAATATTAAAAGTAAAAAAGAAATTGAAAAACTTGGAGTTCAGAAATTTATTGAAGAATGTCGAAATAATGTTTTCACTTACAAAAAAGAGTGGGAAGAATTTAGTAAGAGAATTGGTTTTTGGCTTGATTTCGGGAATGCTTACGTTACTTGTAGCAATGATTATATTGAATCCTTATGGTGGATTTTAAAGCAGATTTGGGATAA
>Ga0210003_1002376_pt1 | contig 15982 bp, 15 predicted proteins | sample LantaG_FD_182804 | JGI IMG/M metagenome (GOLD analysis project Ga0210003, IMG submission 182804) | Deep subsurface microbial communities from Baltic Sea to uncover new lineages of life (NeLLi) - Landsort_02402 metaG (SPAdes) (version 2) | ecosystem: Environmental > Aquatic > Marine > Oceanic >...
GGCGCCGTGTCCCCGCTCATCCGCTTCACTGCGCGACCCCCACGGTGTTCCCTATGCCGGCGACGATCACCGTGTCGCCCTCCTTGCTGTAATCCAGTATGAGCCCCTTGACTGATGAGACCGCCTTGTCGGTGGCCTCGAACAGCGGCTCTACCAAGGGCGCTACGACGTGCTCTATCCCCTGCTTTATGGCTACGGCGTACATGGGGATGTTGTGCATCGTGGCGGCCTGCTCGATCTTGTATTTCTCGACGCCGGGGCCGCCGATGGCTGCGCCGACGCCTTCAGCGATGTCGCCGACCTGCTCGCCCTCGAGCTTCCCGGCGGCGTCGACGGTTATGAGCATGGTCACGTTGCCCTTGTTCTCGTTCAGCAGGTTGGTGACCGCGTCCCCAGGCTTGCCCACGCTTCCGCCGGGTCCCTTAGCCTTGGTTATTATCACGCGTCGTCCTTCGTACTCGATCTCTCCCGCGACCATCTCCTTGGCGACCTCCCTTGTCTCGGCTCCGTTCAGCAGCTTGGCCGCGACTATCGCGCCCACGCCGTCGCCGATGGGCATGCCTTCACTGAACGCCGTCAGGGCGGAGCTGTACGCCTCGATCTGCTGCAGTATCAGGGGCAGTATCATGTGGATCTGCATTATGATGTAGATGTTCATGGTCTTCTTTCCCAGGAGGTAGTAGTGCCGTATGACCTTGTAGAAGATGTTCAGCGCCAGCGAGGCCTCGAGAAGGTTCTCTATGTTGTTCCTCTCGGAGGGCTCGGCGTTCGGCGCCATGGCCTCGACCTCCTTCTCGAAGGTGAACTCACGGACGTTGAGTATGTTGCCGAGCTTCCCCACGACCCCCGCCGGGTCCATGCTCACAGGCTCGATCATGAAGTGCTCCATGAACCGCTCCACCATGGGCGTCGGGTCCCTCCCGGGTTTCCCTATCTCGTTGATGGTCTCGATGGCGGTGGTCTTACCCTCGTCGCGGAGCACCTTGATCTTCCGCAGCGTCATCTCTATCTGTCGGAGCATGGTCATGGCCTGGATCCGCTGGGCGTAGAAGAGGTAGACGATGAACGCGAAGCTGAACAGCGTCTGCAGGATCATCCCGATCTCGTTATCAGGCTGAAGCAACGACATTGAATCACTGCTGTTCTTGACAGAGCAAGCGATATAAATGTTAGTATAAATAGAGCACACGTTTTTCGGCGTTACACACCTATTAAAAACGGTTATTACTGGCGTTCTTCGACGCGTTCAGGGATTCTGAAGGAAATTTAGCATATTTTTTTAAACACGTTCCGAAGATGTGTAAGAGATGTTCCGCTACGCAGCCAAACGCATTGTGAGAGGGAGAGGGCTCTTCCTGTCGCTGTTCCTAAGCGTGGCGTTGGCGGCGACCCTGTTCAGCGGCATCCTGCAGGGGGCGGACGCGATAGGGGTGGCGATACTCGACAAGACCCTCGAGTCAGCTTACGTCGACGTCATAAGCAGCGCGCCGGAAAAGAACGTCTCCAAGACCCATTACTTTGAGATAGACGAGATCTTCGGCGAAGTCGAGGGCGTGGAGCGTGTGGACCACTTCATCAGGTGGACCGTAGAGCTGCGATCCACCGAGATCAACGGCACATTCGAGGCAATGTTGTTGGCGCTGCCCGACGACTCGTCGCTCTACGGGGGGATGTCCATCGAGGGCCCATTGGAGGACGGCATGGTATATGTGGACGCCTCCTCGACGAACGCGACGCTGATCCAGGGCAGCGACCCGCTGACCATCAGGTTCAACACCTATGCGCCGCGTAACCCGCCGGGGTTCGAGTACAGGCATCGTAACTACACCGTCGCCGGCTCGGTGGCGCTGGACGAGAGGGCTTTCACCATCAGCACGGGCAGGTACAACGTCTATCTGAGGGACCTGATCCTGAGCAGAGAGGCCCTCAGCCGTAGACCCGGGTACAACATGATCCTTATGACCGAGGGCACCCTGGAGGAATTGCTTGACCCCATCTTCGCGGAGATGAGGCGGCCAACCAAGGACCAGACGACCGAGGCGCTGATAATGCTTGACAGGGAGGCGCTGATCAACCCTTGGGACGTCGAGGGGTCGGTAAATAGGCTGCAGGGTATCTTTGACGACATCAACACCGAGGGCGCCGAGTACATTTACACGCCTCGAAGCTATCTGCAGGAGATCTTGACCGCCGTGTCGCAGCTGTCCAACCAGATGAAGACGAGCACCATCCTAGTAGCTCTCCCGGTCTTCTTCTGCGCCTGGTACCTGGGGATGACGGTTTCCGACGTGGTCTTCAACCTGAGGCGCAGGGAGATAGGGCTTCTGTTCACCAGAGGCTTGACTCACAGGCAGGTGCTCTTCATCCTGGTCTTCGAGGGGCTCATCGTGAGCGTTCTGGCGGCGGTGATCGGGGTGCTTGCGGGGGCGGCCGTCCTCGTGGTCGTGATCCCTGAGATGGGTTTCCTAGAGGTCCTGAACAGCATCAGCCCGCTGACCCTGGGAGCGACCCTGTTGTTCAGCACGGTGCTTGCGTTGACGGCGGTCTACAGGCCCGCCCAGGAGGCAACCCAGATCACCATCGTCGACGCCCTCAAGGAGCATGCATCCGTGGATGAGGGCGTGGGTGATTGGCAGACGGCGCTGCTGGCGTTCCTCTTCGGGGCGTACAAGATGGGGATGCTTTACTTCGGGTTAACGGTGGACATGTTCAAGCCTTCCACGGGTAACCTGATTGTGATGATGCTGTACTCCACGTGGTGGGGGACGGACTACCTGCTGAGCTTCATCACCCCGATATTGCTGTTCTGGGGCTTCATCAAGCTGTTTCTGAGGTTCGTTCCTAGATTCCAGACGATGCTGGGTACGCTGGCGTCCCTCGTCGCCGGCGACGCGGCCAGGTTCTCCGCCATCAGCTCCGGCAGGAACCTGAAGAGGGTCGCTGCCTCGACTTTCATGGTGGCGCTCATCATGAGCTACAGCGTCTCCGTCATCGGGAACGTCGCCAGCACGAGCGACTTCATGGTGCAGGCGGTGAGGCACAGCGTCGGGGCCGACGCGTCGGTGTGGCTCTTCGAGGGCGAGGACATCGAGGGCCTCATGACACGGATATCTGAGATCCCCGGCGTCACGGCGGTGGCAGAGGAGACCCACTTCACCCCCGTCTCGGCCTTCGGAGACACCCCTATTAGGGCTATAGATCCGCTTGAGTGGAGTGACGCGGCTTACACTGAGCCGAGCTGGGTCGACCCGGAGGTGTTCGACGCCATGGCGGAGGACGAGTCCGCAGGCATAATGGAGAAGGGGGCAGCGGAGATCGCCCAGGTCGACGTCGGCGACGTCTTTCTCGTGAAGCTGCAGTCCAAGCTGTACCCGATCAGGATCGTGGGTCTCTTCGGCAAGGAGCTCGGGGAGGCTTGGGTGCTGCAGAACCCCACCATCTACGTCAACGAGGGGTTCCTGATCAACGTCAAGGACAAGTTCATAGAGCAGAGGCGGCTGGTGGTGGAGCTGGATGAGGGCGTCGACCTGGAGGCCTTCAAGGCCCAGGTGACGGCCATCGACAGGGACGTGGAGAGGGTCGACGTGACCGAGCTCGAGATGGAGAGGGCGCTGAACAGCATCTACCTGGCGGGGCCCAGGAGGATCGAGGAGCTGGGGGCCTACTTCGCGGGGCTCGTGGCCAGCCTCGGCGTCGCGCTGATAGTGTCGACGCTGGTGAGGAGCAGGGCCAAGGAGCTCACCATAATGTCCATCAGGGGCTACAGCCAGTCCCAGATGGCGCTAAGCCTGCTTTTCGAGAACCTAGGGATGGATCTGCTGGCGATCGTCTTGGGCGGCTTGGTGGGCTACGTCTCGCTGAAGGGACAGGTGCAGCTGTTCAACCAGATGCTGGCGGTGGGGGTGGAGAGGCGCATACTGTTCCCGTGGTCGGCGCAGGCCAGCCTGGCGATGATAGTGGGACTGCTGCTCGTCGCCACGGTGGCACCCGTGTTGGTTGCGGTCAGGAGGATATCCGTGTCCCCGGATCTGAGGCTGGAGGAATGAGTGATGAGTAAAAGAAACGCGGTGATCGTGAGGGATCTGATAAAGATCTATAAGCTGGGTCAAGTGGAGGTCCAGGCTCTCAGGGGCCTGAACATGAACGTCAGGAAGGGGGAGATGATCGCCCTCATAGGGCCCAGCGGCTCGGGTAAGTCCACGCTGTTGAACATCATGGGCGGCCTCGACAGGGCGACCGCCGGCAGCGTGAGGGTGTTCGACACCGACATCACCAACATGGGCCCCGGTGAGCTGGTGAGCTTCAGGCGGGGCACCGTGGGCCACATCTTCCAGAACATGAACCTGATACCGACGTTGACGGCGCTGGAGAACGTGGAGCTGCCTATGGCGGCGCTGGGGGTAAAGAAGGCCGAGAGGAAGAGGCGGTGCATGGAGCTAATCGAGGTGGTGGGACTCAGGGACAGGATGAACCACAAACCCGGGGAGCTGAGCGGCGGCGAGCAGCAGAGGATAGCTTTGGCCGCGGCGCTGGCGAACGACCCGCCGCTGATCTTGGCGGACGAGCCCACCGGCGAACTGGACACCGAGAACGCGCGGATCGTGGTACAGTATCTGCGGAAGATCAACCAGGAGCTGGGGAAGACGGTGGTGATGGTGACCCACGACCCCAGCATCGCGAGGGTGGCGAACAGGATACTGAGGATGCACGACGGCGTCGTGCAGGCGGACGTGGCGCCGACGACGGACGAGGCGAGGCCGGCAGACTACGGCGAGATACTTAGGGCGAGGATCACGGAGCTCGACGCGACGTTGGCGGGTCTGGACAGCCAGTTCAAGGCCGGGACGATTACGGGCGACGAGTACGTGGAGAGGCAGACGCGGCTGAAGAACACGATGGAGGTGCTCCGTGAGGAGCTTCACCGCCTGGGCATAGTGCACTAGCCGTTTTCCATGGGTTACCGCCTTAAAACCGGGTCGGGGTTGTTCCATGTTACTTGGAATAAACGTTTTTTTGGGGGATGATCAGGGGCTTTTCTGGGGGTTTATGTCAGGTTACTGGTCATATGAGGAAAAAAAATTCTGGGCCAGGGTTGATGTTCCTGGTTACATGGAATAAGCGTTTTTTGGAGCGTGTTCTGTCCTTATTCATCGGCTACCTTGACGCTTTTTTACAGGTTTCGTGGTCTCTTCTGGGGGTTTCTGTGGCTCCTCATGGTTAAAGGGGCGTCGGCGGCGTTTTTCGTCTACCCTCCTAGATGGGGGCGGCGTATGTGTGACGCTTTTCTGTTGAAGGGCTTTGGTTGATGGTGGTGGTCTGGGTTGGGGCTTAGGTTTGGTGTCATCACGATTCAGAACATTCCCTGAGAGCAGGAACTGGGGCGCTGGAAGAAGGTCGAGGAACTGGACTTCGACAGCGTCCGGGTGGCCGACCACTTCGTCGATTTCACTAGACCCCATCGTTCGTGGTTCGAGGCTTGGACGATGTTTGACTCCGAGGACAACCTTCGGCTTCTAGTCGAAAAGTATGCGGAGGCGGGGATAACCGAGTTCATACTCTATTATCCGTGAAACAAGAGACAGGTGGATGTCTTCGAGAACGTGTCAAGGGACATGATACCCGAGCTGCGAGCCATCTATGCATAGTTTTATCCTCACTGCACCGTAAGTGTATTCGGTGTCTTCATGGAAGAGGATCTCTATAGGACCGCTGCCCAGGTGTTCGCCCTATACGGTCGATTCTTCAAACATGTTGCAGAGGAGCTGGGCGTAGAGAAAGCCCTGGAGCTACAGGCGAGGTCGGGTAAGGAGGCGGGGGAGAGGATAGGCAGATGGATGAGGGAGAGGAAAGGCGTCGATAGGCTTGACGCGGAGACCTTTCTCCCCATTCTGAAGGAGATCAACGACCCGTTCGGCTACGACTCCACCTACGAGATCAAGTCCAACAGGGTGATACTCACGACGCACCGGTGCCTATTGTATCAGGGCTTCCTCGATTACGGGCACGACCATAACAGAAGCGGGTATCTATGTGGATACCTCTTGCGGGCGTTCTTCAAGGGACTCAAGGAGGTTTACCCGAACGTCGAGTACGACCTCGACTTCAGGGAGAAAGAGGAAGGTAGATGCGTCGAGACCATCACTATAAACTAGGTGGGCCTTCCTCTATCATCTTTCTGTAGTCATCCATCAAGTTGGGTGCATCGAGAACCTGGTTCAGCCACCACGTAGCACCGGAAGCCCTGAACTCACCCATCCTACGTTTAACCGTCTTAGAATCTAATCCAAGAGTGGTGCCGCAGGCAACGATATCGAAACCTAAGCTGCCTCATCTCGATCTGATCGGATCCACGGTTTCCCGCAGCTGCTCTGGTATAAACATCATAGCGGACCAGTTTCTTACACTGTCATTTGGCTTAAGTAACTAGCATCATGAAAAAAGGGACAACAACATAATCCGTATCCGAGAGAAAACAGTTTCCTAATCGCATCATATTAAAAAAAATGGAGGTTTTTACTAAAGGACGTTCTCCCCGTCAGAAGTGAGAATGTACTTGTATTCAGACATCTCCAGGAAGCCTGCGCTCACAAGCTCCCTCAGCCCGCTCCTGACACGGAACAACGGCTGACCCGTGGCGTCACCTATCTCTTTAGGGGAAGATGCCCCGCCTTTAACCGCTTTCAGGGTAGCAAACCCGCTTGACGTCGGCTTCCCATCAGGAGACACGCATGGCATCGCGATCACAGCTTCTTATAGCAGAGGTACCAGTCCTTGCAGTCGTAGCCTTCCTTGACGCGCTCCTCAGCCTGCTCGGTGGTTCCCGGCGGCGGCACGACCACGGGGTCCCCGGGCTTCCAGTTCGCGGGGGTGGCTACCTTGTGCTCGTCCGTGGTCTGGAGGGCGTCGATGATCCTGAGGATCTCCTGCATGTTCCTGCCGGTGGTTAGCGGGTAGTACAGTATGGTCCTGACTATGCCCTCGGGGTCTATTATGAAGACGCATCGGATGGTCTCCGTCTTGCTCTGCGCGGGATGAATCATCCCGAAAAGGGTTGACACTTCCTTGTTCAGGTCCGCGATGATGGGGAACGGAATCTTGACTCCCATCTTCTCCTCCACGTTCCTTATCCAAGCTATGTGCGAGGAGACGCTGTCAACGCTCAGCCCCAGAAGCTCCGTGTTCCTCTTCTGCAGCTCATCGTAGATCTCGGAGAAGGCCATGAACTCCGTCGTGCAGACCGGCGTGAAGTCCGCCGGATGCGAGAATAGGACCAGCCAGCTTCCCTTGAAGTCGGATAGCCTCAGAGTTCCCTGTGTCGTAGGCGCCTCGAAGTCGGGTGCCTTTCCTCCCAGCAAGGGGAGGCTTACTACATCGGTTTTTTCTTCCATGAAGTTCACCTTTTAGGCTAGGTTAAACTCTGAAAGCCGCGGAAGATAAAGGTTATTTCATCGAGCCGAGTGCCGCCCATATGGTCCGCGTATGGACATTTGTGGCAAGTAACCTGAGGCAAAAATGGGCTAGGGCTGCCTGCCCCTCGCATACACCGCGCTGTGAAGCAGAGCCCCTAGGCTCATCCCCACCAGGTTCCTGATGGGGTGCGCCACCACCGTGTAGTTGTCGTGAAGATAGTTGTCGTACTCCTGGAGCTTCCCGTACAACTCGTCCCTCAGCCCCGACAGCGCCTCGCTGCCCCCAGCCTCCAGCTCCGCGTCGAACGTCCTGATCAGCCCGCCCAGGTAGAACATCCTGTAGAGGTCGTCTCTGCCCTCGACGCCCACCTTCTCCGCCACCGTCGCCTTCCTGGCGTGCACCTTCTCGTCGAAGCTGAACGGCGGGTTGCTCACGTTGGTGTACCTCTCGATTATCGGCTCCATCCACTCGTCCATCATCACCTTGAAGGGGCTCATCGTCCCCAGGTGCGGCAACGCCCTGTTCCAAACGTCCAACATCCAGCTGCTCACCTCGTCCCGCCGCTCCTTAGCATACAACAAGCTCTCACCTAGAGTCGACTCGCTGGGCGAGTCGTCCCACATCCTGGGGTCGTACCAGATGCAGCACTCCGGGATCATGACGAACACGTAGGGGTTCAGAGTCTGGGCGTACTCGTAGAGGTCGCAGCCAGGGATGGGCTCGATGTTCTTGTTACCGGCGGCCCACTGCCCAAGCCACCCCTTCGCCGGCGTCAGGTACGCCGCCCGCTGGATACCGGGCGCCAGCGTCGTCCCCAGCCGCTTACGGGGGAACACGTCGAACCGTTTCGCAGCGTCCCACAGCGGCGCGTACAGCTCGGGGCACCTGTGAGGCACCTCGTAGGTGATGCCCCCCCACTTCATCATGTGGAGGGCACTCACGAAGCTCATGGGCACCCGGTCAAGCACCCTCATCAACGCCTCTGTCTCGGGCACCGGGCTGTTCAGATCCAGAGGCCCGAACCGGAACGGGAAACAGCTGTCAGGCGTCTTAACGTTGGGCGTCCTATAGTAGTTGAGGGTGAAGTTCATGGGGGTGTGGGGCCCCAGCTGGAAGCCCTCGTTAAGCCTCGCCCCGTCGGGGTCGCTGCACTTCACCAGGTACCACGTGTAGTCCAGCTCCTCCCGGAGCTCCTGGTCCTGTAGCAGCGCCTCCGCCAAGTAGTCTAGGAGGTTGCCGCCGAAGGGCTCCTCGCAGTTCGGGAACCCGTGGATCAGGGCGTTGTGCCTGCCGTCCCCTATCTTCAGGCAGTCGATGACCTCGCCGTCGGCGCTCTTCCCCAGGTCTATGAGTTCCACCTTCCCGGGGTACTCGTTCACGAGGTCGGCGTTACGCTGGTGAAGCTCGTCGACGGTCATGTACCGCTTAAAATTGGGCACAGAGTCAAGTATGTGTGAGAAATCAGGCATAAGATCACGGGGGCACAGTGGCAAATAACATTGTCTAAAACCAGCCGCGTGGGCGCCATGATCGCCGGTGAGACTTGATAAAGGACCCTGAAGGTTGAAAAAAAATGGTTTAAAAAATGGTATGTTATCTGGGCAGATTACTCGTCGTCCCAGTCCTCGTCTTTGCCCAAGTCCTCGTCTTTTTCGAGTTCTTCTTCGTTGTCTAGACAGTAGATGCAGAGCTTCTCGTCGGGCTCTCCGCAGTCGACGCAGAACTTCTCTCCACACATCTTGCACTTGGTGACGTTGTCGAATTCCTCGCCACAGATCGCGCATATAGGCATCTTTACATCACTCCATTGAGCCTTAACAGGCATATTGCAGAGAAAGCAGGATGCAATTAACGGCTTCCTAAAATTAAACACGTAATAAAGCAGCATCAATACCATCTTTTTTAATATGTATTTGTAATTTGTTTATATGTCAGGTTAATATGAAATTCTATATAAGGAATTACGTAGATAAAGTAAAAAGAATCTATTAGACATGGGGAATTGCTTTTTTCTTAAATTTATTTGTTTAAATAATTTATTTCAGCGACCTAATGAGGTGGGGCGTGCTCAGGTCGATCCCCTCCTCCTCGAACGCCGCGTACGCCGCGTCTCGGACCATGGAGTCGAGCTCCAATGTGCGTCTCGTGTCCGAGATGAAGAAGTACAAAGTGTACTCCATCGCGAAGTTGCCAAAGTCCGTTACCCAGACGTAGGGCTCGGGTCTCTCGGCGAGCCCCTCCACCGAGACCACGGCGCCGAGGAGTATCTCCTTGACGCGCTTCGGGTCTACGCTGTAGTCCATGGTCAAGACGCAGCGGCGCCTTACGTAGTCGTAGACGCTCTGGTTCTCGATGACGGTGTCCAGAAGCATCTGGTTTGGTACAGAGATCACGAGGTTGTCCAGAGTCCTCATCCTGGTGTAGATGAGGTCTACGCCCTCCACCTCGACGAACCGGTCCTGGAAGAAGAGGCGGTCACTGATCTTGAAGGGGCGGCTCACCATGATGATGATGCCAGCTATGGCGTTGCCTATGGTGCTCATGGACGCGAACCCGATGATGGTGCCGCCGGCGAGCACCCAGAGACCCACGAAGAAGTCCACCCTGACGCCTAGAAGGTTGAAGACCACGACGAAACCGATGACGTAGGCGGTCCACTTGATCAATCTCGTAAGCAGGAAAGCCGAGTTGACGTCAAGCAGCGCCCTCTTCCTAAGCTGAGTGATCTCGTGGACCAGCACACGGTACACGATGACGAGTAGCACCAGCGATACTATCGACGTGATTATTGAAGCCAGATTCTCGTCTATCCACGCGTATACAAACGTGAAGTAGGCTAGAGCCTCAGCGACCATCAATACAAGACAGGGGCTCATCAGATTTATCGTTATTCAAACAGACGGCTGATCACAATCTGATCACTTTTTCCCAGATCACCTATATCGGGTGATCACCCCCATGTATAATCGTGAAACAAGATGAGTGAACGTCGAAGAAGACACAACGACTTCGTTGAGAGCCCCGAGGACATCGCCGCGATACTGGACACGGTGAGCGAGAAGGTGCCCAAGATGATCAGGGGCATCATCGACTCGTTCTTCAGCCCAGAGGCGGCGCAGAACATGGCGAAGAGCATCGCCGAGTTCAGGAAGACCCTCGTAGAGAGCGGCATCCCCGAGGAGGAGGCCATGGCCATGACCCGCGAGTACATGGCCACGGTCACCAACTGGAAGGGAATGATGAAGGACGCCCGCATTGGGGCCCACTACCACGAATACGAGGAGTAGACGGGTGATCCGGATGAGCCTGCGAGCCGCCTGGAAAGCTTTCGGGCTGATGGTGAGGGTCCCAGGCTACGCCATCCAGTGGAGCAGCGGCTACAAGCGGGCGCGGAGCGATTTCAGGCGGCAGCTGGTCGCCGACGGTATCCCGCCCGAGGAAGCCAGGGAACTGGCGGATCTCTATCCCTTCAAGATGGGTGACCTCATCGAGGCCGCCCGGGAAGCCAACTAACCCCCCTTTTTTCCGTTAAGTTTTTACATCGTCCCTCAGCGAGTTTCTTTGATATGCCTAAGGGACCGCGACCCGACTGCATCGGGATGTACGGCGTCGAGGATGAGTGCGCCGAGTGCGACTGGGCCGACGAATGCAGGAAGATGGATGAGAGCATCGAGTCAGCCGTAACCAGGAAAGGCACCCACGTCAGGCTCACGGGCAAGTACAAGGAGAAGAAGTACAAGCCCAAGACCAGCAGGTAGCCACGTTCACATGGGTCCCCACTCCCCTAATATTCATAAATTCATAAATCACCTCAAAGTGATACTGGATCAATCTAATACGGAGTGAGAGAGCGCTGAAATTCATAGGAGAGTTCGTCACTGAACTGGAGCAAAAGAGAGCTGAGCTAAACCAGCTCTTCGGGCTCGACGAGAGGATGAAAGAGGAGATAGACATCCTCGGAGCGGAGCTTGAGCGTCGCTGGTACCCCCTCCCGGGCCCCAAGGCAGTCTACGAGAAAGAGTTCAGCGTCGATAGCAGCAGCGCCTACAGGAGTCTGTCCAATGGCCTGGACTTCCTCATAGTACGGGCGCTGATGCTCGGGACAGGTGGCTACCGGCGGCCCATGCTCAGGTTCGAGGCGGTCAAGGGGATCAGCGAGTACAGCGTGGCCAGCGACTTCGAGAGGGCGCTGCGTGAGCTCATCGAGGTCCGTATAGTGCTGGAGAACATCGGCGACATCCCGGAGGGCAGCATGGTGCTCATAGACGGCAACCTCTACGGTAGGTATACTCACGCGCTGCGTGAACTCGGCCTCGAGGGCTGGCACCACCTCCCCCTGGAGCTTCTGGACGCCATGTGGATGCTCTACGAGGAGTGCGTCGAGAGGGGCATAACGTTGGTCGGCGTCAGCAAGTTCAGCAAGACCAGGGCCTTGACCAGCGCGCTGCTTCCCGGCAGGGCCCAGAGAGCCCGGTTCCTCGACGTGGAGCTACTGTACAGGAGGAAGACCGGGGAGACGGGGTACACGGAGCCGCTGCTCCTCGGCGAGTATGGCGTCGACCCCCGCGTAAAGAGCCTATACGGGTCGCCCGGCAAGATGAGGGAGAGCGTCTTCAGGAGGGTGCCGGAGAGACTACACGGGTTCGCCGAGGAGGTGCTTGAAAGAGTCCCGTCGTTCCCCGCCATCGCCATGTTCCACATCATTTCAAGGGAGAACGCCCAGCCCATGAGGGTGGACGTCCCATCCAGCTGCCTCGGACTAGACAAGAAGATAAGCGACGTCACCCCATTCCAGTTCATCGAAGCCAGGCACGTAGACGGCGTCGTGAGGCAGATAACGGAGGCCTTCGGCGGCAGAGACGTATACAACGCCCTCCTCTACGTCGTGGACAAGGAGGTCAGGCTGAGCGCCAGGGCCGTGGACACCGTCTACAAGTCGGTGCTAGGCAGGGAGCTAGGGGTCCCCATAGAGTACGACAGGAGCACTAGGAGGTTCACGTATTGAGCATGAGCAAGGCAGGATACATTGTAGGAGAGACCGACACGGGTGGATTCGCGTTCGTAAGCGACCTGGACTGCTACCCGCCCAAGCACGAGTACCTCGTCATCGAGGGCGTAAAGGAGCGGGAGGGCATAGGGTTCAAACACGTGGACGTCCTCGCCCAGGTGAACAGGATCAGCAACAGGTCAGACGTGCTAGGCGACACCCTAAGCATGGAGGAGCTGGAGAGCATCATAAACAGGTACACGGCCACCACCAAGGTGTTCGGCACCGCCAAGGTCCTCGGCTACATAGACAGACGCGGCGAGATCGTGATGCCCAGAAGCGCCGCGATACCAGGAACAGAGGTGAAGATCGCCCCCACGGAGATGCTTGAGAGGTTCTTCACAAAAAACATTAGCCGCGGAGTGTCGGTCGGGCACCTGATCACGAGGGAGGAGGTCAATGTCGCCCTGGACCCCAACGGCTTCAGGAGGCACGTGGCGGTCATCGCTCAGACGGGCGCAGGGAAGTCTTACCTCGTGGGCCTGATGCTGGAGAACCTGTTGCCCTTGGGCGCAACCGTAATAGTGCTTGACCCCAACAGCGACTACGTCATGATGAGACGTGACCGCGAAGGACAACCCACGAAGATAGCCGAAGACATCGTGGTCTACAGGCCCCCCGGCCTCAGAGGGAGGCGGTTCAGCGACGAGGAGATGGGGGGAGCCGAACCATACACCATAGACTTCAGCACCCTCACCGACTCCGAGGTATTCGAGGTCGCCGGCATCAGCGACAGGTGGGTCCACATAAGGTCAGCGGTAGCCGATGCGTTGAAGAGGCTCCACGGCATATACGGCCCCCAGCAGCTCCTGGACGTCCTCGACCAGACTGCCGTTCAGGAGGTGGACCGCGCGAAGAAGGAGGCGGCGTCCAAGGCGGCCACCTACATAAAGAGGCTCCTCAAGTACAACATATGGGGCCACAGGGACATACCCCTGGACGATCTGGTCAAGCCCAAGCACCTGAGCGTCATAGACCTGGCCGGCCTCCAGAGGAACGTGACGGAGTACATCGTGCAGAAGACGCTGGAGGACGTGTGGAGCCTCGCCCTCACCGGTAGCCTACGGTTCCCCGTGTTCGTGGTCCTGGAGGAGGCCCACAACTTCGCGCCGGGCCCCGGGATGAGCACGAGCGGCGGAGGATCGCTGCGAATCATCGAGAGGATAGCCGCGGAGGGACGCAAGTTCGGCATATTCCTAGTCGTGGTGACCCAGAGGCCCAACAAGATAAGCAGCAACGTCCTGAGCCAGTGCAACAGCCAGATAATCATGAGGCTCACCAACCCCGAGGACATGAGCGCCGTGCGGCGGAGCAGCGAGGGACTCAGCGAGGACCTGTTCAACGACCTACCCGGCCTCAACAAGGGCGAGGCGGTGGTCGTCGGCGAGCTAACCAAGGTGCCCACGATGATCAAGGTCTCGGGACGGACCAGCGGGGAGGGCGGGAGCGACATAGATCTGGAGAAAGCCCTCAGAGAAGCCCTGAAGGCCAGCGAGCTGGCCAAGAAGATGAAGCCTGAAGAGGACGACGACAAGGAGTACAAGACGAGGTGGTAGCTTGCCGGTGAAGGCCGTCATCACGGGTGACAACCACCTCAACCTCTACAACCAGAGGCTCGGCTCCCGGCTCAGCGAACGCAGGCGCCGCTTAGGCCAGGCCTGGCGGGAGACCGTGGACTACGCCATAGAACACGAGGCAGACCTGTACATCAACACAGGCGACCTGTTCGACCAGATAAGCCCACGTAACCCTCCCCGCGCCAGCGTCGTGGAGGCGTTCAGAGAGCTCAAGGACGCCGGCGTGGAGTCGTTCATCATCGCAGGCAACCACGAGGCACCCGGGAGCATCCGCGACGGAGCGTCACCCCACACCGTGATCAGGGAGGCAGGGCTCGCCACCGTCTTCGAGAACAGGAAAGACTTCGAGCACCGCATCCTCGACGTCCGCGGCACAAGGGTCTCCATCGCGGGAATGAGCTACGACAGGAACCTTCCAGCCGGGGAAGACCCGTTAGCCGACAAGACGGTGCCCGCGGGCGGCGTCGTAAACATAGCAATGCTCCACTACAGCGTCGAGCGCATCGCGCCTCCCATCTGGGAGGAGCCCGTAATCAAGGTGGAGAGCCTGCAGCGGAACAGTCATATCCACCTCTACGCCATGGGGCACATCCACGCATATATCGACACCCGGGTCGGCGACAGCCGAATACTGTATCCCGGGGCCACGGAGCACTACAACTTCGGGGAGTGCGGCAAGCAGACGGGGTTCTGCTACGCCGAGCTGTCCCCAGGGGAGATTCAAGTCGAGTTCATACAGACGGAGGCCCAGCCCATGAGCCAGGTGAAGCTCCACACCAGCACGATGGACCCCGACGACCCCACCAAGACCATACTGCAGGAGATCGACGCCACGTCAAACCACGACGGCCTACTCCAGCTGGTGCTGGAGGGAGAGACGCCGTTCGAACACTACACCATGATCGACTTCCCGTTGGTCTTCGACAGGGGCAGCAGGCAGAACTTCTACTTCGAGTACGTCGACCATATCAGGCCGGTGGTGCAGGGCGTGGAGTTCACGCCCACGGAGGGGCTCAACCCGAGGAGGGAGCTGGAGGCGGTGGCCAAGAAGTTCAGGGAGGGCGCCGCCGAGAGAGAACAGGACCTCTGGTCCAAGGCAGCCGAGTACGCGCTGAGCTACTACGAGAAACACAGAGGTGAGTGACGTGTTCAAGATAAAGTCCCTGAAGGTCGCTGGGTTCAAGCGCCTCGACCTCCCTGAGAGGCTGGAGTTCCCTGACGGCAGGCTCCTCATCCACGGGCGTAACGAGAGCGGCAAGTCCACCGTCCTGGAGGCCATCCACTACGCCCTCTACGGCAACGCACTGCGCCCCACGAAGCGAGCCAGCAACGAGGACGTCATCAACTACGGGCGCAGCGAGGCCATCGTCGAGCTGGAGTTCAGCATCGACGACAACGAGTACATGGTCCGCAGAGAACTCAAGAAACGGGGCGCCAACACCCACATACTCAGCGAGCGGAGACCGGACGGCGGCCTGAGCAGAGTCACCTCAGGCGCCCGAAGCGTCAACGACCAGATACTGGAGATACTCCACGGCATCGACAGCGACGCCCTCCTAAACAGCTGCCTCGTCGAGCAGAAAGAGCTGGGAAAACTGGAGGCCTCACTGAAGCAGGAGCGCATCAAGGCCATGAGCAGCCTACTCAACCTAGAGGCCTTCGTAGACGCCCGGGACAGCCTAAGGAAAGACCGAGGCGAGCTCGAACGCACCCACAGCCAGACGGAGCTGAGGCTGCAGGAGGCGAAGACCGCAGCCGAGGACTATGACGCCGCTGAGAAGAGGAAACGGGAAGCAGAGACCCGGCAACAAGAGATAGAGGGAGAACAGAAAACGGTCGCCGAGAGGCTCACCCGCTTGGACACGTTACTCAAGACGTTGACCGAGATGAGGAGGCACAAGACATCCATCGACGAGAACATGGCACGCCTGGAGGGGCAGGAGGCTAA
>Ga0210003_1002377_pt1 | contig 15980 bp, 8 predicted proteins | sample LantaG_FD_182804 | JGI IMG/M metagenome (GOLD analysis project Ga0210003, IMG submission 182804) | Deep subsurface microbial communities from Baltic Sea to uncover new lineages of life (NeLLi) - Landsort_02402 metaG (SPAdes) (version 2) | ecosystem: Environmental > Aquatic > Marine > Oceanic >...
TGTAGACGGCCTCGACGCGAGGCGGTGCGTCGAGGCCGTCTACACGAGCGGGGCCTGGGACGGCCGGCCAGGCGTCGGCGCGAGGGCGGCGTTCGCCGTCAACCGCTACTGCCGCTCGCTGGGGGGGCGCGCGGGCAGCGCCGGGGGGGCTGGGGGCGGCGGCGGGCGGGATGGGGGGCTGCTCCTCTCTCAGACGGGGGTCAACGGCGACGGCAACGGGATCGTGACGCACTCTTCGTTCTCGGCCCTCGACGTCGTCTCGAATGCCTCAGCTGCCGCCGCCTCTGCCGCAAACCCGGCGTCCTCTTCCTCGACCATCTTTGCCGCCTCTTCTGCCTCTGGCGCCTTTGCTCCTTCCTACTCCCTCCTGGCCTCCTCCGCGGCTTCCTCCTCCTGCTCCGACCCGGGCTGCCCGCTGCTGCACTCGCTGGCTCCCGACGCGGACACCTTTACCAGTGAGGACGCGCGCTCGCCGCGGTTTGCCGCGATCGTGCTGGGCAACCCCAACCTGCCGACGCCTTCGGCTTCTGGCTTTTCTGCTTCCGCTTTCGCGTCTGCTCCTGTCCCTGCTTCTTCTGCTGCTTATGCCGCTGTTGCGGCTCCTTTGGCTGCCAACGGCGGCGGCGGCATGAGCACGCCGAGGAAAAGCAGCGCCGGAGGGGGAATAGGAGGAGGAGGGAGGTCGCCGTTTGCGAGCGTCGACGGAGGAGCCAACAACATCAACAACAGCTTCTACTACGGACGCAGGGGAGCGGGAGGAGGCAGCGGCAGCAGGCCAGAGTCGGCGTCTTCTGTGCCGCCGCCGCCGCCGCCCTTTGCCACCGCCGCCCCCTCGCCGACGCTGGCGCCACTGGCTGCGGGGGCGCCCCCTTCCTTCAAGTCCGCCGCTGCTGCCTCCGGCTCGTTCTCTCAGCCTCCGAGCATGCCAGGAACTCCGTTGGCAGCAGCAGCGGCCCCGGGGACGCCGGCGGCGAGCGCCGGCTCCGGGGGGATCGCGCCCGGGACCTGGGCCGCCGCGGCGCTCGGCGCGACGACGGCGGCCGCCGCGGCCGCGGCCGCGGTGAAGAGCGCCTCTGCCGCCGCCGCCGCCGCAGCGGCGAAGCTGCCCCCCGTGCCGCCGCAGCCGACGGCGCCCGGGAGGACCGCCGTGGTGGTGGTGTCGAGAAGGAAGGGAGGGTCGCAGAGCGGCGGCGGCGGCGCTGCTGCCGGCGCTGCCGGAGCCGCTCCCTCTCCGGCCGCTCCTTCTGCTCCGGGTGCCGCAGCCGAGATCGGGAGCGGCGGCGGCGCGATGATCCAGAAGCCGCGAGCCCGGACCGTCAGCGGCGGCGGAGGGGGCGCCGGCGGCGCGGGCCCCGGCCCGGCGGCGGCGGCGCTGCCGCCTCCCGGCGCGGGCGCGGCCGCGGGCGCGGGCGCTCGCTCGTCCTCCTCCTCGGCGGTGCTCACGGCGCCGATCCCCCAGCAGGCGCAGAGGACCAAGGCGAAGGCGGCGGCGGCTGTGGCGGCCGCGTCCTCCCCCTCCTCCGCCGCCGTCCCTCCGGCCCCGGGACTCGCCCCGCCCCCTCGCCTGCAGCAGCAGCAGCAGCAGCAGCAGCATGTGCAGCAGCAGCAGCAAATGCGTCCCCTTGCTCCTCCTCCTCCTCAAGCGAGGCCCTCGAGAAGAGGCCCCCCGCCCGGGTTCGAGGCCCCGAGAGCCAACGGGAGAATCGTGGTGGCGGCTCATCCTCCTCCGCCGCCGCCGATGCAGCCGCTGCAGCACCCGAGGGGAGCGCCCGGGCCGCCGGGGCTGGGGCTCCTCCACGCTCTCGGAGGCGGCGGCGGCGGCGGAGGAGGAGGGGGGGGGCCCGTCGCCGCCGTCCCCCTGCCTCCTCACAACCAGTTCCAGCCTCCTCCTCCTCCGCCTCCTCCTCCTCCCCTGGGCCACCTCTCTGCTGCTGCTGCTGCTTCTGCCGGTGGGGGCCTCCCGCCTCCCAGCGTGCTCGCGGCGCTGGTCCCCGGAGCGAGAGCGACGTCGAGGTTCGAGTTCGCTCAGGCTTCTGCCGACGGCGGCGGCGCTCCGCCGGCGCCGTTCTCGTCGTTCTCGTCGCAGCCGCCGCCGCCGCCGCAGCCGTCTGTGGCTCCTCCTCCTGCTTCGGACGCGGGCCTGGCGCTGCTGCGGCAGCTTCGAGCCGGCAGCGGCAACGCTGCTGCTGCTGCTGCTGCTGCTCCTCCTCCTGTTCCACCGCAGCCGCAGCAGCCGCCGAGGTCGCCGCAGCCGAAGAAGCAGCAGCAGCAGCAGCTCGCTGGTGCCGAAGGAGGAAAGATCGCGGCGCAGAAGAAGGGAGGAAACATTAGCACCGAAGGCGGGAAGCAGCTGCAGCAGCAGCAGCAGCAGGCTGCGGGCGGAGGGGGTGATGCCGAAGGGAAGCAAGGCGGAGGCGGGCGGCGGCGTCGCGGGCGGCGCTGAACAGAAAAAGAGAGACTCAGTGTTTTCATATTTTTAACATCACTCAAAAACTAATCAGCTCAAATCCGTCGTGTAGTAAGAAAAAGCATCCAATTTAGAAAGTGCGGAGGAGAGTGGAGAGGAGAAGGAGAGGTCCAGGAGGTGAGCAGAACAGAACCTTTTTTTGGTTCTTTTTTTCCCTCGCAGCAATTGCCTTCATCGGCTCCCTGCTTATTCTGGCTCACGCGTCCTGCTTCTGCTCATCCTCTGCTCTCCGCCGCAAAGCTCCTGACTGTCTCTCTCCCTCGTGCGAAGATCAGGCGCAGAAAAGTGCTCGCCAATTGAGCCATAGCGAGGGGAAGAGTCAAGGAGCGAACAACCATTGGACGAATACGAATCGCTCGTCTTTCTTGGCGCCGCCCAGTTCCCTCTCGCGCCCTCTCTCCCGCTCCGGCGAGCTCAAGTGAACATCTATAGCCATGCGCCTCTCTGTCCCTCGTGGGTTCGGAGCAAGAGGCAGGGAGACGAGCAGGGGTGTGCCCGCTTCGGCGCAATCGTCTTCGAGCTCCTCCGCCGCGCCTGAGGGTCGCGGAGATGGCAAGGGCCCCCACCGTCGCCGCTCTTCTTCCTCGCCGAAGCGGCGTCCGAGGAGGCAGCAGCAGCAGCAGCAGCGCCCGCCCTCGCCCCCGCGCCGCCCGGCGCCGGCTCAGGCATCGGCCAAGGCCGCAGCAGCAGCCGCGGTGACTCCTCCCCCTCCTCCCCTTCCTCCTACTTTGGAGACGGAAGAGAACGCTTCTGCTTGGATTTCTTCTTCTGCCTCTCCTCCTATGGGGGCTCCTTCTTCTTCTTCAACCTCGACCATCGTCGACTTCCGGAGGTCGAGGTCGCCGGAGAGGCAGTATGGACAGCAGGAACAGCAGCAGCAGCAGCAGCAGCAGCAGCAGCAGCAGCCTTCTCTCTCGCCTCCGAAGGAGACCTTGCGCGGCGACTCTTGGCTCGACGACGAGATCTCGAGGCTCTCCCTCGTCGTCTCCGAGCTCCGGACCAAGCCAAACGCCGAGGAGCGCCTCGCCCACCTCCTGCGAGGGGGGGACGCCCGCGTCTCGGCCTTCCTGCAGACCGAGGCCGGCCGCGAGCTCGAGGCCATCGTCGCCTCCTCGCTGCCCGCCGAGGACGCGGCGCTCCTATGGACTTTGCCCGCCATCGGCCAGGGGCACGTCTTGGCCTCTGCTTTGCTCCCCGACGACGAGGACGAGGAAGACGATGACGGCAGCGAGGAGGAGGGAGATGGAGCCTCGAAAGAGGGGAGGGGAGAATCGCGAAACGGTACTTCTTCTCCTCGCCCCGACGGCGCCCCTCCCTCCTCCCGCCGCGAGCGCGGGCGCGTCGTCTCCTCGAGGCTCTCTCGCCTCGCCGCGGGCACCCTGCGGCCCGTCGACCGCTTCTACGGGCCCATCGACGGGGTCGCAGGCTACCAGCTTGCCTGCCTGCGCCTGCTACGGGCCGGGAACGCCGCCAGGGACGGAGCGGCAGCGGCAGCGGCAGCGGCGGCAGCGGACAGAGGAGGAGGAGAGCAGCGCGGGCGGCGAAACTCTCCATCCTCCTCCTCGCCGAAAAGCAACTCCCTCTCTTCCTCCCCGGCCGCCCTCCCAGGAGCCCGCATCTCGCCGCCTCCCGGCCCGGACCTCTCCGACGAGCGCGAGGCCGCCTCGGCGAGGGCCGAGGGCCTCCGCTTCCTCCCCCGGACGGCGGAGATCGTCGCGCTGGGGGGAGCCGGGGACAGGCTGGGGCTCTCTTGCGACTCGACGGGCGAGGCGCTCCCCGCGGCCTTGCTGCCGTACGCTGGCCGCAGCCTGCTCGAAGGGATCGTCAGGGACCTGCAGGCGCGCGAGTACCTCCACTGGAGGGCGCTTGGCAGTGGTGGAGGAGGAGGGCACGGAGACGACGAAGAAGCGGAAGAAGAAGAAGAAGAAGAAGGCGAGCAGCAGCAGCAGCAGCAATTGCGGACGCGGGTCGCGCTGATGACGTCGGGCGCGAAAGGAGGAGACCGCCGCGTCAGGCGCCTGCTCGAGCGCCACCGCTGGTTCGGCCGCGGCGAATCGTCCTTCCGCGTCTTCTGCCAGCCGCAGGTGCCGCTGGTGGCTGCCGGAGACGGGCGGTGGCTCTCGAGCGGCGCCTGCGTCGTCGAGCGCAGGCCCGGGGGCCATGGCGCGCTCTGGAAGGTGCTGAGCGATGGCGGCGCGTTCTCGTGGCTCCGAGAGGGAGGGGCCTCGGCGGCCGTGGTCAGACAGGTCAACAACCCGCTGGCCGGGACCGACGGGACGCTGCTGGCGCTGGCCGGCGAGGGGGCGGCCAGGGGCGCGGCGTTCGGGTTTGCGTGTTGTCCTCGAAGGCCCGGCGCGGCCGAGGGCGCCGTCGTGCTGCTGGAGCTCCCGGCGGAGGAAGGAGAAGGAGAAGGGGGGGGCTCTTCTTCTTCTTCTTCTTCTTCCTCCCCTTCCACCTCCACCACTGCGCACGTCACCTGCGTTGAGTACACCGAGTTCGAGGCCGCCGGGCTGGGAGGCAACGAGCTCGATGCGCTGCCGGCCAACTCGAACCTGCTCTTTGTCGACCTCGCCGCGGCCGAGGCGGCCGTTGCGGCTTCCGGCCCCTCTTCTTCTTCTGGCTCTTCGCGCTCGTATTCTTCGTCTTCCATTCCGTTCCCCCTCGTGGATAGCACCGCGGAAGAAAACGACGTGGCGTACCTGGCCTCGGGCGCGCTCCCGGGTGTGGTCTTCAACAGCTCGAAGGAGGTCGAGTGGAGGGACGTGAGCGGCGGCGGCGGCGGCGGCGGAGGAGAAGCGACAGGGGCGGCGACGGCGGGAGCCTCCCCGCCGCGCTTCTTCCCGACCCTTCGCAGGGAGACCGCAGGGAGGCTTGAGTCGACGATGCAGAACCTCGTCGACCACATGCCCGCAGCGAAGGCGAGGATACAGTGCGCAGCGGGAGAAACGGGGCACTGCGCCGAGGTGGCCTTTGCCGGCGACGCCTGCGCCGCCGCCGCCGCCGCTTCTGCGACGGCGACTTCTTCGTCCTCGTCGTCTCCTCTTTCCTCTTCCTCGAAAAAGCCCCACCTCCCGACGTTCGCGCTCCGCGGCCCCAGGCGTAGGATCACTTCATCGGCCAAGCGCGCCCGAAAGCCAGGGGGGCCCGCGGCGCAGACGCCCGAGGGCTCCTTCCTCGACCTGTGCCGCAACGCCGCCGACCTCCTGGCGCGGTGCGGCGTCTCGCTGCCGCTCGAGTTTCCGAAAAAAGGCTTGAACGGCAGCAGCGGCGGCCCGCTCGCCGCAGGGGACGCCGTCGATGCCGAAGCCTTCCTCGCGGGAAGACCGCCCTTCCTCTTCCTTTTCCACCCGGCGCTGGGCCCGACGTGGGACGTCGTCGCTCAGAAGATCAAAGGAGGCGCCTTGGCCGAGGGTAGCGAGCTCGTGCTCGAGGTCGCCGAGGCGAGGGTGGTCGATCTGAGGGTCAAGGGTTCCCTGCTCGTCTCCGCGGACAGCCCGCTCGGGCACTGGACCGCTCCCTTTGCTCCCTCTCATTCTTCTCCCTCTTCTTCTTCTTGTTGGAGTGCCACTGCCGCCGCTGCTGGGGACACGGAGCCCGAAGAAGCGCTCCTCATCTACTCCTCGAGGAATGGCCGAGCAAGGCTCGAGGACGTCGAGGTCGACAACGCCGGCGTCGACTGGGACAATCCCCTCAACGCCCCCTTCTGGCGCCACGGCGAGCTGTCGAGGCACGAGGCGGCAGATTTCCACCTCCGCGGGCGCTCCGAGCTCGACGCGCGCGGCGTGACGCTCCGCGGCGGCGTGAGGTTCGAGGTGCCCGACGGCAAGAGATTGGTGCTGCGGCCGAGGGCCGGCGGCGCGGGCAGGGACGACGTCGAGGCGACCTTCGAGGATCTTGATGCTCTGGGAAGCCCGGAGGCCTCTGCGAGACCCTCGTGGGAGTGGCGCGTCTCTGAGAGGAGGGGAGGGGCAAAAAGAGGAGGAGATGACGATGGTGCTCTCCCAGGCCTCGACCTGACGCTCGTCGAGAGGGAGGGAGATGAAAACAAGAAAACTCAGTAGAAAAAAATTAAAAAAGAAAGAATGTCATCCTTGTTTTGGACAGGGAGAGAGATGAAAACAAGAAAACTCAGTCAAAAAAAAAGTCATCCTTGTTTTTGGACAGGTCTCTCTCTTTACACCCTCGCCGCGCTCTCCCTCTCCCTCCAACTCTCTCTTGAGCCCCAGTTCATCGGTTTCTCTCGTCGCAGAAGATCCATTCTCTCACCCCCCTGAACAAGTCGAAAATCTGATCCAAAAAAAGAACACCCCTCCTCTTTCTTTCAACCCTCTCTCTTCGAACTCTCTCTCTTTCTCTCGCTTCCCTCTCCCTCCCTTCTCTCAAACTCTACCACCCTGGCCTCGGCCCCTTGCGCAGCTTGAGCGCCTCGTCCAGCTTGGTCGATAGGGCGTCAAGCTCCTTCTCTGCGGCCTCGAGCGCAAGTTTCACGGTCGTGGCGTTCTCTGGGGGAGGAGGAGGAGCGTCGTCCTTGTTCTTCTCTTCGGCAACGGCGGCGTCGTCTTTCTTCTCTTCCGTGGCAGCGGCGGCGTCGGCAGTTGTCCTCGCTGGCTCTTCCGCCTCTGCTTTCGCCTCGGCTTTCGCCTCCGCCTCTGCTTTCGCCTCGGCTTTCGCCTCCGCCTCGGCCTCCGCCTCCTTCTTCTCGCTGCCGCCCTCCTCCTTCTCCTCCTTCTTCCGGCCATCCCTGCCCCTCCTCGAAGAGTCCCCTCCTCCCCCTCTCCCCTCTCCTCCTCCGCGGCCCCCGCGCCTCCTCCTCTCCTCTGGAACGACATAGGCGGCGTCGCCCTCCCCGGCCTCGACCTTCTTCCTCAACGACTCGACCCGCCGCGAGAGCTCCTTCTCCTCCTCCGTCCTCGGTCGCGGGGTCCTCGCGCGCGACGCCCCCGCCGAGGAGGACGAGGCGGGGCTCCTCTCCCGCCAGTCCCTGCCCTGCTCCCTGAGCGCCGCCTCGCGCGGGCGCGCGGCGCCAAAGGGCGAGGGCGAGCCGCTGCGGTCGGGGCCCGCCCCGGCCGCCGCGCCGCCTCCTCCCTCGCCGCTGCCCGCGTCCTTCCCCGAGGGGGTCGCCGCCGCCGAGGCCGAGGCCGAGGCCGAGGCGGCGGCGGCGCCGGCGGACGAGTCGACAACAATCTCCGGGGCCGGCAGCGTCCGCGGCTTCAGCGCCAGCTTCGGCCTCGAGCCCGACGAGGAGGTGGCGGGGCCGGCGGCGTCCCCGGCGCCGGTGCCGCCGCCGTCGCCGCTGGCAGAGACCGGGGTCTGCGAGCGCGTCGACCTCCACCCCGCGGCGTCGTCGGCCCTGCCGCCGTCGCCTCCCGCCGCGCCGGACGCGGAGCCGGGCCCCGAAGACGAGCCACCGGCCTCCCCCGCGCCCGCGCCGGGGGTGAACTTTTTGGACCAGCGGTCCTCGGCGTCGGCGGCCGAGGGCCCGCCGGGCCCGTCCCCGCCCGCCGCGCCGGCGGCGGCGGCAGCGTCCCCCGGGGATGACGGCACGAATGCCTTCCTCTCTCCCCAAGAATCTGCGGCGTCTGCGCGCCCTCCGCCGGGGCCGCCCTTTTCTCCGCCGGAGACGTCGGGCAGCGCCCGGTCGGGGCCGTAGCGCTCGGCGAGGCCCGAGGGCTGCTCCACGCGAAGGGCGCGGTCGCGGCCGTCGGCCGCCGCAGAGGAGGAGCGGTCCGGGCCGTAGGTCTCGGCGAAGCCGCCGGAGCCGCCGAAGCCGCCGCCGCCGCTGCGGGTCCTCTCGCGGCCGCCGTCGCGGCCATCACGGCCGTCGCGGTCGCGGCCGCCGGTGCGCTCGTCGGCCGAGGCGGGCACAAACTTCTTCTCGCCGCCCCAGTTGCTCGAGAGCTCGGCGCGGGAGGGGCCCTCGTCGTAGCCGTCGTCGGAGCCGAAGCCTGTTTTGATTTGAATCGTCGCGTGTGGGGGAGAGAGAGCGGGGGGAGAGAGAGGAAAAGGAGGGAACAAGGTGAGTTTTTTCCCCCCTCTGATTTTTCTGTCTTGCCCCCCCCCACCTCTTCTTCTTCTCACCTCCGCGCCGCTCGCCCCGCTCCCTGTCCCCGAACCCGCCGCCGCCGCGCTCCCTGCTCCTCGACCTGTCCTGCGCCGCGTAGCGATGCTCTCCGTCCTTGAAGGCGCCCCCCAGGCGCTGCCCGCCGCGGCCGTCGCGGTCGTCGTCCTCCCCCTCGGCGCGCGCGCGAGGGGCTGTGGGCAACAGCGCCGTCGACGCCGCTGCCGACGAAGAGGACGAGGCGCCGGGAGGGCGGTAGCCGCCGCCGCTTCCGCTTCCGCCGCCGCCGCCCGATGATGGCGCCATGAACTCCGCGAGGCTCAGCTTCTTCTTGGCCTTCTGCTCCTTGGCCTTCCTCTCGGCCCTGGTTTCCTTGATGGTCAGGCTCTCGCCGAGGCTCGGAAACGCGGCGGCGGAGTTGATCGGCGGCGCCAGGCCGCCCCCGCCGGCGGCAGCGGCGGCGCGGGCGCTGGGCGTGAACTTCGCAGGCTTCGCGGGCTCCTTCTCCGAGGGGGCCTCGAGCTCGCCGCCGTTCTCGGCCTCCTCGTCGTCCACCTGGCTGGCCCAGGCCGAGCCTGCGGCGGGGAGTCCCCAGGCGCTCATCTCTCGGTGATGGGGTTTTTAGAAACGAGGAAACGGGATGGGGAGGGACCGATGTCGATTGATCGAACGGCGGAAAAAAAAGGAGAGGAAGAAGAAAAGCTCTTTCTCTTTCTCTCTTTCAGGCCTCTCCCGAAGCTTGCCGGTGATGAAGCAAGCACTCTACGATGAGAAGAGCGAGAGAGAGAGATCGAAGAGATCGAAGAGTGGAAAGCGAGAACCTCTCACCGAGGGAGAGAGAACCACAAGCAAAGAGTTGAGTTGTGAGACTCGATGGGAGCAGACGCTGCTGGTCTTTTTTTACCTTCCCAGCCCCTTGCTCTCTCTATTCATCCTCCTCGTCCACCTCCGCGAGCGCCTCCGCCACGGCCGCGGCGACCGTCGTCGTCGGCGCCGTCGGCGCAGCAGCAGGGATCGCAGCGACAGCAGGAGGCGGCGGAGCAGCAGGAGGCGCCTGCCGCTCTCCCCCTTTCGCACCGCCGCCGGCCGACCGCCTCTTTTTCTTCTCCTTTCTCTTCTTCTTCCCCTCTTTGCCCCTGCCGCCGCCGCCCTTGCCGCCGCCGCCGCCGCAGAGCTTCGCGTAGCACTCCCCGGCCGTCTTCCCGGGCACGCACGCCGCCACGCGGGCCCAGTACCCGGGGGCAGCCGGGTCTACCGTGACGAGGTAGGCGGACTGCAGCGCGACGAGCTGCTCGTCGGACCAGCCCCCAGCGGCGTCGTCCTCCTCGTGCTCGTCGTCTTTTTCCCGCGCTCGCTGCTCCTCGTCGTCGGTCCCGTCGTCGCTTTCGCTTCCGCTTTCGCTTCCGCTCTCGCTCTCGGAGGTCCTTCCTTCCGCGTCGTCATCGCCCCCCGTGCCGCCTTGGCGGCGAGCTCCAGGCCTGCGCCGCGGGTAGTGCGGGGCAGCGGGACCGGCAGCGGCGGCAGCGGCGGCGCCGGCGCTCCCCGCGCCACGGGCTCGGGCCGCCCCCGCCGGCGGCCCCGCCGGCCTCGACGCAAACGCCCCCCTCCCCGTCGCCGCCCCCGAGGCCTCCGCGCCCCCCGCTCCCCCCGCCGCCGCCACCGCCGTCCCCCCGATGGCGATCGGGGCCACCCTCCTGGTCGGCCCGGCCGGCGGCCGCCCGCCGCCCGCCGCGGCCGCCGTCGCCCCCTCGAGCGCCCGCATGCGCTGCATGAACTTGACGGCCCTCGGCGGGGGCTCGGTGCTGAGCCCGAAGCGCGCGCGGTGCTCGCAGTTCCACGTGGCAGACTCGGTGCCGCAGCGGCCCTTCTTGGCCTTGGCGCAGGGCCCGCAGCGGGGCTTGACCCCCGCGGCGGCCGAGAAGGTGAAGCGCTGGCCCAGGGGCAGGGCCTGCGAGGCGCGGGCCGCGGCCTCGGCGGCGGCCTCGGCCGCCGCGAGCGCCGCGCCTCTCTCGGCCGGGGAGGGACGAGCCGTGGGGCGGTCCCAGAAGGCGGCGGCGGCGGCGGCGGAGGAGGAGGAGGGGCCGGGGACGCCGCCATCACCGCCGGAGGAGGAGGGTCCCCCCTCCTCCTCGTCGTCGTCCCCGTCCCCCTTGGCCTCCTCGAGGGAGCGGGCGCTCCCGCTCCGGCGCCGGTTCGCCGCAGAAGCGGTGGCGGCGGCGGCAGAGGCAGAGCCGTCGGCAGCAGAGCCAGCGCCGCCGAAGCTGCCGCTGCGGCGCTTGGGCGCTGGCGTCGGCGGGCGGCCGCGCTTCTTCACCTGCTGCTGCTGCTGCTGCTGCTGCAGCGGTTGCTGCTGCTCATCCGGCTGCTGGAACTGCTGCCGATGGTGCTGATTCGCAGCGAGCAAGGCCGCCGCGGCGATGCCCCCGCCCCCTCCCGCCGCCGACGCGGTTCCGATTCGCCGGTGCTGCTGCTGCTGCACGAGCGTCGTCGCCGCCGCCGCCGCCGCCGCTCCCCTTCCTTCTCCGGTTCCTCCTCCTCCTCCTCTGCCGCCGCCGCCAGACGCGCCGCCAGCATCCCCGCTGCCGTCGCCGCTCAAGCGGGCGAAGAGAGCGTCGAAGTTGGCGCGGACGCGGGCCGCGGCCTCGGACTTGTTGGCAGCAGCAGCAGGAAGAGGAAGAGGGAGAGCGGCTGCGGCGGCGTTTTTCAGTGCCGCGGCCGCCGTCGTGCTGCTGATTTTCAAATTTTGTTTCATTTTTTTGTATTATGGAAATGTGAGAGACTGTGAGCGCGGGTCCGAGGAAGCAGAGAGAGGCGGGTCTTCTTCGCGAAACACCACCGAGAAACGAGGTCTCGAGGTTGAAAAGAAAACGACGCGCTCTGCGTGCTTTCCGTTCGATCGACGTTTGCCTTGCTCGCTCTCTCGTTCTCTCTCTCTCTCTCTCATCCCGCACTCACGTCATCACGCCTCCTCCTCCGCGGTCGAAGATCGAGCCATCGCGTAGGGGGTCGATGCGGCGCGGGAGAACCAGCGGCGGCGGCGGAGGCGCTGCAGCAGCGGCAGCAGAGGCGTTGGACGCCGGGCGCTCGGCCATTGGATTCGACGAAAGAAAGCGAATCCCCCTCGTCGCCCTTTCGCTCCTCCTGTTCTTTGTCCGCTTTCGTGCTCGCTCTGGCTCTGTCGCGGAGAGAGGAGAGAGGATACACGGGCGCGTGCGCGTGTGAGTGAGCAGGCCTTTCGAGAGAGCGAGCAGCGGGGTCGACGCAGGGGCGCTCGAAACGAAACGAGTTTCTCCTTCACCTTCGGTGCGCCTTCGACGAACCGAACAGCCGGAGTGGCCTCCACACTACACTCGGGTCCCTTGCCTTCGCGCCCTCCCCCCTTTTTTCCTTCTTCTTCTTCCTTTCCTTTTTCCGTTCCGCGGCCTCCCTGCAAACCGCATCATGCCCACTGCGCCCTCCCTCTTCGAACAGCTCAACGCCGCGCTGGCCAGCGGCGAGGCCGAGGACGCCATCAAGGGCGTCAAGGTGAGACGCAAGAACGAGAAAGATGGAGGCATCGCAAACGAGCCGTCGACGACGAACGATGGTCATCGTCCCATGCAATTGCGCCGTGTTGTGCTGCCGAGGACTGTCTCTCCTGCTTCGTCCTCCTCAGTGACCAGCTCAGACCGTATGACGACATCTCAGTGCACGCGAAGGACCGGAGAAGAGGGAACCAGACGCCCCGGAAGAGCCAGAACGAGAGAGAAAAAGCATGCGAGGGATTGACCTCGACCTCGACCTCTCCATTTTCCCTCCGCCTCGACCACCTTCTCATCACCCTCGCTCTCGATCAAAACCCCAAAAAACCAACTTGACTCTTTCCAAAGGGCCTCATCGTATTCGACATCGACGGCACCAAGTGGGCCCTCGAGCTCCGCCCAGGCAAGGAGAAAAAGGTCACGAAAGGGGCCCCGGAAGACAAGCCGGACGTGACGCTCGTGATCGCTGACGCAGACTTTGCAAAGCTCGTCGGCGGCGCTTCCCCGCAGACGATGTTCCTGACGCGCAAGCTCAAGATCCAGGGGTCGATGGCCGTTGCGCTGAAGACGCAGAGCATCCTGGCCGCGGCGAGGCCGAAGGCGAAGCTGTAGGAGAAAGGAGAGAAGGAGGGAGAAGAAGAGGGGAGGAGAGGGGGGTCGGTCGAGAGGGTTCTCTCTCTCCTTTAGCTTGCTGGTTCTCTGCCTGAAATCATTCCCCCACTTTTTTTGTAAAGCCCACCAGCGTTGCCCCCTCTTGTTTTATCCCTCAGAGGCTGTTTCTCTCACGCCGCGGCCCACTCCGTCTCTCCCTCCGAGAGAAAAGGGAGAGAAAAAGCGACCTGAAAAAAAAAAGCGGAAAAGTAGACACTTCCGCGGGCGCTTTAGCGGCGAGAACGAGCAACTTCGCTTCACTTTTTTTCCCTTCCTTCTCTCCCTCTTTCCTCGGTTTCTCGCGAGAGCTCCCACCCCTCGCGCTCTGCTCGAGAGCGCCGTGCTTGCGCAATTGGGAGGCCCTCGATGTTCGCCGCTTACGCGGAGGCCAGAAGGTGCGTGGGGAGCAGCGAACCGCCGACGCCGGGGGGTGCAAGGAAGCGGGGTCGATGAGGAAAGGGATGCTGCTGCTTGACAAGACAGAAGAAGCAATCAGCTCCCTCGAGCGCCTCTTTCCCTTTCGCCCCGCTGCCGCCCCCTCCCGCGCCTCATTGCCGCTTTGCTCCGCGCGCGCGTCCTGAAACATATCCCTCGAACCGAATTCGGGTCCGAACTCGCAGCGCGATGCTTCCCGGGCCCGCGAGGACGGGCAACAAGCCCCCCAGCGTTGGCCGTTTTCTTCTTCGAAGGCCGGAGGCATTCGAGTTGGCGCTCATTCTTCTCTCGACTTTCCCTTGTCCAAAAAACCGAAACAGCCCGGCTCGCGCGATGGATGACCACCCCATCGACATGGGAGATATAGGCTCTACAGAATGTGCGTGGTAGAGAGAGGGATCGAGGGATGGAAGCCTCGTGTATCGCGGGGAAAGAGGGCGGGGTCGGGGTCTATTCGCCAGAGCTCGAGAGAGAGAGAGAGAGAGAGAGAGAGAGAGAAAACTCGGACCTCCTCAACTCGATGCCCCTCTTCCAAAAAAGGGCTTCCCTGGACCTTGCTCTTTTTTCCTTTTTTTTATCAAAAACTTTGCTTGCTTTTTCTCCTTCAAGGGGCCCGAGCTCTCCTCGGGGAAAAGTCAGCAGCCTAGTTTTTTTTTTTTTGAGGAAAACTCACCCTACTTTTCCCCTTCTCTCAACCTAAAAACTCACCCCTCTTTCCTTAGGCGCCGCCTCCTCGCACACCCACTCCTCGGGAGTTTCCGAGCGCGTCTTCAGGGTCACGCTGTCCCCCACGGGCGTCGTCCCCGGGGAGGAAGCGAAGGGGGCGGCAGCAGCGGCAACAGCAGCAGCACCAGCGGCCATCGGGACCCGCCGCCTCAGGGTCCGCTACGCGGCGGCGACCAGCGCCGGCGCCGACCCCGCACCTCCGACGGCCGTCCCGGGGACCCCGGGACCGGACAAGCCCAACCAGGACGCGTGGCTCGCGCACGAGAGGGCGGGCGGCGGCGAGGCGCTCCTGCTGGGCGTCTTTGACGGCCACGGCGCCGCGGGCGCGCAGGTGAGCGGCCTGCTGGCGGCGCGGCTGGCGGGGCTCGCGGCCGCCGCGGGACTGGGGAGGGCGGACGCCGGGGGGAGGGCCGGGGGCGTGCCCAAGAAGCCGGCGCCGCCGGGGGGATGGCCAGCTGCTGCAGGGAGGAGCGGGAGCGGCGGGTTTGACGAGCAGCAGCAGCAGCAGCGGGAGGGGCACGCCACTTCTGCCTGCGCCGCGACGGCCGAGGCGGCGACGACGACCTCCGCCGGCGGCCTCTTCGCCGGCCTCCTCGGCCGCCGCGCCCCTGCGCGCCCCGCCGTCGCCTCCTCCTGCTCCAACGCCTCCTCTGACTCGTCGACCGCGGTCCCCTCCTCCTCCCCGACCTCGACGACGGCGTCCGCCCTCCACGTGCTGCGCAGGGCCGTGCCGCCGCCGCCGACTTCGGCCGGCGACGCGCTGGCGCTCGACGCCGCACTCGCGAGGGCGCACGCTGCGGTGCTCGCGGCCGCCGAGATCGACGCGACGCTCTCCGGCAGCACCGCCGTCACTCTGGCGCTGGGGCCCTCGGGCCTCGCTATCGCCCACGTGGGCGACTCGAGGGCGCTGCTCGGGCGCGTCCTCTACGAGGAGGGCCAGGAGGAGGACGGCGACGGCGGGGAGGAGGGGGACGAGGCGGAGGCGATGGAGACGGACGGCGCGAAGACTGCCGCCGCCAGCAACGACGACACCAGCAACAGCAACGACGACTCGGTCTCCTCCGAGGGCGCCGACGGCGTGGGCCCGCTCCAGTCAGCCTCCTCCGGGGGGGACACCAAGGAGGCGGGCAGCGCCGGGAGCGGCGGCAGCGCCGGGAGCGGCGGCGACGGAGGCTCGGACGACGAGGGGAACGACGCCGGCGCCTACGCCGGCGCCGGCCCCGCGAACCCGAGCTCGGACTCCGACCCCAACTCGGCGGAGGCCCACCAGCAGCACGTCGCCGCGAGGCTGGCCGCTGCCGACCGCAGGCGCAGGCAGCACGAGAAGCTGCTGCCCACGTCGCAGCAGCAGCAGCGCGGAGGAGGAGGCCACCACCACGGCGGCGGCGGCCGCCGCGACAGCAACGCGAGCTCCGCGTCCACCCTCGTGCCCCCTCCCCCGAGGAGGCAGAGGCAGCGCAAGCCGAGCAGGGCGAGCCGGGCGAGCAGTGCGGTGCTGCTCCCCGCGCTCGCCCTCACCTCGGACCACGTACCCACCCGCCCCGACGAGGCCTCGCGCATCTACGCGCACCGCGGGCGCATCGGCGCCTACTCGGACAACGGCGTGCCCGTGGGCCCCCTCCGCGTCTGGCTGCCCTCCGTCGACGCCCCGGGGCTCTGCATGACGCGCGCCGTCGGCGACGCGGTGGGGGCCCTCGCGGGCGTGTCCGCCCGCGCGGAGGTGGCCGCGAGGCCGCTGTCGCGGCGCGACCGCTACCTCGTGCTCGTCTCGGACGGCGTGCACGAGTTCTCAAGCAACGACGAGATCATGGCGGCGGTGCACCGCGTGGCGCTCGCGGGCGGCGGCCCTGCCGAGGCCGCGCGCGCGCTGGTCGCGGCCGCGAAGCTGCAGTGGGTCGCGGAGGAGTGGGGCGCCTCCGACGACTGCACCGCCGTGGTGGCTTTCCTGGAGGACGACGACGCCGACGGCGACGGCGGCGACGACGGCGAGGCGGAGGAGTAGGAGAACGGAAAAAAGGGAGGAAAACCAGAGAGGCAGCCAAGAGAAACAAGCGCGGGAGTTTTTTTCCTTTCTTAAAACGAGACAGCCTCCCCCCCCCCCCCCCCCCAAAAAAAAAGGAGG
>Ga0210003_1002378_pt1 | contig 15973 bp, 15 predicted proteins | sample LantaG_FD_182804 | JGI IMG/M metagenome (GOLD analysis project Ga0210003, IMG submission 182804) | Deep subsurface microbial communities from Baltic Sea to uncover new lineages of life (NeLLi) - Landsort_02402 metaG (SPAdes) (version 2) | ecosystem: Environmental > Aquatic > Marine > Oceanic >...
CATCTATCTGCTACATTTACACCGCCTGTTTCGGATAGTTTTGGGCTTTGTTTTGTCATGCAAACTTACCCACAAGCATATGCCTTATATGTAGTTCGTGTTCCTCAGACCAGAGTTTTGCCGCCGACTTCCTTCAGATTCCACCTCGCGATGGACACCCTTGTCTTGAGCTAATGGTTGGCACTATCAACCCCCATATCGGACTTTCACCGACTAGTAATCACACCCATGCTGGGCGCACATGAATCACCCCGCAGCAGAGCTACGGGGTATCTATTACCCCCTAAAGCAAACTAATTTGCTGATAGTGTAACTTTTTATATTCTTTTTCCATTCCTTGCTTTCTTACATATTTGCTTATTGTATCTTCACTGCCAAATTTGCTTACAGTATTGATCGCAGCGGAGCTGCGGGGAATTGAACCCTAAGAGATTAAAAATAATATTTTATAAAACTTTTTGTAAAAATTCTTTTGTTCTAACATTTTTCGGATTGTTTAGTACTTCCTTAGTTAGGCCACTCTCTTCCAATTTACCATTATTCATAAACAAGCAGTAATCTGTACATTCTCTGGCAAAAGGTATTTCATGGGTTACAATTAATGAAGTTATCCCTTCTCTTGCCAGATCCTTTATGACTTCTAGTACATCTTGAACCAATTCTGGATCTAAAGCTGAAGTAACTTCATCATATAACATAATTTTTGGCTCCATAGCCAGAGATCTTGCTATGGCAATTCTTTGGGCTTGACCACCAGAAAGTTCATGAGGAAAGGCATCTTTTTTATGAGCTAATCCAACCTTTTCCAGTAGCTCGACTGCTTTTTTTCTACATTGATTCATGGGTATTTTTTTAACTTTATAAGGAGCAAGGGTAACATTGTCTAAAACAGTTAAATGGGGAAAAAGATTATAATTTTGAAAAATAATCCCAATGGATTCATGAATCTCCAATTTTGCATACTCAGAAAATTTTTTTCCCTGAAAAAAAATTTCACCACTTTGTATTGGCTCTAAAAAACTAATACAATAGAGCATGGTGGATTTGCCAGAACCGCTTGGTCCAATAATAGCCCATACATCACCATGTTCTACGATTAAATTGACATCTTTTAATACATGGTTATTACCATAATATTTATTTACGTTTTTCAATTCTAATATCCGCTTTCCACCCATTTCCAATCCCCCTTTATTCTTTCCCAAATTGGGCTTTTTTCTCCAGATGCCTGCTTATCTTGGATAAGGGCCAGCATACAATAAAATAAATTAATCCGATGATAAACCATATTGGCAGTGGATTCAAAGTTCGACTAATAACAATTTGTCCCGAACGAACTAATTCAATTACGCCAATAACGGAAATTAAAGAAGTATCTTTAATAATACCTAAAGCAGATCCAGTATAAGAAGGAATCATAGCTCTCCAGGCTTGAGGTAGAATAATATACCTCATTTGCTGTAAATAACTAAATCCCAATGATTTTGCTGCCCTCCATTGATTAAAAGTAACTGAATCAATTCCTGCTTTTACTACCTGGGAACAATTCGCTGCAAAATATAAAACAATAACAATACTACCAGCTAAAATAGTCGTAATATTGATTCCCAAAAAAGCTGGTAAATGGTAAGCGATTAATAGTTGAATGATTAATGGAGTTGACCTGATAATATCAACAAATATTAAAATAATACTATCAAAAAACTCATTGGCAATTGTTCTTAGCCATCCAATAATAAATCCAACTAATGTACCAATAGTAATAGCAATAATCGATAGATAAATTGTGATAGGAAGGCCAGTTTTTAACATAAACACGAGATCTTTTAAATTAATTCCTGAAAACAGTTCTATTACAGCTTCCCCCAAACTTAGATATCAGTAATTTTATATTTAAATACTTTCTTATCAATAAATCTACTTATCGAAAGCGTTATCTTTACAATAATTATATAAAATGCAGCAACAACTAAGTAAGACTCAAGAGAAAGGAAATTTCGAGCTTGCAGAAAATCTGCTCTCCAGGTTAACTCTTTAACACCAATTACCACGCCCAGAGAGGATGAAAGAAAACTAATGGCAAATTGGTTTAAAGAGGGCGGCAACATTACCCGTAATGCCGGAGGAATAATAATATATCTTTTTATCTGAAATGGTGATAAGCCCAGAGCTTCAGCAGATTTAACCTGTTCGGTTTTAATAACTTCAATTCCCCCTCTTATAATTTCGGACATATAACCAGCATTCATGACAATTAAAGCAATCAATAATGCAAAATAGGAAGGAATATTAACTCCAATTTCACCTAAAGCAAAATAAAAAAAGTAAACATGAACCAAAAAAGGTGTATTTCTAACTACTTCAATAAAAGCGCTGGAAGAATTCCTTAATAGAGAGGTATGAGAACGTCGACCAAACGCAATAAATATTCCAATAAAACTACCTATAAGGAAACCTAATACAGATAAGGAAAAAGTGATTCTTACTCCTTCTAATATAAAACTCATATTTTTGATAACAGGTTGAAAGCGAAAACCCAACATCTATCAAGCCCCCCGTTGTCGAACGGTATGATTTTTTATGATGCTTGAAGGGTTCTATAAAGGGATGATCTTCACCTCAATAGAACCCTTCCATATTTTCTAGTTAAAATTTTAAAATCTCCTAGTTAAGACCCCAGTATACTTCATCATCAAGAGGAATACCAAAATATTTCTTGTTCAGATCATTCATATCCTGGGTTAATACGGTCATTGTCCATAATGCTGTGTTTAACCAATTTAGAAATTCCTGGTCTTCCCTTCTAACTGCAGCACCACATAGTTCTTTATAGAAAGGAGGACCTACCAATTTATACTGATCAGGAAACATAGAATTAATTTGGCCAAACCAAACTTTTGCTTCGGCCAATGCATCTACTTTCCCTTGCCTTAAAGCCATTAGCGCATCAGCATTTGATGAATAAGCAACAAATTCTGGTTTGTTTTCCCAGTTCTTAACGACTTCCATTATGCTGATTTCCGGTGTTGTGCCCTTAATGGTTCCTATTTTTTTACCAGCAATATCTTCAAAATTATTAATGACGGAATCCTTCTTTGTAATAATCCATGAAGTATCGCCATAATAGGGTCGGGTAAATGATACAGCAAGTGCTCTTGCTGGTGTGATAGATAGAGAGCTGATTGCGACATCGACTTCACCGGTTAGAAGGGCAGAAATTCTAGAAGGACCTGGGGTTTCAATAATCTCAAGTTTAACTCCTAACATTTCTGCAATTTTATTCGCTATATCAACTGATTGACCGGCAGGCTTTCCATTATCATCATAATAACCTAATGGAGGGAAATCTAACATAATACCAACCTTTAAAACACCCTTATCTAGTATTTTATCTAAAGTGCTTCTTTCTTCAGCAAATGAAGTAGAAGTGAAGATTAAAGTTAATACAAACAATGTAACTAACAAGACTTTACATTTAATCAATTTCATAAAAAATACCTCCTCTAATTTTGTTAATTTTATTAATTCCTTAATGCTAGTTTATGTTTTTCATCTACCACCTCCAAATATGTGAATTCGCCGTTAAACTAGATTTGTCTGATAAGTAATTTAAACAGAAAGTGAAGAAGATAAATATTATTATTTAATATATAATGGTTACTACCCAAAAAATACCCAAACTTTACAAATAACATCAATCAACCTATTTAATTATTTGCCCTATGGACCTTGAAAATTTAAGTAGCAAAAATAGATAAAATCCTTTATTTTATTAGTGTTTTATGCTATAATAAGTCATAAAAATACTAACCAACAAGGAGGTTACTAATGTCTTTTCAGCTAAATAACGAACAACAAATGGCTATTAATGATTCCCTATTATCACTTACCGAAAGAGAGTTAAAATATCTAAAAGTTTCCTGGACAGAAACATTCAGTAAAAAGATATTCCCCTTTATAGAGGAAGATAAATTTAGCCTATTATATAGTGATAATCCGGCCTCTCGGCCTGAACAATCCGGTAAATGTCTATTTCGGACTTCTCATCTTAAGGGAGATATTTAACCAATCATATGAAGAAGCTCTTACATGCACTACATACTACCAGCTTTAAAAAACAACTGGTATCTAAAAACAGCCTTACCAATTTTCGGGCAGCGGTATAAAGCTACAATCAAGAACACGGTATCGATCTTATCCAACAAGAGATAGAAGCACATGCTAAGGCTTTCTCTAAACTACTCAAGATAGATGGCTTCTCTAACAGATATTCTACTTAATCCTAATAGATCGGATAATTTTCTTTCTGAAGGTAGTTTTTCTCCGGGTTTTAAAATTCCCTTTTTTATTTGTTCTTTTATCTGTTGGACAATTATTTCTAAAGTAGAATCCCTTTTTATTATTTTGAAACTCATTTTAATTTCGCCTTTAGAATATTAATTTTAGCATGCGGTATGATATATGGTGGTATGACCTCTTACTATAACTAGAAATTTATCATATTATTTTTAATTTGTCAAGACAATGTTTGAGTCTGTCATTTAAAAATCAAAACCGGACTGTTTTTTAATGATTTAAAGTTTAAAAGTGGACTAACCTGGAAGGGTAAAAAAGATGTAATCTAGAACTAAATTCTAAAGAGAAAAGAGGTTCTAAATTATGTCCAAACAATTACACAAAAACTTTACCGATGATCAGGCTAAATCACTTTTTGAAAAATATTCGAAAGGAGAAATTAAACTTAATTATATCTTGCAAATTCTTAGAATCAAGAGAAGTAGATTCTTTGAATTACTGACCAAATATCGAAATGATCAAGATAACTTTTCTATCCAGTATGAAAGAAAAACCATTAATCGAAAGATAGATCCAGATATCGAGAAAAATATTATAAAAGAACTAAGGATTGAAAAAGATTTAATCAAAGCCAAAGAAGTACCGATTAACTATTACAACTACAGTTACATAAAAGATCTTTTAGAACAAAAATATAGCCAGAAGGTATCTCTGCCTACCATCATCGACCGAGCCAAGAGAAATAATTTTTATTTTTTAAGGCCAAAGAGAAAAGCTCATGACCGAGAAGTAATAACCAACTATCCCGGAGAACTTATCCAACACGATTCCTCTCATCATCTGTTTGCCCCTTATGCTGACAGAAAATGGTATCTGATTACCTCAATAGATGATTACAGCAGGTTGCTCCTGTATGCTGTTCTGGTAGAAAGAGAGACCACCTGGGAACATATCCTGGCCTTAGAGGCAGTTTTATTAAAATACGGATTCCCTTTGGCCTATTATGTAGATAGTCATTCTATCTTTCGCTTTGTACAGGGTAGAGATTCTTACTGGAGAAATCACTACAAACTTACCGATGAGGCTAATCCGCAATGGAAACAGGTTTTGGAGGACTGTGGGGTAAAGGTAACCTATGCTCTATCTCCACAGGCCAAGGGTAAAATTGAAAGACCCTATAGGTGGATTCAGGACCGATTGGTCAGGACCTGTTACAGAGAGAATGTTAAGGTTATTCCAGAGGGCCAATTAATCTTGAATTACCTTCTCCAAAGATATAATTACCGGATAGTTCACTCTACTACCGGGCAAATTCCTCATATCAGATTTCAAAGAGCATTAAGAGAGAAAAGATCTCTCTTTAGAGAATTTAGGATAAGGCCGCCATTTTTATCAAGCAAGGATATCTTCTGTTTAAGAGTAGAGAGAATGGTAAACCCTTATCGTAAAGTGTCTATCAATAATTTAGAATTAAAAGTGCCTGGTGCACCACTACATGAGAGAATACAACTTCGGATAGTACCAGATAAAGAATCTGGCATATCTGAAGTAAGATTCTGGCATAGAGATAATTTTTTAGGTAGTCAAAAAGTTAAAAATACAGACCTTAATTTAGTCCAGGTTTAATTTTTAATTAATAATTTATTTACAGCTATAGAGAAAAATATAGTATATTTTAATCTTTAAAGATGGCTCACTTTTAAAGTGTAACTAAGAGAAATATTGAGTTTAATTTAGTCCACTTTTGATTCTTAAATAGTCCACTTTTGAAATTTAACTAACAAAAATTTTTAACTAACAAAAAATTTTTAATTGCCACCTTCTTTAAATGGAGTGCAAGATGCCGCACAAATACCTTTTAATTCTTTCATATTTCATTCCTCCTGTTTTGTTTGTTTATTTCTTTAGTATTTTTTACCTTAAAAGCAGCGCCCTTGTGAGACGGTTCAGTAAGAACCGCGTAGGCACCAAGTATACCTCTATCTTCTTTAGGTTTTGGCGCTTCCCACTTCTTAAGTCGGTCATTTAATTCTATATTATCAATTAAGAGTTCCAATTTTCTATTCGGTATGTCGATTAAAATATTATCCCCATCCTCAACAACTGCGATAGGACCCCCTATGGCAGCTTCCGGAGAAACATGTCCGATTATTGGTCCACGATTAAAACCAGAAAATCTTCCATCAGTAATTAAAGCAACCGAGGCATCTAATTTTTTAATATATAATGCATCGGTACTAAGCATTATTTCTTTCATTCCAGGTGCGCCTACTGGTCCCTCATATCGTATAACCATTATATCTCCTTTGTTAATTTTCCCGCTCTGAATTGCCTTTAAGCCTTCCTGATCACTATTAAAGACTTGTGCCTTGCCTGTAAAGACCATCATCTCTGATTTGATTGCAGTCTGTCTGGTTATGCATCCTTCAGGAGAAAGGTTTCCCTTTAGCACAGCAATTCCCCCTTCTTTATACAAAGGATTATGTAAAGAACGGATGACTTCGCTGTTTTTTACCTTTATCCCTTTAATGCATTGACCAAGATTCATTCCATCCACAGTCATACAACTAAGATCCAAGTGGTCTTTTAACTGAGAAACTATAGCCGGTACTCCCCCTGCTTCATATAAATCTATAATAGTATTTTTACCATTTGGTATTACTGATACCAAACATGGAATTTGCCTACTTAAATGGTCAAATAAATCAAGATCAATATCTATACCCAATTCTTTTCCAATACTAATAATGTGTAGTACGGCATTAGTTGAACCCCCGATTGTCAAACATAATTTTATGGCATTTTCTAGAGATTTTTTCGTAATAATATCTGAAGGTTTTATTTTATTTTTAATAAGCTCCACAATTTGATTTCCAGCTTTTTTCGCAACACTGCAGCGCAGACTACTAACAGCGGGAATCGTTGCCGAACCGGATAAAGACATTCCTATTGCTTCGCTTAAAATTTGCATAGTATTAGCAGTGCCCATTATAGAACAAGCACCAAATCCAGGGCAGGCATTATCCTCCATTTCTCTTAAATCTTCTTCTGGAAAATCCGAATCAACTACTGCTTCATTCACATCAGCAGTAGTTATTTCTTTTCCTTTGCAGTGACCTGGCATCATTGGCCCTCCAGTAACTAAAATTGAAGGAATATCTACTCGTGCTGCTGCCATAAGTTGACCGGGTATTAAACTATCACAAGACGAAAGCAACACTAAACCATCAAACAAATGCTCTTTAGCCACTATCTCTATGGAAGCGGCCATTACATCACGTATTACCAACTCGTATTTCAGGAACTCGGTTCCGATCGAAATATTTCCACACGTAGCAAATGTTCCAAATTCAAACGGTACTCCTCCGGCCTGCCAGATTCCTGCTTTAATCCAATCTGCAAGCCTTTTTAAATGAGTATGAGCAGGAGATAGATCGGTTACAGGATTTACAATGCCAATGTGAGGTCTTTCTCTAAGATCCCGATCTGAATATCCAACACCTTTATAGATTGCTCGGCGGTGAGCACCGTCTCGCTCACTAAAATATTTATTTTTCATTAATTATCCTCCCCCTGTATACTTTTTTTAATCTATTTGGCTATAAAAGTAACAATAAGTGCCGGTATTATACCTCCTCCCATTATGCCTTTAAGAAAAGGTAACTAATTTAAATAACATTACTAGAGTAGTTAGGGTTGGTAAACCCACTTTGGCTATTATTAAAGTTTAACATTTCGGTAAATATACATACTTGTCCTTATTTTATTTAGATTGTAATAATACATATTGAAACTCTCTTTAATTTTTTAATTAATTAGAATACCTTATTCTGGATAGTTTTTGCAAAACACCTAACCAAGATTTTTCTATTCTTGTCCCCTTAAAATGAGCAGGCTTATCTCTATAATAAAGACAGCTTAAAGTTAAAGTTCTAAGTCTCCTTTTCTGCACTAATAACACTACTCCCCAAAAACTTGCTCGATGGTATAGAAACCCGGCTTTTTATTACTAAGGAATATAGCAGCATCTATTATGCCATCTGCATATGTGTGCATATTGTACCCGTCAAGCTGTAATTCAATTTTTTCGTTTTGAAAGCCAAAAATTATTTTATGAGAACTTGGAAATCCACCAGATCTAATGGAACTGAAACAAATGGATTGGGAAGGGCGGATTCCTTTTCCTCTTCTACCATACTCTGCAATATTTTCCAGTTTAACCCCTAATTGGCCTGAAATTATTGAAGCTATCTCTTTTGCTGTTCCGCTTGGTGCATCTTGCTTTTTATTATCATGCATTTCTATGATATCAATATCAGCAGATTTACCCAGCTTTTTGGTAAGATTTTTAACAATTTCGAAAAAAACATGAGCAATCTTTGACGTATTGGAGGCAAGTAAAATAGGAATATACTGTCCGGCTTCCTCAATTTGCTTTTTCTCTTTCTCTGAAAAACCGGTCGTTCCGGTAACTAAAGATTTTTTATATTTAAGGCATGTTTCAAGTAACTTTAGAGTGACGTCGGCTCTTGTACAATCAAGCACAATATCACTTTTTTCAATTATTTGATTAATATCATCATAAACCTTCGCTCCAATAATATTTCCCAAACCCACTAAAATACCTAAATCTTTTCCTATATAAGGTCTTCCAACAGGCCCAACTCCTCCAATTATCTTCATTTTAGTATTCTTATAAGCGCTTTGAGTAATTGCTCTTCCCATCTTTCCGCTAGGACCGTTTACAAGGACTTTAATCATTTTTCCCTCCACTTCTTTAAAGTTATTTTTACGTGAAGCATTAAGTATTTTCTTACTTATACATATGCATAACTAATTTAGGCAGGGTTAAGGATATTGCTGGTATGTAAGTTGTTAGAATAATAACTGGTATATAGGCAAATAAAATAGAATACAGAGCCGGTCGATAATATTCTTTCAATTCTAAATTCCCACCAACGATACCGCCCATGTAAAGAAGAGGAGCTACTGGTGGAGTTATCAATCCCATCCCTAAATTAACTCCGCAGATAGCTCCAAACTGTATAGGGTCGATCCCTAGGGCTTTCGCTGCAGGTAGATAGATAATGGCAGCTAAAATAAGTGCAGAGCAATCATCCATAAGCATGCCTGTAATTAATAAGATAATATTAAGCGAAAATAAAAGTACATAATGATTATTGGAAATTTTGAATAGGAAATTTAGCATTAAATCAGGTACATGCTCTAATATTAAAACTCGGCTTAATACGAAGAAAAAAAAGAATACAATTACGATAGAGCCGGTTAAAATGCCTGCCTTAGTTATACTATTCCAAAATATTTTAAAGGTAAGATCTTTATATACAAAAAATCCAATTATACATACATAAACTACTGCTATAGAAGCAGCTTCAGTAGGGGTAAATATACCACCATAGATTCCCACAAGAATTAAAATAGGCATGAACAGAATAAATATTGATTCTTTACCAGTTTGTAATATTTCTCTTCTTTTTTCAGAGTGACTGACTTTGGGTAGAACCTGGATGGTAGGAATTTGCTTTACCATTATATTATTTATTATACACAGAAGGACTGTGAGGATTAATCCAGGTATAATAGTAGCTACAAATAGAAGGGGAATAGATACCCTTCCTGCTACACCAAAAATAATCATACTTGTACTGGGTGGTATTAGCAGAGATAGTACACTGGAAGAAACAGCAAGACCAGTGCTATATCCTCTAGGATACCCTTTTTTTTCCATTGCAGGAATCAACATGCCTCCGATAGCAGCTAATGCAGAAGTAGCTACTCCACATATTGCTCCAAAAACAGTATTAGTAAGTATAAGCACCATCCCCAATCCACCTTTTGTTCTTCCAACTAATGCATTTACTAAATTAACCAGTCTTCTTGCAAGACCTCCCTTATCCATCAAAGTACCAAGGACAATAAATAAAGGCAAAGCCATCAAGGCATACATATTCAAACGGTTAAAGGAGGCACTTATTGCACCTGTTATCCCGATACCGTAGATTTCACAAAGAATAAATCCTGCAAGAGCAAAGGCAAAAGCGACAGGAACTCCCATAATCATTACGCCGATAGCACCGATTAATACTAAAATTAAATTCGACATTTAGAACCTCTCATTCTGATTTATATTTTACGCTTTATCTCTTCTTGAACTAACAGAGCAAAATGTAAACTCATCAATAAACTTCCTACTACTAGAGCGCCGAAGCCAAAATTTACGCTCATAAGAAAATGGGGAGTAACTACATGAGCTCTATTTGACCATGTAGCATATTTAAGCCCATAAAAAAAAAGAAGTAAAGTTGCCACTGTGGATAAAATTAAACTGACTATATTAAATAGTTTTCTAATTCTAGGACTTTTGACAATTAGAGATAGTATGTCTGCTTTTATATAACTTTTACTATATACAGAATAAGCAGCTCCAGTGAAATAAAACCAACTCACTACCAAGAGTGCTATTTCTTCTAAACCAAAAAGCGGAGTAGAAAATACATATCTTAGAACTACCTGAATAAATATAGCAAAAGTGATAAAAACACCTGTGGTAAAGATAGTAATTTCCTCACATTTAACTAAGAAATCTAAAGCAGTGCTTTTAGCTTTAATTGAATCCTTGTTATTTTTCTTCATTACACTTGTACCCCTTTTAGAGATATAGATTTAAAAACATTAACAAAGGGGACGCTGGTATTTTTGCTAAGCCATGATATAAGCCATGATACCAGCGTCATTTTTTATATTAAGAACAAATTTATTAATCTGGTAGTGGCTCAGCAAAGCTTTTTATCTTATTCATTAATTCTTCGCTATACATGTTCTCGGCTGCCCAGCTCCATACTTTGTCACGAAGGGCACTAATGTTTGCCATCATTTGCTCTTTTGTCAAGTCTATTACTTCAGCGCCTGCTTCTCGCATTTCTGCCATAGATTCTTCTTCTGTCTTAGCAGCTCTATCCCATTCAATAGATATGGCTTCATCCATCGCTGTTTGCAAAATTTCTTGATCCTTCTTTGGCAGGCTATTCCATAAATCAAGGTTAATTATCCAGGGACCTGCAGCAAATCCATAATTATAATTGTACTGGTACTTAACTACATCTTTAAATAAAGGCGCCTCTCCATAACACGGCCCAATGGCAGCATCAATGGTACCTAACATCAGGGCACTATGTATCTCTCCCCATGACATAGAAAGAGTCATAAAACCTAAAGTTTTACCTGTAATTTCTTCTATTTTAGCAGGCATAACTCTGGTTTTAAGTTTTTTGATACTAGGATCTCCTGGTAACGGAGTAAATTTATTAGTACTGACTGCAACTATAAATCCTTCAGGTTCTACTCCTAAGCAGTGAGTGTTGTTTCTTTCACAAATTTCATTTAGTAGCTTTTTGCCACCTCCACCAGGACCGTACACCTTTTTAGCCCCTTCCAAACTAAATACGACATAGGGCAAACGCACAAATTCCATCTCAGGATCAAAAGTAGCAGAGGCTGGCGCCATACACATATTCAAACTGCCTTCTTTAACATGTATTTCCTGTGTTTCCCAATCTCCCAGTAAATCTCCAGCAAAGTGATTTATGGTAATTCTCCCGTCGGAGAGTTCATCTACATTTTTCACAAAGGCCTCGGCAATGCGGTAGCCAGGAAACTCGGGGCCTGTTTGATATTGCCCCAAATTGATTTTGTAGGAAGAATCAGCGGCGGCCCCTGAACTAACGAAAATGCTAAACATAACAAAAATTAATAACAATCCTAAATAAACTAGACTATGCTTTTTAACAATCTTCATATTTGTCAATCTCCTTTTTTCTAATTAGATTAATGATTTTCTTTTTCTTTTTTCCAATCTCTCTTTTAAAAACTCTAAAAACTACACAATTTTTTTTACTGTAACACCCCCTTTTTTAATAGTTTAGCTTTCCTAAAAGTAGTGTATTTACTTAATAAAAATTTGCTAAACTATAATAATATTTTTACCAAATACTTTTTTAAATAAGTTAGTGTCGAATTTTTAGTGCTAGTTTTTTAATGAAAATATTCTTTTGGCTTTGGGCAGCCTTACCTCTTATTTTATTCGAGCTTATTGTTATGCATTTTAGTTTTATATAGTCCATGACTTTCCTCCTTAGTTTCATCTTATTATTACAAAGAACAATGGGAAGAAATGGAAGACTGTTTTCCTCGCCAATATTACAGATAAGGAATCCTTAGTATATTAAATTCCGAGAGGCTTCAAAACCTCTTTTAACTCCGCCAGCTCATAATCCTTTAAAGGTTGAACGGGTTTTCTACATTCTCCCACTCTTCTACCAGAAAGATTCGTAGCAGCTTTCACCGATGAATTATATACATGATTCCAGAAAAACAAATTAGCAGGAAGCATCCGCTCCCACAATTCTTTTGCTTTAACCAATTTATCGGCTATAATTAAGTCGTAAAGTTGAACACATTCCTTCGGCATTACATTTGCTGCGCCCCATATACAACCGATAGTTCCTGCAACAAGAGATTCAAAGGCAATAGGATCAGCACCATTAAAAACTTTAGCCTTGTCTTCTGCGGCTACTATTAGTTCACGGATTCGTACAAAATCTCCCGTACTATCTTTGATATATTTTACATTATCAATTTCCATTAAACGTTTAAAAAACTGTGGGGTAATATCAAACCCTGAATGTACAGGAATATTGTAAGCAACAATAGGAATATTCACTGCATTGGCAATTTTTTCATAATGATAATAAACACCATCAGCATCGGGCCCTTCAAAGTATGGGGGTAAAACAAGAAGACCATCAGCCCCTGCATCCTCAGCATGCTTGGCATAATCAATTGCGTCAACCGTATTTATCGCTGAGGCCTGGACCATCAAACCTGTCCTGCCATTAATATATTTTGAAGAAACTCCAACAATCCTCTTTTTTTCTTCAGGTCGAAGATAAGCAAACTCTCCTGTACCACCACAGACAAGAATAATATGTACTCCTGCCTCTATCAAATAATCAAGATGAGCTTTTAAAGCGTTTTCATCTACTTCTTCGCCACCTTCTTTAAATGGAGTGCAAGATGCCGCACAAATACCTTTTAATTCTTTCATATTCCATTTCTCCTTTTTATCTTATTTTCTACTATTTCTTACCATGAAACCGTTATAGTAACTTTCATTCCAATTCAATATGAAAAATAGATCTTTTTGTATTCATATATCGTTGCTCATCCATTAAACAAATTGCATTTACCTATTCTACTTAGTTTTAGTTTATAGTTAGAGTATTTGGAAACCTTCCTGGAAGGGATCTTCTGGATCCAAAACAAAGGTGTGAAACCCAGTAACATATGCCTTACCACTAACCTGAGGAATAATTGCCTTAAAGTCACCTACTTGTGCTTCCCCAAGCACTTTACACTTAAATAGGGAACCAATTATGCTTTCATGTACAAACGTCTCACCGATATTTAATTGCCCTTTCATAAAGAGGCTTGCTGCTTTGGCACTTGTTCCCGTTCCACAGGGAGACCGATCAATGGCTCCTGGAGGAAAAACAACCGCATTTTTAAAATCTGCATTGGGATTAGTAGGTTCGGTGGAAAACTCTATATGAGTAACCTCGTTTAAGTAGGGCTTCTCTGGATGGTATATATTTACTTGGGAATTGATTGCTTTTTTACATAAATGAGCAACACGAATTATTTCTGTTGAATTCTTTGGAGAAATATCTAAACCGACATCATTTGCTTTGATAATAGCATAAAAGAGTCCGCCATAGGAAATATCCATTGTAACTTTACCAAAATCTGGAACATCTACCTTTATTTCTTTTGAAAATACAAAAGATGGAACGTTAGTAAAAGTAACCTCTTTAGCAGTATAGTTTTCTACTTTTACGTCTACCACAACTAATCCTGCAGGTGTATCTAGCTTAATCTGCGTAATCGGCTCTTTAGGCTCTACCATACCTGATTCAACAAGAGCTGTACAAACACCAATAGTATCATGTCCACACATGTTTAAAAAACCACCCACCTCCATATAGATAATGCCAAAATCAGCTTCGGGCAGACATGGATCCATTATAAAAGTACCGGACATTACTTGATTCCCTCTGGGTTCAAACATAAGAAGTTTTCTTATCCAGTCCATGTTTTTTTGCATGTAAAGCATTTTTTCGCTCATGGTTTTTCCAGGTATAGGAGGCAAACCACCGATAACACTACGAGTTGGTTCGCCTACCGTATGTGTATCAATAGTGCTAAAGCTTCTTCTTATAATCATTTTCTTATTACTCCTTTTATTTTATTTACTATTTTAAATTTTTTATAAAATTTAAATACTTAAAAATATCCTCTGGATCGTATCTTTTTTAAATAATAAGTGACCTTCCTACTCTCTCTGGTAATCACACCAGTTTCAAGCATGCAAGCATAACCCCAAGGTCAGCCCAGGAAACATTTGGTAGTACATATTTTAAAGAATCACTTACAATATACCTGTAAGCTTTACGGGTATTAGATGATCTAAAAGCCGCCCATTCTGGAAGCCCGAGCTTTTTATTAGGTTATGGTATCTTGTACAAATTTCTTTCATTGTTTCCATAGACACATACACAATCTTCTTTTGATGCAACCCTCAAACATATTTATAGGATATTAAGCAATATCAGATAGAGAAAAATATTTTCTCTACTCTATTAAAAAAAGATTTAGTCTTAAGATTCATCTTATTAAAGATGCTTCAACGTCCTTAATATGTTTAACCATCAACTCTTTTGCTTTGTTGGTATTTCGTTGTTTAATCGCCTGGACTAAACCCTTGATTGTTTCAATGTTATTTTCCCTAATATTTTTGGATCCTTCAATAATTTTCCGAGTTTCTTTATATAACATCTCTCCTATAATCTTCATTAATCCATTCATGAAGGGATTATGGGTAGCTTTAGCTATAACTAAATGAAGTTCCAAATCTTTGACGAAAAAGGTATTTACATCCTTAGAATTACAAATTTCACTAAAAATCTTTTCAATTACATCGATTTCTTCCTGTTTTGCATTTAAAGCTGCCAGTCGTGCAAACTCACCTTCTAACATAATTCTTGCTTCCATGAGATAGTCTATAGAATAATTAGAGAATTCTGAAAAAAAATTAACGATTTCATCATACTTGGTAGCTATCTCTAAAATGTAGGTTCCTTTACCTTGAATTACTTCAAGGTAACCTGAAAATGCAAGGGCTTGAATAGCTTCTCTAACAGATGATCTACTTACTCCTAATTGATCAGCTAATTTCCTTTCTGATGGTAATTTTTCTCCGGGTTTTAAAATACCCTTTTTTATTTGGCTTTTTATCTGTTGGATAATTACTTCTAAAGTAGATTGTCTTTTTATTATTTCAAAACTCATTTTAATTTCGCCTTTAGAATATTAATTATTATCATGCGGTATGATATATGGTGGTATGACCTCTTACTATAACTAGAAATTTATCATATTATTTTTAATTTGTCAAGACAATGTTTGAGTCTGTCATTTAAAAATCAAAACCGGACTGTTTTTTAATGATTTAAAGTTTAAAAGTGGACTAACCTGGAAGGGTAAAAAAGATGTAATCTAGAACTAAATTCTAAAGAGAAAAGAGGTTCTAAATTATGTCCAA
>Ga0210003_1002379_pt1 | contig 15972 bp, 15 predicted proteins | sample LantaG_FD_182804 | JGI IMG/M metagenome (GOLD analysis project Ga0210003, IMG submission 182804) | Deep subsurface microbial communities from Baltic Sea to uncover new lineages of life (NeLLi) - Landsort_02402 metaG (SPAdes) (version 2) | ecosystem: Environmental > Aquatic > Marine > Oceanic >...
GGGGGGGGGGGAGGGGGGATCGATTGAATTGAAGCCGACAAAAAATTCAACCTCTTCTTCTTACCGAGCCGTCGACCTCGAAGAAGAAGCCGTCTTCCACCTCGCGCATCGGGTACGAGTCCGCGAACATCTCGTCGCCTGGAGTAGTTTCGGTTGGAGTTGGGAGTTGGGAGAGAAGAAGAGAGAGAGGGGAGGATGATGAGCGGCTGGTTTTTGCGTTTCGTTCGATCGAGCAGCGAGCAGCACCTTTTTTCTTCTCGTCTCTTTTTTGCCGCGCTTGTCGCTTTCTGTGTTATTCCGCTTTATGATCTCGAACGCTTCGAGCGCGTCGGGCTCGCGTCAAGGTACACCTTCACGAGGAAGGCGAAACAAGAAAGAGAGGCTGCAAAGCAGCGAGAAGAACGCGAGGGGGCAGCGAAGAAAGAAGAAGAGGAGCAGCCGTCGGCGGTCGAAAACGCTGCTCAACGCCCTCTCTCCCTCTCATGCTCCTCTCTCGCGTGCCACGGGGCATCGTATACGGACTCTCTCTCTCTTTGCGAACTCACCGGAGAGTATGTCCTTGAAGATGATCATGGTTGCGTTTTGTGGTGGAAGAAGGAGGAGGAAAAAGAAAAGAGGCGAGAGTCGAAAGAAAGGAAAAAAGTGAGGGAGTGAGCAAAAGAGTGCGCGTCGACGAGAACTCGAATGCCGCCCCCTGCCGACGCCTCACAAAAAACTAGTCCTCTCTCTCCTTGTTTCCTTTCCAATCCACCTTTGCTGCCCTCCGTTCTTCGAGACCGTCGTCCACGAGACCGTCGTCCTCTTCTCTTCTCTTCCAAGGAAGAAAAAGAGCCCAAAGCAGACAAAAGAGAGAGAGAGAAGCAGTCTCTTTGCCACCTCCCTTTGAAAAAGCAGCCGCCGGTGCCGCTCTTCAAACAAATCATGCCCGCCCTCTACCTTCTCTTCGAGTCGGCCTCAGGCTACGCCCTGCTCGAGGCTCACGGCCTGGACGCCATCGGCGGGTCGACGCCGGCGGTGCAGGAATCGGTTACGGACCTCGACCGGTTTGGCAAGGTGAGGAAAAACTCTTTGGGGATTCGCCGTCCGTCCGTCGACGAGAGAGAGAGAGAGAGAGAGAGAGAGAGAGAGAGAGAGAGAGGGAGGGGGAGAGAGAGATGCCGCCGTCAAGTTTGATGCCCTCTGTTGTTACCCTTGGCGTTGGTTCGTTTTTTCCCCAGCGAATGCCGCGTCTCTTGCACGCAATGGACACCACTATAGTCTTCTTTTCTGCCATGAAAAGAGAGCGAAAATGATCTTTCGAAGACTTCGCGGCATCGGGTTTCAAGAGAATCAGCACGTCTGAAAAAGCTAGCCGCCGCTGCTCCGCTCCGAGGAGCCGTCCGTCGGTCCTTGGTCTCACCCCTTGCTCTCCTTTCCTCTCTCTCCCCTTCTTCTCCTCCTCTCCACCTCTCCATCAGGTCGTCAAGCTCGTCGCGTTCAGGCCCTTCACCTCCGCCGCCGACGCCCTCGCCCAGGCCAACGCCCTCTCCGAGGCCGCGGCCACGCCCGAGCTCGTCGCGTTCCTCGAGTCTGCCCTCCCCGGGGCCGGCGGCGGAGAGAAGAAGTCGTCCAAGGACAAGGGCGACAAGAAGGAGAAGAAGAAAGGTTCCTCTTCCTCCTACGAGGTCGGCGTCGCGGACCCGAAGCTGGGCTCGGCCCTGGGGGAGGCCGCGGGCGTCAAGTGCGCCGCCAACGAGCTCACCGCCGAGCTCCTCCGCGGCGTGCGCATCCACGCGCCCAAGCTGCTCAAAGGGCTCGACGACGCCGACGCCGCGCGCGCGAGGCTCGGGCTTGCGCACGCGTACTCGCGCGCCAAGGTCAAGTTCAACGTCAACCGCGTCGACAACATGATCATCCAGGCGATCGCGCTGCTCGACACGCTGGACAAGGACGTCAACACGTTCGTGATGCGCGTGAGAGAGTGGTGAGTAGCTGGTTTTTGGTTATGTATCCTCCTTTCAGGAGAAAGAGACGGAGAGGGAGAGAGAGAGAGAGAGAGAAAGAGAGAGGAAAAAAAAAAGACCCAAAGGAAAAAAACGCTCATTTTTTCCCTCTTCACAAAAAAATCTTCCAAACCGACTCTCTTCTGCAGGTACGGCTGGCACTTCCCGGAGCTCGCCAAGGTCGTCCCGGACAACTACCAGTACGCCCGCGTCGCGCTGGTCATCAAGGACAAGGCCGCGACGACCGCGATCGTCTCGAACAGCTCGAGCTCGAAAGACGACGACGATGACGACGAGAGCCCCAAGAAGAAGGGCAAGGCGGCCGCGGCCGGCGCCACCGCCGCCGAGATCAAGGAGCAGCTCGCCGACGCTCTCGGCGGAGGGGAGGACGCCGCGGGCCGCGCCGAGGAGGTGCTCTCCGCCGCCCGCTCGTCGATGGGGCAGGTGAGCAGCTTTTTTGAGGCTGAAGAGTTTTTCCTCGACCTCTCTCGAGTTATAATTCCGACGGAAATCTTCGCACAGAAAAGGAAAAAACTCACAACTCACCTTCCCCCCCCCCGTTTTCTAATTCCCCTCCCGCTTCCCCCCTTCCCCCTCCCCCCTCCTCCCACCCCAGGACATCTCCCCGATCGACCTCGTCAACATCGACGCCTTCGCGCGCCGCGTCATCGCGCTCGCAGAGTACCGCGCGGCACTGGGCACCTACCTCCGCGAGAAGATGCACGCCGTCGCCCCGAACCTGTCGGCGCTCATTGGCGAGACCGTGGGAGCCCGCCTCATCAGCCACGCCGGGTCCCTCGTGAACCTCGCCAAGTACCCCGCGTCCACGGTGCAGATCCTGGGCGCGGAAAAGGCGCTGTTCCGCGCGCTGAAGACCAAGGGGAACACGCCCAAGTACGGCCTCATCTTCCACTCGTCGTTCATCGGCCGTGCCAAGGCCAAGAACAAGGGGCGCATCTCGCGCTACCTGGCCAACAAGGCCTCGATCGCCTCCCGCATCGACTGCTTCTCCGACGTGGTGACCGACGCGTTCGGCGAGCGGATGCGTGAGCAGGTCGAGGAGCGGCTCAAGTTTTACGACGACGGCGCGGCGACGACGAAGAACTCGACGGCGATGAGCGAGGCGGCGAAGAAGGCCGGGATCGGCGGCGATTCTGCTTCCGACAAGAAGAAGAGCAAGAAGGACAAAAAGGACAAGAAGGACAAAAAGGAGAAGAAGGAGGAGAAGAGCTCCGATGAGCCGGAGAAGAAGAAGGAGAAGAAGCGGAAGAGCGGCGGCGACGAGGAGGAGGGGGAGAAGAAGAAGAAGAAGAAGAAGTAGATGGATTTTTACCCCTCTTTTCTTTTTTTGTCCCCCCTTTTCGCTCTGAACTGAACCCTGTTTCTTTCTCTTTCGTTTCGCACTGTCTCCCCTCGTTTTTCTTTTGGGTGTTGTTTGCCCTTTTGGGTTGCAAGAGGCTTGGGGGAGCGTTTTTTTGGGGAGAGAGGTTTGACGAGTTTTTTTCCATTTTTTTGGTGTTTCGTCTTTTTCCTACTTTGGCTGCTAGGGGAGGGGGGTGGGGTCCTTTTTTCTCCCTCCTTTGCCCCCCATCAAGAATGCAAGAAAAATATCGATGTGTGTGTGTACTCATTTGGAGAACGAACGGCGGCGGGGAAAGCGAGGGGGAGAAAGGGAGGGTCGAGGGCGGCCAAGAAAAGGGAGAGAGAAGGAGGTTGTTCTTCCTACTCTCTTTAAACGTTCAGATCATCGTTCGATCAAGCATCGACGTTCTCTTCTCACCGCCATCGTCATGGCCTCTTCCTCCTCCTCCTCGCTCGCCGCGGCGATGCAGGCCTTCGTCGACGAGGACTACGCCTCCGCCGAGGAGCACTACTCGGCCGCCCTGGCCGCCGAGAAGAAGCCGGGAGGGGGAGACGATGACGCCGAGCTCCTCGCGGGGCGGGCCGCTGCGAGGCTCGCTCTCGAGGACTACGTCGGCGCCGTGGACGACGCGAGGAGGGCGGTCGCGGCGAGCCCAGGGCTGGCCAAGGCGCACGTGCGCCGTGGGTACGTTTGCGTTGGCGACGAGAGAGAGCGAAGCGAAGGCTTGGAGATAGATGAAGGGAGAGAAGAAGGGAAGAGAGAGAGGGAGAGGGAGAGGGAGATGGAGAGAGAGAGGCAGAGAAAACGATGGAGGCATCGGCATCGGTTCGACGACGATGAAAAACGAACCTCAACTTCACCCCTGCCCTCTTCCTTTCTATTTTTCTCCTAACTTACCAGGATTGCGCTCTTCCACCTCGACGAGTTCGAGTCTTCGCGCGACGCCCTGGCCAGGGCCGTGGAGCTTTTCGAGGAGCAGCAGAAGCACGGAGCAGCAGGACAAGGCGGCAGCGGCAGCGGCGGCAGAGGCGGAAGCAGCAGCGGCGGCAGAGGCGGGAGCGCAGCAGCGTCGGCGAGAAAGTGGCTGCAGAGGGCAGAGGGGGCGCTCGCGGCCGAGGGAGCGGCTTCCGCCGCCGCCCCTCCTCGCGGCAGCGTCCGCGACGCGCAGCACCCTCCCTCGCGCTCTCACGCTGCTGCTCCCGCTGCTGCTGCTGCTCCGGAGGTTACGGAGGAGGCGAAGAAGGAGGGGGTCGCTGCTGCCGCCCGCGCCGCCGCTCCCGCCCCCGCGGCCTCTCCCGAGGCCGCGGGAGAGGAGGAAGCCCGGTCTCCCGCCGCCGCTCCTCCTACCCTCCCGCCGCCGCCGCAGCCGCGCTTCCGCCACCAGTGGTTCCAGACTGGCGACGCGGTGGAGGTCGGGGTCCTCGCCAAGGGGCTCAAGAAAGAAGCGGTGCGCGTCGCGATCGAGCCGAGGAGGCTCCTGGTCGTCATCGACGAGGGGGGAAAGCCTTCGGAAGCCGCTTCCTCTGCCTCTGCTCCCTCTTTTTCCTCCGCTCCCTCCTCTTCCTCCCCCGCTCCTTTCACGCTCGTCCTGGCCCTCGCCGGGGAGGTCACCCCCGAGAAATCGAGGCACAGCGTGCTCTCGACCAAGGTGGAGATCAGGCTGCACAAGGCGGTTCCCGGGATCGCGTGGCCGAGCCTCGAAGCCGAGGGGACGGAGGAGGGTGGGGAGGGTGAGGGGGAGAGGAAGGAGGCCGCCCCGCCTCTGCCGCTCGCGCCGGTGCCCGCCGCCGCCGCCGCGGCGGCCGACAGAGGCCCCTCCGCTCCTGCTTCGAAGGGAGGGCCCTCGTACCCTTCCTCCAACCCCAAACGCACCAACTGGGACGAGCTCGACCGGAAGCTGGAGCAAGAGGAGCAAGAGGAGGAGCGGGAAGCGGCGCCCGAGGGCGAGGAGGCCCTCCTCAAGCTGTTCCGCTCGGTCTACAGCGGCGGCGACGACGACGTGCGCCGCGCGATGAGCAAGTCGTTCGTCGAGAGCAAGGGAGAGGTGCTCTCGACGAGCTGGAGCGACGTGGGCGCGGGGAAGATGCCCGGGGAAGATTGCTTTGTCGAAGGCTGCGGAGGAGGAGGGAGTTGTGGGCACGGGCACGAGCGAGAAGAAGGGAGCGGAGACGAGTAGAAAACGAGAGAGTTTTGATTGTTTTTTATTCCGAGCAGCAGCAGCAGCAACGAACACGCCTCCCTCACCTTTGCCCCCCCCCTCACCCCCAGCAGAGAACGCACTTTTCTTCTTCTTCCCTCCCAGTCTGAATCTTCCTGCTCACTTGCTCGTCTCTCAAAAAACTGTGTAAAAAAAACGAAAGGGAGCGAGAGAGAAGAATGGTTCAGTTTTTTTGCTGGTTTGCATTTTTTGCTTCCCTCAAGCAGCCGCGGAGACGGCAACCGGCGGCGGCGGCGGCGGCGGCGCCCTCGTCTCCTGCCCCTTGATCCAAGCCCACAGTCTCCACGCCGAGTTCCCGTCGCCGTCGTTGTCTCCGGACGCCAGGAAGCCGCCGCTCCCCCCCCCGAGGGCGGGGCCGACGCCGGGGACCGCGAGCGCCCGGGAGGAGAACCTGGGAGACGAGGCCCCGTCCCCTTCGACCTCGACGAGCCTGCGCACGCTCCCGGGCAGCGCGCCGTCGGCGACGATCTCGAGGACCTCGACGCCGCCGTCGCCGCAGCCGCTAGAGAGCCTGTTTTTTTTTTGGGGGGGGGGGGGGCAAAGGGGGGGGTTTTTTTTTTTGGGGGGGGGGGGGACAAAGGAGTGGGTTTTGTTTTTTCTTCTTTCGAGTTTTCGTCAAAGCTCGAGGCCTCTCGAAGGGGAAAAAAAACTCAAAAACTTGACTGAAAAAAGAGAACCCTCCCTCTCCCTCTCCCTCTCTACTTACCCGACGTCGACCCGCAGTGCCGCGCCCTCGCAGGCTCCGTTCACCCCTGCCTCCTGGATGGTGTGCCCCATCACCATCCTCTTCGCGCCGGGCAGCCCGGAGAGGGCCTCCCGCAGCAGCGCGCACTCGGCCTTCCGCGGGTCCTCGGCCGAGAACGAGCGGCTCCAGACGACGGCGTCCCTGCCGCGCAGGAAGGCAGGCATGCCCTTTTCCGCGCCCGAGCCGCCTCCGCCGGACTGCGCGCCCTCTCCTCGCATCCACGAGGCGGAGAGGGCGTTGATCCTGTCGAGGCTCGCCCTCGCCGCCTCCTCCCGCGTCGTGCTTCCTCCTCTCCCGCCGCTCCCGCCGTGCCCGCTCGCGCCGCTCCCGCCTCCCCCGCTCCCGCTCCCGCTCCCTTCCCCCTCGCCCTCGCTGCCGCCCACCAGGTGCGACGGCAGCAGGCCCCCGTGCACAAAGACCGTCGACCCCACCTGCAGGACCACCCTCTTGTCGGCCAGGAAGCGGCGCGTGACCTCGCCGGTGCCGGGGCGCAGCGCGCGGGCGCGGGCCGCGAGGGCGGCCTCCTCGAGCGCGGCGGGCCCCCCCGCGAGGGCGTGGAGCGCGTGCGCGGGCCCCCTGATCAGATTCGCGCGCGAGGGAGAGGAGGCGGCGGGGGAGGGCGACGCGCCCCTCGCGCCCCCTCCCCGGGGCAGGCACCCGCACTTCTCCCGCAGCTGCTCGCCGACCGCCTCGACCAGCTCGAACCTCAGAAAGTCCGCGAGCCCCCCGGGGGTCGCGTACCTGTACCTCCCGCCCACGTTCATCGTCTCGTGGTTGCCGTTGAGCACGTGGACCGCCCCCCCCGCGAGCTCCGCCTCCCGCGCCAGGCGCTCGAGCAGGAAGAGGCACGCGATCTCGCCGTCGCCGCGGTCGAGCACGTCGCCGACCTGGACCAGGACGGTGTCCCCGCCGACCCACCTGTCCGTCGTCGGGCACAGGACGCGGGCCGCCACGAGGGCGCGACGGGCCTTGTCGAGGTCGCCGTGGAGGTCGCCGATGGCGACGAGGCGCGAGGGGGCCGCAGGGAGGACGGAGGCCGGCGGCGGCGGCGGCGGCGGGAGCGCCGACGACGACAGAGACGAGAAGGGCGACGGGGTCGCCTTCAGGTTGGCCCTCGCGTGTGGCGGCGGGACCGCGGCGAGCCCTCGCGCGTGGACGGAGTCGCAGAAGGCGTCGACGAAGGAGGACCAGCGCTGTTTTTTGGGAGTCGGGGACGCGGGGAGGGGGCGGAGAAAGAAGAGGTTGAGAAGGAAGCACGGTTGTAAACAAAAAGTCGTCGATCGTGTTCGATGGGGGAGCAAAAAAAACAATCTTTACCTGCGGAAACTCCCTCCGGCAGTACTCGGATTGGCCCGAGCCGACCAGGGACGAGAACCAGCCCCGGAGCGCGTCCATGGCGAGAGCGTCGTCGCTCGAGAGAAGAGGTAGAGATGCGGTCGAGGAGATTGTTTCTTCTTCTTCTTCTTCTCCGCTTCAGACGAGCGATATGTGTTGAGCTGGGTTTTTCGTTTTCAGCATATTCGGATTTGGTTTTTGTTTGCTTCAGGTTGGATCTGCTCGACAAAGAGAAGACCGCTGTTGCAAATTGCAAAGAGCAATTCTCTGCTTGGAGTACTTAGATCCCTCACGTCTCTGTCTGGCTGCAAGAAGAGAGAGAGGGAGAAAAATTGAAAACACCCAGAGAGAAAGAAGAGAGGGCGGAAAAAAAGAGCGAAGACGATGCTGCCGACTTCGACGCCGGCGCCGGCGGCGGCAGCGGCGCCGACCTCGACCTCGACCTTGACGGCCCGAAACCGAAGCAGCAGCAACGGCGCTAACAATAACACCGCCACGGCCAGCAGCAGCCCAAACTCCCTCAAGAAGCACGCCACGGCGACCGCCATCAAGCGCAGCGCCTCCGTCTCGAGGTCCCTGGGCGCGCCTGACAGTGCCCGCCATGTCGCGCTCCTGTCGCGCCTCAGCCGCGGCTTCGGCCTCGACTTCGACTTCGACCCTTACTCTATTTTCCTCACGCCGCACTACACCGACGAGCAGCTCCGCAGGCACCGCGGCTGGATGCGGCTGCTCCCAGAGAACTGGAAGGTGCCGCTCTACGTGCTGGTGTGGTACTGGCCTCCCTTGTTCCTCGAGCTCGCTGTCTCTGGCACGCTGGCCATCTACGAGACGTTCGGGCCCCCCGCGCACAACGGATGGAAGTCGCTGGCGAGAAGCGAGCTCGCGGTCCCTTTCCAGCTGACGTCGTTCTGTCTTTCTATCCTGCTAGTCTTCCGGACAACGGCTTCGTTTGAACGGTGGGAGAGAGAGAGAGAGTTTTGTTTTTGGTCTAAAGAAAGGTTTTGAGGAGAAGAAGAGAGAAAAAAAAGGAAAAAAACTCACACCTTTTCTCCCTCTCCCTCTCTCGGGCTCTTCTTTCCTTTCTCAACTTACTCTAGATGGAACGAGGCCCGCAAGATCTGGGGCTCCATGGGTGTCGAGACGCGGACCATTGCGAGGCAGGCGAAGGCGTGGGTCGAGAGAAGCCAAAGCAGCAGAAAGAAGAAGGAACCTGCCGCTCCTCCTCCCTTGACGTGTCCCGCTCGTCTCGAGGAGGAAGAAGGAGAGGCTCGGACTCGGAGGAACCTCGCCGAGCTCCTCTCCTGGTGCGCAGCCGCCCCCATCGCCCTGAAGGCCGCCGTCGCCACGACTGTCGAGGGAAAGGCGATCCTGGAAGGGATCGGGCGCTGCCACAGCGACGGCGGGGGGTTCGAGGGCGTCCTGACGCCGAGGCAGGCGCGGCTGCTCCGGCGCGCGACGGGGGGCTGCCCGCTGCTGGCGCCCCCCTGCGTCCTCGACCGGATCAGCGCGGGTCTGGCGAGCCTGCCCATTTCCGACATCCTGCTGGCGACGCTGGACGCGCGCGTCGCCGCCGTCGGGGCGCTGGCGTCCTCGGCGGACCGCCTCAAGAGGCAGCCGATCCCGCCGGCATACACGAGGAACACCGCGCGGTTCCTCGCGGTCTGGCTGTGCTTCCTCCCCCTGGCCCTGTGGCATCCTCTGCAGCTCTGGTCCATCCCCGCGTGCGTCATCATCGCGTTCCTGCTCGTCGCGGTAGAAAACGTGGGCAGTCAGTTGGAGTCGCCGCACCCTTTGCTCCCCGTCGACGAGCTGGTGAGTTTGGCTTGTAGAGAGGCTTTTGGGAAAAGGAGGAGGAAAAATGAGACCTTTCAACAGGAAGAAAACTCACTTTTTTTCCCGCCTCTTTATCTTCAAAACAAAAAACAACAGGTCGGGATCGCCGTTGGCGGCGTGAAGGACGCCGGCGGGGGCTGGTGGCTCGAGCCGGATGAAAGAGAGAAGGAGGAGGAAGAGAGCGAGAGTGACGACGACGAAGAGGTGGTGGGAGAGCCGACGTTGCCTGTCCCCCCTCCTCCTCTCGCGCTGAACAGCAGCAACAGCAACTACACCTTTTCTTCCCCGGCGAAGCAAGAAACCGTTTGAATTGCCATTCGTTTGCGTTTCACTTCGTTGTGTGTTTTGCTTGTAGTATACAAATTGGTAACAAAAGGGAGAATTCTTCTTTCACTTTCTCTTCACTTTCTCTTCGTCCTCTTTCTTTTTCTCGTTCGATGGCGGCGGCGGCGGCGGCAGAGAAAGCTTTGCGACCTCCTCCATCAAGCTGACTCCCGTCGCGGGGCCCGGCAGCCCGCCCGGCCGGGGAAGCGTGATGTCCGCGGAGACGAGGCTCCACCCGCGCGGGGACCAGCGGCGGGGCAGCGAGCGCAGGAGGGCGCCGAGGGAACGGTCGGGGGGAGGAGGCGGCGGAGGAGGAGAAGAGGCCGAGGAGGAGGTCGAAGAAGCCGAGGCGACCTTCTCCTCTCCTTCTTCCTCGTCTCCTCCCTTCTGCTTCTCCTCCTCCCTCGCGGCGACGGCCAGCACGACCACGTCAGCCGACCGAGAGCCCGACTCCGGCGGGCCCGTGACTGTGAAGGAAGCGGAGGCGACGCTTCCGAAACCGAAGCCGGAGCCGAAGCCGCCTCCTCGTCCTCCGCCGACTCCAGGCCCTCGCCCTGTGGCGCCTCGGCCCCGCAGCGGCGCGGAGACGGCGCCGCGCCACCAGGGAGAGACCTCGAGCGGCTCCCCTCCCAGGGCGTCCCTGGCCCTCTGCGAACTCTTCGCGGCCTCGGCTGCCCCGAGCGTGATCGCGCGGAAGACCAGCGCGTCGTCGGCGGCGTCCGCGAGGGCCGCACCGCAGGCCGCGGCGAGGAGGCCGCCGAAGAGCGTTCGGACGAGCTGCGGCACCATACGTTCGGGAAAAGAGATTCGCTCTGCGGCCTCGGAGAATCAGCTTTTTCTCTTCTTCCTTCTGTCGATGGTCAAAGAGGTTGCCACGCAGGTCCTCTACCACCTCGAGGCGTCGAAAGAGCTGCGAGTGGAAGCTTGTACAGCCCACTCTGAGACGCCTTCAATCGCTGATGAAAAGAAGAAAAAAGAATGAAGTCATTCTATGCACGAGCCAACATTCGATGCACAAGCCATCATTCAGAAATGAGGTTTCGGGTAAAGCTCTCTTTCCCTCTTTCGAATCGCCATGGCAGCGGCTGCCGCTGCTGCTCCTGTGAATCCAAGCGGGGATTCAGAACCACCCAAGGGACTTGTCTCCAGCTTGCGCGGCTGGTGGAAGAAAAGGAGAGGAGGAAGAGGTGAGAAGAGCGGGCCAAGAAGGACCACCGATTACGGCACCCTCGTCGACGTCGTCTCTTTTTCAAGCCGGAGGATAGCCGCTCGCAGGGCGCTCGAGACCGAGCAGAGCCCGGCGCTCTTCTCGGACCCGCTCGCGTTCAAGCTCGCCGGGAGCGCTCTGAAGGACGCGAGGAGATCCTCCCCAAGGAACGGGAGGGTCGACACGAGGGTCTCGAGGATCGCGGTGAGGACCAAGTGGTTCGACGAGGAGGTCGAAAACGCCCTGCGCGGCGAGGGCCGCACGGTCGAGGTCGAGATCGCCGTAGTCGTCCCGTCCCCGTCCTCTGCCCCCGGCCCCTCTTCTTGCTCCGCCGCCGCTGTCCGCGTCTCCGTCCGCCCTCGGGCCCTGCCCCGCCCCTGGCCCTCGCAGGTCGTCTGCCTGGGCTGCGGCATGGACACCCGCCCCTGGAGGCTGGCCTTTCCCTCCCCTCCTCCGGCTCCTCCGGCTCCTCCCGCTCCTCCCGCTCCTCCCGCTCCTCCCGCTCCCCCTCCCCCTTCCCCTCCCGCCTCCCGGAGCCGGAGCGAGAGCACGAGTCCCGGGGGGGAAGGGAGCAGGAACGAGGAGGGAAGGAGCGATATTCGCCCGACGAGCTGGTTCGACGTCGACGCCCCGTGCGTGCTCAGGGCCAAGGCCAGGGAGCTCGAGGAGGCCGGGGCAGAGGTGACCGAGGGGGCGTTTGACCTTGCGTTTGAAGACGAGGAAGGAGGAGGCGGAGAAGAAGGAGAGCGGAGGGAGACGGACGAGGGGAGGCAAAGGAAAACGAAAAAAAGGGGCGAGAGAAAGGCCGCCCGGTTCCCCCTCAGGGCCTCTTCGTACGTCGCCGTCCCCGCCGACGTCTCGAAGCCCGGGGCCCTCGCCCGAGCCCTGGAGAGAGCGGGCCACGACCGCACGAGGCCGACGGTGTTCGTGGCCGAGGGACTGCTGATGTACTTGGGGGCCGAGGGAGCCTCGACGTGCCTTTCGGCCGCGGCCGAGGCCTGCCCCCCTTCTTCGGGCGCTTCCTCCTCCTCGACGCTCTTGGCGGTCACGATCACCCCGTCCGCGCTGACTGCGGCCCGGGAGCGGTCCCGGAGGCGCCAGCTCGAAGGGATCGATGTCGCCTCGACAGACTTGCTGGCGTCGTGGAACTTTGGCTGCGACGCCCGCGGGCTGCCGGCGCTCTGCGGCGGGAGCGGCTGGAGTTCCCAGATCGACGCCGTCGTTTCTCGGTCCGATATGGCGCGGAGGTATCGGCCGTTGATTGGAAACAGGGAATTCGAGTACGAAGTCGTAGACGCCGGGACGCAGGAGGCGCGAGGCTCTCTGTTTTTCGTGGCGAGGAAGTGAGAAGGGAAGAGAGGAAGAGAAGAGAGAGAGAGGAAGAGAGAGAAAGAGGAAGAGGCCGCACACGCCTAGTAAAAAAACACACACTATCTCCTCCTTCTTTTTCTCGACATCTAAAATGCGCGCCGGTCTCTCTGTGAGGCCCCGCGCGGGCCTGGCCTGCAGTTGCTCGATTCAAAGATTGGCAGCTCCAGCGGCGGCTGCGGCGACGAGGCCAGGCGCAGCAGCATCTTTGTCGTCGTCGCCGATCTCAAGATCGACGACGTCGCCTCTCCTCCCCTCCTCCTCTCCTTCTCTCCGCCCCCGCTCCGTGCGCGCCTCGGCGACCTCGGGCACCCCGGGCCACCTCCGCCCCAAGGAGCTCCTCGAGGTGGCGCTCAAGGCAGCGGACGCAGGAGCCGACGTGAGTTTTGATCTGTCTTTCTTTTCAATCGTCGTTTGAAGGATAACGATCTTTCTCGACCTCTTCTCTCATCACCCTCTTCTTCCTCCGCTCTTCTCCCCTCCACCCCCCTCCCCCGCCCGCGCGCCCTCCCCGTCCCCCCGCCCCCCCTCCTCTCCTCCTCCATTCAGGTCATCCGCACCGCCCTCGACAAGCCCCGCACAATCACCTTCAAGGGCGCCACCGACCTCGTCACAGAGACAGACTCCGCCTCCGAGGAGGCCATTTTGAAGATCATCCGCGAGGCGTTCCCGCAGCACGCGATCCTGGGAGAGGAGGGAGGCGTCTCTGGAGACACGAACTCCGACTACCTCTGGTGCGTCGACCCGCTCGACGGAACCACAAACTTCGCGCACGGGTACCCCAGCTTCGCCGTCTCCGTGGCCTGCGTGCGGCACGCCGTGCCTGTCGCGGGCGTCGTCGTCGAGTTTGCGGGCGGGAAGGGGGCGTGGGTCACGAAGACGTACGCCGCGTCCCGCAACGGCGGCGCGACGCTGAACGGGACCCCGATAGCCTGCTCCCGCGTCGACGACGTCACGAGGTCTCTGCTGGTGACGGGGTTCGGCTACGAGCACGACGAGGCGTGGTCTGCAAACCTGGACCTGTTCCGGCATTTCACCGACGTCTCGCAGGGAGTGCGCCGACTGGGCGCGGCGGCCGTCGACCTTTGCCACGTCGCTGCCGGGTGCGTCGAAGGGTACTGGGAGTACCGGCTCAAACCGTGGGACGTCGCCGCCGGGGTGCTGATCGTGGAGGAGGCGGGGGGCCGCGTCACGACGATGGACGGGCTGGCGTTCTCTGTGTTTTCGCGGTCCCTGCTCGCGTCGAACGACGCTCTCCACGGGGCGCTCCTCGAGAAGACGGACGCGGCGACGGCGGGCCTGAGGGACAAGGGCGTGGACCTGAGCCCGTGGTTCGTGCCCAAGGGATACAGGGTGAAAGGGGGAGCTCAGCTGTGAAAATGATGAGCAGAGGGAGAACGCGTTCGGAGTTCCTTTGTTTTTTTTTTTCCCCCCTGACGATGAAGAAGAAGTAAGAAAAAGAAAAGAAAATTCTTTTCCATTTGAAAAAAAAACTCGAGAGCATTGCTTCTTTTTACAGAAAAAGGAATGGAATCCAAACCTCGTCTTCTCTCTGTTTCTTTAACGTTTTTTTATTGGGTGCTCTCAAGGCAAAAGACTTCGGGAAGCAAGGAAAAGCGAAATCGAAGAAAGAGGAGAAGAGGAGTAAAAAACTCAACTCCTCCCTCCTCTCGGCCTTTCTCGCGCTCTCCAAAACAAAACGAAAACTCAGCGCTTGATTTCTTTTTCTTTTTTTCCTCCTTCAAATCATCATCATCATCATCATCGGCAAGAGCTCAGACACTACTCTTTCTCTAGTCGAAGAGCGAGAAGCCCATGTCGTCGTCGCCCTCCTCCTCCTCTTCCTCCTTCTTCTCCTCCTTCTTGGCGTCACCCTTGCCGCCGCCGCCGCCGTCGCCGCCGGCCGCGGGCGCGGCGGAGGCGAACGCCGACGGGTTGGCGAGGTACTCCTTGACCTTGTCGGCCAGCGCGAACGAGAACTCGGTCTCGACCGCGATCGCGAGCAGGTTCTTGTAGCCGTTGATGAGCGAGTGCGGCACCGAGGCGGGCGTCGCGACGCCCGTCTCGAGCGAGAGCGCGGCGATGTTGGCGATCGCAGCACCGGCGTTGGCGAGCAGGTCCGCGTCGGTGATGTCGAGCACCTTGGGGTCGTAGACTGCGCCGCCGTCGATGACCTGCACGACCACGAGCCCGTACGAGAACGGCCGGATGCCGAGCTTGGCCAGCAGCGTCGCCTCCGAGGCGCCGACCTTGTCGCCGGCCTTGATGAGCGCGACGTCCGAGACGATCTCGACGCAGCCCTTGTTGATCTTGGTCGGGATGTTGAGCGCCTGGAAGAACGACGTCGACGAGGGGTCGAGGCCCGTGTTGCCGGCCGGAACCGTCACGTCGTTGGGCGCGATGAGGCCGACGCGGGCGGGGGCCCCGACCTTGAACTTGACGATGTCGTCGCGGACCGAGGCGAGGTCGCCCGACGTGAAGATGAGGCCGACATTGCCGACGAGCTGGTCGAGGAGGATGGCCCACTTGTCGTCGCCCTTCTTCTCGCAGTAGGCGCGGATGCAGCGCTTCATGAGGGTGTTCTTGCCCATGAGCACGGCCGAGTGCGGGCGCAGGCCCTGGTTGGTGTTGAGAGAGGGAGGTGTTTTGAGAGAGGGAGAGAGGAGAGAGAGAGAGAGAGAGAAACGTGAGCAAAAAAGAGAGAGAGTGAGAGCGTCCGTGCTTTTTTGCTCGCTTCCTCTGGCCTTTTCTACCTCTTTCTTCCGCGCGATCTGGAGATCAAGGTTACCGATCACGCATCGCATCAGAATCGGAGGCGCTCGATGCGCAAAAAGAGAGAGAAGGGAGGCGACAGAGAGAAAGAAAACACCGCGTCGATGGACGGCGATCGCACTGCAAAACACTGCGAATTCAAAAAGCTCACCCTGCGGATGTCCATGAATTGCCTCGAGCCGACGTTGTCGGCATGGACGAGGAAGGCCTTGTCGTACGTGTCGAGGAGCTTGCAGAGCTTAACATCGTACTGTTGGAGAGTTTTTTGGAGGAGAAGATGGAGAGAGAGAGGAGGTGAGTTGAGAGGAACCGATCGAAAGCAGCCGCCGCTGCCGCCGAGGCCGGCGGCTTTTGTCGAGGTTGTTCGCGTCGACTCTGGCTTCGTGCGGGGCCTCGCCGAGCTTGCTATGCCCGCGAAATGGCCCGAGAGAGGTCTCTTGCGTCCTTCCGGCGCGCGATTGGCGGCGATGCTACTCGTGAAGCGCGAGCAACCGAGCAGGAAAAGAGTCGGGAGCGGGGCGGTCGATTGAAAAAACGCGCTCGTGATGATCTCGCAACCTACCTGCTCCTTGGAGGAAAGCTTGGAAGTGGAGGGCATGATGAGTTCTTTATGAAGTGAATGAAAAGGAAAGAAGGCGTTGGGGGGACTCGAACCAGTTATCGCTTGTCGCAACACGGCTTTCCGAAGAAACTTTAGGGAGTGGAGCGAGATCGAGATTTTTCGTCGAGTTTCGTTTTTCTTCTTTTTCTTTCCGAACCTCGACCTCGACCACCTCATGCTCTCTCTCTCTCTCTCTCTCTCTCTCTCTCTCTCTCTCTCTCTCT
>Ga0210003_1002380_pt1 | contig 15966 bp, 15 predicted proteins | sample LantaG_FD_182804 | JGI IMG/M metagenome (GOLD analysis project Ga0210003, IMG submission 182804) | Deep subsurface microbial communities from Baltic Sea to uncover new lineages of life (NeLLi) - Landsort_02402 metaG (SPAdes) (version 2) | ecosystem: Environmental > Aquatic > Marine > Oceanic >...
GCCACTACGCCATCGAAAGGGGCCACAATTACTGTTTTATCCAGCTCCAATCTGGCTCTGGTTACCTCCATCTCAGCCATATCTAAAGACACCTTTGCTTCATCTGCCTGTAGCTCCACTAACTTAACTGAAAGAGGCAGGGACCATCTTCTGGAGTGCGCTTTCCTTTGCGCTTTAATTAAACCCTCTTCAACTAAGTTCAGCAAAGCTTGCGCCTCTGCAGTTTTCCCTTCGCTCAAAAGCCCTCGAACTTCCTTTAAATTATCTTGAGCTTCCTCCAGAGCTAGCCATGTCCCCGGCAGGTCAGTAGCATAGGTACCGGTATAGTGCGGATATATTGTTTGCATAAGACTGTTTTCAGCCATTTCATACTCAATCTGTGCTATCTCACATTTGGCCTGAGCCACAGCCATGTTTAATTCCAACGCGCCAGCATCAAGCCTCGCTAAAGTTTGGCCTTTCACCACGCTATCACCTTCATCCACCAACACCTCTACCACTGTGCCTGTAGTACCAAAGGACAAATCCGTCTTATGGGGCATTTCCAAGTTACCGCTGACAGAGACGCCTATTATCAAATCGCCCCGGGTAATCTCGGCGGTCTCCTGGGTACTTTCCTTTGGCTGACCGCAACCGGTCAGAACCGCACTTACCAGGCAGATTGCTACTATTAAACTCAGCCATTTCTTCATTTTTAATCAGCCTCCATTTTGGAAAAGAAATATGCACCTAAACCCGCCAGGGCTATCGACAAGATAAGAAGAACAACGAAGTCAAGCCACAGTGGAAAGTTAGCAGCGCCAACAAGAGTGCCCCTCAATCCATCCACTCCATAAGTGAGGGGGTTAACATACATTATATATCTAACCCCTGCCGGCATGGCAGCCAGTGGGAAAAAGGCTCCGGAGAGGAAAAATATGGGCATTATTACCAGGTTCATTATGGACATAAACCCTTCGGTATCTTCCAGCCTGGTGGCAAGAATCAGCCCAAAGCCGGTAAAAGTGGCACAGGTAAGAATCATGAATACAATCGACAGGAAGAATCCAGATACGCTTGCTATCTTGACTCCCATAGCCATCGCTATTGCCACTATTACGAGAGCCTGTATTATCGCTGTGGTCATACCACCAAGGCTCCTGCCCAGTATAATAGAAAACCGATTGACTGGAGCTACCAGGACCTCCTTGAGGAATCCAAACTCTTTGTCCCATATAACGGATGCACCTGACATTGTGGCCGAAAACAGCAATGTCATACCAACTATACCCGGAGCCAGGAAATCAAGGAAATTCATTCCTTCCGGCATGCCGGGAATTATCCTGGCAGGCATAAAGCTTAATGGCAGCCCCAGGAAAGCAAGGAAAAGAAAGGGCATCAATATTGAGCCGGCAAGCCGAGCTTTCACCCTCAAAAATCTCTTCACCTGCCGCAACCACATGGTATAAATCGGCAGCGGGTCTATTAATTCTGTGATTCTTACTGCCTTCATCGCTTTACCTTCTTCTTCGAGCCATTTTTGCCATCCAGAATTCCTTAGCTCTACCTTCCTCTTCTCTTATCTCCGTTCCGGTATAACAGAGGAAGGCATCTTCCAAGCTTGGCTGGTGAAAATCAATAGCTGTTATGTCAAGTCCATGCTCATCAGCAAGTTCAACAAGCTCTGGCATCCTTTCTTCACCTCCCTCGATGCGCAGCTCGAGTAAGCCATCATGTGACTTAATTTCCTTTACCCATGCAAGTACATTCAACGAATTCACCAGGCCGTCAAAAAGCCCTTCAGCTATTTGCAGCGACACCAGATTCAAACCTGCTACCTCTTTCAGTTTCCCTGGCGTATCCACCGCTGCTATTTTACCCTTGTTAATAATAGCCACTCTATCACAAAGGAAATCTGCCTCCTCTATGTAGTGGGTGGTGAGAACAACGGTCATGCCTTCTCTCTCATTTAGCATTCGGATGTAATTCCACAGACCCCTTCTCGTTTGTATATCCAGCCCCAGGGTTGGCTCATCCAGAAACAGTACTTCGGGATGGTTCATAAACCCCCTGGCAACTTCAAACCTGCGCTGTATTCCCCCTGAGCAATCGCCCACCCTTGTATTCTCCCACGCCATTAAGTCCATCAAGTCCAGCACCTCTGCAATCCTCTCCTCTCTTATCCTACTGTCCATGTGATATAGCCGGCCATGGAAGTCCAGATTCTCCCTGCCGGTGAGATATTTATCTATGCATGTGTCCTGAAACACTATTCCAATACATTCCCTGACGTTATTTCTATCCAGCGCAACATTATGGCCGCACACTTTAACCATGCCGGAGGTGGGATTCAATATGGTACAGAGTATCTTGGTGATAGTTGTCTTGCCAGCGCCATTGGGCCCCAGGAAGCCAAATATCTCTCCCTTTTTGATCTCCAGGCAAATATGGTCCACGGCAATGAAATCGCCAAATTTCCTGGTAAGGTTTTCAATTTCTATGATATTGCTTATTTTGTCCTTCATTTAACTTTTTACCTGCGTAGTGTAAAAAGGCTGCTTCCAGGCTAGGCTTATACTGCCGTATGGAGGAAATAGCGAATTCGTTTTCCCTGGCCAGCCTGACCAGCTCTGGCATCCTGGTCCTCTCCCCCTCAACAGTCAACTCCAGCCAGCCATTATGATAACCAACCTTTCTGACCCAGTTCACCCCCTCCAGCAACCTCACCATATCCTCACCCAGACCCCGGGAAAGCCTGACAGCAAGCAGATTACCACCAATGGAGTTCTTTAATCTCTCTGGAGTATCCATTACCACTATCTTCCCATGTTCCAGAATAGCCACTCTATCACAGAGATAGTCTGCCTCCTCCACATAATGTGTGGCCAGTAATATCGTGGTACCGGCTTCCCTGTTCAGCTTTTTAGCATGATCCCACAGCATCCTCCTGGTCTGCACATCCAGTCCCAGTGTCGGCTCATCCAGGAACAGCACCCGGGGATAATTCAGCATTCCTCTGGCTATCTCCAGCCTCCTCTGCATGCCGCCGGAATAATGCTGCACCAGCACATTCTCCTTGCTTCTCAACCCTACCATGTCCAGGGCGCCGGATATTCTCTCCCCCCTGGCCTTCCTGTCCAGGTGATACATCCTGGCATGAAAATCAAGGTTCTCCCTGGCGGTTAGCCTGATATCCAGGCTCATTTCCTCAAAGACAACGGCAATGGATTTTCTCACTTCCGCCCTGTTCCTGGTAATGTCGTATCCACATACTGAAGCTGTGCCTGAGGTAGGATTAAGTGCGGTAGCCAGCATCATTATGGTGGTTGTTTTGCCCGCTCCGTTAGCGCCCAGAAAACCGAAAATCTCCCCTTCTTCAACTTCAAATGAAATATGGTCTACCGCAACGACATTACCAAATGTTCTGGTTAAATTATCAACCTGGATTGCTTTCACTCTCGACTCCTGAATCCGTAGCTCCGCTTTCCTTTACCAGCCTGGTAATTTCGCTCACTCCGCGACTCATAATGTTAAGCAGCTCTTCAACAGCCTCAACCTTTACAAAAACAAGCCCCTTACCACGGAAATGACTGAAGACTAACAGCTTGGTGCCAGCATCTACGCCTAATTCCTTTCGAGCCTCAACCGGAATCACTAATTGACCTCGGGGTCCGACTACGGTAGTGCCAAAACACTTGCCTACAGCATGTCCACTCTCTTGTTCCATTTCTGCCTCCTATAATAAGCCCTGCTTCGAATTCAGTATTATATGATTTTACTTACTAGTTTGTCAAATAATACAAATATGATAATTTGGCCAATCTTAGTTAAAGTGTCAATCTCTAATTAATGGAGACTGCTGCCAAACGTAGCTCGGGGGTAGCACTCCGCTTATCTTTGTATCATCCGGTGTAATTAATAATGTATAAACATACACTCAGCAGCCATTAATTAGCTAAGCTCACCCACCCATCCAATCCAAGCTTTTTAAATCAGCGTTTTATGCCTCTCATTAGCAACAAAAAGGCATAAATATAATCAGAAGGTGTCCTTTACTTTCTCTGCCTAATCATAATATTTCCCTAGCCACGTGATTCGCCGGTCCTACAGCCAGTTGGTGGAACTATCAGCACGGCAATTGCGCAATGGTGTACAACCTTCTCAGCCACACTACCAAACACCCACCGCGATGGTCCGGACCTTCCGTGGGTGGTCACAACATGTTAACCGCCCTAATAAATTCCCACCCATTGTAACAAATCTTCGCTCATCGGGCTAGACCTAGCTAAATCAAAGCAAGAAAATACAGTGTCAGGAATTACAATCTGAATAAAACTGAAAGCGAAACGAAGAAAGAACCTGCCTACAATAGGCAGGTTAAGAGAGATTGGCAACTTCCCAGCATCAGATGAAAACCACAGAATTAGCGCATAGTATTCGGAGACACAAGCTGCTGGCCAAGATGGAAGGCATCTTGCAAAGCCGTGGGATGCTGCCTGATTTGAGCTTTACCATCAATTCCTCTGATTAGCAAGTCACCAGCATATTTCACACCAACGGCATCAAAGAAGTATTTTACCGTCAACACTGCTCCCTCAAAGAGCCTCTCGCCTCGAGTAGCACCAACCGAGACAAACACCCCTCGTCGTACCCTGCCATCATCCTTTCCTATACCCAGCACATGCCTTCTCACCCAGAGTGCCTGGCATCTATCCACTACAGCCTTTGCTTGGCTGGTAATGCCGTAGAAGAATATGGGTGAGGCGAATATGATGTGGTCAGCTTTTAGAAGCTCCTGATAGAGCCATTGCATATCATCCTTAATGGCACAGTTGCCGTTTTTAAGACATGCATAGATTTCCCGGCATGGTGAGATTTTGAGTTCCGAAACTGCTACTTTTTCCACCTCTGCTCCCCTCTCTTTAGCACCAGCTAGCGCTGCATCGAGTAAAATCTCAGTGTTGCTTTGCCTTCTGGGACTACCCATGATACCTAATACCTTCATATTCCTCCGGGAGCGAACCCCTTTTATTTCAGTTGGTTAAGGATGGGAGTCTCTTATAGCTAATATCCCCGATATCTATGTTGCTTGAGTAGCATGAGAGACCAAGCTTAACTCACTCACCCATAATCTGAAGTACCAGTTTCCGCGACCTAGGGCGGTTATCAAAATCGATGAAAACTATTTGTTGCCAGGTGCCTAAGGTCAATCTCTTGTTTATAAAAGGTATGCTCAGTGAGGCACCAAGCGTAGAAGCGCGCACATGGGAGTGACCATTCCCATCCCCCCAAGTCTTGTTGTGCTCATAAGGAATATTTTGAGGTATCACTCTGCCCCACATGTTTCTGAAATCCGAAAGGAGCCTGGGCTCATATTCGATAGTCGTTATCCCTGCTGTTGAGCCAGCTACAAACAAGGTCACTATGCCATTGCTTACCCCCGATTCCTCTATCCCTCTCACTACATCTGATGTTATATCAAGGATGTCACAATCTCCCTTCGTCTGGAACGCTATATCTTTAGTAACTACGGTCATATGACTACCTCCTCCCATAAAATATCACCTAATTCAAATACCGGCCCGTCACGGCATACCTGCTTTAAGCCCTTCCTGGTAGTTATAGTGCAACCATAGCAGGCCCCGATACCACACCCCATCCGCACCTCAAGAGAAACCTGGCACTTCCTCATTTTAAGTTTATTTCGCTCTGCTGGCAACAACATGTTGGACATCACCTCATACATACTTATAGGTCCACAAGCATACACGCGATCAGCCCAATCCAAGAAATCAGGCAATACATCGGTTACCAGACCCTTTCTGCCCACGCTGCCATCCTCAGTGACAGGAACAAATTGAACAGAGTCAGGCAAAGGCGTGGGACTGTTTCGCTCTTTTCTTTCTCCACTCGGGAGAGAAAACCTAAGGGTGAGAGGCAAGGACGAGGATGGATAGAGCTCCTTAGCCGCGCTTGCTCCGTGGATTAAGATTATCAAGTGTCGTAGTGAAGCACGCTGTACTAAAAAAGCAAGAGGAGCGATACCAATACCTCCAGCCACCAACAATAAATTCCTTGAACTTGATTCGATATTAAATCCCCTACCTAAAGGCCCAAGGACATCTATTTTTTCACCCACCTGGCGCCGCGACAACCAAAAGGTACCCTTGCCCTTTATGGCAAACAAAAGAGCAACTCGGGTTGAATCCACCTGATGTATGCTGAAAGGGCGGCGCAATACCAAATTCCCACAGCATACCGTAATAAATTGCCCTGGCTGAGCTATGGCAGCTGCATCGGGGGCCTCAAGCCACATAAGATTCACGCCAGGCATAACCTCTGTATTAGAAGTAATAATGCACAGAGACTGTTTCATGCCGAATCCTAAATCCGAATTCCTAAACTCTAAACAAATTCAAAATTTCAATGCTCTAAATTCAAAACCTCTTCGGATCATTTGGATTTTGGGTTTTGATATTGTTTGGAATTCCGTGCTTTGGATTTCGGATTTTCCCTTAAATATTCTCTAAGTGGTTGAACACTATAGCTCTGGCTAGCATTCGCCAGCGCTTCTGTAGCTACTCGAATAGTATCCAGCGAGGTGAAACAGGGTATCCTTTTTTCCGCAGCGGCGCGTCTGATACTGAATCCATCCTTCAAGGACACGCTCCCCCCCGTAACAGTGTTAACCACTCCATTGATAGAGCCGTCCTGTATAACATCAACAACATTAGGATGGCCTTCGCTTAATTTCTTGGTCACCATCTTTACTGGAAACCCTAAAGATTGAATCATCGCTGCAGTTCCTTCTGTGGCATAGAGCCCATAGTGAAGAGAATGTAACTTCTTAATTAAGGGTAAAGATTCAGCCTTATCTCTATCTGCAACACTAAGCAGCAGACTACCCCTTTGAGGCAGCATCAAACCAGCAGCTAAAAGCGCTTTGACCAAGGCTGCCCCGAAATTGTAATCAATACCCATCACCTCACCGGTGGATTTCATCTCAGGGCCAAGGTAGTTATCCACCCCAATCAGCTTGGACATGGAGAAAACAGGGGCTTTTATGCCCACTAAATCACGTTTCTTCCATAACCCCCCTTCGTAACCCTGCTCTTTGAGACCAATGCCAGTCATCACCTTGGTAGCAATCCGCACCAGGGGCACACCGGTCACCTTGGAGATAAAGGGCACAGTTCTGCTAGCCCGAGGATTTACCTCAAGCACATATACGGATGAAGAACCGCTCTCTCTCATAATCACCATCTGTATATTTATCAAACCTTTGACTTGAAGTGCCAAGCAAATTCTAGTGGCGTAATCCACTATGGTGTTCACCTCATTCTCAGTTAGATTCACACCCGGATAAACAGCTATAGAATCACCACTATGCACGCCAGCCCTCTCAATATGCTCCATTATACCGGGGATAAGCACCCCTTCCCCATCACCAACAGCATCTACCTCAACCTCCTTGCCCTCCATGTATTTATCAATCAGCACAGGGTGGCGACTCTCTAGCTCCAAAGCCATCGTCAAATAGCGAATCAGCTCAGTATCGTTGTAAACGATTTCCATAGCTCTACCGCCCAAGACATAGCTAGGACGTACCAGCAACGGATAGCCTAAGGACTTGGCTACATTTAGGGCTTCCTCCACAGATAATACGCCAGCTCCTGGAGGTTGGGGAATTCCCAATCTATCCAGGAAATCCTCAAATCGGCGACGGTCTTCAGCAATATCTATGACCTCAGCACCTGAGCCAAGTATTGGCATGTTACTCCGAGCCAATGGTTCAGCCATATTGATGGCCGTCTGCCCACCAAACTGGACAATGGAAGCCGTGGCAGCCTGGCCTTCATTCTCAAGTATATCCCTAACGCTCTCCTCATCCAAGGCTTCGAAATAAAGTCGGTTGCTGGTATCGAAATCAGTGGAAACTGTTTCCGGGTTGGAATTAATCAGGATACTCTTTACCCCAGCTTCCTGAAGTGCCCAGGCAGAGTGGACACAGCAATAGTCAAACTCAATTCCCTGTCCAATGCGTATGGGACCGCTTCCAATAACCACAGCCTTTCTCCCCTCCAGTGGCTCAGCTTCATTCTCCTTCTCATAGGTGCTATAGAAATAAGGAGTTTCAGCGTCAAATTCGCCAGCACAGGTATCTACCATCTTATACACCGGGCGAATTTGCCATGTTTGGCGAATCTGCCTTACCTGTTCAGGTAATCTATCAGCCAGTGTCCCGATCTGCTCATCAGAGAAACCGAACCGTTTTGCCTCCAATAGAATCTCCGGCTTCAATGGTTCGGATAGAAGGCGCTTCTCCATATCGACAATATTCTGGAACTTATGGGTAAACCATGGGTCTATGGCAGTGCGCTGAGAAATCTCCTCAGGTGTAGTCCCCCTCCTTAACGCCGCCATAATAGCCCATATTCTTAAGTCGTTGGGAGTAAGCGGGTAAGAGTCAATACTCTGCTTGCTCCATCTCTTATCTTCCCACAGAAGCGTTCTGCTGCCAAACTCCAGGGAGCGCACCGCCTTTTGCAAGGCAGCCTCAAAGCATCTATCTATAGCCATTACCTCACCGGTGGCTTTCATCTGGATGCCAATTCCTCTGTCTCCCAGAGCAAATTTATCAAAAGGCCAGCGTGGAATCTTGACTACGCAGTAATCAATAGCCGGCTCAAAAGATGCCAATGTTTTGCCGGTAACCCTGTTGGGTATTTCATCAAGCCTCCTACCTATGGCTATCTTGGCAGCCACCCGGGCAATAGGATAGCCTGTAGCTTTACTGGCCAGGGCTGAACTGCGGCTGACACGTGGGTTGACTTCAATTACGTAATACTGGCTTTGCGTAACCCCCATCTGGTCAGGAGCCCACTTTTCGGCCACTATGGGATGAGGTGTAAGGGCAAATTGTATATTACAGCCGCCCTCAATGCCCAATGCCCTGATAATTTTCAAGCTCGCGGACCTGAGCATCTGATATTCTTTATCGGTAAGCGTCTGGCTAGGGGCTATCACGATGCTGTCGCCAGTGTGCACGCCCATCGGGTCGATATTCTCCATAACGCAGATAGAAATGCAATTGTCGGCAGCATCCCGCATAACTTCGAATTCAATTTCCTTCCAGCCCAGAAGACATTGCTCCACCAGAACTTCGTGGCTCATACTGCAATCCAGGCCGTTGGTAACCACGGCTTCCAGCTCTTTCATGGTATGGGCAATGCCCCCACCAGTGCCACCAAGAGTATAGGAAGGCCGGATAATAAGAGGCAAACCAATTGACTTCGCTAGCTCTCTGGATTCTTGCACCGAACTAACTGTGGCGCTTTGGGGCACAGGCTCACCAATATCAGTGAGAAGCTTCTTGAATAAAGACCTCTCCTCAGCCTTCTTTATCGTTTCTATAGGTGTGCCCAGCGACCGCACGTTATATTTGTCAAGTATGCCAGCATTAGCCAGTTCCACCGCCAGGTTAAGCCCTGTCTGCCCACCAAGTGTAGGCAGCAATCCATCAGGACGCTCCCTCTCAATGATACGGTCCAGCACCTCCACCGTAAGCGGCTCGATATAAACGATATCGGCAATGCCCTCATCGGTCATGATGGTGGCCGGGTTAGAGTTCACCAGAACCGTGGTTATGCCCTCCTCCCGCAGTGCCCGGCACGCCTGAGTGCCGGAGTAATCGAACTCCGCCGCCTGCCCGATTATTATCGGGCCCGAGCCTATGACTAATACTTTAGATGGTTTAGACATTTAATTTAGAATACCTCCTTGCATCTTGAGCAAGTCCCCTTAAGCACCTTGAATCTATCGTTTTTCTTCCCGGGCCAAAACCTATCTATAGAGTCAAGTTGATTTTCCAGTTGACCCGCAAAACACTTCCCTTCCCCCACAAGTTTACTTGCAGAGTTAATCATCTTGGCCACTTCCTTTTGACTTTCCATATCTTCTGCTATTTCAGCAAGAGCAAGTTTACATTTCTCCTGCTCATCCTCGCTCTTCGCAAATGCAACCGCACTCGAGCCCCACCCTGATGGATGTAATACATGACCACCCTGAACCGGATTGGAGTTAATATTTTGAAAATCCGGCCAAGGCTCTATGCATCGAGCAAGTTCACTCCACCTAGTAAAAAGTGCATCGAGGGCAGCTTCATAGATAAACATGGAATATTCACCTGGCTCACTTTGCTCAACAGGGAGCCCTTTCGACTCAAAGACTTTCCTCAATTTCTGGCGGAAGTTTTCACATTTTGCATTATGCTTGTAAATTTCTTCCTTCAATCCACTCAATTCCTTGGCTTCTTCAGGAAAATGTGCTTCGAAGCTAGTTGACACCTGTAGCTCATCAAAATCATAATCAATTTGTCCATGTGACCCCTCGCTTACTACGAGCTTCCAACTATACGCCATCGTGGCAAGATTAGAGGCTGAGGATATCACAGTCTCTGCTTGGCTTCTTAGCTCTTCAAAGTGTGCCCTCAGTTTGCTGTTTTGCTCCCTAATTCTCCTTTCCTGCCAACTGGCAACACGAGGTCCAGCAAATACACCTACCGCTGTAATAGCCGCAATAATAATACTCATCACAACAGCATTCTCAGCCAAGAATTCTTTCATACTCCTCTCACCATCTTCAGGAATCTCTCAAATAGACAAACCTACTTTACACAGTCACAGTGTCCAGCTCAGCAGGAGTGACCTCCTCAGGGATAGGCTCGCCTGCCTTTTCCAGCCCTTCAATAAAGCCTTCTATGGCCTCTTTGGCTCTTTCCAAAGCTTCTTCTTTAGTTCGCCCATAAGTAATGCACCCAGGCAGAGCTGGTACTCTGACTGTATAGCCCTCCTCAGGGTAATTTGGTTCTAGGACTATAGTGTATTTTTTAGCCATCTCTCCCCCTCCTTCAAAGTAGTTTCATAAACTCTTCCAAGCTTAGTCCAGCTTGCTCTAAAATGCTCTTTGGCGTCTTCTGTGGGATAATCTCCCCAGCATGGATAGGCAAAGTAATCTGCTTTCCTGGATAATCTAAATGCCTATAGTAAAAATGCGAGCCTCGGGAGTGATGCAGATACCAGCCATCTCGAATGAAAGCCTTCCCCACTTGCTTCCCTGTGACCCTGGGCATTCTTGTACTCATCTTTGCCCTCCCCCCACCATCTTCAGGAATCTCTCAAATAGATACAAATTATCCTGGGGGCCAGGGTAAGCTTCCGAGCAATACTGGAACGACATGACAGGCAGCTCCCGGTGGCGAAGGCCTTCCACCGTGCCGTCATTCAGGTTTACGTGGCTAACCTCAAGCCCCTCTTCCAGGCTATCGGCATCCAGGGCATAGCCATGATTCTGAGCGGTGATGTAAACCTTGCCAGTTGCCAGGTCACGAACAGGATAGCCGCCACGGTGTCCAAATTTCAGTTTGAAGCTTCTGACACCGAAGGACTGAGCAATTAAATTTTGTCCCAAGCCCACCCCTACCATCGGCTTTTTACCCAGAAGCCCCTTTATCGTCTCCACCACATAGCCAAGGAGTTCAGGATTGCCAGGACCCGGTGAAACCATGATACCATCCGGCTTAAAAGCCAGTATATCTTCAGCTAAGGTACTGCAGGGAACGACTGTCACCTGGCAGCCAAGCTCACTCAAAATTCGCAGCATACTGTATTTCACCCCTAAATCAACAATCACGATGTGAGACTGCTTTACGGGACCCGTCCTGCGTGAGATTCTTCGACTGCTTCGCTCCTTCTGAGCATCACGCGGCGAAGGGCTCGTAATAACAGGTGTATTAGATTGCCACTGGTATGGTTTTTCCGTGCTCACCTTGCGAACGAAATCGACAGAGTCATAATCAGGCAAGCCCTTAAGTTCCTCTAACGCTTCCTCCGCCGTCTTTTCTGAAGTAAGGATCCCCATCATAGCGCCCGCCGAGCGTATATGGCGCGTCAGCGCACGCGTATCTATGCCACTGATGCCAGGGATACTATTTGACAGCAGAAACTCATGCAAGGTATTAGTGCTCCGCCAGTGGCTGGGCTGGGAGCAATGTTCTCTAACAGCAAAGCCTCTCACCTGAATCTGCTTTGATTCGAAATCGCTTTCATTTATGCCATAGTTGCCAATAAGGGGATAAGTTGGAACCACAATCTGGCCGGCAAAAGATGGGTCAGTAAGCATTTCCTGGTAACCGGTCATGCCAGTATCGAACACTACCTCACCATAAGCAGTATTTTCAGCACCAAAGGTATAGCCTTCATAAACCAAGCCATCCTCAAGAACCAAAATCGCTTCCTTAGCCACAGTGAGATTTTTCCCCTTCATGGGATTTATCTTGAGTAAGACTCTTCAGTCGCTCCGCTTCCCCAGAGTGACAAACAAGAGACTCAAAACGCCCTTTTAGCAATTCATCCGTATAAACTACCTTTCCATTGACTATAGTTGCCATTACTTTGCCCTTAAACTTATAGCCATCAAAGGGGGTATTCTTGCCCTTAGAGGCAAACTGGCTGCTATCCACTACCCATTCTCGGTCAGGGTCAAATATAGTAATATTGGCTGGAGCCCCTACCTTTAAGACACCCAATCCACCATCTTTGCCTATTATCCTTGCTGGCTCATACGTAAGCTTAGAAATCAATAGGGGCAAGCCTATTTCTCCCCTATGCACCAAGCCCATAAGACAGCCGAAGGCAGTCTCAAACCCACTAATGCCAAAGGCAGCTAACCCCAACTCACAATTCTTATCCTCAAAAGTATGTGGGGCGTGGTCGGTAGCAATAGCATCAATTACTCCATCTTTAAGTCCCCTAATTAAGCACTTTATGTCGTCTTTAGTCCGCAGGGGGGGATTCACCTTAGCATTGGTATCATAACGAGATTGCTTCGCTTCGCTCGCAATGACATCGGTATTACCCATGATTCTTTCTTCGGTCAATGTCAGGTGATGGGGAGTAACTTCAGCGGTGACAGGGATCCCTTCTTCCTTAGCATGGCGTATGAGCTCCACGGAACCACAAGTGCTCACGTGGGCAATATGAATCCTGGCCCCAGTCAGCTTTGCCAAAATCAAATCACGAGCTACCATGATCTCCTCAGCGGCTGCCGGGATTCCCTTTAAACCTTCCCTTGCAGATAGCCAACCTTCATTTATGATTCCGCCACCGCTTAATTCTTTATCCTCACAGTGCTCGATAATCGGTAAGCCCAAGACACGACCATAATCAAGAGCATGACGCATAACCAGCGAATTGGACACAGGAGCACCATCGTCACTAAAGGCAACTACTCCAGCTCCAGCTAGCTCAGTCATGTGGCAAACTTCCTCGCCTCTCCTTCCTTTGGTGATGCAACCTATAGGAAGAACATGCACAAAACCTTCTTCATCAGCCTTCTGTTTCACATGCTCTACAGTCTCACGATTATCTAGTGGTGGATTTGTATTTGCCATACAACAAACGGTAGTAAAACCACCTACAGCGGCAGCTTTCGTTCCTGTGGCAATAGTTTCCTTATATTCAAAGCCTGGCTCTCTGAGATGACAGTGAAGGTCTATAAAGCCAGGGCAAACAACCAGCCCAGTAGCATCGAGCATCACAGGTTGTTTCTCTCCACTCGCAATGGCAATTGGCCTTCCCCCACATAACTGCGCAATCTTGCCCTCATCAACAAGCAAGTCTCCAACCTGGTCCATGCCCTGACCGGGATCAACTATGCGGCCACCATGGATAAGCAAGGAAGTATATTTGCTATTCATCATTTGACATAGCTGCTGGGCTTGAATCCCTGAATTTCAGCTTCATCTTTTGAATCAAAAAAAATCAGATTCTCCGGCTTAATCCTTCGAACCAAATGACTGTCAGCGCTATGATATCTCTTGTTCTCCAGTCTCCCTTCATGCCAATCTGAACTGGCAATATACCGAGGGTTAAGTTCATGTTCGCAATAGATACATCTCAGTGTTAAGGGCTCAAGGCTTACTATCGTGAACTCGGGCTTTATGTACCTTATTTCTGTTTCCTGATTTGATACACACTTTGGATTTGGGCACCTGAGTCCAGAATCCCGCTTGTAAACAGGGTAGTCTGTCTTCCGAACAAAGTAATCCTCTTCCTCAGAAATTGTGATTTCTTTAGCCCCTAGTAAGAGAGCTATGAGCGCCATTCTGACAGGCACACCACGAGCAGCTTGTTTGAAATACATGCTTCTGGGATCAGTATCTACCTCGTAAGCCAACTCATCAACGCGTGGCAGAGGGTGCATAACAAGCGTTCTCTTAAACTCCTTCCTCTTGAGGAGTTCCTTGTCCACCACGTAGTCTTTTCTCACTCCTTGCCCTTCTGTTTCAGGCGCATATCTTTCCTTCTGAAGCCTGGTGACATATAGAGCATCAATCCCCATCTTCAGTTCAACCTGAATGCTAATATCAGGCATCATTGCAAGTTGATGCGGGCCGCTTGGCGTTATGTATATAGCATCTAAGGGTAAAAGCCTTCCCTTAACTACACTATCCAGACCATCATACTTTATTAGCTCACCTTTACATTCTGTAGTTAGCTTCCTCAGAATATGCTCGGGCATCTCAAGTCCCGGGACGGGACGGAAAAGGATGGTTGCGCCAAACCTGGCCAGTGCATAAGTTAGCGAATGTATTGTTCGCCCATGCTTCAGATCCCCCAATAAGGCAATCCTCAGACCCTTAATGGTCTGCCTCTCCTTCATTATAGTGTAAAGATCACATAAGGTCTGTGTTGGATGTTCATGACCTCCATCACCGGCATTTATTACTGGGATGCCAGCATAGTCAGTAACTACCCTAGCTGCTCCCTCCCACGGGTGCCTAATCACAATTATATCGGCATAACTCCCGACCACCCTCGCCATATCAGCAATGCTTTCACCTTTAGCCAGAGAGGTTGCACCTATATCAACCGCACTTATGACCTCGCCCCCGAGCCGATGCATCGCAGTCTCAAAAGACAGACGCGTCCTGGTACTTGGCTCAAAAAACAAACTCGCCATGATCTTCCCTTGGCATACATTAGACTGGCCACTTATTGAATCCGCCATCTCGTCTGCTAAGGAAAACAATACCTCGATTTCCCCATTAGACAAATCATCTACGGTCACCAAGCTTCTATTCGCCAGACTCATGATAATCCCCCCTTAATTCCCCCGCGACAGGACACACAATTGCCACCCCGTCTATGCCATCAGCTTCCTTCAGCCGGACCCTTATCACTTCATCTCTAGAGCTTGGTATATTCTTACCCACATAATCAGCTCTAATAGGAAGCTCTCGATGACCACGGTCAATAAGCACAGCTAACTGAATAGACTTGGGACGTCCTAAATCCACAAGAGCATCCATGGCTGCTCGGATACTTCGCCCGGTATAGAGAACATCATCAACCAGGATTACCTTTTTATTGGTGATGCCGGCAGGAATATCGGTGCCCTGGATTACCGACTTTAACTCCAGATCAAAAACATCATCGCGGTAAAGACCAATATCCAAAACGCCAACAGGAACAGAAACAGCTTCAAGATTTTGAATTGTGGCAGCTAAGCGGTGGGCTAAGGGCACTCCCCGAGTCCATAGACCCACAAGCACAATGTTCTCAGCGCCTTTGTTTCTTTCTACAATCTGGTGAGCTATGCGAGTCAGAGCACGAGCCATCTCCTCTGAGGTCATAAGGACTTTTTCAGGCATTAAAAAACCTCCTGCCTTCAAACTGGCAAGAGGCTCCCCTTAGTGCTCCTGATATGGTTTGCCGTAGCATATTCCCCTTACCAGCCTCACTGGACTGATTTAAAGGCGTAGTTTATTTTACCACAGTTATGGAAATGACGCAAACACTGCACTGTCAAGACTCTTTAGAAATGTCCTCTGGTGACCTCACACCGGTAATGCCTGGCTGATACGTTGAGTCTGGAGGCTGTATCTTCTCCAGGGATGATCCGGAGGAGGGATGTATTTCCTCTTTG
>Ga0210003_1002381_pt1 | contig 15962 bp, 8 predicted proteins | sample LantaG_FD_182804 | JGI IMG/M metagenome (GOLD analysis project Ga0210003, IMG submission 182804) | Deep subsurface microbial communities from Baltic Sea to uncover new lineages of life (NeLLi) - Landsort_02402 metaG (SPAdes) (version 2) | ecosystem: Environmental > Aquatic > Marine > Oceanic >...
GGAAAATATAAAATTCAACCACGGCCCGCTGCTTGAAAGATACTTTTTATGGGGTGACGGACAAAAAGTTGAAGGCGACCCTGAGCATACTCATGGTGATCTTCAGGAAACTGAAAAACAGGGTCGTATGCAATATGATTTTATCTCCGAAGGCGATTCTCCAGCTTATCTGTACCTTTTGGATTTCGGATTAAGAAGCATGGAAAATCCTTCATACGGGGGCCTGGGAGGACGTTTCGTTCAATCTGATACTGATCCCGGCCGCTGGGAGGATGGAAGAAATGTTGCAGATTTTAATCCCTTTACAGGAAAGGCCGAATCATCATATCCCCAGGTCAGATGGATAAAAACTCTGCAGAATGACTTTGCAGTAAGAGCAAGCTGGTGTGTTAAAGAATACAGCGAAGTAAATCATGCACCTGTTGTCAGGTTAAAATGCCCGGCTGATATGACTGTTAAGCCCGGGGATATAATCAAGCTCAAGGGAACAGCTATAGATCATGATGGAGACCTGCTTAGCTATTCATGGTGGCAATACGCGGAGGCTGGTACATGCGATGAATCAGTGATCATTGAAAACGCTGAAAAAAAGAGTGTTTCGCTGGTTATTCCTGCTGATGCAAAACCGGGTAAAACAATTCACATAGTATTGGAAGTCACCGATGACGGAATACCTAATCTGACGAGGTATAAGCGTGTTATTATTACTGTAAAGTGATTTTATTCCATTACCAGCGGAAAATCATGTCCCATTGAGAAAGTGCTTGGAAATTGTTTATGCCTGATAAGGTTGAATGAAACTTCAGGCACCTGGTCATCAATATACGATTTTATTTCATATATGGTGATCTTTGAGTCGGCAGGAGCGCCATCAGCTTTACCATTAAGAGCTTCGAGCAATACATATGTGAATACTCCATGTCCCAGGCTTTTAATTTCAGCCGATTGTTGTTCGCTTTCCGACGAGGCCATTACATGAACCCCTGAACTGCGGGAGAGCTGAGCCAGAGCTTTTTCCTCCGAAGCACCACGCATTGCAAGTGTCTCAACAGAGCTCCCGGAATGGCAGGCATCTATAAAAACAACTTGCTTTAATGCCGGAAGCATCTTGAATTTTTCCTGTAATTCATTAACACGAAGTGCATCCTGGAGCTTATCCTGCTGATACATTCCTGTTATTTCCGAAGTGATAAAATAGAAAATCCCTCCGTCAGTGCTGCCATGCCCTGCATAAAAGAATACAAAAACATCTTCTTTCTTCATAGCTCCGCTTATCTCATCAATTGTTGAAAGGATCTTTGTTTTGGTTGCATTTCCGTCAAACAAGGTAAAGGAATGTATTTTATTAAAAAGTTTCTCTCCCCGCGAATTTATAAATGCCGCAAAAGCCTGGGCATCAGGGCGTGCATACGTCAGGGTAAGGTTCTCATTCTGATATTTGTTAATCCCGATGCTAAGTAAATAACAATCGGAACTTTTTTGTAATCCCTTATAAATGAGATTTATACTTTTTTGTACAGATTCAATATCACCGTTGCTGAAAGCAGAAACTGATATTTCATTTTCCCCGGGAACAAGGTTAAGACTGAAGGTCTTCATGGCATACTGGCCCTTCTTTGTCATCCTCTTAAGATCGGAAGCATCAACTTCCTGCCGTTTACCGTTATGCATCACTTTTAATTCCTTCACCCCGCCCCCCTGGTTTGTTATCTTCACCATTAATGATGCAATGGAACTTTCCATTACTGATCCGTTTTCAGGGAGGATTATCTCCACCCCGGGAGGTGGAGATTTCTCAATGGCCTGTACAACATTCTGCCTGAAGGCTGTAGTATTGTCTCCAAAGGCTTCGGTATACAGCCCGGGCCGGAAGAATTCATTAAAGAACTGCCCGATGGAATAGACCTCTGTACCCTTCACGAATGATATTGAATTGAAAGCGCCTTCAGAGGCATCGAAATACCCATACGGATTCTTTATGAACCAGTCGTTTTCGTTCAGAAATACCATTGACACTATTTCTTTTTTACCGGGCAGGTCCCATATCTTTATTGATCCGTCGCGGCTTCCGGAAATAATATACTGGAGATTTTTTGTAATATTTACATCTCCCACTCCACCCTGGTGACCGGCAAGCTCACAGATCAATGCACCTGTTGATGCATTCCATTCTTTAACAAGGAAATCATCGCCTCCTGATACGATATATTTTCCTGAAGGATCATATTTCGCATTATAAACGCCGCCCTGATGTGCCCTTATCCTTAAAACCTGCAAGCCGGAATAAAAATCCCATACCCTTATTGTCCCATCCCAGCCCGATGTTATTATCCTGTCTCCATCAGGATTAAGATTTATGGAATTTACCAGATCGGTATGTCCTGTAAAAACCCTTATTTCCTGTCCGGTATCTATTTCTGTGAGCTTAAGCTTTTTGTCAAGTCCGGCTGAAATAAAATAGACCCCGTTGGGTGAGAATTTCACCTGGTAAACACCCATTCTTTCATGTGGAGATACAGCCTGTATCCTTTTACCGGTTTCGATATCCCATATATACACATATCCACCCCAGTCGGCTGTTGCAAGCATTTTACCATCTGCACTGATATCCACTGAAAATATGGCAAGTTTTTCATCCCTGAATCTTATTGTCTGCACTGAATCTCCCGTTTCCACATTCCAGACAATTGCTTTACCGTCGAGACCACCGGTAGCAAGATATTTACCGTCAGGGCTGAAGCAGAGGCTTATCACCATGCTTTTATGTCCTTTCAATGTTGCAAAGACCCTGCCTGTTTTAAAATCTATGAGCTTTGCATTGTTTCCTGTTCTGCCAACAGCAATAAATCTTTCATCAGGACTCAGTTTTGCTTCATTGACAAGTGCAGCCCAGTACATGTATGAATCTGTAAGTATCCGTTCATCAACCTGGTTTAAATACCCTTCCAGTGACATAATTTTATCCCCGGAAGTTATATCCCAAATCTCTGCAGTTCGTTTCTCACTACCGGTCATCAGATGTTTTCCATCAGTGCTTATTGTAACTGACAGGGTTTTATTCTGTGAATAGTCTCCTGCCTGTGTGAGCATTTTACCCGTCTTAATCTCCCAGACCTTTGCTACGCCATATTCAATAGCAGCCACATAGCGTTCATCATTACTGATCGTTAAACCTTCGAGAGAACCTCCACGGCCATAGAATTCCCTGACCAATGCTCCGGAAGAACGATCAAACATCTTTATGGAATCTGTTCGTGCTGTAAATATGTATTTATTGTCAGAAGTTATCATTGCCTCAGCTATACAGGAGGTACAGGATGTCCTTGTTTTCTTGAATTTCTTTATCTCATCTCCTGTTTTTGCATCCCACATGATCGCAGTGTTATCGCCCACACCGGCAATAATAAATTTACCATCACTGCTGTAAGCAACGGATCTTGCTTCAGCATAAGTGAATCCCCGTGCTGATAAAAGATCTTGTGGCAGGGCTGTAAATTCACGAGTTTTTTCACCGGTATTGATATCCCGGACCGAGATACCGGATTTTCTGCTGCCTGTAACGATCTCGGTTCCGTCAGGATGAAAAGAGGCACAGGTGAACCTGTCACCAGGGAGCTTTAATCTGTTCACCTCCTTCCCTGAGTCTATATCCCAGATTATAATTGTCCCATCTTCGCTGAGGGAAAGAACCCTGTTTCCCTGCCTGTTAAACTCGACATAAGAGATACCTGAAGGGCTTCCCCTGAAAGAACGGATCTGTTTCCCGTTGGAACTCCGCCATAATATGATCGTCTTATCGGCACTCCCTGTGGCAATGAATTGCCCGTCGCAACTTGTACAGACCGTAGTAACAGCTGCATAATGCCCTGCCTGTACAACAGTTTCAATTGACTGTGGAATTGCTTTTCCTGCAATGAATAGCAAAGCAACAAAAAAAATTATTCTGTTCCTTGTAATCATAGGATTCAAATATTTACATAAGTTAAAGTTACTTCTTTTCGCTAATTCGGAGTGTAGCTGGTTCCGAATTACAAAATTCTGGCAGGGATTTTGTGTATTTCTATTGTACTGACCTTAACATTAGATATATCTCAAACATATTATCCCAACTTAACCCTTAAAACTTAAATAAAATGAAATCAAATGTATGTAAGCAGCTGTTAATCATTGGATTAATACTGTTCATGGGTTCCTGTCCGTATAGTTACTCACAGGATACAACCGCACAAAGATCACAGATGCTTGATCTTAAGCTGCAGCTTCTCGATTCAAAACTTGACTTGCTCGACACCAAAATCAAGCTTTGGGAAGCAAAGCCAAAAGAACTTGACATCAGGCTTAATGAGATCGACAGTAAAGTAAATTCCATGGATTTTGACCCTCAGGCAATGACACAAAAGATCAATGAGATGGATTCACTGATGAAGGTACCACGTACAGAGGGTATTCCTGTCGAAGTCCGGCAACAACCTTTTGCTGCAGAAAAACCTGTATTTATTGCTGATTATAATTCTGCAATAATGCTCGATCCTGTCCGCCTGCTGGAAGGGACTTTTTATCTGTCATATGAAAGAACTATTTCTCCTTCACTTTCTTTCAGTATCGGCGGATTGGCAACCTATTCAACCAACCAGGGTATATCAAATTATTATTTCTCTAACCAGGAGTTTGCATGCCTTAATGCTGTAACAAAAGAATACTTCACTTATGAAGGTGACGTTATGTCCGGTGGCGGATTGAATGTCCAGCTCAGGAATTACCTGATGGCAAATCATCCCGGAAGGAAAGCAGCGCCGCTCGGGTTATATGCAGCACCACAATTCATGTACAGGAGAATTGCCATTAAAGGTACTCATCAGGAATATATTGAGGTAGAGACAGATGAATGGGAATGGCAGGATATAGAAATTACCCAGCGATTGAATATTTACGCCGGAGGTGTCATTCTCGGATTTAAAATTCCTCTCTTCAACGCTCTGGCTATCGATATTTTTGCAGGCGGAAATATTAAGCTTAGCGGATACAAGAATGAAGAGGGCTTTACGAAGTACAAGGACTGGTTCAATATTGATTTCTCGGGAGTATCCCCGGTTGCAGGAATTGCTATAGGTATATTGAAATAAAATAAACCCACCCCCATCCTCCCGCTTCTCCACCAACTGGCGGATTCGCGGGACAAGCTCTCCAAGGAGGGGAGCTTTTGTGCCGTTATACTCCTTTGTCGCTGAGCCGTTGTGCCATTGTGCCGTTGAGCCGTTTTTGTTATCTCAGCTTCTTATATTTTATCCTTGATGGAGTGGTGTCGGTTACCCTTTTTCTGTAATTCTCCTCATAATCGGAATAGGTGCCTTCAAACCATTCCACCCGGGAATTGCCTTCAAATGCCAGTATATGGGTTGTTACCCTGTCGAGGAACCACCTGTCGTGTGATATTATTACTGCACAGCCGGCAAAATTTTCGAGTCCCTCTTCAAGAGCCCTCAATGTATTTACATCTATATCATTGGTCGGTTCATCCAGCAACAGTACGTTAGCCCCTGATTTCAGTGTAAGAGCCAGGTGAAGTCTGTTTCTTTCACCTCCTGACAGCACTTCACATTTCTTCTCCTGATCGGCACCTGTAAAGTTAAACCTGGCAACATATGCCCTGGCATTTATAAGCCGGTTGCCCACCATTATATCATTCCGGCCTCCGGAAATTACCTCGTAGACCGTTTTTGATGGATCTATTGCAGAATGAGCCTGATCGACATAGCCCAGTGTCACTGTCGCTCCTATCTCAAATGTTCCTTTTGTTGCGGCTTCCTGTTTCATGATCATTCTGAAGAGCGTCGTTTTTCCGGCTCCATTAGCTCCTATTACTCCAACTATTCCGTTTGGCGGAAGGTTGAAATCAAGCTCTTCAAATAATAGCTTGTCACCAAATGATTTTGCAACATGCGATGCCCTTATCACCTTATCCCCCAGTCTTGGTCCGTTAGGAATAAATATTTCGAGCTTCTCTTCTTTCTGCTTAACATCCTGATTCAGAAGGTTTTCATAGGCTCCGAGTCGTGCCTTTGATTTTGCATGTCTTGCTTTTGGCGACATTCTGACCCATTCCAGTTCCCGTTCCAGTATTTTTCGTCTTTTAACATTGCCCTTTTCTTCAATTTCGAGCCGTTTTGCCTTTTGCTCCAGCCATGATGAATAGTTCCCTTTCCAGGGGATCCCCTCTCCCCTGTCAAGTTCAAGTATCCACCCTGCAACATTATCAAGAAAATACCTGTCGTGAGTTATGCAAATAACCGTGCCATGGTATTGTTTCAATGTAGTTTCGAGCCATTGAACCGATTCTGCATCGAGATGGTTTGTCGGCTCATCAAGAAGCAGAATATCCGGTTGTTGCAACAGAAGGCGGCAAAGAGCGACTCTTCGGCGTTCTCCGCCTGAAAGGATATTTACCTTCGTATCTCCCTCAGGACAACGGAGTGCATCCATTGCTCTTTCCAGCTTGTGGTCAATATTCCAACCGTCGATATAATCAATCTTTTCCTGGAGCTCAGCCTGCCTTTCCATAAGCTGCTGCATTCTGTCGGCATTTTCATAAACCTCCGGATCTCCAAAGCTGTTATTTATCTTTTCATATTCTGTAATAAGGTCCATTATATTTTTTACACCCTCTTCAATGGTTTCCTTAACTGTTCGCTTTTCATCAAGAAGAGGATCCTGGGGAAGATGTCCCACTGAATAACCGGGCAGGAATGTCACTTCTCCCTGGTACTCTTTTTCCTTTCCCGCGATAATCTTAAGAAGTGTCGATTTCCCCGATCCGTTAAGCCCTATTATACCTATTTTTGCACCAAGGAAAAAGGAGAGAGAAATGTCCCTGAGTACCTGGCGGTGTGGTGGAAATGTTTTTCCCACCCGATACATTGAGAAGATAATTTTGTTGTCTTCGGCCATGTAATTTGAAATTTTCTTCAAATATATAAAATGTTGTAGGGACGATGCATGCATCGTCCCTACAACAAATACAATAATAATTACAATTGTTTTTTACTGCTTCTCAAACAGTCTGACAGTTTCATCCTGCAGCAGGACCCATAATGAATAGACTCCTTTCAGAGTTCCGATCGGAATATTAAGACATCCAATGGCCGCAACGATGATGACAAGGTATCTTGCCCAGTTCTTATAAGCCATAAGTCCTATGCCGCCTACAAGTCCGAGTGTTGACATGAATCCGATAAGGAGGGGCAGACTGATAGCCAGCATACTGAGAACCATTTCTGGTATCTCTTCATTGCTCACAAATCCCCTTGCAAAATGGAGGGCAAAGAAGACCGTCAATGCACCGATAAGCCCCAAAACACCGAATGCTATGTGAATTACCCCCACTACGGTAACATGTTTCTTCATCCTTGTGTCTTCAGTGGTTTTTACATCTTCCATGGTATTAATAATAATTGGTTAATAATCATTTTCATTCCTGCTTAAATGACTTGCAATTTAGCTATTTGATGCATTGTTTATCAAAAAAATGATTTAAAGCAATCTTTTTATGTTAAATATGTTCTATTTCAAAAGAGTTTTATAATTTTGAAGTGAAATAGAATTCAAATGAAAAGAAAAATCAAATATGCCGCAGCATTTCTCTTTCTAGTCTGGGCCGCCACAGCCTGTGAAGCTCTTGAGGAATGCAAGTTTTGCCACATGGAAACGACAGATAACACAACCGGTGATGTAATAGAAGGTTTTGAGACTGAATATTGTGGTGCTGCGCTGATAGCAATTGAAGCAAAAACCCCTAAAACAGTGGGAGATACCACCACTGAATGGGTGTGTCGCTAATATCTTACACCTATAAGTGTTACATCATCAACCTGGGGAGAGTCTCCGCGCCATTCCTCAAATATTTGATCCATTTTTTCTGCCTGTTTAATCATTGCCATGTCTTTCATTGCCACCAGTGTTTCCTTCATCTGCCTTGACATGAATTTCTTCTGTCTTGGCCCCCCGAATTGATCCGCATAACCATCAGAGAAAATATAGAATTGATCATTCTTTTTAAGATCTATCTTATGAAGAGTAAAAGGCTGCATCCTGTAATGAATTGCAACAGGCATTTTATCGCCCCTGTAATGAACAAGCTCGCCTCCTCTTACAAGATAGAGCGGGCAGTTTGCTCCTGAGAACCATAATGTATCAGTTTCAAAATCGACCGTACAAACAGCTATATCCATACCATCTTTTATAGAATCCTCATCAGCGACCTGGTTTAATGATTTAATAACTCCCTGTCTCAGGTTTTCAACGATCTGGTCAGGCATTATAATACCCTTGCTGTTAACTATCTCATTAAGCATGGTTACTCCAAGCATGCTCATAAATGCCCCGGGGACACCGTGCCCTGTACAGTCGGCAGAAATGATGATCTGTTTGTTCTCCACCGTGCTTACCCAGTAAAAATCACCACTGACAATTGCCAGAGGTTTATAGAAAACAAAGTGTTCCAGCTTATCACTGAATAACTCAAGCGAAGGAATGAGAGCTGTTTGTATCCTCTTGGCATACATTATACTATCGGTGATATGCTTTTTCTGGTAAGCTATCTGATCCCTCTGAGCGGCTGCCAGATCCCGCTGACGTTCAATTTCATCTTTTTGCCCTGATATTGTTCTGTTCTTCTCTTCAAGTCTTATGTTTGCCTCTTTCTTGATTTTGTAACCCCTGTAGATGTAATAACCGAGGAAACTGACAAGGAGCAAAGCAAACACAACAAAATAGAGTATCAGTTTTTGTTTTTCGAGGGTGGCCAGTTGTACCTTTATTTTGTCCTCCTGTTCGCCAATCTTGTTCAGTTGTTCATCTATCATCATCAACTGGCCTGCTATTTTTTGCTTCTGATTTGCCAGAGTGTCTTTCTGAACCTGGACCTCCTTCTGCTGTATCAGAATTGTATTCTTCTGAGAGGAAATTTCAGTTTGCTGACGGCTTATTTGCCTGAACTGAATGTCAAGAACCTTTTGTTTTTCATTCAGGGTTTTTTCCTTTTCGGAAATTTCTTTATCAAGACTATCGAGAAGGGCTTTTTGTTTTAATATCTCCTGTTTTTGTATGTCGATCGTTTCCAGCTGCTGCCTTATCGTCTCCTTTTGAACCTCTATTTCCTTGCTGGCAATATCATAGAGATTCTCCCAGTCTTCTTTTGTTTTAATAGCCATGAACAGTACCTCCTGGGGAATGGTCATCCCGGCACTTTTTACCAGCTCCTCATTTATGTCATAACGGGGTTTCCCGTTTACTACAATAAAATTGAGCATCGACTCCTTGAATTCATATCCTTCGGAGATCAACATTGTCTGGTGTCCGGCAATCTTGTCTTTAACCTTCTCAATATTGAAATCCGCTGTCTTGTTCAGATATAATATCTGGGTGTGTGTTATGCTTTCAATGTTCTTAAATCCAACTATGACAACCGGTTTATCCTGGATCTTTGTCCTTGTCTTAGCCAGGTTGCCCAGTTCGTAAATAAGATCATAATCACCCAGCATGACTCCTATCTTGAAATTTGAGGAATCGGCGAAACCGGGTCCGTAATCAATATATTTCGCGAGGTCGAAAATATAAAGAGCTCTCGTAGGATTATCAAATCCTCCCTGTCCGTAAGTGTTGTACACCTGTAAAATAAGGATCAGGAAGAAAACGACTGCTTTAAAAAATTTAGATTTGCTAAGCATAACTGGAATTATGAATGTAGCTACGAAATTGCGAATTATTATTCAAGTTTGCAAGTACACGATTATCAGAGTCAACAAGCATTGTTGAAAAATTGTTAATAACTGACCTCTCTGCCGGTCTCTTACTTGTTTTCTTATCGTAATTTTATACAAATTTGTTTAACCCCTATCATGGCACTGAATATCAGCGACTTACAACTTGAGGGCAAGAAGATAATTATTGTAGAGGACGATCTGCCATCAATAAAATACTATGAGACTCTTCTTAAAAGTTCAGGTGCAGACATAAATATATTCCATAACGGAAAGGAATTCATTGATTACATAAACCTTGAAAAGGGCAGAATTGATCTTGTTTTCATGGATTTTCTCATTCCTCTTATCAATGGAATTGAATGTCTGAGGATTTTCAGGAAAGCAAGGAAAAATGTACCGGTTCTTATGCTTACGGCCTATTCTTCCGAACAATCAAAAACGGAAGCTTATCTTGCAGGGTGCAATGAATATGTGCTGAAGCCGATCTATCCTGAGAAGATTTTTTTCCTTATTGAAAAATACCTTAAACACGAGGTATTGCCCTCATATATAGACTGATCCCTTCGTTTTTTATCTTGATGAGAGCTTTTGTGTCATCAGATAACGTGAGTAATATTCTTCGAGTTTTGCGTTTATCTGGTCTGCCAGTTCTTTTTCACCAAACACCTCACACGCTATAGCTGCTCTGGATGTATATTGAATCGCCGTCTGAATCTCATATTCAGCTGAACTTACTATATAAGGCGTCTGCTTAAGGTAATAATCCAGTTGATCATAGTAATACTCGCTCAATTCTTTCGTCATTTCAACAGCCTTATCTGAGGCCTCTGCCCGGAAATATGCTTCTATGATATCAGGTACATAGGGGTCATAGGGTATCTTTTCAAGAGGAAGAACCTCCATGCAATGATCAAGAACACTGATGGCCTTCTCATATTTACCTTCAGCAGCAAGTCCTTTTGCAAGTCTTGCATAATTGAGTCTGGCCCTAATCACTATCAGTGTGCGTCTGTGATGATAGTCTATATTCACTCTCTCATCATTCGCTCCTCCCCACACAAATTTGTTCATCATATTATCATACAGAATATCCGTATCGATGCGTCCGTAATCAAGCCAGCTGTTATTTTCCGTTTTGATCGGCACAAGACGGTAAGTAAGTCCTTCAAGTTGAAAATACTCCTCGAGTCCGAGCGCATCGTTGTGATATCCGGTTACATAATAAACAGGCCGCTCCCAGTTATTATGGGCCAGAATGTCAAGAACGAGAAGCTGGCTCTTTAAAATGGAATTTCCCTTGAGCTTAATATCAATATAGGGCACGATCTTTGACGAATCCTCAGGCTTTACTGTCCCTGATTCCAGTACTTTTTTCACATCTACCGGAAGACGTATTGTACGGGTGGGAATTATATCAAGCACCTCGGTAGGAGAGATCTGTATCTTTGTTGCCTTGTTTTCGCTGTTTACCCAGTCGATAATTGTACCAATATCAACCGGATCTTTTGTCTTTTCAATAATAAAAACCTGGTTATTTATGCCGTCATAGTATTTCTTTGTTGGAAGTGTAACCGGCAAAGGATCAGATTCATAGGTTTTATACTTCATCTGGTCGATGTACCAGTCGGTATTCAAAAGCATCAGGTTACAGACGCGTACATCAGTTCTTGCTCCCTCTACCTCCTGAGCATACCATAAGGGGAATGTGTCATTATCCCCGTTTGTAAAAAGTATTGCATCGGGTGCGCATGAATTAAGGTAGTTGAATGCAACATCACGTGCCAGGTATCTGTGCGATCTGTCATGATCATCCCAGTTTTCAGAAGCCATGAGCGCCGGAACCGCTGCAAGACATAGCAGTCCGGCAACAGGTGCAGCAATTTTCTCACCTGTAATTTTTGTAATGCCCTCGAACAAAGCAAGCATTCCCAGTCCTATCCACACCGCATAAAAGTAGTATGAGCCCACATATGCGTAATCACGCTCCCTGGGTTGATTAGGGTACTGGTTAAGATAAAAGACGATCGCTATGCCTGTCATAATAAAAAGCAGAAGAATGATCCACCAGTTTTTGTTATCCCGGTTAAGCTGATAGAAGAGACCTGCCAATCCAAGAAGGAATGGCAGCAGGTAGTATTTGTTTCTTGAGGTATCATCTTTCAATCCTGCCGGCAGATCAACTGTCCCTGTTCTTGCCTCATCGAGTAACTTTATGCCGGTAATCCAGTTACCATTGATTGCACCTCCGGTACCCTGTGTGTCGTTTTGCTTGCCGGCAAAATTCCACATGAAATACCTGAAATACATATACCCGTACTGGTAGGTGAACATAAACTTAAGGTTCTCACTGTACCGGGGTTTTTTTATAGTTACTCTCTCTCCTGACTGTTCGGTGACCTGTAATGATATCCCCTTTTTACCTCCCCACTCCCTGTAAATATCTTCATGTTCGCTCTGATCGCTCCACATGCGGGGGAAAAGTGTTATGAATCTTTCATCATAGATACGTTCAAGCCTGCGGTGAGTCACTATGTATTTATCGTTCTCCAGGGCATAAACAGGTTTCCCCTCTCCATAATCGAGTATCGGAGCATTATAGTAGGGCCCTTTGATCAAAGGACTCTGCCCGTACTGTTCCCTGTTGAGATAATATAACAGGTTAAACGCATTGCTTGGATTGTTTTCATTAAGAGGTGGATTGGCAGATGCTCTTATAACAATAATAGCAGTGGATGAAAAGCCTATAAGAATGACCATTATTGCCGTGAGCATTGTATTCAGCACAATCCTGTTTTTTGAAGCTATGTACCAGACAAACAGGGCTACCAGGATTAACAATAGTATATTCACAAAGGCTGAGCCCGATACTATCCAGATACCTGTCAGAAAAAGGGCTCCAATGGCTATTATGCTGTTCCCGGCTCTGTTGTTTGAGATTAATGTGGATCTGACAGCAAGGATGAACATTGCTGCCAGAAGTATCATATGAAAGATCACCCCGCTGTTTGGGGGGAGACTCAGTGTGTTAACAAAGAAAAGATCGAGCTTTGATGATATTTTTACTGTGCCCGGCATTATCCCCCACAGCATCAGTGCCAGCATCACGAAAGATGAGGCAATTGAAATGACCAGCCCTTTCCATGAAAATTCAAATTTTCTGAAATAATATACCAGGACTATAGCCGGAAGGGTAAGCAGATTGAGCAGGTGCACGCCAATCGAAAGACCCATCAGGAATGCAATCAGTATTATCCACCTGTCGGCATACTTTTCATCAGCAATCTCTTCCCATTTAAGGATAGCCCAGAATACCGCAGCAGTAAAAAAGGAGGATGTTGCATACACTTCACCTTCGACTGCAGAGAACCAGAATGAATCAGAAAAAGTATAGGCAAGAGCTCCTGTTGCCCCGGCAGCTATAATTGCAGTTATTTTTGTTGCATTGAACATGCCCTCATCCTTAATAAGGATTTTCCTTGCCAGATGGGTTATGGTCCAAAAGAGAAATAGAATAGTAAAAGCACTTACCAGACCCGACATTGCATTTATCATCACTGCAACCTTTGATGTATCACCCCCTGCAAAAAGGCTGAAGAACCTGGCAAATATCATGAAAACCTGACTGCCGGGAGGGTGCCCGATTTCGAGTTTGTACGCGGAGGCAATAAACTCACCACAATCCCAAAGGCTGGTTGTGGGTTCAAGGGTGAGAAGATATGTAATAGCGGCGATGACAAAAACAACCCACCCCGAAATGTTGTTGATAAATCTGAACCTCTTCATTTATTCCATATTATTTCAAACTTCCTGTAACGGAACAGATGGCGAAAGTACTGATTTTTTTCTTACCATAATCATCAACTTCCAAGTCGCAAATTTGCTATTTTTGAGCCATGAATCATAAAATCGGTTTTAAATCAATACTATATATATTATTACTCTGTCTCGTTTCACCGGCTGTCTCAGCTCAATACTATAATACAGGACAGGATCCCGCCTCTGTTAAATGGCTTCAGATAAAAACAGGGAAATTTACCGTAATTTATCCCGAGATATACGGATCAGGAGGTATTCAGTTCGCAAAGGATCTTGAAAAGGCATATTCCGAAATCTCTGCATTCTTTCCTGAAAAGAAACTTAATATTCCTGTCATAATTCACAATTATACCACCCAGGCAAACGGTTATGTAGCATGGGCCCCTAAACGAATGGAGATATATCCCACTCCGGATCAGAACTCACTACCCATTGATAATAAAAGGCAGCTGGCATTGCATGAACTGACCCATGTATTGCAGATGCAGTCTCTTAATTCGGGATTTTCAAAATTCATGTCCTTCTTTTTCGGACAGCAGTTTCCTGGTGTCATAACCAGTTTCCTGCCCCTTTGGTATATGGAAGGTGAAGCCGTTTTCAATGAATCACTATTTACTGAATCAGGCAGGGGAAGAAGCCCCGGATTCCAGAGTCTTCTTAAGGCAATATCCATTGAAAAAGGGAAAATGTACAAGTACGATAAACTGCTTAACGGATCATACAGGGATTATACACCTGACTATTATCAGTTTGGTTATCAGATGTATACATGGGCTTTACTAAATAACGATCCTGGTATCTGGAACAACGTGCGTGAATTTACGGCCAGCCAGCCCTTCACCCTTAACCCTGTTAACATAAGCCTTAGAAGAAGTGCCGGGCTAACGAAAAAGAAACTCTTTAATCAGACATTTGACACACTCGGAAGTATCTGGAAACAGAATCTTGAGAAAAACAATGCCATAGACTACAGTCCGGTAAATCCACCTGGTAAAACAGGGTATGAGAGTTATTATTCTGCAGTTTATGCAGGTACAGATTCGGTCATCGCGGTTAAAACATCCCTGGCTGATCCGGTTTCATTTGTACTTATCAGTCTCTCGGAAAAAAGGGAGAAAAAATTGTTTGTTCCCGGGAAATTATACCCCTGGATTATTTCCTTTGGAGACGGGAAAATAGTATGGGTCGAATCATTAACTGATCCCAGGTGGGCAAACAGAAATTACTCAGTGATAAAAACATTCGATATCCATACTAAAACGGTTCTTCAGTTGACATTCAGATCGAGGTATTTATCGGCATCTATTTCTCCTGACGGCAGGATAATAGCTTCTACGGAAAACACTGAAGATGACAGGAATAATCTTGTACTGATAAATGCTAACGACGGATCTGTAATAAATAGGGTTCCTGTTCCCGGAAATGCTTTTTTACAGCGTCCTCAATGGTCAGGCGATGGTAAAAAGATCACTCTTGTTTCCCTGACAGGAGATGGTGAAGGCATCCTGTCCTATTCACCTGAAAACAAGGAATGGAAGACTCTTCTTGGTGAAAGCAATGATGATATTCACTCGGCTTTTTTGAAAAATGATTCATTGTTTTATTCAAGCGCCGTTTCAGGCATAGATAATATATATCTTCTTACCGGAGATGGAAAATTGTCGGCAGTTACCCGTTCAAAATTCGGGGCAACTGATATGAATATTACAGTTAACAGGCTCTTTTTCAGCAATTATACCTCATCAGGAAACAAAATATGTATTGCCTCTATTGCTGAAGCTGAAGAGATTAAAACCCCCGTTGCCGGACCTGACACATATCTTATCGACCGGTTTGAAAAGCCCAGGATAAAGGAAGAAATTGATTCTGCCATAAAATATACACCAGAACCCTACAGAAAGTGGAAGCATCTTTTCGGGATCCACAGCTGGATGCCGCTGTATGCTGATATTGAAGCCATACAGAATGATCCTGCTTCAGTGAGGCCGGGATTCACCCTGATGTCGCAAAATCAGCTGAGCACTCTTACTTCTTCAGCCGGTTATGAGTATTCTGTCGACAAACGGCATAAATTTCATTCCCGTATTATCTGGGAAGGCTGGTATCCCGTAATTGAATCAAGGTTTGATTATGGCAATGAACCGGTCATTGATCTTATGGGTTCGATGCCGGCATGGGTTCCTACGCAGGTCTCCCCGGGATTAAGATTCCTGAATAGTATTTATATTCCATGGTCCTTCAGTACCGGTAAGTTCTCACAATACTTTTATCCGTCTTTCTCGGTCGATTACAGGAACGATTACATATACGAGATGGAAACCGCTAATTATGATTATGGACAAACAAGTCTTACCGGACGTCTTTATTTTGCCAATTATCACCGGTCGG
>Ga0210003_1002383_pt1 | contig 15951 bp, 10 predicted proteins | sample LantaG_FD_182804 | JGI IMG/M metagenome (GOLD analysis project Ga0210003, IMG submission 182804) | Deep subsurface microbial communities from Baltic Sea to uncover new lineages of life (NeLLi) - Landsort_02402 metaG (SPAdes) (version 2) | ecosystem: Environmental > Aquatic > Marine > Oceanic >...
GGGGCGGGGGCGGTGTCGAGAGAGGTCGACGACGGAAGAAAGCTCGAGACAAAAAAAAACTCGAAAAACCCCCCAAAAACTCCCCAGGCCGTCGCCTACGACAACCCCATCCCGGGCTTCCGCACCAACAACACCATCAACCTCCGCCTCTGGGCCTCCCGCCCGGACCGCGAGTTCGACCTCGAGGCCTTCAACACGGGCGACTACATCCAGGCGATCCTGGCCCGCCAGCGCGCCGAGTCGCTCTCGTCGGTGCTCTACCCCGACGACCGGACCTACCAGGGCAAGGAGCTGCGCCTCAAGCAGCAGCACTTTTTCGTGTCGGCCACGGTCCAGGACGTCGTGCGCCGCTACGTCGACGTCCACGGCGCCGACTTCGCGCTGTTCCCCTCGAAGGTCGCCTTCCAGCTCAACGACACGCACCCGACGATCGCGGTCCCGGAGCTGATGCGCGTGCTGATGGACGACCACGGCCTGGGCTGGACCGCGGCCTGGGGCCTCGCCACGAAGGTCTTCGCCTTCACAAACCACACCGTGCTGCCCGAGGCGCTGGAGAAGTGGCCCGTGTCGCTGATCGAGAAGCTGCTCCCGAGGCACATGCAGATCATCTACGACATCAACTGGCGCTTCATCCAGGACCTGCGCGCCCGGCTGGGCGACGACGTCGAGCGCATTGGCCGCATGTCGATCATCGAGGACGGTGCCAACGGCGAGAAGTCGGTCCGCATGGCCTACCTGGCCGTCGTGGCCTCCCACACGGTCAACGGCGTGGCCGCGATCCACTCGCAGATCATCCGCGACACCATCTTCCGCGACTTCGCGCAGCTGGAGCCCGCAAAGTTCCAGAACAAGACCAACGGCGTCACGCCCAGGCGCTGGCTCGCCTTCTGCAACCCGCCGCTGCGCGCGCTCATCACCGACGCGCTGGGCTCCGACGAGTGGATCAACGACCTCGACAGGCTCCGCGGCCTGGCCGCGGTCGCGGAGGACCCGGCGTTCGGCGCCCGCTGGCGCGAGGTCAAGGCCACGGCGAAGGGGCGCGCGCTCGCCCGTGTCGAGGAGCTCACGGGGGTGAGGGGCGCTCCGAACGCGCTGCTCGACATCCAGGTCAAGCGCATCCACGAGTACAAGCGCCAGCTGCTCAACGTCCTGGGGATCATCCACCGCTACGACCTCATCAAGAGCATGACGCCGGAGGAGAGGAAGAAGCCCGGCAACGTCGTGCCGAGGACCTGCGTGATCGGCGGGAAGGCGGCGCCGGGCTACGAGATGGCCAAGCGGATCATCAAGCTCGTGTGCGCGGTGGCCGACAAGATCAACAGCGACCCCGACGTCGGGGACTTGCTCAAGGTGGCGTTCGTCCCGGACTATAACGTCTCCCTGGCCGAGATCGTGATCCCGGGCTCGGAGCTGAACGAGCAGATCTCGACGGCCGGGACGGAGGCCTCGGGGACGGTGTGTTTTTTTTAATGTTCGTCGCTCACGGCGAGGAAGAGTTTTCTCCGACGGAAAAAGAACTATCAGAGCTCACTGTTTTTTCTTTCTTTTTCCTTGCTTCTTCATCAACCCCAAAACAGGGCAACATGAAGTTCGCGATGAACGGCTCGCTGATCATCGGCACGATGGACGGTGCCAACGTCGAGATCGCCGAGGTGAGAGAGAGAGAGAGAGATTGAGGGTCTCTTTTCTTTTCGCGGGGTCGAGAGGTCGAAAGAAAAAAACTTTTAAAAACGCTCTTCTTTCCTTTCTCTCTTTCTCACTCACTGTCTCTCTCTCTCTCTCTCTCTCTCTCTCTCTCTCTCTCTCTCTCTCTCTCTCTCTCTCTCTCTCTCTCTCTCTCTCTCTCTCTCTCTCTCTCTCTCTCTCTCTCTCTCGACGTGATTCTTTCTCCTTCACAGGAAATCGGCACAGACAACATGTTCATCTTCGGTGCCACCGCGGACCAGGTCCCCGCCCTCCGCGCCGCCCGCCCGAACTTCAAGCCCGACCCGCGCTTCGAGCACGTCGTGGGCATGATCCGGCGCGGCACTTTCGGCTGGGCCGATTTCCTCGAGCCGCTCTGCGACTCGATCACCAACCCGGACTACTACCTCGTCGCCAACGACTTCCCGGGCTACATCGAGGCCCAGGAGAGGGTCGACGCGGCATACCGCGATGAGGACAGGTGGACCAAGATGTCGATCATGAGCGTGGCCGGTTCCGGGATGTTCTCGAGCGACAGGACGATCAAGGAGTATGCCGAGGACATCTGGAAAGTCAAGGCGTGCAAGGTGCCGCAGGAGTAGGAGGAGAGGAAGAGAGAGGGGGGGAGAGAGAGAGAGAGAAGAGGAGGTCGAGAGGTCCGAGGAGGGAAAAAACAACACCAGAGATCCAAAAAACAGTTCTTCTTTATCGCCACTTTCAAACTTCTTTTGTTCGTACAAACGCGACTGATGACACAGAGAGAGAAGATAGGCAGAGAGAAGAGGGCTCTTTTTCTCGTCTTTCCGTTCTCGCGCGCCGGAGAGAGGGAGGGAAAGAGAGACAGCAGAGTTAAAAGAGAGAGAGAGTTTGTGTGAGGTCCCATACTTTTCTTCTTCCAAGCACACATCAATCTATTCACAGCGTCTCCTCTTCTCTTTCACTTCTCTTTTCTCTCTTCTCTTTCTTCATGTACGCCGCGCCTCCTCCCCCGGCCTGGGGGAGCGGCGAGGGCGGGGGAAACGGAGCAAGTTACGCCATGGGACAGCCGCAGTTTGGCGCAGGAGGAGGGGCAAGAGGGCTCCAGGAGGAAGATGACGAAGGGATGGTGCTCTCTTCTCAGCTCGCCATCGCACTCGGCGACGCCGCGGCCGACGCGTCCAGGCTCGCCGCGACGCCGGCCTCCGACGAGCTCGAGGCGCGCAGGCTGACGGCGGCCGTCCAGGCGAGCCTCGCCGCTGCACGGGCGAGCATGCGGGATCTCGAGTTGTTCGCAGAGGAGCAGGATACGTGCGTTTTGAGTTTTTTTTTTTTTTTCAATCGAATGCCTCTCTTTCGCCTCGATGTCGTCGGCAGCGTCGTCGTTGACCTCCTCTCGTTTCCTTCGCTCAACCACTTCACCGCCTCCCAACTCTCAAACAAACGAAATAACAGCCCCGAGCAAGCCGCGGCCGTCGCCTCCAAGCTTCGAGAAGGAAAGGCGCAGTATGAGGCCGCCGTCGCGGCCTTCCGCGCCGCGGCGGCGGCAGCCAAGCGCAACGTCGGCGGCGGTGGTGCCGCCGGCGCCCGCCCTTCGACGTCCACCGCGGAGCCTCCTGCTCCCCCTCCTCCTCCGTCTTCGGAGTACGAGCAGCAGCAGCAGCAGCAGCAGCAGCAGCAGAAAATATACGAGAACGGCGGCAGCTTTGGCCAGCCTCTCGCAGCAGCAGCTTCTCCCCCCCCAGACTTGCCGCTGCCGCCCCCGCCTCTTCTCGAAGCAGCGGCAGCAGCGCCGCCGCCGCCTCTTCTCCCCCCTCCTTCGGACGTGCCTCCGCCTCCTCCCCCTGCTTCTGCGCCCACCGACCCTCTCCTGGACCAGAGCTTCGGAGGCGGCATCGGGGGCGGGTTCGACGCGCCGCCGCAGTTTGGCTACGAGCAGCAGCAGCAGAACGATTTCGGAGGGGAGCAGCAGCAGCAGCAGCGGGCCTCTTTTGGAGGCGAGCAGCACCAGCACCAGCACGAGCAGCAGCAGTTCCCTCAAGAGCAGCAGCAACAGCAGCAGAACTTCTTTGGCGAGGCCCCTCCGCCTCCGCCGCTGCCGCCGCCGCCGCCGCCGCAGCAGCAGCAGCAGCACGACAGGGGCACCTTTGGCGGGGGCTTCTCCCCCGTCTCCACGCCGACCTATCAGCAGCAGCAAGAGCAAGAGCAGCAGCAGCAGCCCTCATTCGGCGTTCCGCCTTCGTTCGACGGCTATTCGATGCCGCCGCCGCAGCATCCTCAAGGAGGCGGCGGCGGGTGGCAGCAGCAGCAGCACTCAGAGCTGCACCAGCGGCGCGGCGGCAACGCCTTCTCTCCCCCTTACGACCAGCAGCAGCACCAGCACTCGGCCGTCACGCAGGCCGCGACGGACCTCACCCAGTCCCTGGCGCGCACGCGCGCGCTCGTCGCTCAGGAGGTCGACCACACGGGGGCGGCCCTGGCCGCGCTCGACAGCTCCAACGCGGCGCTCGGCTCGGCCGGCGACGCCTTTGGCACCGGCGGCGCGGCGCTCGGGGACAGCAGGGGCCTGCTGCGCGAGGCGCGCCGCAGCTCGAGGAGGGACCAGTGGCTCCTCTGGGGCGGGCTGCTGCTCTTCGCGCTTGCCGTCGCGTTCGTCGTGCTCAGGCGCGGGGCCTACTTCACCCCCGACGCGGTGAGGAACCTGGCGCCCGACGCCTGGGCGAAGATCTCTGGCAAGGTCTCGGCTGGCGGCGCCGGCGGCGGCGGCGGAGGTTTGGTCCGCCGCCTGCCCACCCTGGAGGAGATCTCCGCGCGGCTCCCGACCAGGGAGGAGTTCCAGGCGCTGTTCCCGACGCGGGCGGAGGTCGAGGCGGCGCTTCCCGCCGCCGCCGTGGCCGTCGCCGGAGGGGGAGGCGGAGGGGACGGAGGCAGCAGCAGCAGCAGCGGCAGCGGCAGCAGCAGCAGCAGCAGCAGCACCCAGATCAAGCTCCGGGGCTCCCCGGCGGAGTGGGCCTCCGCCGCGGCTTCGCTGGCCCGCCTCGGCGGCGGGGCAGCGGGCGCCCTCGCGGGCCTGTCGCTGCGGGCCGCGGCGGACGTCGGGAGGCTGTTGTGGTCGACCGCGAGGAGGCCGAGGCCGCCGCCGCTGCCGACGGCGAAGCCGCCGAAGCCGAAACTGACGCCGACGACGACGGGGTCGTCGTCGCTGGCGGACGCGGCAGCGGCGCTCGCCTCCGGCTACGAGGAGGACGCCGACGCCTCCGACGCCTCGAGCAAGGATCCTGCGTTCGCGCGCCTGCTCGCGGAAGCAGCCAGAAGGGAAGCGGACGCCCTCGCCGCCAGGGAGGCGCGCGCCGCGGCGGCCGGTGCAGCCAAGCAGGCGAGGAGCGAGCGCGAGGTCGCCGCCCGGGCCCTGTCCGAGTCCAAGCGCCTCTCGCTGGCCGCGGCGGAGGCGACGAAGAGGGAGCTCGTCGAGCGCGAGGCCGCGGAGCGCGCGCTCGCCGCCGAGCAGGCGGCCGAGGCCGCCGCCGCGGCCAGGAGGGCGCGCGCCGAGGAGGCGCAGCGGCGGGCGCGCGAGGCCGAGGAGCTCGCCGAGGTCGAGGCGGCCGCGGCGGCCGAGGCCGAGGAGGCGGCGAGGTTGGAGGCGGAGGAGTCTGCGCGCGAGCAGAGGGAGAAGGAGAAGGAAGAAGCCGAGAGGCGCGCCGCCGAGGCTGCCGCTGCTGCCAGAGCCGCCGAGGTCGAAGCCCTTGCCCGGGCCGAGGCCGCCGCCGAGCAGGAGGCGACCGCCAAGCTGCGGGCGGCGGAGGAGGCCGCGGCGGCGGAGCGCGCCAGGGTCGCGGCGGAGGCGACGGCGGCGGCGGAGCGCGAGGCCGCCCTGGCGAAAGAGGCCTCGGAGCGCGAAGAGAGGCTGCTGAGGGAGAAGGAGGAAGCCGCTCGACTTGCCGAGGCCGCAGCCAGGGCCGCGGAGGCGAAGCAGAGGCAGGACGACGAGGAGAAGGCGGCGCTTGCGAAGAAGGAGAGGGAATCACTCGAGGCCGCCGAAGAGGCCCTCCAGAAGGCGAAAGCAGACGCGAAGGCGAAAGCAGACGCAGAGGCCAAAGCCGCCGCCGAGGCGGCTGCGGCAAAGGCAAAAGCAGACGCGAAGGCGAAAGCAGACGCAGAGGCCAAAGCCGCCGCCGAGGCGGCTGCGGCAAAGGCGAAAGCAGACGCCGAGGCGGCTGCGGCTAAGGCGAAAGCAGACGCAGAGGCCAAAGCCGCCGCCGAGGCCAAGGCGGCTGCGGCGGCAAAAGCAGCAGAGAAGGCGGCAGCGGAGAAAACTGCTGCTGCGGCCGCAGCAGCAGCAGCAGCAGCAGCAGTCGTCCCTCCGACCACCACCCCTCCTCCTGCCGCCGTGAAGGCCCCGCCGCAGCCGACGCCGACGCCCGTTCCGACCGAAGCAGCGGCCACAGCGGCAGCGCCGGCAACAGCGCCCGCAGCGGCAGTGCCGAGCCCGGCTCCTCCGGCGCCGGCGGCGGCAGCGGCAGCAGCAACTCTCGTTCCTCCTCCCGTCGTCGAGGCCCCGAGCAAGGAGACGATCCCCCCTCCTCCCGTCCCCACGGAGCCCCCGGCGACCGTGACTCCTGCAGCGTCTGCTGCTCCAGTCGCGACCCCCGCTGCTGCCGCGGCGCCGGCGCCGGAGCCCGCGAAAGTCGCAGCGACAGTCACCTCCGCCGCCGCGGCAACGGCAACGCCGACACCTCCGGCGACAACTGTCCCTCCCGCGTCTCCCATTGCCACCCCGGCCGCTGCCCCGGCCACACCAGTGCCGACGGAGACGAAGCCTCGCGCAGCAGCAGCAGCGTCTGGCGTGCCGCTCAACGGCCCGGTCTCTCTGCACAAGAAGCCCGAGGAAGTCGCTGCTCCTGCTCCTGCTGCTCTCGTTCAGCCTCCTCTGGCGGCGGCAACGGGCGAGCCCCCCGCTGCTGCTGTTGCCTCTAATACCACCGCCGCCGCTGCTGCTGCTGCTGCTGCTCCTGCGACGGCACCGACTCCTTTGGCAACAAACGCGACTGAGTCCAAGCGCGAGGAACTGTAAAAAGGGGGAGAAATCTGATTTTGTAAACTCTTCTTGCGTTTCGGTTTTCACGTTGTCAGTTCTTGTTTCTCGATGGGGAAAACCAAATCTCTCTCTCTTTTTCTCTCTTTCTCTCTCTCTCTCTTTCTCTCTCTCTCTCTCTCTTTCTCTCTCTCTCTCTCTTTCTCTCTCTCTCTCTCTCTCATCCTCCTACAAAATCAGCACCAAGTGCAGCACGATTACGTATGCCACGACGGCCACGCGCGCCGCAGCGGACCTGTCCAGGGCGATGGCGGCGCGGTCTAGCTGGTGGCCCGCGGCAACGACAGCGTTGGCATTGAGCGGCGGCCTGGCGCCCCGCAGCACGCCGGCCAGCGACTCGAAGCCGACGCGGCCGCCCGACAGCACCGCGGCCTCGATGTCGTCGAGGCAGCTGTCGTCCTCGTCCTTCTTGTTAACCAGGGAGGAAGAAGGGTGAGCGGGAGGGCCGAGGCTGCTTTCGTGTTCCGTCGTCGAGGGGGGCCTCGCCGCGCCCCTGGCGGTGACGGAGGAGGAGGGGGCGTTTGCCAGAGGAGGAGGGAGCGGCGCTCCGCCGACAGCGGCGCTGAGTGCTACAGCGGCCTCTGCGGCAGCGAGCTGCGATTTCGTCGCGGCAAGCTCGGCGCGCAGGGTTTCGGCCTCGGGAGAGGAGAACGGAGCGGCAGAAGCAGCGGCGGCAGGGACAGCGAGGGCGGCCGCGGCGGCCGCGGCCTCGGCGGCGGCCGCCCTGTCGAGCGCCTCTGCCGCGGTCCTTTCCGCTCGCGCCCTCGCGTCGGTTTCGTTCGCCGCCGCGGCGCGGGCTTCCTCGAGTTGCCGGTTCGAGTCCTCGAACGCCGCCTGCCACTGCGAGATCGCTGCAGAGGCAGCAGCGGTAGCATCAGCATCGCAAGGAGAAGAGGCAGCGGCAGCAGCGGCGGCAGCAGAAGCTTGTTGAAGCTCCGCGCGGAGCCTCTCGGTCTCGCCCCTCGCGGCGTCGGTCTCCGTGGCCGCTGCCTCCGCCATCGCGAGCGCCTCGTCGAGCGACGCCTGCAGCGACGCCAGTTCTTCTGAGGCCCCAGGCGTGGCGACGGCCGAAGCAGCAGCAGCAGCAGCAGCAGCAACAGCTGCTGCTGCTGCCGCCGCTGTTTCGGCGGCATGAGCTCGCGCCTCCGCGGCCTCGACCTCGGCGCGCAGGGTTTTTTCCTTTTCCGCGACCGCCGCCGCAGCCGCCCGCTCGGCTCGGTCGGCCCGGGCCCGCTCCGCGGCGACCAAAGCCCTCGCCTCCGCCACGCCGGCCTCGAGCTCACCTGACAGCTGCTGCGCGCTGGCGGCGGCGACGCTGAGTTCACCGGCGCGACTCTCGGCGGCCTCTGTCGCGCGTAGGGAGGCGGCAAGCTGTTCGCGCAGAGACGCGAGCTCTTGCTCGGTTTCCGGAGCGACGGCGGGAGCACCAGCAACGGCAGCGGCGGCGGCAATCCTCCTCTTCTCCTCCTCCGCTTCCTTGATCGTCTGCTCGAGCAGCGCCCGCAGCGACTCGGCCTCCACGGTAGCAACTGTAGCTTCTCTTTTGGCCGCTTCTATCGCGGCCTGGGCGGCCTGAGCGCGTGACGTCGCGGCGGCGACTTCCTCCGCGGCGCCCGCGGCGGCGGCCGCGGCGCCCTCGGCAGCGGCCCTGACGGCCCCCTCGGCCTCCGCGCGAGCCCGGGCCGCGCCCTCCCCGGCCAGCGCGAGCTCGCTTCGGGACGCCTCCAGGGCGGCAGCGAGGCCCGCGAGCTCCTGCCTAGCCGCGGCGGCGTCCTCGGCCGAGGCCTCGGACGCCACCCGCAAGCCCTCGACTTCGCCCCTGAGCTGCTCCGAGTCCGCCGCCGCGGCGGACTTCGCTTCCTCGAGCTCCGCGCGGGCCGCGGCGAGCGCGTCCCTCGCCAGCGACAGCTCGTCGGCGGAGGGGACAGACGCAGCGGCGGCGGATGCAGCGGCATTTGCCGCGTCCGCTTCCTCGGAGGCCCTGACGGTTTCGGCTCGGGCAGCCTCGAGCTCGCCGGCGAGCCGGGCGGCCTCGGCCTCCGCACTCGCCTTTTCGCGGGAGAGCGTTTCGACCCCTGCGACGGCTTGCGCCGCCCTCGCTGCCTCGGAGGCGGCTGCTGCCTCGGCGGTGGAGGCCCTCTCTGATGCCGCCGCCAAATCCCTCCTCGCCGCGTCGCGTTCCGCTCCGGCCTCAAGAGCCAGGACCTCCAACTGCGCGTTGGCGGCCTCGAGTTCCTCGACGACGTTCGAGCCGCCGCTGTTCCCGTTGCTGCTGCCTGCCGCTGCCGCGGCTGCTTCCTTGGCCGCCGCCGCCTCCCCCTCGAGCTCGGCGATGCGCGCCGCGGCGCTCGACTCGGCGCGCGCGAGGCGCGAGCGGAGTTCCGACGCCTCCGCAGCCGCGCTCGCCGCGGCGGCCATGGCTTCGGCGACCGCGGCGGAGGCCGAGCCGGTGCGCGACTGCGGCGGGGAGGGCACCTGCAGAGCCCTCGCCGGAGGCCTCGAGGGAAGAGGCGCGAGCGGAGAAGGGGCGAACGTGTTCGACGCTGCCGCGGCGATCCCGGCGGAGGACACCCGCGGCCCGCGCGGCGGGGGCGAAGGGTGCTGCGCGTCAGGGGAAGCAGCAGCAGCAGCGATCCCCATCGCGGCGATTCCAAAGCCCCCGCCGCAACCTGCACCTCCCCCCGCAGAAGAGGAGGAAGAAAGGCGGCGAGAAGAAGGGCCGCCGACGTTCTCGGCGGCCGAGGACGACGCCGGCCCTCCTCTTGCCATCGGCTCAGGAGAGAACGCGGCAGAGCCCGTCGGGGACGCGCCGCCGGCAACCGAGGAACCTGCTGCTCGGCGGGCCGCGAGCGCGGCCTGCTTCTTTCGCTTGAACTCTTCCAGCTGTTGTTGTTGGAGTGGGGTGTATTTGTTTGGTTTTGGCGGGGTGTTGTTGTTGCTGAGCGTGAGGACGGAGCGGGAGGAGGAGAGGGGCGGAGGTCGAGGGGGAAAATCCAAAAAGGCATCTTTTCCGTTTCGAAAAAAACGGTGTTCAATCAATCCGACTTTCCAGTTGGCCTCTTTCGAGGTCTGCTCTCCGCCAAGGCGATGGGTCCGTATCTCTCCGCGAGCGTGCGATCCCAGTGTAGACGGAGGGAAAAAGAAGACGGAGGAAGCAGGAGAGCGAAATAGGGAAACGAACCAGGTGAGGCGCGCCATCGGTTTTTTTTGTTTCCATCAATCGAGCTCCAACGGGCGTCGTCGTCGTTTTTCTCACCAGCGCTTTTTTCTCTATCTCTCTCTATCTATCTCTCTCACTATCTTACCTTGCGCCGTCCGGCCTCGGCAGCGGCCGAGCGGCTGTCCATTGCACGAGTGCGAACGAATTACGAAAAGAAGCGAAAGTCGAGAAGGAGAGAGAAATAAAAAAAGATGAATCACTCTTCGAGCCGAACGATGATTTTTGGAGAGAGAGCGACTTTCTTTTCTTACTTTTCCCTCTTCTTCACTTCCGTTTCCATCTTCCTCTCGCTCGCCTGTTCCAAAAAAATGACCTCGCGACGACGCCTTCCCCCCCTCGACGATGACGAAGACGACAGCTCCAACCTCTGCCTCTACGAGCTCCTCGGCCTCTCCAGGAGCTCCACCCCGCTCGAGGTCAAAGCCGCGTTCCGGGTCGCGGCGCGGAGGCTGCACCCCGACCGGCTCCAAGGAGGCTCCTCGTCTGAAAAGAGAGGAAAAACCGCCGCGGCCGCCGGCGGCGGCGAAACCCCCTCCTCCTCTTCCCCCTCCGGCGCCGCCTTCGCCGCGGCGAGGGAGGCCTTCCTCGTCCTGAGCGACCCGGTGCGGAGGGCGGCGTACGACTCCCTAGGGACAGGAGGAGGCGGCGGGGGCTGGTATCGCTCCCGCGGCGGCGGCCGCGGCGGCGGAGGCGGCGGCGGAGAACGGGGGGCGTTTTGGCCTGCCGAAGCGTTTGCGGCGGCGGCGATGAAGGATCCAAAGGCGAGCGCGTTCCCGTCCCCGAGCTCCCCCGCCTCCGCGTCCGCCGCCGCTGCCGCCGCCGTCGACGCCGCTTCCGCTGCCGCGCGTAAAAGAGCTCCTAACGAGGCCTCCGCGGCGCTGCTCGCCGGGCTCGGCCACCTCCGTGGCGTCGGCGTCGACCCTCGCTGCCAGCTCGTCCTCACCTGCGGGCTCTGCTCTCGGCCGGCGGGCGTCTCGTGCTCTGTCTGCCTGCTGCCGCTGTGCGCGCTCTGCTGCAGGAGGAGGCACGCGAGGGCCCCCGGGGACTCTGTCGGGGGGCGCCCCGCCGGCGACGCCGGAAGCAGCGGAAGCGAGAGAGGCTCTTCTTCCTCCTCCTCAAACTCTTCGTCGTCGTCTCTGGCCTTCCGGCCGCACTGGCCGCTCGTCGACGCCCCCGGATCGATGTCGCGCAGGCTGGCCGCGAGGGAGCTCGAGACCAAGAGGCTCGCGGACGCGGCCCTGGCGGACAGCGTTGCGCCGCATTCCAGGGGCATGCAGGAGCTCGAGGACGTCAGAGGGCTGCGGGAGAGGTACCTCGGCGGCGACGGAGGAAGGGCGGAAGGAAAAGGAAGAGGAGGAGGAGCAGCCGCGGCTGCTGCCAGCGCCTTCGAAGACGGCGGCGGCGACGCGGGCGGCAGAGGGCGCTCCTCCTCCAGGACCACGTACGAACCCTTCCTCTCGAGGTTCTACGCCTGGGACCAGACGCACGGGCACGTCGTCGTCGCCGTGAGGCTCCCGACGGGGGACGCTGACCGCGGGCTGCGGGTGGAAGTGGCCGAGACTGCTGCGAGCGGCGACGACGACGAGAGGATTTTCGCTTCTTCTTCTTCTTCTTCTTCTTCTTCTTCTTCTTCTCGCCCGACGCACCGCCTCCTCGTCGCAGCAGACGGCGCTCCCCCCGTGATCGACAGGGTGTTCGCGCGAGCCGTCGCCCGAGGAGGCTCCTCCTCCTCCTCCTCGTCTGCTCCTCCCGCCCTCGTCCGGCGCTCGGCGGACAAGAGGGCGCTGCTGCTGACGGTGGCGAAGGCGGTCCCCGGGGAGCTGTGGCCGTGCCTCTTCCTCGGTGACTCTATGAGGGCCAGGTGCGTGGACCCTCCCTACGCCGTCAGGGAGGGGAGCGGAAGCGGAAGCGGACGCAGCAGGAGAAGCGAGAACGCCGACGACGACGCCAACGATGAAAACAGCACTCCTTCCGCCGACGACGACGGCGCCATCGTCGAGGTCGAGCTCTGCCCGCGGCTGCTCCCTCTCCCCGCTTGGGTCGAGAAGCGGCACATAAGTGTTAAGACGACGGCAGAGAAGCTCTCCGTGCACGTGGACGCACTTTTTGAGCTCGAGAGATACTTTTGGTGAGTTTTATTTTTGAGTTTGTTGACTCGTTTGGAAAATCATAGCAAATCTTTAAACCTGATTCTTTTATCTAACCCTTTGTATGTTGTTGGATACGAAACATTACAACTCAACCACACATCAGGGACTCGACCGGGCGCGCCGTCCTCCCCAGCGAGACGACATGGTGCCTCGAGAAGAAAACGGAAAAGAAGAAATCAACGGAAGAGAGCGAGGGAAGAGGCAAGAAGGGACCGGAGGAGGAGGAGGCAAAGGGAAGCGGCGACGCGAAAATGCGTCCGCCGCCCCCGCCGCCGCCGACGAAGACAACGACCTCCTCCACTCTTCTGACCATCACGCTCGTCCGACCCTCCTCCTCCCCATCCAACGACAACCGCATGTCCCCGAGGCCCGACAGCAGGCCCCCAGGGAGGAGGTTCTTCGCCTGCGACGACGACTTTTACGGCCTCGAAGACTCGGTCGCCGCGGGGGTGCTTGCTGCTCTTTCGTCGGCGCTCGACGGCGACGGAAGCTCCTCTCCTTCTCCTCCTTCTCCTTCTTCTTCCTCTGCTGCTCAAGTCGGCGCTGCCGTCCGCGCCCCGCCGTGGCGCCACGCCGCGGCGGCTGCGGACGAGGGCCGGCCCAGGAGGGTGCGGGAGGCGGCGTGCCTGCCCCCGGGGGCGCGGAGGCAGCTCGAGGCGATCCTTGAGGAGGAAGAGGAAGAAGAAGAGGGAGACGAAGAGGGAGACGAAGGTAGAGGGAGCAGCGACGACAGCGACGACAGCGACGACGGGTTTTGATGCCTTTGTTTTCGTGAGAGAGAAGCGTGCCCCTTTCACGTCCAAAGAGATACGCCCGCATCAAGCACGAAAGAAGGAGAGCGCCGAGGGCGGGGGGATGAGGGGGAGCAGTCGTCGTATTTGTTTACAGTGCAAGTTCTTCTCTCTCTTTCTTCCTCCCGACTCTACTTCTTCCTCTTCTTCGCCGCCTTCTTCTTCGCCGCCGCCGCTGCAGCTTCTTCCTCGTCCCCATATTCGTCCTCCTCCTGTCCCGGCGGCGCCGGAGGTAATCCACAGGGCAGCAGCATGCCCGCCAGCAGCCCGGCGCGCACGCGAGCAGGGTGCTCGTTTGTCGCGACGGCGAGGTAGTTTGTGAGATGCGCGTGCCCCGCGAAGGCTGCGGCCGTGTCGCGGTGCATGTTGACGGCCCACTCGAAGCGGGAGGTGTCGGCGTGGCCCGTGCCGACGTGCTTGGACTGAGCGGGGGAGATTTTTGTTTTTTGTTTTTGAGAGCGAAGAGGAGCGAGAGGGAGAGAAGGTTGAGAAGAGAGATCGGCCACAGCAGTCTCATCAAAACAATTGTTATGTTTTGCGACGCTGCGGAGCTTTTTCCTACGTTTGCTCTTCGCGTTCGCTGGCCCGCGACAAGAGACGGATATAGTCAGACCTTCTCTGCGCTTGGAGCGAGCGGAAAAGCGTCGGCAAGTGTAGAAAACGGGGAGCTCGATCTGAGTTGTCGGCGATTGACTGCTCCTCCGTTTCGTTCGCATCAATCATCTCTCCTTCTCCCTCTCTCCCTTTGCTGCAGTACCTGCAAATGCTCCAGCTGCGCATGGATATTGAGCCTATCGTCAGCGGACGCCATGACGTGAAGCGAGAGAGAACGATAAAGAGAGATAAAACAACGAGGAAGAATCGCGGTGGGTTGAATGTCGCCGCTGCCACCTTTTTCTTTGAGGAAGTTTTGAAGAGAAAGTGATTCCTCTCGACCTCCTCTTTTCTTTTTCTCTCGTTCACTTCCCCGCAGATCCCCATGAACACGACGGCGGTCCAAGGGGCAGCGGCATCGCATCAGCACCTCTCCTTTCTCATTGGAAAGAGAAGAGCGAATTTACAACACACTCTCCCCCTCTCTGCTCTCTCTCTCTCTCTTTGCGACACTTTCTCTCTCTGTTCCCCTTCCTTCTTTTCCTTTCCTCTCCCCACCCCCCCACCAAAAAAACCCTGATTTCCCTAAATTTCTTTTCCTCAACTCTTGTTGCCGTACTCGTCCTCGTACTCCCACTCGCTGTCCCCGTCCCCGAGCAGGCTCGGCTGCTTCAGGCTCGATCGCAGCCGGTTCCACGCCTTGGACCGCGGGTCCACCCGGCGAGGGGCCAGGATCAGCAGCGGCGTCGGGAGGTAGACGTAGTGCGTGTTGACCAGCCCGACGGTCACCCCCGAGTACCCCGCGAACGCCGCGTGCACGGCATTGTGGGCCAGCACCTTGCAGAGCACGCGGTCGGCCGAGTTGGCGGCCACGGAGCGAATGGTGTAGCTCGGGTCGATCAGCTTGACGTCCGCCTCGGGGATGCCCTTCTTCAGCTCGCTCTTCAGCCAGGGCCCGACGTCGGCAAGGATCGGGTTTCCAGACGCGTCGCGCTCGACGTTGACTGCTCCTCCTCCGGCAGTGGCCGCGCCGCTGAGAAGGTCCTGCCCGGCGCCCTCGGCGACGCAGACGACGGCGTGGCCCTTTCTCTCGATGAGCTTGGTGAGGTGGGCGATGAGGCCGCCTGTTTTTTTTTTTTTTGAGAGAAAGTGGTTTTTGAAAAAAGCGAGTTTTTTTTCCCTGTAAAAAAAACGCAACCCGAAAACGAAAGAGAAGAAAAAGTCAACAACGCACCCCTCCCCCCCAGCGAGAAGGGCACCTCCGGGATCAGGCACACGTCCACGACGCCCGAAGACAGCGACGCCTGCGTTGCGATAAAGCCCGACTGCCTGCCCATCAGCTTGACGATCGCCAGACCGCGGAACGCGCTCGAGGCCTCCACCTTCGCTGCGAGCAGGGCACGCTGCGCCTCCTCGACCGCGGTGTCGAAGCCGAAGCAGCGGTCGATGAGCAGGATGTCGTTGTCGATCGACTTGGGGACGCCGATGACGGCGCAAGTGACCCTCTTCTTGACGCACTCTGTTGCGTTTTTGAGATGGATTGGCGGGGGCAGGGGGAGGGAGAGAAGAGGAAGAGGAAGAAAGAGTGAGTTTTTCAACCTCGGGACCCCGACGTTTCGACAAATAAAACCAGTCAAAACAAAACGTGCCGTCGTGAATCGCCGCAGCAGCCGCATTCCCGCCGTTCCCCCCGACGACAAACACCATGTCGATAGCCTGCCTCGAGATGGCCTGAACGATCTTGGCGATGTCCGCGCCTCCCCGAGAGGTCCCCAGAATCGTCCCGCCCTGGAGCTGGATACCCTCGACGGCGGCCGGGGTCAGCTTCACGGACTTGCGGGTCTTGTCGTAAAACCCTTTCAGGCCGTAGCGTACCCCGACGATGTTCTTGACGCCGTAGCCTCCGGCGAGCTTCTGCGTGAGGGACTGGACGACGTCATTGAGGCCCGGGCAGAGGCCGCCGCAGGTGACGATTGCCGCCTGGTGATTTGAAATGAAGGGAAGGAAAATGTGAGGGTATCTTTTCTTTCTCTTTCTTTCTCTCTCCCCCTCTCTCTCTCTCAAAAACCAAAACTCATCATCAAAAACGCCCACTCACCGTCACTTTGCGCCCGTCAAAGAAGACTTTCTCTCGCGCCCCGGCGCGGATCGCCCAGGGAGGCAGGGGGATGCAGACTGCGTCGTGCCCGGACTCGAAGAGGCCGTCCCCTCCGATCTCGCCCCTCGTCGCCGCCGCCGCCGCCGAAGACGACAAACCCTTCTTCGCTTTCTTCTTCTGCTGCTCCTCGACCAGGCTGCTGCTCGAGCTCGGCGCGGCGTAAAATCCCTGGCACGACGCGTTCGCCGAAGACGGGCTCGCGTACCGGATCGACGACAGCGCGATGCGGTCGTCGTCGGACGCGAAGCCCCCGCCATAATAGTTCGTCATGACGAACGGCGACGGCC
>Ga0210003_1002384_pt1 | contig 15941 bp, 9 predicted proteins | sample LantaG_FD_182804 | JGI IMG/M metagenome (GOLD analysis project Ga0210003, IMG submission 182804) | Deep subsurface microbial communities from Baltic Sea to uncover new lineages of life (NeLLi) - Landsort_02402 metaG (SPAdes) (version 2) | ecosystem: Environmental > Aquatic > Marine > Oceanic >...
CTCTTCCCCTCCCGTCCCGTCGGGAGGCGCCGGAACCCAATGGGGCACGGGGGGAATGGCAACGAAACTCACGGCCGCGCGGATAGCGACCGCCGCCGGCTGCTCGACCGCCGTGCTGCACGCCGCGCGCCCCGAAACCATCCGCCGCGTCATCGCCGGCGACCCCGCCGCCGGCGGCACCGTCTTCCACGCGATCCCGCACCCTTCTCGGGGGCGCAAGAGGTGGATCACCTCGGTGCCCGTCAAGGGGAGGCTGGTGCTGGACGTGGGCGCGGTGCGCGCGGTGAGGGAGCGCGGGGCTTCGCTGTTCGCCGCGGGCGTCGTCGAGGCAGAGGGCGAGTTCGACGCGCAGGAGGCGGTGCTTCTGGTCGCTTCGACGGACGGCGCGGAGATCGCCAGGGGGCTCGTGAACTACTCTTCGGTGGAAGTTAGGGCGCTGGTGGCTGCGGCGAAGCGCGGGAGCGGAAACGCCTCGAGATCGGGCAGCGACGGCGACGGCGGCGGCGGCGGCGGCGGCTGCGGCTGCGGCGGCAATGGCGGCGGCAAAGAGCAAAACCCCAACAACAACAGCAGCAACCACAGCGGCAGCGGCGGCGGCGGCAACCACTCGGCGGAGGCCGTCCTGGGCTATGACGGCCCCGACGAGCTGGTGCACCGCGACAACATCGTGATGCTCGCTCCGAGGGCCCCGACGCCGACGCCCGCGGTGATGAGGAAGCCAAACAACTCGTCGTCTTCGGGGTCTTCTGCGGCCGCTGCTGCTGTTGCCGCAGCGGCGGAGGCAGCAACGGCAGCTGGACTAGCAGCAGCTTCTGCCCCTTCCGCTTCTGCTTCTTCTCTCTCGGCCGAGGACCGCCTCAGGCAGATCCGCGAGCGGGAGAGCAGCAAGAGCGGCGACGGCAACGGCGGCGGCTCTTCCGCGTCTTCATCGTCGAGGCCGCGCGTCTCGTTCGACCCGAGCTCGACTTCTTCGACTTCCCCTTCTTCTTCCGGAAACGGAGACGACGCCGAAGACGACGGAATCATGCACGCCGCGGCAGAGGCCGCCGCCGCCGAGGCCGCCGCGGAGCTCGCAGCGGCCAGCCTGAGCGACGGGAGGGTGAACGGAGAGGAGGACATCGACGAGCGAGGGTGGCTGCCGAAATGAAAAAAAAAAGCTTAATTCTGTGAAAATTTTTTCTTCAACTTCATTTTTTGCATCAGTGCTTTTTCTTCTCTCTCTCTATTTTCTCTCTAAACAATGCATTTTATTTCTTCTATTTTTTTTCAACTAGGAGCCTTTGCTGCTGCTGCTGCTTCTGACGACGAAGAAGTCGACGACGACGAAGAAGAACCCTCAGCGCTGCTCCCCGCCCGCGACGAAACCAAAAGATAACTCGTCAGCGCCGCGGCCGAGACCGCTCCGGCCGCGACGGCGCCCCACCTCCACAGCCTCGCCGTCGTCGCGGCCCCGGCGGCGGCTTCGGCGCTGGCCGCGGCGCACGCGGCCCGCTCCATGGCCGCGAACCTTTCGACGCGGGCCGACAGCAGCCGCGCGGACTCGCGCGCCTCGGCGGCGGCGTCGGCCGACGCTGCCGCCCGCGAGACGGCCGACGAGACGAGCCGCGCGACGACGACGCTGGCCTCGACCGCCGCCGCGGCGCTCGCTGCCGCTGATTTGGCTTCTGCGGCCTGTTCTTTCTGCGAGGCGAGGGCGCAGGCCTTCCGCGAGGCCCTCTGGGCGTCGAGGGACTCTCGCGAAGCTCTCTCCGTTTCTCGTTGCGCGGCGGCCACCTGCGCGACGGCCGTGGCGAGTGCCTGACGCAGCGCCGCGGCCTCTGCTGCAGAAGAGGAGGCGTCCCGCTCGGCCGCCTCCCTCCGCCGGCGCTCTTCTGCCAGCAGAGAGACAGAGGCGTCGCTTCTGTTCCGCCGACGAGGAGGAGTCGCTGATCCTCCATCTGTTTCTTCTTCCTCTTCGGAGTCCGAAGACGAAGACGACGAGGGCGCCGTCGTCGCCGCCGTCGACGACGCCTCTCCTTCCGAAGAGGAAAGCAACGCCGCCTTTTCTTCCTCCCCCGCGCTCACGAATCCGCCCTCTGCGTCAGAGCACGAAGAGGAGACGGTACTGTTGCCGTCTGCCCAGGCTTGGTGGCGGCGAGCAGAAGACGAGGAGGAGGGCTTGGGCGTGAAGAACGGGGTCGCAGAAGCGGAAGAGGCGTTGCAGTTTTCGCCGACGAATTCGGTTTCGCCGTCGTCGACAGCCGCTTCGTTCGGCTCGAAGAACGTGTCCTTGGGCGACGAGCCCGCGGTCCCTCCGTTGTTGTTGTTGCTCCGGTCGAGATCCAGCATCACGGCCGCGTCCGCGTGCTGGGACGCGAGCATTTTGGGAGAGAGCGGAGAGAAGGAGAGAAGAGAGAGAGAGGCGAATCTCTCCCGAAAAAAAAATGATAAAAAGTGAGAGCAAACATTTCAGAAATCGAGATTTTGATTTTTTTACTATGTATCGCGCCCTGCTCCCTCGCGGTGCCTCTGCAAGCGCTCGAGACCCGATTTGCATTCCTGAGGACAAAATAGATCAGAATATCACTAGTCATGCAACAAGAAGCGCTCCAAATGCGCAACTGAGGAGGACGCCAGCCCCATCATCATCTCGACGACCACGACGACGACCACGCTCGATCGACGTCGCTTCTTCTTCTTCTTCTCAACCTCCACCACCTCCGCCACCTCCTCCGCCCTCGGACCCTTCCACCTCCCTCACCCCGCTCCTCCGCGCCGCCCCCCTCTACCTCGCCTCGGGAGGCATGGCGTCGGTCCTGATAAACAGGCTCCTATTCTCAGGAAATGGAGGGAGCTCTTCTTCGGTTTCGCTCGACGCGGCGTCGGCGCAGTCGCGGGCCGAGCTGCTCGCGGTAGCTTTAGCCGCCGTCTTAGCTCTTACGGGCCTCCAGTGGCTCACGATCGCCCCCAAGACGCCCGAGCCCGTGACCCTTGTGGATCACGAGACCTTGGACTGGACCGCGGGGGACCTTCCAGCGGAAGCGGCCGAGGAGCTCCGGTGGGCCGCGGCGGCCCTGAAGCATGCAGCCCCGAGCTGCGTCTCTCTGACGGCCTTTGTCGACGGACAGTGCGTCGCGCGGCTCGGCTCTTTCAAACAGGACTCCAACTCCAACTCTATCTCCTTTGGCGACGTCTGCACGCGCGCTGTGGAGTCGCAGGCGGGGACCTACCTCGCCAACCTGACCCTCTACCCAGGCAGGGGCGAGTTTCTGAGTTTTTTGGCCGAGGGCACGCAGGGCGTCGCCGTCGCTCCCGCGGGAAGGGTGCTGCTGGTGGCTGCGACCAACGTTGTCAGGGGCTTCGCGGCGGTGGACCAGGCGTGGGTGGGGACCCTGGCCGAGAAGGTGGACTCGAGCGTGGACGGGTGGAAGGAGAAGTAGAGGAGGAGGGGGATTTTGTAAACAAGAAAACGAGAATCAGCACTTGAAGAACAAAAATTCTTCATTTTTGCTTCGATCTTTTCGATTTTTCCTTCTCATCACCTCTTCCGCACTTTTTCAAGTGCTCTGAGAGAGAGAGAGAGCATGGCCGCGCTCCCGCCGGGCTCGGCGAGCGACGCGGACAGCAGCGGTCTCCTCTCGGAATGGAAATCCTACTCGGCGGGCGGTGCGTTGGAAGAGGAAAGAGAGAGACGGACGGATTCAATTCTCTCATCGATCGATCGATCCCCATCATCGCATTTCTTTTTCTTTTTTTGAACTCCTCTCAGCTCCCTTGCCTCTTCTTCTCTTTCTTCTCCTTCAACCTCTCTTTTTCCCCCCCTTCCCACTTTTTCACCCTCGTCATCGCGTTCCTCTCACTCTTTCAAGACCTCCTCATTTCTATCCTTCCTTCTCCCCCCCTTTAAATCCCTTCGCAGGAGCAGGAGCCTCCGCCTCAGACCGCCTCCTGGCGCGGGCCGAGGAGGGCTCTGCCGCGGCGCAGGCGCTCGTCTCTTCGGCCCTGGCCCGCGCCCTTGCCGGGGCCAGCGCCGCGGCGGGAGGCGCGGCAGCGGCGGGCTCCGCCGCCATAGGCACCGCGGCAAGCGCCGTGCCATCCACGACGGGCGTGACCTATTTTGCCGCCCTGCTGGGTTCCGGGGCGCTGTTCCTCGTCATCGCGTTTTTCGTTTTTCTTCCAGTGTTGGTCGTCGCACCCGCCAAGTTCGCTGCCTGTTTTTCGTTGGGGTCCGGGCTCGTCGTCGCCGCTCCCGCAGCCCTGAGGGGCACCAAGACCCACCTCTCGCACGTGCTCTCCAAGGAGAGAAGGCCGCTCACTGCAGCCTACTGCGGATCTCTCTTTTTGACCCTCTGGGCCTCGCTGGGGCTGCATTCTTACTTCCTCTCGCTCGTGGCGTGCGGCGGGCAGATCTGTGCGCTGGCCTATTACGCTGCGAGCTACGTCCCCGGGGGTGCGGTGGGGCTGAGGGCCGCGGGGGGGGTGGCGGCTTCGGCGCTCGGGAGCGTGTTTTCTTCAAAGTAGCAGAGAGGGAGAGAAGAGAGAGAAGAAAAAGAGAGAGAACGAGAGAGAGAAAAACGACCGTAATTTTATAACAAAATCAAAACGCAGCCGCAACGCATGATTCAATTGAATTCGAAAAGATGGAGAGAAAGAGAGCGACGACAAAAGGGAAAGTGCGGATTGATTGGGTTCTCTTTACACAACAACAGCAACAACAACAACAGCAACAACAACAACAGCAACAGCGCAGAAAAGGGGCTAGTTTTTATTTTTTTATTTTTCTCTTTTGCGCGTGACGCTTCCTCTCTCCTTCCCTCTCTCCTCACTCCGTCGCCGCCGCCGCAACCTTCTCCTCCGCCCCGACCGTGGCTTCGTCGACGTCGACGGAGATCTCGCAGAGCCTCTGCCACGCAGGAGCGAACGGAGGGTAGTACTGGTTGAGCGTCGTCCCCGCGCTGGCGACGGGCTTGATCCCTGCTTTACTCAAAGCCTCGTCGAGCTCCCTGCGGCGCTCCGCCACCATCTTCTCGTCAGCGCGGGGCCCTCCGCGCCACCCGAGCACGGCCGAGACTTTCGAGGGGACGTCGCGGAGCTTGACGTTGGGGTTGGCGGGGCGCGGGAGCTCCTTTTTTTTTGGTTGAAAGAAAGATGAGTGTTTCTCTTCATCGAAAAAAAAAAACCGACTTCAGGAAAAAGAAAAGCAAAAAAAAAGAAAAAGAAAAGACTCACCGCGGCGCTCTTGTACTTGGAGCCCGGCATCACGAATGCGACCACGTATCCCTTTGCCGTCTCCGTCGCCGACAGAGCAGAGGCGGAAGCTTCAGAAGCCGAGGAAGAGAGAGGCGGCATCTGCGTGACCACGGGGCTCGTCATCGCGATCTTCTCGCCCGTGCCGCCGCCCATCGCGCTGCCGTCGAGGAAGCGGGGGTCGCTCTCAGCAGCAGCGTTCTGGTCTCCTTCTCCTTCTCCTCCTCCTCCTCCCATGTTGCGCCCGAAGATGTAGCTGGCGATCTGGCGGAACCCGCGAGACAGCGCGTCGCGCATCGCGCCTTCCTCCGAGGTAGAAGTCGACGTCGAAGAAGAGCCCTTCTTCGGGATCTCGACCTCGGCGACGACGAGCGGCGCCGAGCGCCTGACCTCGACCCGCGGCTCGCGGTCGTACCAGCTCCGGGTCGCGGTGCCCAGCGTGCGCAGAACCTGGTGCTCGGGCTTCTCGCACTTCTTGACCTGGTACCTAGTAGGGGGGAGGAGAGGAAAGAGAGAAGGGGAAGGGAAAGAGGAGAGGTCGGGGTTGAGAGGAAGTCGAGAAGAAGAAGCGCGCTGCTGTTTCGATGGCTTGCTGTTTTAAAAAGCAGCAGCAGCCATTTTCTCTCTCCTCTTCTTCTTCTTCTCTCCTCACCACATTACGAGCGGCCACGGGAAGAAGGCGATCGAGCCCAGGATCGAGAGCGGCTGGGAGAGAGATGACATGGTTTTTGGAAAGCGAAGGAGAAGCGAAGACAACGAGGTCGATGTTTTTTTTCTTGGGAGCTGTTGTTTGATCTTCCGACAAAAATGAAAAAAACTCCGTAAGCGACCTTTCGCGCCACACTATCATTTTCTCGGTCGTCGATTCTTAAAAAAAAACCACGCATCCGCGCCGTGCTTGCCCCCCGGCAATCGCGCCCTTGTCCTTCTTTCTCTACGCTCCCAGAATGAAGACCTCTCTCTCGGCGTCGCAGCGGCCTGCGCCGCTGCCGACGACGACGCGCGGAGCGCGAGCACGCGCGACGCAACCAAGCGCAGCGATCTCCTTGGTCCGCTCCTCCTCAAACGCCTCCGCCGCGGCGAGCGGCGCAGTTCTTCCTCGACCGCTGCTTTCAACCCGCGCCTCCGCCTCTGCAACCACCGCCGAGCGAGCCGTTTCTACCACTGCCGCCGCTGCCTCTCAAGAACAGGAAGAAAGACAAAGACTCCAGCTCCTGCTCCAGCAGCAGAAGGCAAAGGACGCGGCAGCTGTCTCCAGAATCATCGAGCTCGTCTCGTCCCCTTCCTCTGGGCCCCGCGGCTCCAAGGGCCTCTCCGCCGAGGCAGCCCGCGACTTCGACGACGCCGTCTCTGCCCTGGAAACCTCCCCTCGCGGAGTGCGAGACCCGGCCTCTTCTCCACTGCTCGCAGGGAGGTGGAAGCTGCTCTTCACCACGCGGCCGGGGACTTCTTCACCGATCCAGAGGGCGTTTACCGGAGTCGAGGCCTTTTCGGTTCACCAGGAGGTCACTGCCGCGGTCGTCTCCCCTCGGACCGGGGAGACGCTGGTTCCGGGTTCCGTCACCAACGTCGTGACGCTGGGGAATGCGGGCACGCTCCGTGTGGTGGCCGCGACTAGCACCGCTGCGGCTCCTTTACCCGGGTTCACCCCTCGCCGGGGTCCCGGCGCTCCCTTCTTAAAGTTCCTGGGGACCAGCTCCATCGCGCCCCCTCGGTCCCCCGGGGAGAGGCTCGACTTCGCCTTCCGCAAGGCCGCCTTCTACTTCACCAGCGGCGTGACAAAGGGGCTCAGCATCCCTTACCCGGTCCCTTTCGAGACGATCTCCAAATTCAAGGGCGACCTGGGAGACGAGGTGAAAGGTTTTTTGGACACCACTTACCTCAGCCCGGATGGTAACTTTCGTCTCTCTCGCGGCAATAAAGGGACGCTCTTCGTGCTGCAGAGGGAAGAGGGAACCAAGAGGAGGCTGATGGACGCGCGGAAGCTCAACCTGAGCGCCGAAGAGGTCGAGAGGGCCGCGGCGGAGCTTTCTGCTTCCGGGGCCGGCGAGGCCGCGCCGGCGAAGTCGCCGCTGGCTTTGGGGAAATGGAGGCTGGCGTGGTCCGAACAGGCCCCGGACGCCGCTCCCTTACAAAAGGCCCTGGCGGGCCGCGTCGCCAACTGGCAGGTGATTGGCAGCAGTGGAGGCGGAGAAAGCGAAAAAGGAGCAGCGACGACGCCGCTGTCCAACGTCGTCTCGCTCGTCCCGGGACTCCTCGACGTCGTCGCGACGGCGACCTGCGTCCCCTTTTCGAATGATCGCACCCTCGTCGACATCGACGGCCTCGAGCTGCGGACCCTGGGAGGGAAAGCGAGGCTCCTGAGGATCGACAGGACGGCCAAGACGGAGTCGGACACGAGGCCTGCGTTCTTCCCCGAGTCGCGGAGGAAGACGAGCGAAGCAGAGAAGGAGGAAAAGAATAATAAGAAGAAGACAACGGCGGCGGCGGCGGCGGCGGCGAAGAAGAAGAAGAAGAAGGAGGACACCAAAAAAGAAATCAATAACGTCGGCTTTGTCGACTGGCTCTACCTCGACGCCGACGTGCGCGTGACGCGAGGGAGTAAAGGCAGCCTGTTTGTTCACACCCGGGACGTGTAAAGAGAGTTAAACAAAAAAGAAAGAAAGAAAAGAAAGAAGACGAAAAAAATTCAGATTTCGAAAGAAAAAAAAACTAGCCGCCAAGCTCTCCTCCAATTCGCGCCCGCGCGCGTCCCTGGATGCTAGCCGCGACGCTCCGTCGAGCTGGCGCCTGTCGCCGGGTGTTGGCGGTCCTGAGCCGGAGCCGCTCGGGCTCGTTCAGGATCGCGGCGCTGCGGCGGCGGGCCCCGACGTCCGCGATGCGGTTTCTATCGTCAAAGGCGGCGGCGATGGCTTCTTCTTCCTATTCTTCTTCTTCGGCGGCGACCTCGACGCCTTCTTCTTCTTCTTCTTCGACCCCGAGCCCGAACCGCTTCCCTCCCCTGGCCCCGGGTTCCGTCGACCCGCAGGAATACCAGGCGCGCCTCGACGAGAAGGTCGAGCGCGTGCGATCCATCTTGGCAAACGTCCTGCCGCCTCCTCGGAGGAGCCGAGAAGGAGACGGCAAAGGAACGGAAGAAGAACAAGCTGCTGCTCCTCTCTTCCCTCTCGAAGTCTTCGCGTCTCCCGTCGAAGGATTCCGGCTCCGCGCCGAGTTCCGGGTCTGGCACGACGGAGGGGACGTGTACTACGTGATGTTTGATACGGTGAGTGAGTTTTTTTCGGGATGAGAGAAGGAGGAAAGAGCGAGAGAAAGAAAGAAATAAGACCACTCTTTTTCCGCTCACTTTCGAAAAAAAAAAACCTTTCCTTTTCCTTTCAGCGCGACCCCTCGATCAAGCCCCCTCCCAAAGTCCGCATCGACCACTTCCCCGTGGGGCCGCCGATGATGAACGCGCTGATGGAGGAGACGCTGGCCGCCATGCGGGAAGATAAAGGCGAGGGAGACGACGACGAGGAGGAAGAGGAAGAGGTGCTGGTTGAGGAGGAGGAGGAAGAAGAAGAAGCCGAAAACGGAAACGGAAAGCAGCGCTTCCGCAAAAGGAGGAAAAAGCACGGCAAGTCCCGCGGCGGCCCCCTCCGCCGCAAGCTCTTCCAGGCCAACTTCCACACCACGCTGAACGGCGAGTGCGTCGTCACCCTGCTGTACCACCGTAATCTCGGCGACGAAGCCGAGGGAGCAGCCTGGACGGAAGCAGCTCAGATTTTGAAAGACAGACTTTTGAGGGCCGCTTCCGGGTTTGGGTGCAAGAGCGTCGACGTCATCGGGAGGTCCCGCGGTGTTGCGAGGGTCGTGGAGAAGGACCACGTCGAGGAGGTACTCGAGGTCGAGTTTGGAGGGAGGAAGAAGGAGGAAGGAGAAGAAGAAAATTCATCTTCGTCTTCCTCGTCTTTTTCTTCCTCTTTTCCTCTTCGTCGCTCCCTGCGCTACCGCCAGACAGAGGGCTCCTTCTCGCAGCCCAACGGTCGCGTGTGCCAGTCCATGCTGGGCTGGGCGTGGAGGGCAGCTCTGGGGGATGAGGGCTCTTCTCGACGAAACGACGACCTCCTCGAGCTCTACTGCGGCAACGGCAACTTCACCGCCGCGTTTGCTCCGGCGTTCCGCCGCGTCGTCGCCACCGAGGTCTCCCGCAGCGGCGTGGCCTCTGCCGTCATCAACCTCAAAGAAAACGAGACGGAGGGCGACGACGTGGTGGTCGCGAGGGCCGACGCCGACAGGGTGGCCGCGGCGCTCGCGGCGCTGGACAGGAAAGGGGACGGAGAAGAGGGAGATGTTGTTGCTTCTTCGAGCGGCGAAGAAAAACCCGAAAACGGAGAAAACGAAAACGCCGACGACGAAGAAAAAACCAAAGAAGAAGAAGACGTTTTCTCCGGCGTCACCCCAACCAGCCTGGGCGGCAACGCCGACCTCTCCACCTACGACCTCCGCACGCTCTTCGTCGACCCTCCGCGGGCAGGGGTCGGGCCCGTGACCGAGCGGGTCCTCGAGAGGTTCGACCGCGTGCTCTACGTCTCGTGCAACCCCGAGTCGCTCGCCGGCGACGTCGCGCGGCTAGTAAACGGAGATCGAGGAGGTCGACTAGGAGGAGGAATCGACGGAGAACAACCTAGCCACGACGGCACGCACGAGATCACGGCTGCTGCTGTTTTTGACCAGTTCCCGTACACGGACCACATCGAGTGCGGGCTGCTGCTGGAGAGGAAGAAGAGGAAGAATTGCGATAACTGAGAGAGAGAGAAAAATGAAAAACTTTTCTGTTTTTTTCGAGTAAAAAATATTGCTTTTTTCTTTTTTTAAAAATAGGAGGGGAAAGGGGATTTTATGATAACGTTTTTTTTTTTGAAACAGCTAACTCTTTTCTTTTTATAGCGTGGTGTGCGGGAGCTGGAAAAGAACAAGGAGGGACCCGCGGGGGGAACTAGGGAAGAAAACACACAACACACAAAAAAAACCAAAACTGAAACCCCTCCCTTTCTTTTCTCTTTCTTTCTCTTTTCTTTCCCTCTCTCTCTCTACTCGAGCCCAAACCCTTCCGAGTTCATAATCGCCAGCCTCAGCCTCTCCGCCATCCTCTCTTTCGTGGCGTACGCCGGGAGCAGCAGCGTGTTGAAGCATGTGTGGCTCGTCGGGAGCTTGGCGGTGTCGGCCGCGCCGTCGCGCTGGATGACGCAGCGCAGCGCTCCCAGCCCTCCGATCGGAGCGCGGTCCGAGCCTGTGAAGAACTTTAAAAACCTTCTCGCTTCCTCGGGCGCGAACTCGCTGACGATCTCCCAGAGCCAGGTGACGTGCTCGGTCTCTGCAGTGTAGCCCCCGTCGTAGCGAGCGGCAGCCCTAAGGGCCCCAAAATCCAGGACGGGGCTGCCGCACACCAGCCTCTCGAGCTCCGTCGCAGAGAACAGCGCCATCGCAGGCCCGCCGCACAGCTGGGCGAAACCTCGAGCAAAGGCCTCGAACTGGGCGTGGACCGAGTCCGACAGCCAGTGGCGCACGTAGAGCTCGACGTAGTCCCTGCGGTTGACCGCGGTGACGGGGATCGAGTCCCCGCCGGGGACGAGCTCGGAAGGGGTGGAACCCGAAGCAGCGCCCGGAGGCGAAGCGACAAACGTCGCGCAAAAGACCTCTTCGACGCTGCCGTTGGAGCTTCCGTCGGCGTTCTCCTCCTCGAATTCCAGCAGCTGCCTCAGCGACCTCCCCAGCGTGGGGTCCATCGCCTCCAGGTCCCTCAGCCCAGGCTCCTGGCCAGCCAGCTTGCGGTACAGCGCCAGCGGCAGAGGGAAGTCGAGCAGCACGCCGTTGTAGATCGCGAGTCCCAGCGCCAACCCTAACAGCATAAACTCGTCGTCGCCCTCGAGCGTCGCGGCGTTGAACCAGTAGGTGCGCGACTCGGGCAGGTAGACCAGCATGCCGTAGTCTGGCGACAGGAGCTCGGTGACCAGCAGCTGGAAGAACTCCTTCTTCACCCCGCCGGCGTCGATCCCGTCCTCCCCGATGAAATGGACCCTCAGCGGTTTCAGCAGGTCGCGGGGCCTCTGCCTGGCGATTTCGCCGAGACCGTCCTCGAGGAGGTGGCACCTCCTGACTCGGACGATGCACATGTCGGGATGGGTGGCCGGCACTCCCGATTCGGAGGGTGGAGGGAGGTTCATCGAGCCGTGGCGGAGGGGAGGAGAAGGAGAAGAAGGGGTTGCCGTCGTCGAGCTCATCGTCGTGCTGGCGTCGAAATAGCCGCCGGCGTTGCTGCTGCTGCTCCCCGCCGGGGACGACGTGGGGGCGGCAGCGGCCTCCATCAGCGACAGAGCCGCGGCGGCGTTCTCGAGGGAGCCACCGGCGGAGCCCAGAGGGGAAGACGAGCGGCCGTTTCCACCGTTTCCGTTTCCGCCGCCGTTGGAGGAAGAGGAGCGCGCGCGCGCCGCGGCGGCGCTCGCTGTCGCGGCGACCGCGGCCGCGTGCGTCGCAGCCCTCGCCGCCGAGGCGCGCGCGTCGACGGGCAGGGCCCCTCCCGCTGCGGAGGCCGCGAAGTCGACGAGGCGGACGGGGACGTCTTCGTTGTCGTTGGGAGGAGTGGCGGCGGCCGAGGGCTCCTCGGTGGCGGAGGTGAAGGCCGACGACGACGTCGACGAAGTGCGAGAGGCCGAGGGGGGCCCAGCTGCCGCTCCGTTGTTGTTGCTCCTCCACACAGAGGCCCACAGGCTGCGCAGCGACGTGCCCGAGGTCGGGGCGGCGTGGTGCTGGCTCCCTCCGGTGGGGGCAGCGTAAATCGAAGAAGAAGAAAGCGAAGGGTTGTTGGGCACAGATTCGCGCCGCGTCCGCTGCAGCGGCGGCGGCAGCGGCGGCTCCGCGCCCCCGGAGCGAGAGAGCCTGCTCCTCCTCGACGACGAAGGAGGAGCAGGGTCGACGACGACGGCAGAGGAGACGATCGAGGTCGTGGAGGAAGACGCGTCGACGGTCAGCGAGACGGTGGAACCTCCTCCTCGGGAGCCCGCATTGTTGCTGTTGTTGCCGCGGCGCTTCTCCGGCAGCACGCGGTCGTTTTCGTCACCGGCCGGAGAGGAAGAAGAAGAAGAGTTGTTGTTGCAGTTGCTGCTTCCACCACCTACGTTTCCACCACCTCCGTTGCCGTTCCTCACGTGCTCGATCCTCGCCTGGTGGACAGTCTGCGTCATCAGGAACCGCGCCTCGGTGTGCAGCAGCTTGGACTTGGCCCTGGGGTTGAGCAGGAAAGGATAAGAGCAGAACGAGAACGGGCCGTCGTTGGCCGGGGCGTTGGCGTTTGCAGAATTCGAATTCGAAGAATTCGAACTCGAACTGTTGTTGTTCCCGACCCTTTCTGCCGCAGAGCCCGCCCCCGACCCCCCGGCGCCCCCCATTATCATCCCGGCGGACTCGTGCGTCTGCCTCCAAGCCACGTAATGGTCCTCCACGTCAAGCTTGTCCGAGATCAGCTCGTTGTAGAAAGCCTCGGGAGGGAGCAGCGGACCGCCGCCGTTGCTTCCGCCGTTGCCGCTTCCGCTGCCGCCGAGCTGCGACGCCTCCTCGACGCACGCGAGCACCTTGATCGCGCTCATCACCGCCACGGTCAGCTTCTTGGTGGCCGCGAGCTCGTCGGTCAGGTAGCGCTGCAAGGGGCGCACCACGCGGAGCTCCAGCAGCTCCGGCGGGTACTCTGCCCACCACTTGACCAGCACTCGGCGGCAGGCGGTCGGCGCGAGCAAGATCGTGTTGCACAGCCTGGGTACCAAAACCGCCGCCGCTGCCCTGTCACCCAGCAGTGGGGACTGCGCGGCTGCGAGCATGGCCTGCGCCCTCTCGGGCGTCGACAGCAGCCTGGCGTGGCGGTGCAGGTCGTCCAGCAGCAGGTTGGTGGCGCGGAAGAGCGACGAGTGGATCGAGGTGCAGCAGAGGTTGCCTATCGACTCTCTCGCGGCCACGGCCGCCGCGGCCGCCGGGCCCATGGAGGAAGAGAGCGCGAGTGCGGTGGCGTCGCTGCCGGTGGTTCTGTTCGCTCCGACTTCGGCAAACAGCGCCCCGTTGAAGGCCTCGACGGCCTCGGCGGACCAGCTCGACGGGGGAGGATCGGAGGAGCCGGCGCTCGACTTGCGCTTGCCCTTGCCCTTGCCCTTGCTTTCGTGGTTGCTGGAGCTGGAGCTGGAGCTCGAGCTGTTGTTGCTGCTCGAACCGGGAGCGTAGAGCGACAGGATCCGCCGCTGCGTCTCCTCGAGCGCGACGACGTCGACGCCGACGCCGTCTCTCACCCCGAACGCGGCCGAGAGGGCCGCCGCGGACCCGAAGACCAGCTCGACGGCCGTGAGGATGGGCTTGAGGTGGCGGGCAGAGGGCCAGGCTCTCCATCCCAGGCTGTTTGCCGCCGAGATTTCTGCGGAAGCGGAGGCGGAAGAGGAGGCGCCAGCAGCAGCAGCAGAAGAGCTTTCTTCGTTGAAGGCAGCGAGAGCCGCCGCGGCCTCCTCCGAGCCCACGGCGCTCGCCACGGCGGCGGCGGCGGCGGCGTCGGCCGCTGCCGCGTCGATCGCGGCCGCGAGCCTCTCCTTCAGGGAAGGGAGGGGGGCCAAGGCGGCCAAGGGCTCCTCGGAAGAAGAAGAAGAAGAGTTGCCGTTGTTGGTCTTTTCTCCCGCGCCGCGCGTCAAGAGTGCGGTGGCGTCCCCGGCGGCCTCGATCCTCGAGACGACGACGGCGACCAGCGACGAAGCATGAAGTGACGAAGACGAAGACTCCAGGGAAGACGATCCGCTCGACGACGACGAAGAAGATGCGTCGGAGGCGTCGGCGCTCCGCATCTGCGACCCGAGCGCGCCGAGCTTGGCCGGCCTCGACACGAATCTCCCGCCGCTTCCTCCTTCTCCTTGCTCTTCGCTTCCCTTTTCCAGCCCCGGGAGCTGCCCCTCGGAGCAGGCGCCCCAGCCCCAGACGGCGCCGTCCGAGGTAAGAGCGAGCGTGTGACCGGCACCGGCAGCGAGGGCCACGACGCGGAAGAGGGGAGAAGAAGAGGTCGAGGTCGAAGAAGTCGAAGAAGAGGACGACGACGAGCGAGCCAGCCTCAGGCCGAGGTCGCCGCCGACGGGCGTGGGCGCGCGCACGATGCGGCGCTCGCGGTCGAGGCGCTGCCTGCGCTTCCTGCGCTTTTCCGGCTCCGCGGCGGTGGAGGAGGTGGTGGTGGCGGAGTCGCGAGAAGGAGAAGCGGCGGCGGCGGCGGCAGCTTCCTCCTCTCGCTCTTCTTCGGCAGCTTCGGCCGCAGCGTCGTCGTCGCCGGAAGCGGCAGCAGCAGCAGCAGCAGCAGCAGGAACCGCTTCCACCTCTTCTTCAGCCACCAATTCCTCCACGACAACTCCACCGCTTCCACCAAACCCGCACCCGACCTGGCCCCTGGCGTTGCTGCCCCACCCGTAGACCGCGGCGTCCGTGGCGGCGGCGGTGTGCTCCCACCCGCAGGCGACGACGCGGACGCCGCGGAGCGGCACCCTCCGAGGAGCCCGGACGCACCTGCCTCGCGCCGAGGGGCCCGAGAGAGGGGCGTGCGGGAAGGAGACGTAGGCCGAAGAGGGAAGAGAAGGTTGGAAGGTCTCGGAAGCACCAGCAGCAGTGGAGGCAGCGCCGCTGTGCTGTCTCGACTCGCTCTGCGCCGCCGTCGGGGTCGCAGCGGCGGACGACGAAGCCGAGGAGCCGTTGTTTGCTCTTCCGTTCCCTCCTCCGTTTCCTCCGCTCCCGCCGCCGATGTCCACGGCCCCGCTCGCGTCCTCCCCTCCCTCGCCGTCCTCCCCTCCCTCACCGTCCTCCCCGTCGATCGCGGCCAGCGCCCTCTCCACGGCCTCGTCCGGGACCGAGAACAGCCACTCGGCAGCGACCTCGACGCCGACGTTTCCCGTCGAGGCCAACGCTAATTCGGCCCTCTCGGGCGTGATCCCCATCGAGACCAGGGCGGCGAGGAAGCGCTGGTTGACGGCGCGGCGCTTGCGGCGCGTCGGGGAAGGGGAAGTGGTGGTGGTGGAGGGCGAAAGGGAAGCGGAAGAAGATGAAGTGCTAGGAGCGGCGCTCGACGACGACGACGACGAAGAAGAAGCGACAGCAGCAGCAGCGTTAGCGTTGCTCGCCGGCTCCGGCAGCCCGAGCTGCCCCCTCGTGTCGTCCCCCCAGGTGAAAAGGAAGCCGTTGGCCGTCAGGGCGGCGGAGTGCGCCGCCCCGGCGGCCAGGGCGACGACGGGGAGGGCCCAGAGCCCCGGGACGAGCGTCGGCGCTCGGCGGGCGGTCGAAGAAGAAGAACTCGAGCTCGAAGAAGTCGAAGAGGCAACACCGTTGTCCCCCAGCCCCAGCTGCCCGCGTCTGTTCGCGCCCCACGCGTACACCTGCGACGTCGCCGTCACGCACAGCGTGTGGCGCGCGCCGCAGACCACCTGGACCACGTGCGCGCCGTGAAGCGGTTTCAAACTTCGAGGCTTGGTCCAGTCGCGCTCGGAGCGCTCGCCCTGGCCTGTCTGCCCCTCGTCGTTGCGGCCCCAGGTGATGACGTCCCCCGGGGTGATGGCCACGGTGTGCTCGGAGCTGCAATTGGTGTGTGTGTGTGTGTGTGAGAGAGAGAGAGAGAGAGAGAGAGAGAGAGAGAGAGAGAGAGAGAGAGAGAGAGAGAGAGAGAGAGAGAGAGAGAG
>Ga0210003_1002385_pt1 | contig 15937 bp, 11 predicted proteins | sample LantaG_FD_182804 | JGI IMG/M metagenome (GOLD analysis project Ga0210003, IMG submission 182804) | Deep subsurface microbial communities from Baltic Sea to uncover new lineages of life (NeLLi) - Landsort_02402 metaG (SPAdes) (version 2) | ecosystem: Environmental > Aquatic > Marine > Oceanic >...
CCTCTCTCACGACCCTCGCCCCCCGCCCCCCCCCCAAAAAAAAAAACTATCCCTAGGCCTCGAGCTCGCAGCCGCCTTGGCCGGCTGGGGCCTCGAGCCCGTCGTCGCCTTCCCCGAGGACCGCATCCTGGCGCGCATCCTCACGCCAGACGCCGCGGCCTTTTACGCAAAGTTTTACGAGCTCAAAGGCGCCGAGCTCCGGCCCGGGACCACCGTCAAGGCCCTCGAGAAGAAAGAAGGGGGCGACGCCGTCTCCGCCGCGGTGCTCTCGGACGGCACCTCCCTGTCCGTCTCCCTCGTCGTCGTGGGCGTCGGCGCCAGGCCCCGCACCGAGCTCTTCGGGGAGAGCGGGGGCGGCGGCGGCGGGTCCGGCCCGGGCGCGATCGCCGTCGTCGGGGGCGCCCCCGGCGGGGTGCTGGTCGACGCGCGCCTGCGCTCCGTGTCCGCGGACGACGTCTGGGCCTGCGGCGACGTCGCCGCGTTCCCCTCGGGGTGCCTGTTCGGCGGTCGGAAGGGAGAGGAGGAGGGCCCGACGAGGCAGGAGCACGTGCAGCACGCGAGGAGCTCCGCGGCGTTCGTCGCCCGCGACATCGTCGCCCGGAGCTCGTCCTCTCCCTCTTCTCCTTCGTACGCCTACCTCCCGTACTACTACTCGCGGGTCTTCGACCTGGGCTGGGTCTTCTACGGCTCCTCCTCGCCGGGCTCCACGGAGAGCGTCGAGTTTGGCGAGAGGGACGCCGAGGCCGCGGCCGTCCGAGGCGAGAAGAAGCAGACGTTTGGGTCGTTCCACCTCGAGGTCGACGACGAGAAGAGAGAAAGGAGGGTCGTCGGCGCCTTCCTCGAGGGCGGTTCACCGGAGCAGAACGCCGCCGTCAAGAAGCTGGTCGAGGCCCGGGCCGTCGTCGAGGAAGGGAGCGCGCTGGGGATCGAGTGGGCGAGCGCCAAGGCGGCGAAGCTTTGAAGAGAGTGTTTTGAGTTTTTTTCTTTGAGAAGAAAAGAGAACGAGGTTTTTGAGTTTTGAGTTTTTTTCTTTGAGAAGAAAAGAGAACGAGGTTTTTGAGTTTTGAGTTTTTTTTTCACTTCTGCAAGGGGAAAAAAAGCGAGAAGACGGAAGCAGTAGGAACGCCTGAGCGTTCCCCGCTTGTTTCTAAAAACTCCACAAACAAGATGAAGAAAGACGAAGCAGAGGCGAGCGTTGTCGTGGCAGAAGAGGGCAGCGACGACGACGACGACGAGGAGGGCGGCGGAGGAGCTCCTCCGCAACTGACAGCAAGAAAGCCGGCGGCGGTGGCGGCGGCGGCGGCGGCGATGAAGCAGCGGTTGCAGCCTCCGTCTCTCCCTCGCCCTCCCTCTTCTTCTTCTGCCTCTTCCGCCAGCTCCCAAATCCCCGCATCCCTCCGAGTCTCCCCCGAGCGCCTCGAAGCACTCGCGAATTCCGGGCCCCTGGCGCCGACGCCGGCCACCCTGTCGGCCGTCGCCGCCGACGCGAGGCTGGTCTCGCTGCTCGACGACGCCGACGTCATGCAGTCCGTCGCCCGGATCTCGCGGAGCCCCGACCCGGAAGTCTTCCAGAGGGAGCTGCAACTGCTGTCCCGTAAAGGCAAAGCCGGGGACCTCGTCGAGCTGTACAGGAGGATGGCGGCGGTGGCGGCGAAGCGGTGCGAGGCGTTCTGCGGCGGGGAGGGGGAGAGCGAGGGAGGGCAGGGCGCGACGTCCTCTCCGCTTTCCGCTGGACTTCGCGAGCGAGAAGACCCGAGACAAAAGCAGCAGGAACATCAGCAGCAGCAGAGACAGCAGCAGCAAGAGCAACATCCACGTCGCGCTGGGATCGAAGTTCTTCGATGAAGCGAGAGAGAAGGAAGACGAAGAAAGAGAAGCAAAACGCCGAGAAGACGAGGAGTCTCTTCTCTCGCTCCGAAGAAAATCCAAACAAACAAAAAACACGTTTTTATCTCTAGTGTAGCAATGCTTTGACAACAAACAGGCACATAACAGAACGCAGAGAGGCAGGGAGAGGAAAAGAATAGAGAAGCAAGCTAGCCAGTGGCAGCAGCGGCGCGCGGGCGCACGAGCAGGGCGAACCCTCCCCGGTCGAAGCCGGCCCCCGCGAGCGTCGTCGCCGCCGTGGTCTCCGCCGCCGCCGTCGGAGGCTCGAGCGCTCTGCCCCCGCCCCCGGCGACGACGAGGTCGTAGCCGCCCCTCTCAGCGCCGGCCCCCCCGCCCTCGAGCGAGTCCGCCCAGTCGAACAGCGTCGAAACGGTGGTCGAGGCGGCGTCGAAGCGGCGGGAGGCGGACCGCCCGTCGGGCGTCCTCAGCCTGAAGGCGACGACGGCGGCGGCGGCGGCGGGCGAGAGCGAGTCTGGCGTCCGGAGGCTGTTGCTCGCCGCCGCCGCGCTCGGCGCCTCGGGCTCGGGGGGCAGCGACTCGGCCAGCTCCCGCCTCCGAGCGTCCCTCGCGGCCCTCTCCGCTTCCAAAGCTTTGGCGGCGATCTGGGCGGCCTCCCCCTGTGCCTTTTTGGACTCGACGAGCCTCGCCGCCGCCTCCGCCGCCCGCCGCCTCGCCGCCTCGCGCGCCAGCGCCTCCGAGGCCAGCCTCCGCGCGGTCTCCTCCGAGGGCTCCACCTCGACCTCCAGGTCCGTCTCGACGACGGACACCGCCCCGGCGGGCAGCAGGGCCTGCACCCGCAGCGCGAAGGTCGCGCCCCCGACCTCGACGCTTAGCGTGTCGCCCTCGGAGAGGCAGCAGTAGCCGGCCAGAGCCGCCTCGAGGAGCTCCCTCACGCCGTCCCCGGCGGCCTGCTGGAACCCGGCCTCGAGCGGCTGGAGGCGCGCGAAGGTGCCCTTGGGGAGGACCGTGTAGGTCGCGACGACGCGGGCCCCGGGGGGGACGCCGGTGCCCGCCAGGGCGAGGGGGAGGGCGGTCGAGGCGGTTGGCGCCGTCGGTTGCTCCTCGTCCGCCTCGCCGCCGCCGCCGCCGCCGCCGCCACCACCGCCGTCGCCATCAAACGCGCCGCCCCTCGCCTCCCTCGCCGCCGCAGCCGAAACGACCCCTTTCGCCCACGGCCAGAGCCTCGCCGCGACCTCCGGCGGCAGCGCCACCCTCCCGTCCTCGCACCCGTAATCCAAAACGCCCACGTACGTCCTCCTCCGAGGAGGAAGAGGCCCGTTTTCCCCTCCTCCTCCTCCTCCTCCTCCTCCGCCAGGCGGCGTCGGCCCGACGGCGACGAGCTCGAACGCCGGCGCGCCGTTGACGCGCGAGTTCTGCGCCAGCAGAGAGGCGCCGGCGTCCCGCGGAAGCATGGCCTTGTCTCGAGCCCCTCGCCTGATGCCTCGGCTCTCCGCAGACCGCGCCGGGTCGATCGCCGAGGCGGCCACAGGCCCCTCGGAGCTCCAGGAGACTCCCTTTGACGCCTCGAGCGCCGCCTCTCTGGCCAGGCGGGCCTCGTCTTCGCCGCGGAGCTGGGCCAGCCTGCGCTGCCGCTTCTCCTCCTCGGCCTGCTCGCGGACCGCCGCCAGCTTGGCGGCCTCGGCGCGCTCCCGCTCGCGCTTTTCGCGGGCGCGCTGGGCGGCGGCGGCCTGCTCGCGGCGGAGGCGTTGGGCGGCGCCGGCAAAGTCCATCGTTCGAGAGAGGTCGGGGTTTTTTTCTCTCTGTCTCTCGTCCGAGTGCTCTGTTGCTTTCTCTCTTCTTCTTCTTCCCTTGTCGCTGGCGGCGTTCGCTTTTTCTTAGCCTTCAGAGGGTGAGACTGAGACAATGATGACGTGCTCGAGGCAGCTCCTCTCTCTCAGATAGCGAGGAGGTGCGGGCGAAGAGCGACGCACGCAGGCGCACGACAAAAGAGATGGGGCATCGGTTGAGAAGAAAGAAACAGCACGCGAGAATGTGACTCAGAAAAAAAAAACTTTCTTCCTCTTTCTCTCTCTGTCACCCTCTTCTTTGAGGGCGCTCCGGGGGGGACGCCTTCCGCTCTCCTGCTCGACTTGTCTCTCTGCAGGCTGCAGCGCTCTCTCTCTCTCTCTCTCTCTCTCTCTCTCTGTTGTAGCAAGCCTCTCCCCAAAGAGCACAGAACAGAAGAAGAGCGGTAGGAAGGATAGGAGCAAAAAAAATGATCGAACCGATCGAAGCGATGACTGACAACGGCGGCGTCGACCGTGCCGGCGACCGATTGGTAAGAGCTCTCGGAGAGCTGCCAGCCGGACTCTGCGCGCCGCGCGTTTTGCGCCAGGAGCATAGAGGCGTTCTCGTTCTTTCATCTGGAGAGTAAAATTCGCGATTCCGAGCTTGCAAACGTCGCCGACATGAACGGATTCGAACCTGATGGAAAAAATCGTCCCTCAAACCCTCGACCTCAACAACAGCCTCAGCCTCCGCACTCGGCCTCCGCCACCTCGGCGCTCTCGGCCCTGGCCCTCGACGACGACAGAGACGATTTCGGAGTAGACGACTTCGATAGGGCGAACGGAGAGCAGCAGCAGAGGCCTCCCTCCACCTCCGGAGCTGCTCCCGCTGCTGCTCCCGCCACCGCCGCCACCGGCAGCGCCCAGGGCCTCGACCTCACCGGCGCCGCGATCAGCGCCTCGGCCCCGGCCGTGGGCGACCTCTCCTGCTCCTCGAGCGCCGCCGAAAGGGCCGAGCGCGAGGCTCCCGCCATCGTGCTGCCGCACCAGAGAGGCGAGCGCGTGGGGCACATTGCGCTCGACATCGGCGGGTCGCTGATCAAGCTCGTCTACTTCTCGCCCGCCGCCGGGGGAGGGAGCAGCGCGGTCGAGGGACAGGGAGGGGAGCGGGAGCAGCAGCAGGGAGCGGGAGAGAGGCCCCGGTCGGCCGCGGGCGAAAAGGCCGCTGCTGCTTCTCCCACTGCTGCCGCTGCCGCCGGCGAAAAGGCGGCGTCGTCATCAAAGTCCTCTCCGTCGCGCCCGCGCCCCCCCCGAGGGGGCAAGCTCCACTTTGTCAAGTTCGAGACCTCCAAGATCGACGAGTGCCTCGACTTCATCGAGGCCAAGGGCCTCCACAGGCCGCAGCAGGGGATGGGGGGCTTTTACTACGGCTCCTCCGAGAGGAGGAGCGGCGCCGGCGGAAGCGGAGGGAGCGTCGGCGACGGCAGCAAGAACGACCCTCCCACGCGCGTCCGCGTCCTGGCCACGGGAGGAGGCGCCTATCGCTTTGCAGACCTCTTTCGCTCGCGCCTGGGCGTGATCCTCGAAAAGGAAGACGAGATGGACTGCCTCGTGGCGGGCGCCGATTTCTTGCTGCGCGCGGTGCGGCACGAGGCGTTCACGTTCCTCGACGGCACCGTTCGGTACCACAAGAGCAGAAACTCCGCTGCTTCCGCTTCCGACTCGACGGTCGAGGGCTCCTCTTCGTCTTCGTCAGACGACCCTTATCCCTACCTGCTCGTCAACATCGGCTCCGGCGTCTCCATGGTCAGGGTCGACGGCCCCGGCGACCACGAGCACGCTCGCGTCTCGGGTTCTTCTCTGGGAGGCGGCACCTTTTGGGGCCTCTGCCGCCTGCTCACGGGCGCGCGCTCGTTCGACGAGATGCTCGAACTCAGTTCCAGGGGAGACAACACCAAAGTTGACATGTTAGTTGGAGACATCTACGGCAAGGAGCGGGACTACTCTGCGATCGGCCTCGCGGCGTCGACGATCGCGTCGTCGTTCGGCAAGGCCGCCGCGGCGGACTTGGACCTGGAGGCCTACGACAGGGCCGACATCGCGATGGCGCTCTGCAGGATGGTCTCGTACAACATCGGCCACCTGGCGTACCTGAACGCGAAGCGGTACGGGCTGTCGCGGGTGTTTTTCGGTGAGAAGGTTTTATTGCTTTCTCTCTTTCTCTTTCTGAGAGGGTCGAGGTCGGCGAGGAAAAAAGAAAGGAAGGGAAGAAGGACTCACGCCTTTTCTCTCTTCAAAAAAAAAAAACTCAGGCGGCTTCTTCATCCGAGGGCACCCTTACACGATGGAAACGATTAGCTACGCCATCCGCTTCTGGTCCCGCGGCGAGATGGAGGCGAGCTTCCTGCGGCACGAGGGCTTTCTGGGTGCCGTCGGGGCCTTTCTGAAGGTGCACCCGCTGCCCTCGCCCGGCGGAGGCGGAGGCGCTCCCTCCTCCTCTTCGAGCTCTGCTGCTTCCAATGCTCATGCTCATGCTTCTAGTGCTGCTGCGGAAGAGGATCTGCTGAGGGGCAGGAGGAGACCCTCTGCTGCGGGAGGAGGAGCCGAACAGCAACGAGCCGTGCCGACGCCCCCGACGTTTTCGGCGACCGGAGGCGGAGGCGGCAGCGGAGGAGGCGAGAGGTCAAAGTTTGTGCCCCGCCCGCCCTCGCCCGCTGCTCCGACACGCAGAAGTGTCGTGGCGGCCTCGCCGTTCGCCGAGGGGGCGCACGTCGAGGAGGAAGAGGGGGAGGAAGACCGAGAGAGAGTGGCGGAAGAAGAGAAGGCGGCTGCTGTTCCCGCTGCGAAAGCGGAAGCGGAAGCTGCGGTTTCTCGTCCGCTCGCCCCGATTTCGACGACTGCGGCGGTGACTCGCCCCTCCTCCGCCTCCGACGCTTCCCTCCCTCCTTCTTCCAGCAACAGCAACGCCACCACGGCCACCACCCCTGCCGCCGCCGTCGCCGCGGCCTCCCGCTCCTCGGCGCCGGCCCGCGTCCGCTCCCGCTTCGTCGAGCGCTTCTCGATGGGCGCCCCGTTCGCCGGCGGCGTCGTCGTCGGGCCCGCGATCGAGTCGGTCGAGGACCGCGTCTCGTGGGTCGAGCAGTTTCTGGAGCGGAGCAGCGGCGACGGAGGAGGAGGAGGAGGGGAGAAGGCGGCGAGGGGAGAGGACGCGGCAGCGAGGGCCGCGGGGCCCGCGGCGAGGGCGGGGAGGGCCCGCGCGGGCTCGTCGGCCGAGGAGGACGACGAGGCGGTGGCCAAGGCCGAGGCCGCGGCCGAGGCGGCCGAGGCTGCGGCGGCGGCGGCCGCCGCGGCGGCCGCCGCGTCTCGCGGTCCCGCTCTCTCCTCCTCTCGCCCCCCGCTGGCACCTCCCTCGCTGCAACCCCCCTCCCCCTCCCCGCCCCCTCTCTCCTCCTCTTCATCCTCCCTGGGACTCCACGTCGGCGTCCTCCACTTCTCCCCCGGGCTCGAGCCGTTCCCGCTGCTCGCCGACCCGGCCGGCTACGCGCCCGACACGCTCGACGTCGCCGCGGACCGCGCGGAGCTCGACTACTGGCTCGGGGTGCTCCGAGACCAGGTGCCGCAGGTGGTGGAGAAGGCGGTGTCGTCGGAGAACGCCGCGCGGAGGCAGGAGAGGAGGAGGAGAGGAGAGGAAGAAGAAGAGGGACACGACGGCACCGAAGAGGACGGCGACGACGCCTCCGCCGTCGAGGCCACGAGGCGCCGCGGCGCCGCCATGGGCCGCGCCCTCGCCGCGCACCTCGCCCGCCTCCACGCCGACCCGGCCGCCTACGGCGCTCTGGCCCTCTCCGACGTCTTCGAGCTCCGCGAAGAGTGCCTGCGCGAGTTCGGCTTCGCCGACGTGTACGCGCTCGACAAGCGGAGGGAGAACGCCGCCGCGCTGGAGGCACTGCCGCAGGTGCTGGCGGAGCTGGACGCCGCGGAGGCGCCGCCGCCGCTGCTGCGGCTGGCGCAGCAGCAGTGGCAGAGGCGGAAGAAGGAGGAAGCAGCGGGGGAGGGACGGGCGGGGAAGGGAAGAGGCGAGGGCGAGGGCGAGGGGGAGGAGGAGGTGAAAGAGATCGACCCGGCCTCTGCCGTCCGCCGCCTCGAGGCCCTGATCGAGGGCTCGCTCGCGGCCAACATCTTCGACTGGGGCGCCCGCGCCTGCGTCGAGCTCTACGAGGACAGCGGCAACGGGTCCGGCTGCTCGGTGCTGGGTATGTACCGCGGCGCGAGGGAGAACCTGAGGAGTTTGCGCAGGCCGTGGAGGGTAGACACGTTTGACGAGCTGGCCGCTGTTTGGAGGAAGGCCGCGGCCGAACGAATGAACGCCGCCGCCAAAGACAACGGCGGAAACCTTTCTCCTCCTCCTCCTCCTCCTGTTCCGAGGCCCCCTTTCAAGCGCGCCATCATCTTCGTCGACAACGCCGGAGCTGACGTCGTCCTGGGCATCCTCCCTTTGGCCCGCGAGCTGCTCGCCTGGGGCTGCGACGTGGTGCTGGCCGCCAACGCCGCCCCCGCGATCAACGACGTGACCGAGCGCGAGCTGCGCGCCGTCGTCGCCGAGGCCGCTGGAGGCGCGGGCGGCGGGGGAGCCGACTCCCGCTGCTGCTGCCCGCTGCTTGCCGCCGCGGCCGCGGCCGGGGACGCCGCGGAGGCCGCTGCCGGCGGGAGGATCCCTCCCGTGCCTGGCCTGAGGGCCCGGGTGCCCTCGGTCGGGAGCAGACTTTTCGACCTCGGAGGAGGAGGCGAGGGAGGAGCAGCGGCGGCGACGGCGCGCCCGGCGGCGTCGACCTCTCCTCCACCTCCGCCGCTCTTCCCTCTGGCCTCATCCTCCTCCCGGAGCCCCGACGGCTCCCCGCCGGCGTCCCCCTCGGACAGCTGTTCTGTTCCCCCGGCGTTCCCCCTCCCGGGGGTCGGCAGGCTCTTCGTCTGCTCCAACGGCCAGGGCAGCCCCTGCCTCGACCTGCGCCGCGTGCCCGGGAGCCTGGCCGACGCGTGCGTCGGCGCCGACCTCGTCGTCGTCGAGGGCATGGGCCGCGCGATCCACACAAACTTCCGCGCCCGTTTCGCGGTCAGCTCGCTCAAGCTGGCGATGATCAAGAACGCGCACCTGGCCGAGGCGCTGCTGGGAGGGAAGATCATGGACTGCGTGTGCCTGTTCGAGACAGGGGTGGAGGAGGAGAGTTAGTTGAGGGGAGGAAAAAGTGGAGAGGGTTTTTTTTTTTTTTTTTTTTCGTTCTCTCTCTTCTAAATTGTCACAGGTTTTTTCAACAAAAAAAAACATTCGCAGTGCGTATCGTTCGTTCGGGTTTCCCGGTGTCCTGCTGCTGCTCATATGTCTCCTTTGGCGAATGCTCTTTTCGCTCTTTCAGTTCTTCTTCGGCTTCTTCTTCGAGCCGCTCCCGCCGCCGCTCCTTGCCCCCCGCTCCACCGCCGCGGCCGTCGCCGCGGCCGCCACGGCACCCAGGGCCGCCCCGGCGCCGACCTGGCCCCAGCTGTGGTATCCCAGATAGATCCTGGCCCAGGCGACGGACACGGCGGCGCAAGCCAGGGCGGCGGCCTCGAGCAGGAAGAGCGGAGTCGAGAGAGGCTGTTTCGGTGGAGAGAGGCGGCGGCGGAGCAGGAGGTGGGCGAGGAGGGCAAAGACGACCGACTGTTTTTTTCGTTTTCGTTTTTTTGTTCGATTTCGGAATCAGATCTCCCTCTCGACCATTGTGATGCTCGAGAAAACGGAAAGAGCAAAGCCGAGAGGGAGGAAAAACGGCTGAACTTTTACCTGCGTGTGCGACGAGGGCATGCCGAACTTGCCGCACGTGCCCAAGTCGACGCACCTCGCCTCCGGCCTGGGCTGCCTGATGACTTTTTTTAAAAGGAGAGACGACCCCTCGTTGGCGCACCCGGCGAGGAAAACGAGGGCCAGGGAGCGGCTGCGGGTGGCGTAGGCCATCTGCGGGAGGGGGGGGCGGAGGAGGTTTTGAGTGGCTGGCCGGGAGCGAGGATTAGAGAGCGCGGGATTGAAGGCCGAGGTCGAGGTCGAGAGAGGTCGCGAGCAATTTCGGAAAAAACCAAAAGAAACATCCCTCTCCTCTTACCGCTGCCGCGCACATCACCATCGCGTAGGGCGCCGCGCTGGCCAGAGCAAGGACCCTCGCGAGCGGGTCCTCGGGGTCGAAGCGGGCGCAGTCGACGCACGCGAGGACGAGGCCCCGCGGGGTCCTCGCGGCGTCGTCGAAAAAGACCATCGATAGACCGTCAAAAACTCGACGAGGTTTTTTCCTCCAAAGTGCAGCGAGTACAGCTTCGTTTAGACCCTTCGTTCAGGCGGAAAAGGCCGGCATCGCCTTCGTTTACGTTGCGCTGTCTGCTGCTTCTCTTTCTGGCCTCTTGCTCTCTTGTCACGCAGAGCGCGCTTTCGCAGAGCCGCCCGCGTCCTCACTTCAGCGCGCACGACTGAAACGCAAAGGAGAGAGAGCAGCTTAGAGAACGCGAGGGAAGAAAACCTCGAAGGCATCTCGCTGTCTCTCCCCTCCATTGTGCCGGCATAAAAAAGAGCGTGCCCCGCTCTCTCTCACACGCACTCTGCTGCTTGACTCCTGCCTCGCGCGATGTCAGGTGTGTTGTTCCCCAGGGCTTGCCGAGTGCTCTTGCAAAGAAACAAAGAGAGCAGGGGCGAAATGAAAACAACCATCCTTCGTTCGTTTCGAAGCGACGGTGATGCTTTTGCTTTGCCTTTTCGACCCCTGTCCCTCTCGCCTTGCCTCTCCCTCTCTTTTCCCTCGGGGTCTCTCCGTTCCCAGCGAGCGAACGATCGACCCCCAGTCTCTCCGTTCCCAGCGAGCGAACGATCGAGACCCACTTCTTCTCCTCTAACCATCCAAAAACAAAAAACGCTCAAAATCCAATAAAAACGATAGCTGCCCCGCCCAAGCCCTGGGAGCGGAGTAGCGGCTCTTCGTCGTCGGGCGGAGGAGCGGCGCCGTGGGAATCAAGCTCCGCCACTGCGGCCCCCTCGACCTCGGGCGGCTCCGCCGCGGTCTTCGACAGGCCCTCCAACTACGGAACACCCGCGATGGGGACGGGGGCCGGAGGAGCCTCCTCCTCTGCTGCAGGGCAGCAGCAGCAGCAGCAGACAAATAACGCTGACGCCCTCGCGATGCAGCAGCGCAACAGCGGCTACGGCACTTCTTCCATCTCTCCTTACGGCGCCTCTTCTTACGGAAGCGCGCTCGGGACGTCGACGGGCTACGGCGGTGGCGCCCTCGGGAGCAGCTACGGAGGGTACGGCTCGACCTCGGCGTACGGCGCTGGCGGCCTGGGTTCCGGGTACGGGATGTCCTCGTACGGCGGCGGGGGACTGTACGGCTCTTCTTCGTACGGAATGGGAGGGTACGGAGCGAGCAGTTACGGCAGCGGTGGGTACGGCATGGGGGGCTACGGGAGCAGCAGCGGATACGGGATGGGAGGCTACGGCGGCGGCTACGGAGGCGTCGGCGGCTACGGCGGTGTCGGCGGCTACGGCGGCGGCCTCTATGGGAGCAGCTACGGCGGCATGGGCGCAGGCGGCCTCTACTCCAGCCGCCCGCTGGGCATGCTCGGCAGCCAGCAGCAGCCCCCCCCTCAGATGGTGCTCGGCCCCAACGGCGAGCCGATCCCCGCCCTCTCCCCGCCGCCCCCGCCCCCGTCGCTCTGGCAGGCGCTCCAGCACGGCCTCGGCTCCGGCGTCGACTTTTTCGGGCGGCTGGCCTACGTCGCGGCGGAGAACGCCCACGCTGTCCACTTCTTCATCTCGGCCCTACTGATGCTGCTCGACAGGGCCGGGTCCCTCTACGGGGAGCTGGCGAGGTTCCTGCTGAGGATCCTGGGACTCGGGAGGAAGAAGGGCGGCGCCGGCGGCGCTGCTGCCGCCGCCGCTGCTGCCGGAGGGGGGGGAGGGGGAGGCGCGCTGCCGGCGGGCGGGGGGCAGGAGCAGCATTCGAACGCGCTCTCTGCTGCGCCTGCGCCTGCTGCCCATCACCAGATGATGCGGCCTCCTGCTGCTGCTCTTGGCGGCCAGGACTGGGGAGGCGCCTGGCGAGGGGACGCGTGAGAGAGAGAGTTGTTTTTTTGTTTTTCCTTCCTTCGAAGGTGAAGAAGAGAAAAGGAAACTCTTTTTTGTTTTCGCTTCTCTCTCTTTTGCACTCTCTCTCTTCTACACTCTCTCTCTCTCTTCTAGACTCTCTCTCCCCTCCCCGCCAAAGGCACAAACAAAAAGTGTATCTTACAATGAAATCGAAACTCTTCGCTCGCTTTCGTTTCCTCCTCTCTTCTCTCTCTCTCTCTCTCTTCGTTTTTTCTACGTCACATCGCCAACGCGTCCGCGAGCGCCAGCGCGTCCACCGTCGACCTCCGCGTCCCCGGAGGATCGCCTGCAGAGCCAGCAGCACCTCGCCAGCAGTCCACGAGAAGGCAGCACGCCTGGGCGGGGTGCAGCACCGCGTGAGGGCCGTGCGCGACGGCGGCGGCCGCGGCTGCGCGGGCCGCGCGCTCCGAGTTGAGGTTGCGGCGCAGCGCCGATAGCGCCGCGGCGAGGGCGGCCATCGTGGTGCCGTCGCCGCTGCCGTTGCCGTTGCTGCTGGCTCCGCCGCCGCCGCCGCCGCCGCCGCTGCCGCCGCCGCCGCCTCCCCCGCCTCCTCCCTGCTTCCCCGCCGCCGCCTCGGCCTCCTTGACGAGCAATGCAGCCAGCCTCCGGTCCAGCTCCCCTCGCTGCTCCGCCAGCGCGGTCAGCCGCCGCCTGACAGTCGACGCCACGTGCGCGATCGCGGCGAGCTGGTGCGCGGTGAGGCGCAGCGACGCGGCCGCGGCGGCCTCCGGGGTCGTCGTCGGTGTCGTCGTCGCTGTCGCCGTCGTCATCGCTATCGTCGCGGCAGCGGCAGCGGCGGCAGCAGCGCCGCCGGAGTAACGCGAAGAGGAAGAACCCGACAGGAAGTCCAGCGCCCTCCCCGCCGCGGCCCGCGCCCTCGCCGCCGACGCCACGAGCGCCGCGGCCGCGGCCGCCGCGGCGGGCGGCACCGCCCCGGGCTCGAGCCCTCGCAGACCAGCGCGCTCGGCGAGCGAGGAGAGCGCCACGACGTGAGCCTCGTAGGTCGCGAGGGCCGCGAGGGCCGAGGCCGTCTTGCCGCGGTCGCTGCTGCTGCCGCTGCTGCCTCCGAGGCCGAGGCCGAAGTTCGACGACGACGGAGGGTGGAGAGCGGGAGGAGGAGGAGGAGGAGGAGGAGGAGCGAGGGCGACGAGGCCGACGGCGTCTTCTTCCCCCGCCGGGGGGAGGAGCCACGAGGAGCACTCGGCAGCGACCGCGGCGGCCCACGAGTCGCCGTGGAAGGGCAGAGACGGCGGGCGAGAGGAGGAGGAGGAGGAGGAGGCTCGCGTCATCGGCGGAGGAGGAGGAAAGACGGGCAGGAGCTGCTCCGAAAGCGGCTCCGAAAGCGGCGGCGGCGGCGAGGGAGCCAGCGGCGGCTCCGAAAGCGTCACCCCTCGTCCGCTCGCCCTCCCCCTCCGCCTCCTTTCCTCGGCCGCCAGCGCCGCCTCGGCGGCCTCGGCCCGCGCCCGCAGCCTGGCGTTCTCTGCCCTCAGCAGCTCCACCGACAGCTCCAGCGCCGCAGCCTTCTGCCTCTGCCGCTCGCGGTAGCGCCTCTGGATCTCTTTTTGGCCGACTCCGTTCTTGGTTCCTCCTCCGGTGGTTCCACCCTCCGAGGCGCGAGGGCGCGGCCTGAGCGGGAGGCGCTGGCCGACGAGAGGAGCAGGAGCAGCAGGAGGTTGAAGTCCTTCGCCTGCGCCGGATGTCACTGCCGTCGAGAGGTTCTGTCGCTGCTGCTGCGCCCAAATTGCCTCGAGGTAACCCTGGATGAAAAGTGCGTCCTCCTTCGCGTCGCTGCCGTCATCGGCAGCAGCGGCGGGCGCGTAGGATGCGCTGGTTTGGAGGCGCTGCTCGGCGACACCATCATCGTCGCCGCCGGCAGTGTGCATGTCTCGTTCTCGCCCTCCTCCGTCTTCGCCGATCCCTCCTTCTTCGCCTTCTGCGAGCGCGGCCTCCAGGTTAAGATCAAGGTCCTCCGTTGACGACAGCAGCCATTCGAGGTCCCTGTCGACGGGAGGAGGTCCCGCATTCTGTTGGTGCCCTCCTTTCTTGCGGAAGAGAGGCATGTTTGTTTGTCGCGATCGACGTCGTCTAGCCCCCCCCCCCCCCTCTCTCTCTCTCTCTCTCTCCTCTCAGCTCCTCTGCCGCCTCTTTTTGGCCAATTGTCTGGACTTTTTTTCTTTCTTTCTTTTTTCAACCTTCTCAAATAATTCCAGAACAAAAAAGGACATAACACACGCACGCACTCAGATCAGATCAGTTTCTCGCAGCAGCAGCACGCTCTCGAGGACGAGCGCGCCGCCGTCGGCGTCGGCGGCGACGCCGGCGAGAAGGTCGGAGGCGGCCTTGGCGAGCGCGATCCTCTCTGCTGCCGCTGCCGCTGCGTCGTCTGCCGCTGCGGCCGCCGCGGCTGCGGTGGGGGCTGCCGCCGCTGCTTCCGCGTGAGGTACCGTTGCCGCCGTCCTCGTCTCCTGCTCCTGCTGCCCTTGCCGCCGCCGCTTTCGCTCCGCCTCCGCCTCCGTCCCTTCTTTTCCCTCTTCTCCACCCCCTCCCCGGCCCCCTTCCGCCGCCGCCGCTCTTTCCTCCTCCCGCAGCCTCTCCAGCAGCCTTCGCATCCTGACACCGCGCTCCAGGGCGCGCCTCGTCGTCTCGAGGGAGGCCGCGAGCTGTTCCGCGAGCAGGGCGTTGGCGGCTTCAAGCGACCTCCGGGCGCTTGCGCCGGCGGCGGCTGCGGAAGCGGCGGCGGGGGCAGAGGAGGACGAGGGTTTGGCTGCTGTTGTTCCTGCTCCTGCTGCTGTTGCTGCTGCTGCTGCTGCTGCAGCCGCCTCTCCAGCGTGCTGCTGCTGCTGCTGCTGGTGCTGCTGGTTTCCAATGCCGTAAAAGACGTCGGCAGAGGCCGCGGAGGAGGAAGAGCGGCGGCCCGCGAGAGCAACGGCAGCAGCAGCAGGAGCAGCAGCAGCAAGAGCACCTCCGCCGCCGCCGCCACAGTCCCCGCTGCCGCTCGCTGCCCTCAGAGCGAAGTAGGAGTCGCTGCCGCTGCCGCCGCTGATGCTGCCTCCTCCCCCGCCCTCGGCACTGGTGCCCGCCGCCGCGTTTCTCTGGAGCGGCTGGTGGGAGTGCTCCTGGGCCGGGTGCTGTGGCGCCGAGGCGACGGCCTCGGCGGCGACGAAACCCTGCTTCTGAAAAGGACGGGGCGGGCTCGCGGCGGCTACCGAAGGGGTATGTTTTTTGTTTTTATTTTGATGTGAGAGTCAACCCATTGGACTCGAGCAAGCGTCTACGGGGACGGCAAGGGATCTTTGGGGGGGGGCAGGGAGCGTGGGCAGCGAGGCATGCGCGGAACAACTCGGGCACCGTCATCGTGGCGAGGAAGCGAAGACGAATTGCGTCTTTGCAAACTGCGCTCGCAAAGACTCCTGCGAAACTGTTTTTTCTCCTCTCCTTCTCCGCGCTCCGGTCGCCGCTGCTTTTTCCTCCGCAATGTACGCACCTGATTGCACAGAGTAGGAGGCCATGTCCCGCGGAGACTTGCCTTCGCCGAGGGAAATTGGAAGTTTGCACGACATTTTGAAAAAAAGGTTTTCTTCTCCCATTTCCTCAGCGGGAGTAACAAAAATGCCCTCTCTCTCTTTTTTCACCCCCGTCCAAAACCCTCTCTCTTTCTCTCCGCCTGTTGGTCTCTCTCTTTTTCACCCCCCTCCAAAACCCTCTCTCTTTCTCTCCGCCTGTTGGTCTCTCTCTTCGTCTCTCTCTTTCTCTCGCGCATGCGCGCGCGAGCGGTTCGAGCACCTCGTGCGCCGAGTCCCAAACAGCCGCCACCGTCGTCCTCTAGGAGGAAGCGCACGCTCTTGGTGGAGGGAAAAGGAAAAGTTTATTTTCTCGTGGTCTCTCCCAGGAGAAAAATGGGGTGAGGGCAAGCAAGCAGCCACCTCCAAGGGCGGAAACGCTTCGGAAAAAGGAGAAGAAAGGAATCGCCGCGGGGGATCTGGGAGAAGCCGGAAGCAAGTTGTCAAAGTCACAGCTGTGGGCCCTGAGAAGGAGGGAGGGGGGGGGGGAGAAAAGTTTTTTCTTTTCGGCTTTTGGCTTGCTCTCACTATTTCATTCTCGTCACCGTCGCCGCTGCGACCCCCCCGTCATCGAAGAGTCCTGATAGCACTCTCTCCAAAAATGG
>Ga0210003_1002386_pt1 | contig 15924 bp, 16 predicted proteins | sample LantaG_FD_182804 | JGI IMG/M metagenome (GOLD analysis project Ga0210003, IMG submission 182804) | Deep subsurface microbial communities from Baltic Sea to uncover new lineages of life (NeLLi) - Landsort_02402 metaG (SPAdes) (version 2) | ecosystem: Environmental > Aquatic > Marine > Oceanic >...
GATAAATACCATGAAGATATAAACTATCCTATATCTAAAATAGAAAAATTTAACGAGTGGATGCTAAAAGTAAATTCCATTTACTATGCTAACAACGAGGCTATGACTAAAGCTTATAATAAAATAACTAATGAAGAGATATAATATAAACAACTATGTAATATACCATAAAGATCTTGAACAGTCTATGCCTGAGGGTAAGATGTGGGATGAGTATACTAGAGATGAATTAATAATTAAATTCATGCCTCTTGTAGAAAACTTAGCAAGAAAGTTTGCAACATCACATCAAGCTATAGGTATACTATCTATAAATGATTTGATTCAAGCTGGACACATAGGATTAATAACTGCAATTGATAAACTTGAGTGGGATGTTCTAAACAACTCGCATGATCTTGAGCAGACGCTTAAGTCATTCCTATCTAAAAGAATTAAAGGAACTATCAGACGTTATATTAATGCTAACATGGGAGATATTAAAGTTCCTGAGTGGAAGATAAACGAGATACGTAAAAAGCCGGATAATCCTATTGTAAGTGACTTACTAAGCAAATCCAAATCAATGTATTTAAGTGATCTTACAGCTAATAGCGATGACAGTGACGCATACGAAATAGAGATTGCTGATGAATCCAAAGGTTATAACTTAGATTTAATAAATAGCTATTTGATCGCATTACTTGAAAAGCATTTAACAGAACGTGAATCTGATGTAATAAGATTGTCTTTCGGATTGGACTGCGACAAATTAAATGCTGTAGAAATATCTGAAATATTTGGCATTGAAGGATCATACAAAATGAAGGGTGTTAGAATCTCTGAAATTAAGCGTGAAGCTTTAGAAAAATTAGTAAGAAAAACAAATGATTCACAACTACCTGATCTACTATAAGTTAAGATCAAAAATAAACTGTAGCTTTCTTTAAAAACGTGTAATTATATATATATAGAAAGTTCGCAAATTTTAAACCTATAAATTACTATATAAAATGAAATCAAATTTAAAACAAAAATTAGCCCACATTCAGGTTAATCTTAAAGCTAAAAAATCCAGATACAATGGGTTTGGTAAATACAATTACCGTGCTGCAGAAGATATACTTGAAGCTATTAAACCGTATTTGCAAGATCAAAAAGTATCTGTGACCGTTAACGAAGAGATGATCTCATTTGATCCTCCTATCTTAAAAACAGTTGCAACTATATATGATGCAGAATCTGACGATGCTATACACTCTAATGCTATTGTGGGTGTCGACTTAATGTCGAAGGGAATGTCAATGCCTCAAAAGTTTGGTGCAGCCTCGAGTTACGGCAAAAAATATGCACTCGGTAACTTATTGTTGATTGACGATACCGCGGACGCCGATGCGTCAAATGATCACTCTGGTAAAAAAGCAAAAGAACAAATAACAAGTAAGACCTCAGCTTTATATAAGAAGGCGTTGAAATTTGTAGAAGCAGGAGGTGACGTAAGCGCGATAGCTGGTAAGTACGATATGACGGCCGCAATTAAGAAAGCCTTAGAAGTAGCAAGGCCAGTGACAACTGAAACACTTTAATGACAGAAGCAGAACAGAAAGAAGTAATTGAATTACTTAGAGATGACGCTGAATATTATGACGGCGTTGGTAAACAATATAGATCCAACTCGGATATATATAAGTTACTAAATGATCCTGAGCAGTTTGGAAAACCATCTGAAATGAACATAAACTTCATATTAGGTGGCTATGTCCACACCGCTTTATTAGAACCTGAAAAACTAAATAAAAATTATCCTATATCAGAAGCATCAAGTAGAGTCACAAAAGGCTATAAAGAAGATGTAAAGAACAATGGTGACAACATGATGATAACACGTAAGGAAGCGGATAAATGCGATGAAATGATACGCAAAATCCAAAACAACAGCGTATGTGTGTCATTATTAACAGGTGAAGACATTATTAACGAAGAACCGGGTATCAAAGAAATTAACGGTACTTGGTGGAAAGGCAAAGCGGATTGCATCAACAAAGATCAAGGATTAATTGTTGACATAAAAACAACTGGAGATATTAACCGTTTTAGGAAGTCCGCGAACATATATAACTATGACTCACAAGCGTACATTTATAAAGAGATATTTGGTTACGACTTAGTTTTCTTAGTAATATGCAAGAAGACTCATCAAATAGCGATTTATGACTGCTCTGATGAGTTTTATAGCAAAGGTGAACAGAAAGTTGTTGAGGCAATGGAAGCTTATGAACTACTTATTAATGATCCACTATTTGACCTAAAAGATTATGTCAAGACTGATACATTATAGTTGCAGACAAAATACGAACACCAATCGATAATATATATGAATCTAATTAAATTATTTAAAATGAGAAGAACTAAAAGAAGAACCTGCACTGTAACCGGTGTAACAACGAAAGTAGATAATTTCTACACCAACCAAACTCATGTAAAAGCCGTTGATAACATTCGACGAAACACGGGCGCGACAAAAGAACAATTAAAAAGAATGTTTAATCAATTACAAACTTATTAACTATGGCATCAATTATTAAAGCAAACATCAATTTGAACAACATTCCAAAGGATAAGATCTATCACGGGAAAAAAGGGAAGTACTTACCTATTACTATTACAATCAATGACGAACTAGGAAACTATGGAGACAATGGACCTATCATTGTAGAACAATCTAAAGAGGAACGTGAAGCTAAAGCTGACAAAGTTTATTTAGGCAATGTAAAAGTTGTATGGACTAACGGTACAAATGTAGACACTGCTCCAAGAGATGGGGCACAGCAAGAAGCACCAAAAGCAGCGGCTCCGGCCGCAGCTGACGTTGACTTACCGTTCTAACGGTAGGAATAAAGATTATTAACTTAATCAAATTAAATTTATCGGGAGTATATAGAAATGTATGCTCCCTTTTTTAACCTCTAAAATAAACCAATGTTACAATATTATAATGAAAAAGTAAAGAATCTTGAATTTGAAATAGCTGATCTAAAAACAGAAAATATAGAGCTAACACAACATATTTATGATTTGTTACAACCGGATACGCCAGTTGAATACAAAGAAGTAATTAGAACTAGAGTATTTAACTAATGGTAGAAGAAATTAACGGCTTTGTTATTGACCAGTACAATGTACATAAGCTAGAAGAGAATACACAAGGTATATGTCCTATGTGCTCTCATGATAGAAAACCTAAGAACACAAAAGCAAAGTGTGCTTCTTATGATTGGGAACGAGGTATTGGTACATGTCACAACTGCAACAAACCATTCCAACTACATACGTTTAAGCGTAAAGGTAAGGCTGAAAAAGTATATGAAAAGCCTAAGTCTTTTGTTGATTCTATTTTATCTGAAGCAGTTGTAAACTGGTTTGAAGGTAGAGGAATATCAAGACAAACTTTAATAGATGTAAAAGTTACTGAAGGTAAAGAATGGATGCCTCAGACACAGAAGGAAGAGAACGCTATTAAGTTTAATTATTTTGCTGGTGGCGAATTAACGAACATTAAATATAGAGATGGTCGTAAGAATTTTAAGCTTGTTAAAGGAGCTGAAAAAGTATTCTACAATATAGACTCGATAGTTGGATTTGATTATTGCGTGATAGTTGAAGGTGAGATGGACGTGTTAGCACTACACGAAGCTGGTATAACAAACGCTATATCAGTACCTAATGGCGCAACACTAGGTCAGAACAACCTAGAATATCTAGATAACTGTATTGATTACTTTGAGGATAAAGAAAAGATTATCTTAGCTGTAGATACAGATGATGCTGGATTAGCATTGCAAACAGAATTAATAAGGCGTCTAGGATCTGAAATTTGTTTTATAACAACCTTTGAAGATTGCAAAGATGCAAATGAATACTTACAGAAACATGGAAAAGAAAAATTATCACAGCGTATTACAGGGGCAAAACCTGTACCTATGGAGAACGTTACAACGTTCAGGGATATTGAAGATGAAATTACAGAGTTTGTACGCAATGGCTTTACGCCAGGGTTTCAAGTCGGTCTTGACAACTTTGACAACATCTTCTCTACTTATACCGGTCAATTTATTACTGTCACTGGTATACCATCTTCCGGTAAATCTGATTTTGTCGACCAAATGGCTGTTGGATATAACCAGAAATATGGCTGGAAGGCAGCTTTTGCTTCGCCTGAGAATGTACCAACCTTTTTACACGCCCATAAATTAATGCGTAAACACTGGCAAGGGATGCCTCAGAAAGAGGATATTGCGAGTGAAAAATGGGATATGATAGGAGACCATTGTAATAGTAACTACTTTCATATAGACATGGAAAGGTTTACTTTGGAGGCTGTCCTTCGTAAAGGAGCTGAGCTGGTGAAGCGTAAAGGTATTAAAGTATTAGTAATAGATCCATTCAATAAAATTAGAGATACAGGTGAAGGTTCAAGTGATGATGTAACAAAGTATACTATGGAATACTTGACTAAGATAGAAATCTTTGCTAAGAAATATGATGTAGTTGTATTTGTTGTAGCTCATCCTACTAAAATGTATAAAGGACAAGATGGTAAGATTGAAGAACCTACAATGTATAACATTAAAGGTGGAGGCGAATGGTATGATGCTAGTTATCACGGACTATTAGTCCATAGAGACTATGAAGCAAATACTGTTAAGGTTAAAGTATTAAAATGTAAGTTTCAAAATTTAGGAATCAACGGTGCTGAGTGTCATTTCACTTGGGAAAACAAAAGCGGTTGTTACATACCACACACACCAGCTGAAAGCCATTCAATGCCTTGGGAAACATAATGCCTAGAGCTAAAGCATCAATGATGGGAGCATACAACGCCCAAGAGATTGAAGAGATAGCAAGGATGTGGTGCCAAAAAAATGGTATAAGAATATATCCTAAGCCTGAGACTAGAGGTGCACCAGCTGCATGGTTCTTAATTATAGAAATTAAAGGTAATCCAAATCCATCACCTGAACCATTAAAGCGTAATGAAGTATGGAAAAAAATGTATGAATACTACATGTACTATTATAAAAAATATAACAAATGAAAACAAAAGAAATAACTTTTAGAGATCCTATTATTGAGAAAGTAGTGGATCAATTAGTAAGTAGATCAGATGTAGGTTATGAAAAGTATGGTGTTACACTTGATGAAGATGTCAAAGACATTCAGAAGTGGTTGCAACACTTGCAAGAAGAACTTTTAGATGCATCTAATTACGTAGAAAAACTAAAACAATCCTTATCTAAATATGATTAATATTGAAGACGAATATAGACTCCTTATGGCTGGAGTTCTGCATAGTGGAAGAAACAAAACAGATCGTACAGGAACTGGAACAAGAAGTGTGTTTGGCAGAAGCATTGAACATAACATGTCACTTGGTTTCCCAATTCTTACAGGTAAGAAAGTATCTTTTAACGCCGCAAGAACTGAGTTATTATGGATCCTTAACGGTAGGACAGACCTAAAATATCTAGAAGATAATGGTGTAAAGTACTGGAGACCAGACTATGAACGCTCAGGTCGTACAGATGAAACACTAGGTCCTGTTTATGGTAAGCAATGGCGTGATTTTAATGGTAGAGATCAATTAGCAGATGTAGTAAATGCTATACATTTTTCACCTGATAGCAGGCGAATGATTGTATCGGCTTGGAACCCAGCTGAGCTAAGCGATATGGTTTTACCGCCTTGTCATTATGCATTTCAAGTTTATGTTAACGACGGTGTGATCGATTTAATGTGGCAACAAAGATCAGCAGACGTATTCTTAGGTTTACCATACGATATAACTATGTACGGCTTATTGCTTGAGATGTTAGCTAAGGGCTCAGGTTTAACAGCAGGGCGATTGATTGGTCAGTTAGGTGATTGTCATCTTTACTCTAATCATTATAATCAAGCCGGTGAATACTTAAGTAGATCAAACAGAGTGCTACCTAGTCTTGAATTAGATAGCGGTTTATTCTTTGAAAAGAAATATGGCTTGCACATACCATTAAAGCAAGAAATTAAATTAAATAATTATAACCCCTTACCAGCAATAAAAGCTCCTTTGAGTGTTGGTATTTAAAATGAATTATATGAATAAAAAAATGTATTTTGTGTATCACGTGCCAAAAGTAAAAGTTGGTGTTACAGCTAACTTAGGTAAAAGAGTGTTTGAAGAGCAGGGCTATGATCCTTCTGAAGTTCAAATATTGCATACAACTTATTTGATAGAAGAAGCTTCTGAGCTAGAAAAAATGTATCAGAAAAGCTTTGGTTATACAGTAGATCAAATGACTTATGCTGAACTGATGAAGGGCAACAAAAAGAAAACCAAATCAAAATCTAAATTTAAGATCAATGTAACTGATATGACTACTACATTCCCTTGTTGGTCGTTTGACATAACAGCTTTACTAGAGCGTAATGTTGGTGAAACAATAAAGCTTAACACTGGTGAAAAAATAGCTATAAGTGATACTTTAATAGAGTGGATCAAAAGAAATATAAAAGACTCCCAGTATACTAAAGGCAGAAGTTTTATATATAATAAAGCACTACTTAAGTTTATAAAAGATCCATCACAGGATAATTTAGAAAATCAAATTGATGTTATTTATGATGTAGTAAATGGTAACAAAATAACAACAAAATGTGAGAATTGCATATTTGATAGCATAAGACTATGGGCAGCTGATAGAGGCTTGTATCAAAAAGGGGATGTTAAAACTCAATATGTAAAGCTTCAAGAAGAGGCCGGGGAGGTTGCTAGAGCAATCATTAAAAACGACCCAGTTGAATTAAAAGATGGTATTGGCGATATGGTTGTTGTTTTAACTAACTTAGCGCATTTAGCTGGCTTTACTATAGAAGAGTGTATAGAGTCCGCTTATGATGTTATACTTGATCGTCAAGGCGAAATGGTTAACGGATCTTTTGTAAAGAATGAAACGCTTTAAAAGATCAAAGAAAAAAGGTCCTGTTCGTGCTAAAAAAAGCAGTGCGGATGGGATTGACTTTCGGTCTGGATTAGAAAAGAACACTTACTTAGCTTTGAAAAAAGCTGGGTTGTTTGAAATGTACGAAGAAGAGGTATTTCAAACGTTAGAAGGATTTACATTCCCTAATATATCTATTGAAAAACAATCAAACGGAAAAGGTGATTTAAAAAATAGAGGAAGTAAAAAAGTTTTAGGTATTAAATATACCCCTGATTTTACTGGTTATGATTACATTTGTGAATGCAAAGGAAGAGCCAACGAACAATTTCCTTTACGATGGAAGTTATTTAAACGTTGGTGTGTTAAAAACAAAGAGACAAGAACTTTGTATAAACCGCAAAACCAAAATGATGTAGCTATAATGATTAAACTTATATTAGATGGCAGGAAACAATAAACGATTAGCTAGAAAAGCTTACGGGGAACGACAAATAGATAAATGGGTTGCTTGGTCTTGGAAAAACAAAGGCAAAGTATTATGGAAAGATTTAGTAAATAAACAAAACGAATTTAAAATTAATGTATTATGAATGAACAACCAACAATTTGGTCAATGAGTGCCGGTATGTATCCTGGGATATTATTTGGTATAAGAACCTACAGAGAAAAAGAATCAACTGAATACGTACTTTATGTACCGTTTTTTGATATTTCAGTAACAATATATAACTATGAAGATTAATGAATTTATCAAACAAAATACTATCGGACATTACAGTATACATGAAATACGCAAAATATATATCAGAAACCAAACGTCGTGAGACGTGGGATCAACTGGTATATCGTAATGAATCAATGCATATAAAAAAATTCCCTAATTTAGAAAAAGAAATAAAAGAAGCCTATGAAGATGTTTATAATAAAAACATATTACCATCTATGCGTAGCTTACAGTTCGGCGGAAAACCAATTGAGATCTCCCCTAATAGAATCTACAACTGCGCTTATTTGCCGATAGAATCTGTAACAGCATTTAGTGAAACTATGTTTTTATTGCTTGGTGGAACCGGTGTAGGCTATTCAGTACAACAACATCACGTTAATAAGTTACCATCGGTAACAGTACCATTTCAAAAGCGTACACGTAGATTTTTAGTAATGGACTCTATTGAAGGTTGGGCGGATGCAATTAAATTTTGCATGAAATCTTATTTAGGTAATAAAAGATCATCAAGAATTGATTTTGATTATTCTGACATTAGGCCTAAAGGCGCAAGACTTGTTACATCTGGGGGTAAAGCCCCTGGCCCTCAACCACTTAAAACCTGTATTGTTAAAATAATGGGTATAATGGATGATAAAAAAGATGGTGATGTTTTAACTACAGTTGAGGTACATGACATTATATGTCATATAGCTGACTCAGTTTTAGCAGGAGGTATCAGAAGAGCTGCTTTAATAGCTTTGTTTTCATCAACAGACAATGAAATGATTGGTTGTAAATCTGGTGACTGGTGGGAAAAGAATCCTCAAAGAGGTAGAGCTAATAACTCTGCTGTATTAATACGTCAGAAATTAACTAAAAAATTCTTTTTAGGACTATGGAAGCGTATTGAATTATCTGGATCAGGTGAGCCTGGATTTTACTTAAGCAAGGATAAAGACTGGGGCACAAACCCATGCTGCGAAATTGCACTGAGACCATATCAATTTTGTAATCTTTGTGAAGTTAACGCATCGGATCTTACTGATCAAGATGAATATAATCGAAGAGTTAAGCATGCGGCCTTTATTGGGACAATACAAGCTTCATACACGAACTTTCATTATCTTAGAAGCATTTGGCAAGAGACAACAGAAAAGGATGCTTTAATTGGCGTTTCAATGACTGGGATTGGATCTGGAGCTGTGTTGGAATTAGATATGGAGCAAGCTGCATTTGTAGTTAAAGAAGAGAATGAAAGGGTAGCTAAGTTAATTGGTATTAATGCAACAGCTAGAGCAACAACAGTTAAACCCGCAGGTACAACGTCATTGACTTTAGGTACATCATCTGGTATTCACGCTTGGCATAATGATTATTACATGAGAAGAATTCGTGTGGGTAAGAATGAATCGATGTACAAATTTTTATCTGAAAATCACCCTGAGCTAATTGAAGATGAATATTTCAGACCTCATGATACTGCTGTAATAGGTATACCTCAGAAGGCTCCAGAAGGATCTATACTTAGAACAGAAAATCCTATACAATTATTAGAACGTATAAGACAAGTATCTGAAGAATGGGTGTTTCCTGGTCACACAGAGGGCGCTAACAAGCATAACATATCAGCCACTGTAAGTATACGAGATGACGAGTGGGAAATGATTGGTGAATGGATGTGGCAGAATAAAGAATACTATAATGGTTTATCTGTATTGCCTTACAATGGCGGTACTTATGTTCAAGCTCCCTTTGAAGATATAACCGAAGAAAAGTATGAAGAATTGATGAATGCGTTGAAAAGCGTTGACGTGTCAAAAATTGAAGAAGAGGATGATGAGACGGATTTGTCTGGTGAACTTGCATGTGCAGGGGGTGCATGTGAAATAACTTAAATTAAAAAAGCCCGTTACTTAATTGTAGCGGGCTTTTAATATAGAATTTATTAGGTGTGGTGGCCTGTTTTTTTAATTCTATTCATACTTTTTAAACATTAACATATAAAGGAACGAATTCCACTTACTCATTAACCATATAAGTAATTTTTTAAATCTTGAATCTTTTTTCTTGTCAGTCATAATTATTTGTTTTTGTTGTTTTTACGGTTTTTGTGTTCTACAAACCATTTATTTAATGTGTAAAAAATTGTAACAACCAAAAGAGTTATCTTTAATACCATGTCTACGTGTGTCATTGAAATTGCTAAAGTACTGAGATTTATAATCCCTAGTTTTAAATCATTTATATTCATAGTTATTATTTTTTTACAACTTCGTCTTGAAATTTAATTATTGCTTTTATTCTATCACTTGGTTTCATTAAGCTAACTTCTTTTGGTAAAAATCCATAATCTTTTAACATGTTTTTTATTTCCTGATCTGATTTTGCGTTTAAATATCCTTCTCTAGATACTTTTGGTTTATCATTCTTTTTTCTATCTTCCGCGTTCTGAGCATCTGTTTGTAAACTCCATTTAGGCCAACCAGCTGCTATCCAAGGTCTTTGCCAATTTTCAGTGTCCTCTTTAAAAACATCAACAAGATTAATAGCTTTTGACAAAGCTCTATCAGTTGGCAATGATGTAGCTGCAGCAATAAATGTAGCCCCAATAGCTAACTGGGGGGAATCTAGCGAAAAAGGATCATCAAATATTCCTCTTTCCTTTTTCTTCATTTCCCATTCATAAATATTACCTATTCTAGCTATCATACTTATCTTACTTGAAAGCGGAGGTGATATTGAAAGTAAAGAAGCAACAGCTTTGTCTCCAAAATCATTATTTACTTTTTTATCATTTCTTTCATAAAGCTTTAAAGCAGTGTTCTTAACAGCAGCAAGAGCGGCAGCTTGCCAACCCATACCTCTTAGTAAACTGTCAATCATAGAGTTAGCCATTTTTATTTTTTTACCATCAGCCTCTTCTTCTTCCTCTTCATCACCAAACGATAATTTAAACAAAGCTTGTTGCAAAAAGTTAAAAACAAAGTTTTGCATTGCTCCATAGTAAGTTATCCTAGCTATGTGTGTTCGCGGGTTGCCACGGCCATTTTTAAGATCCAACGCGGACTTTTTAATTATTCTAGCGTATTGTGCTGATGTATTACCAAAAGCTAATATAAGCTTTCCTACAGGCCCAGCTTGTTGTCTACTAATTTTGCTTTGCTCACTTGACTGTTGAGACTCTTCAGATCTTGCCATGAAATCTAACATAGCTTGTTTCTCAGCAGCTACTTCATTCATTCCTCCTTTAACAAGAGCTTTAACTTTTGTTCTATAAAAAGTTGATCCACCTACAGCGATAGCAAAACTATCTGCAATTTTTGTTGGTAAAAATCCTACTTCTAATATTTTATTTAAAACAGCTTGAGGCCCTCCTTCTTTAGCCGCAAGAGCAATATCCGCTTCGTTAACATTTATTCTTGTACCGTCTCTTCTATCAACTAAATAATCAGAATTTAACAACATAACAACGTCTTTCCAGTATTGTTTTGGATTTGCAAACGCTTTACCGGCAGCAATAATATTGTTGTCTTCCATGTCAATAAAGTTCGTTATAGATAATAACTGTAGCGAAGCTGATCTAATATTAAAAGACATTATGTTACCTACAGCCGCGTTAAGCCATTTAACAATTCCATCCCAATCTTTATTACCCGAAGTTGGTAGAGTACTACGACCAGTGGTCATTCTTCTAAGAATATCACGAACAGCATCTACATAGTCTGCGCCATAGGCTGCTTGTAATTTATTAAGATTTTCTTCAGAAAAGATAGCATCTTTATTCTGTGTCCAAACTTCTAATAATTGTTTTCTACCTACAGAATTTAAATTAGCTTGTAAATCGGTAGCTATAGACCCAGATAACCAATTTTGAGACGGTGGTTTAGAATCAAGACCTTTATTAAAACTTAATAATTTATTTGCAAACGTTTTTAATTTAGCGTCTGAGTTAACATAATTAACTAATATTGCTAAATCAACTTGAGATAAATTAGGCATATCAATACCTTGAGCATTCCAAATGTAAGTTCTAACAGCTTGTTCTATAGGGAACAAACTGTCTTTCATTTTTCCATTCTCATCTTTAACTTTAAAAGTTTTCTTTAATGATTTAGGAACAATGCCTAACTCTTTTTTCAAAGCTATAAAGTCTTTGCCTATAGCTGTTCTAGCTTTAATTAATCCGCTAATAGCCTTCATGTATGGATCTATTAAATACTTTTTATAAAAAGCAAATTGTTGTTCTCCTTTTTTACCTTTTTGTAAAGTTTTATAAAGTAAACCTACAAAATCTTCAGCCCCTGGGGGAATAAAATAATCAAATCTACCTTTGCCTCTACCTTTAAGCATTGCTTTATCCTTCTTATATCTTTTGTAAGCTTCAATACCTGTAGATCCTTCTAAATAATTATTAAAAGCATCGTCTAATTCTTCTGAAGTTTTTAATCTATCTTGCTGAACTTGGCTCTTAACATCGATAGTTTTTAAAACATCTTGCACAGCCTTTGGTTGCTTTTTAAGTGAATATGTATTGTCACTAGGATCCGCTAATTCAACTTTCTTTTTTACACCTATTTTACCAAGCGCCTTGTCAACCGCTTTAACGTTACCTTTAGCATCATCAGCAAAATAAAAGTCATTATAACCTTCAGCTGCTTTACCAACAACCCAATTAGCTTTTGCTTCGGGGCTGGAATTTGCTAATCCAGTTATATTCGCTAAAGGAATATCTAATCCAATACCTTTTAAAAATTTATGTATTGCTGTAGCACTATTAGCTGGTCTGGCTGTTAATATGTATACATTTTTATTTCCAAACTTTTTATTTCTAGCCATAGCCTTTTCAAAGAAAGGACCTTTACTGCCTTGAACAACTTCACTAAATTCATTAAAATCATACACAGCACCTTCTGTCATTAATCTGTCCCCATCTTTTGCGAATTGCTCAGCAGTTAGTTTACCTTTAGATCCATCTGGCATTCTATACAAAACATTACTTTTCGTTTGGGCTAATGTATCGTCAAAATCCCAAACGCTAATACCTTTAGATGGGACATCAAGACTATTAGCTATAGTTAAAGCTTTATCTACATCTTGCATAGATTTTAAAACTTGCTCAGGCGAAGCGTCTTTTATTCTAACTGGGCTAGGAACATTTTTGTTTTGTTGTTCTAAGCTATAACTGTTTACATTAAGCCACATGTTAGCTTGATCAGTATCAGTTAGCTTAAGGCCACCTCTATCAGATAATATTTTTCTAGTTTCTAAAGGAAATTTAATTACAGCAACCCTTGTTAATGTAACCATCAACTGCGCTTCTGTTCTTTTAGTGCCATTTTTTATTTGCTTTTCCGTTTGCTTAGGTAATCCGGATCTTGTCCAAGCTGTTTCTACAGTAACTTTTAAATTTTCATTGTAATTTCCTTTACTATCTTTAGTGCCATTAATATCTTCCGCAGGAAATATTTGTTTGTCATCAAAAGCAAGTACTCCTGAAGTACCAAAGTTTATAAAATTACCTCCTTTGTTTAAATAATTTTGAGACATTAGTTCTATAGGCATATCTACAGTGCTGGTAGATTCTATTCTTTTATTATCTTCTACTAATTTATTATAAAACCATAAAGGCATTCTAACTTTTCTTTTTCCGGTAGCTTTATCGTAAGTAATTTCAACAATTCCCCTTCCTTTATCTTTTTTTATTGCCGCGTCTATAAAAATTTCTTCTTTATTTTTTTCACTTTCTATTAATTTTTCTAAATACGTACGGTCAATGTTTTCATAATGTTTTTCATTTATATAAGAAACACTTTTTCCGGTTTTTTTATTTATTCTAGTATGAATACCTAAGCTACCCATTCTAGCTGATAAATTTTGTTTAACTTCTACAAAAATATTTTTGTTAAATGCTTTAAAAACATAATCTAACTTAGTAGAGTCTGTATTAAGAATTTTCTGAAGTATTTCAATTCCTTTAGGTAAGTTTTTAATTTCCATAAAAGCCTCGATAATTCTTTCTTCAGATCTAGGCCATTTTTCTTTTGATCTAATTTTAAAATCTTTTATAACAGCCTCAACATAAGGCATATATTCTGCGATCCATACAAACTCTCCATCTATATCTAAAATAGTTTCTTTTAAATTAGCTATTTTATTTTGCACCTCTCTTATTCCCTCGCCTGCTAAATTATAAATTTGCAATTGTTTTGCTTCTGAAAGTTTGTTTATAGGAGTTACATCGTTAGCTAATTGTTTCTGAATACTAAACATCGCATCACTTTTACCTGCCGCTGTATTTAATTGTTGTTCAGTAGTTAAACCAAGATCAGTACGAATAACTTCGTTCATCATTAATTGCCCTAGTAATCTACCAGAAGCAGCTAATACAGATCTAGTGTTTCCACTACGATTATAAGTAGTTTTATTTCCAGCTGAATCCATACCAAAAGCAGCATAAACGTCACTGTATCTAATATTATCTTTTAAAACATATTCCTGTAATCCAGTCTTACCAATAGCATTTCCGGATTTAACATAGAAGTTCTGTAAAATACTAGGATCTAAAGCAGTAGCTTTATTCGTGTTAATATCTTTAGCAAGCGCTTTATTTTTACCATCAGCAGCAACAGCTCCTTTAGGTAATATTTTTATAAATATTCCAGCTAAATTGTCTGAGTCACTCGACTTTATAACAGAATCGGGATCAACAACATCGGCAATAAAAGCTTTATGCATTGCGATAGCTTCTTTGCCTGTAAACATTTTTCTAGTGTCTAATATTTTATCAGGACTAACATTAGGAAATATTTCGCGCATAGCGTCATCTAATAAAGACTCTACAACTTGTTTTCCTTTAAGTTCTTGGAACACAGGATTGCCTAATTCATCTGTAATAGCAAGTGTTGTGTCCACCATACTAAACCTAAAATTATCAAAATCAATTTTATTGCTTATAGCCCATTTTTTAAGGTCCTCAGCTAGCTTACTTCTTGTAGCTTGAGATATTAGACTAGTTGCTTTTAATAGATTGCCTATAGGCTCCTGTCTAGTTTCTTTATAGGTTTTGTCTGCTTTGTTTTCAATAGCATTCATTTCTCTTGTGCCCGAGTCAATATTTTCTGTTTTACTCTTTCTAAGTTTTTTAAAAGCATCACCTTTTCTAAAACGCAATTGACTATTAATAAAACCTATTAGACTGTTATTAATTTCAGGATTAAATCTCATTAAAAGAGGAGTTAAGCTTTCTTTAACTTCCTGCACAAACTCTGCAACAGATTTGCCTTGCACTGTATCGCCCACAATACCTTTTACTATTAAACCGTCTATTAAATTTCCCTTAACTATAGCGTTATAAGCTTTAGCTACACCGTCTTTTAGCCATTCTTTTTTAGTTGATACGTAATTTCCTTCAGCATCTTTTTCACCTACCAAAGCATCTACCTTAATGTTTTGCTCTTTTTGATCAGCAGTAGTTTCTTTTTTCTTTTTAGGCTTAGACACTACTTCGCTTTCACCTATAGATTCAATTTTCTTTTTTACAGCGGCTATTCTTTCCTCTTGTAAATCTCTTTTTTGTTCGTAGTCGTCGTAGTCAAGTATATTATTATCATAGTCCTCTTCTATTTTTTCAAGGGCTGTTTCAAATTTATTCAGCTGTGCTCTTAAAGAAAAAGTAGGCCCTTTAGCCTGTGTGTCTGCCACCGCATCAACATCCGCTGTTGTTGTACCTACAACTTCTCCTTTAACTACTTTCGCTGCTAATTCTTCACCTGTAAGATCTCCTTTGTCAAGTATCCTAGCAAAACTTTGTAACATACCTAAAACACCTTCAGCATCTTTTACAGATTCTAATTTAGAAAAATCTTTATCTCCTTTGAATATATTCATAACCTTATTTGAAAAGGTTTTATCCATTGAAATATTTGTTTTTGAAACGTATTCTAGCATGGCGGCTAGTTTTTCTTCTAGTATTTGATTTTTAGTAAACTTATCTGAAGGATAATTAGTATCAACAGCAGCAAATCGTTCAGCTGCGCCTTTGTAATTATTGATCATGTACTTTTCAAATTGTTCTACTAATTTGTAAGCTGCTGGGTTGCCTGTTAAAAACTTACTGAATAAAATAGCATGCCCAACTTCGTGTCTTTTTACCGCTCCGTTATATTGTCCAGGCATAAACGGTGTTTCTACACCAAGAGCAACATCTTCTACAGTGGCTACCATTGGAATGCCTACGTCTTGGCCTACATAAACGCC
>Ga0210003_1002387_pt1 | contig 15919 bp, 13 predicted proteins | sample LantaG_FD_182804 | JGI IMG/M metagenome (GOLD analysis project Ga0210003, IMG submission 182804) | Deep subsurface microbial communities from Baltic Sea to uncover new lineages of life (NeLLi) - Landsort_02402 metaG (SPAdes) (version 2) | ecosystem: Environmental > Aquatic > Marine > Oceanic >...
GGACAAGTGGTTAGCCGGCCTTGGACTGTATCTTCTGATTGTGACGATCGCTTTCCTGATTATGGGAGTAATTGTCCTGCCGTTGTTTTTGAAATTGTTGGGTCACCAATCGCCGGGAAAATATTTTCTCGGGATGCTTCCGGCCTTATTCACCGCCCTGGGCACGGGTTCGTCGACGGCGGCCTTGCCGGTTACCTACGAAGGGGTGGTCAGCCGCAATAATATCGACCAGCGTTCGGCGGCCCTGGTGCTGCCGCTGGGTACGATATTCAACATCGGCGCCACGGCTATGTGGCTGGTGATGACGGTTATCTTTCTCTCACAGGGGGTCGACGGAACCGGCCTGTCGATTTTACAGATTATTATCGTGGCGGTTCTCTCGCTGCTGGTTTCAATCGGTTTGGCGGGGGCGCCCCTGGTCGGCCTGGCCCTGGCGGTGGTGATAATGGCCGCCGGTCTGCCGTCGTATTTGCTGGCCGGGATGGTTACAATAGCGGTTGCACCCTTGTTTATCGACCGCCTGCGTGCTTGCCTCAATGTCTGGGGTGACGCTGTCGGGGCGGCAGTTATTTCGGAATCGCTGGAGTTTAAAGCGGTCGGCCATATCAGGAAAACCATCCCCCGCGAAACGCGCCCCAGGGGTCCTCGCCGGGGACGTCAGGATATGGGCGGTGATCGCCGTAAAACCGATTCCCGTCGAAGGAGCAAAACGGATACCCGGCACCGGCCGGATCGCAGCCCCGTTTCCCGAACTGAAAGCCGTCCGGAAGTACCTTTCCGGAAGGATGTGTTGTCCGAGCAACCTCAAAAAAGTGAGAGGCTGTCGCCTTTTGAAATGAAGGCGTCCACCACGCCTGATTTCGATACGGAAACGGCGAGTGATAAACCGAAGAAAGAAGTCACCGGATACAAACCGGAATACCGGAAACCGGCTCCGGCGCCTTCGCGGGCCAGAACCTCCAGAACCCGGCCGTTTGAGAGAAAAGCCCCCGCACCAAAACCGGAACAGAGCAACGGGACTTTGAAAAAGGACAAAAAAGAAGAAACCAAGGTTGACCTTCTCGATAACGAGGTTTTCAAAAAGGAACTGGCCCGGGTCTCGGCCCACCTTCAGGATATAGATAAGAAGCAAGAAGAAATGACCGCGGAGAAGCTGGCGGAAAGCGGGGCCAAGAGTGAGAAAGAAATATCAACCCCGAAACCTGAAGGCGGCGAAAGGGAGACCGGCATCACGCCGAGTATCGATTTCCTGAGACCGATCAAAAGGGAGGAGGCGGAGGAATCCTCCGCCGCCGAGGTTGAAACTTCCGATACCGCTCCCGTGGAAGAAGAAGCTCCGGTGGCGGAAAAGCCGGAAGCTATTAAGTACGGCCGGTCGCGTTATCACCACCCGGACAAATCCAAGAGTGACGATTTTCCCGCGCCGCCACCTGTCAGCGAAGAAGAGGCGCCGAAGGCGGAAGACAGTTTTTCCAACGAGAATATATCTTTCGGGCGCACCAAAAAGAAAAAGACCCGGTAAAATACGGCCTGTTACAAAAGCCGGAGATGCTCCGGCTTTTGTGTTTTAAGCGGAGTTTATTTAAAACTTTTAAGACGGTGAGCCGGTAAAATATATTGATTTTAAATTGGTATTGTACTTAAATTTATTTTAAGGCAAAAGATGAATACGTTAAAAGTCACCATATTGATGCTCCTTCTGATGGCGCTGTTTATGTCGCTGGGCTATATGTTCGGCGGGCAGAACGGTATGGTTATGGCCTTTATCCTGGCTTCGGTCATGAATTTCTTTACCTACTGGTATTCGGACAAAATGGTTCTGAAGCTATATCGAGCCCGCCCGGTTCAGGAAAAAGATTACCCGAAACTTTACCGGGTGGTAAGCCGGGTGACCACCAACGCCATGATACCGATGCCGCGGGTTTATATTGTACCCCTGAAGGCTCCCAACGCATTCGCCACCGGCCGCAACAAGGAACACGCCGCGGTGGCGGTCACGGAAGGAATCCTGGAAATACTGAGCGAGGATGAACTGGAGGGCGTGATCGGGCATGAGATCGCCCATATTCAAAACCGGGATATGCTTCTGGGCACAATCGCGGCCACTTTTGTGGGCGCGGTCGGCATCCTGTCCTCGATTGTCCGCTGGGGCGCTATTTTAGGCGGTTTCAGTCGGGACAATAACCGCGGCGGCGGAGGTCTTGCCCTTCTGGTAACGGCTCTTGTCGCTCCCCTGATGGCGGTGATTCTCCAGACGGCCATCTCCCGGCAAAGGGAATATAAAGCCGACGCCGAGGGCAGCCGCATCACCGGCAAACACCTGGCCCTGGCTTCGGCCCTTGAAAAATTACACCGCGCACCGATCCGGTTGAATCTCAACGACCGTCCCGGCACAGCCAACCTGATGATTGCCAACCCCCTTTCGGGGAAAGGCCTGAGTTCACTGTTTTCCACTCATCCGCCGGTCGAGAAAAGAATTGAACGTCTGAAAAAAATGACCCAGGATCAGCTCTATCAGGGAATTGCCGGATAAAGAAAGAAATAAAACGATAGAAAACCCGGTGTTAACAAGTAAGGTCATATCAATCCATGGATAGCCGCCTGATTCTCGAGTTGCTGGCTATCCTGCTGTTAGTGTTGGCTAACGGTTTTTTCGCCCTATCCGAATTCTCAATCATAGCCAGTCGTACCAGCAAGCTCCGCCAGAAGGCGCAAGAAGGTAAAATCGGGGCGAAAACCGCCGAGAAAATTCGCAAAAAGCCCGAAAGGTTCCTGGCCACCATCCAGGTCGGCATAACGCTGGTCGGTTCCCTGGTGGGGGTGTTCAGCGGCGTTACGATTGTCAAAAAGCTCGAACAGCTCATCGTAAAAATTCCCGTGGACCAAATCGCCGATGCCGCCACCCCGATTTCCGTCGTCATAGTGGTCATCTTTATTACCGTTCTTTCCGTGGTCCTGGGGGAACTGGTGCCCAAATACCTGGCCCTTTCTTTTCCGGAACGTTACGCCCGCTACGTGGCCCGCCCCATCAGGGTATTCATTAAAATCACATCGGTTTTCACCCGTTTCCTGAGCGGCCTGGCCAACCTTATAATACGTCTGCTGGGGGTGAGGCGCGACCCCTACCAGGTTACTATCACCGAAGATGAAATCAACCAGATTATTCTGGAAGGCAAGGATAAGGGCGTTTTCGACGAGACCGAGGAAGAATTTATTCGCTCTGTCTTCGAGTTCGCCGATTCCACCGTGCGCCGGGCGTTGAAACCGCGACCCGACGTGATCGCTTTCGATATCAACGCACGGCCGGATGATATTGTCCGGACCATAACCGAGGAAGGTTACAGTCGCTACCCGATTTACGAGGGAATGATTGACAAGGTGGTGGGCATTATATACACCAAGGATTTGATATTCAAACAGGTTGACCTGAAAAATATCGTCCTCACCGATATCATCCGCGAGCCGTTTTTCGTCCCGGATTCCATGCCCCTGTCGAAATTGCTGCGGGAATTCCAGAAGGGAAAAAACCACATGGCAATCGTGCTCGATGATTTCGGCGGTACGGCCGGGATTATCACGATCGAGGATATTCTCGAGGAACTGGTAGGGGAGATTCAGGACGAATACGACAACGGGGAAGCTGCCCCCCTGGTGAAACACGCCGAGAATATCGCTTTTGCCGACGGTTCGGTTTGGCCGGGGGAAGTTAACGAACTGCTGGGCGGGCACCTTCCCGAAGACGATGTCGATACCCTGGCCGGGCTTTTTATAGATACCCTGGGCCGTTTGCCGAAAAAGCTCGAGTCCATCCAGATCGCGGACATCAAAATGACCATCCTGGAAAAAGATGAAAACCGGATTTTACGGCTGCGACTGGAAAAGATACCGCCGGATAAATCTAACAAACGATAAGATTCTGAACGGATATATGAAAAAAATCTTCCTGATGCCTTTTAAATGGAGCCGCTCCTTGTACGACTGGGTGCTCGGCTGGGGGAAATCGAAACACGGTCCTACCGCCCTCTTTTTCCTGTCGCTGGCCGAGGCTTCATTTTTTCCCGTGCCCCCGGACGCCCTCCTGATTGCCCTCTGTATGGGGGCGCACAAGAAGTGGGTCAGGTTCGCCGTGTACTGCTCGGTCGGCTCGGTTATCGGGGGCGTTTTAGGCTATCTCATCGGCTATGCCGCTTTTGATTTAATCGGCCAGAAAATACTCGGTTTTGTCGCTTCTCTCTCCGGGAGCGACGCCGACGAGTTGCTCCTGACCGCCCAGTACTGGTTCAACGAAAAGGAATTTATGGGCATGCATTTCGGCGCCTGGACGGTCGGAATCGCCGGCTTTACCCCCATTCCTTACAAAGTGTTTACCATCGCCGCCGGCTTTTTCAAAATGAGTTTCCCCATTTTCGTCATCGCCTCGACCGTCAGCCGGTCGTTGCGCTTTTTTGTCGTGGCGGGATTGATCGGCATGCTCTTTGAAAAATACGGCGAACGAATCAAGAATTTTATCGACCGCTATTTCAACCTCCTGGCGGTTGCTTTTGTGGTGCTGCTCATCCTGGGCTTTATGGCCCTCAGCCTGATGGGTAATGATTAAAAAAATAACGCGGTCTTAATTCCGGTGATAGGACCGCCGATTATTAATTGAAACGGATACGGTTTCGTAAGGTTATAAATTGTTATGCCGTACAATCACTCACATAGCGGGGTTTCCAGCCGGAAACTTTTCTGGACTATCGTTTTAAATTTCGGTATCACCCTGGCGGAGTTTATCGGGGGGCTGTTGTCGGGCTACCTGGCCCTGCTGGCCGACGCCGTGCACAATTTATCCGACGTGGCTTCTTTGATTCTGGCCTGGCTGGGGGTGAAAGCCGCCCGGCTGCCGGCCACTAAAAAGTCCACCTACGGCTTCAAGCGGGTGGAGGTCATGACCGCTTTTATCTCGGCTATCACCCTGGTGGTTATCGCTGTTTTTATTTTCGAGGAAGCTTACGACCGGTTCGTCAATCCCCGTGACATCACCCGACCCTGGCTCTTCTTAACCGTGGCGGTTATCGGCCTCCTGGGGAATTTCTTCTCCATCTGGCTGTTGCGTTCGGAGCGGGGCAAGTCGCTTAATATGAAAACCGCCTTTTTGCACCTGGCCTACGACACCCTTTCTTCGGTGGCCGTTATCGCCGGCGGTATTGTCATCTTATATACCGGGTGGGTGCTAATCGACGTTATCCTCTCGTGTATTATCGCCCTGATGATTCTCTGGTCGTCGTACGGCGTTATTAAAGAAGCGGTGTTGATTTTCCTCGAAGCGGTCCCCGAGAGAATAGATTTTGACCGGGTGCACAAGACGATCCTCGATGTCGAGCGGGTCAGGGAAGTTCACGATTTGCATATCTGGTCGATTTCCTCCAACGAGATTGCCCTCTCCTGCCACATCTGCGTGGCCGAGTCGGATTATCCGTCCGGGCAGGAAATAATCAGGACCGTCAACGTCCGTCTGGACGAGGAGTTCGGTATCAGGCACAGCACCCTTCAGGTCGGCACCGGCAGTTGCCCGCGTCCGGACCTGCTCTGTTGCAACGACGAACACCGGGGAGAACCGCGATGAATCCGAAACTGGTGGAACTGGATATAGTTGACCTGGCCAACGAGGGCAAGGCGGTGGCGCACCTGGACGGCAAGGTAGTCTTCCTGAAAGGGGGCCTGCCGGGCGAACGGGTGCTGGCCGAGATTACCCGCCGCAAGCCTCGCTACAACGAGGGTGTGGTGCGGGAGATTTTGAAAAAATCCGACAAGCGCATCGCCGCCCAATGCGTTCATTTTGAAAAATGCGGCGGCTGTACCTGGCAGGATTTGGCCTACGCCAGCCAGCTCGATTTCAAGAGGAAGTATGTCGTCGATTGTATCGAGCGTATCGGGGGGCTGGAAGAAGTCAGGGTGGGCGATATCGTGCCTTCGAAGGATGTCTTCTTCTACCGCAATAAAATGGAATTCTCTTTTCATGCCGACGACAACGCCGCTTTTATCCTGGGCCTGCACCGCCGGGGACATTTTGATGAAATTTTCAATGTCGATAACTGTCTCCTCCAATCGGAGCTGTCCAATCGCCTGGTGGCCTGGTTCAGAAAATACGCGACCGAGGAGAATATTCCGGTGTACGATGTCATTGAACACGTCGGATATTTGCGTTTTCTCATGATCCGGGAGGGAAAAAACACCGGCCAGACGATGGTTAATATCGTCACCAATTACGGCGATTTCCCCGATGAAAAAAAACTGATAGAAAAGATGTCGGCGGAAATCCCGGAGGTTACCACGGTCGTTCATAACCAGAACGGAAAGAAATCCAACGTCGCCTTCGGTGAGATAGAGAAGGTGCTGCTCGGGCCGGGGTATATCGAGGAAACCCTCTCGGAGTTGAAATTCAGGATCAGGGCCAACTCCTTTTTCCAGACCAATCCCCGCCAAGCGGAAGTGTTGTACAAAACGGCTTTTGACCTGCTCCAGCCCGGCGCCGCCGACCGCCTGCTGGACCTTTACTGCGGCACCGGTTCAATCGGTATCCTGGCCTCGCGCCGGGTGGCCGAGGTGGCCGGGGTGGAACTGGTCGGCGAGGCTGTCCGGGCCGCCCGCGAAAACGCCGCCTTTAACAAAATCGAGAATATCAGCTTTTACGAGGGGGACGTTAAAGACTTTTTAAACCAGACAGAAGTTGACAAAAATAATTTTAACATAATTTGTATCGACCCGCCCCGGGCCGGTTTGCACCCCAAGGCGGTGAAAAGACTGGCCCTTTTAAAGCCGGAAAAAATCCTGTACATATCCTGCAATCCGGCTACTTTCGCCCGGGACGCCGCCGCCCTGGTCGAAGCGGGTTATCGCCTGCCGGAGGTGATTCCGGTGGATATGTTCCCTCATACCACCCATGTCGAACTGACGGGGGTTTTTTACGCCCGATAACAATACTTGCCGGGGGTGGGGAATTTTATTAATTTAGCCGATTTATTAAAGACAACTAAGGAGGCGCGATGTTGAATAAGAAATTTGCCGGTATTTTAATTTTAATAGTTTTGATAGGTATCAGCGACAGGAACGCCTTCGCCGCCCGGCAGACTTTTGATGAATTATCTCAGGAGATTCTGGAAAGCATCCAATCTTTCTATCCCGTCAAATCAACCGAGATGGGCATCCACAGTTACGACCACCGCCTGACGGACTATTCCTCGAATTCCGTCAAGAAGATGATCAAAAAGCTCGATGAATATGAACAGAAGAAACTGTATAAATACCGCAATACCGAGATGCCCCTGTCCCAGAGAATCAATTACAAGCTGATTAAGTCGAACGTCGATATCGCTCTTCTTAATTTAAAGCAAATCGCCTGGCACAAGAAATCGCCTCAGCTCTATGCCGAGGAAGCGATAAACGGTATTTACTTTTTAATGCTGTCGCAGCACGCGCCGCTTTCGGAGAAAATCCATTCGATAATAAGCCGGATGAAAGCCGTGCCGGATTTCTTTGCCACCGCCCGCAAGAACATCAAAAATCCGCCGCCGATTTATATTGAGTCCGCCACCGTTACGCTGGAGGGGGCGATTCAATTCTACCATGAGGTAGCCTCGGAATTGATGAACAAGTTTCCGGAAAGGGCCGATGAGATTTTGAAAGTCTCGACCCAGGCGCGAGAGGCAATGGGTGATTTTATCAATTACCTGGCGACGGTAGAGCTGGGGGACGAAAAAAGCTTCGCCATCGGCAAAACCAATTTCGACTATAAATTAAGCCATGAATATTTCCTGGATTTCGACTCCGACTCCCTTTTGAAAATCGGGGAGAACCTTTTAGAGGAGGCGCTGGCCGCCTACGAGGAGTACGAGCTGTATGTCGAGACCGACCACCAGAACGGCAAGGATTCGGTTTTTGTGCCGGCCAGCTTTACCCGCCAGGACATTCTCGATTATTATAACTGGGAGGTGGAACAGGAAAAGATATTTCTCGAGATCAACGATATCCTAACCATCCCGGAGGATATCGCCCCGCTGGAGGTAATCGAGACCCCGCCCTACCTGCGCAGTATGGTCAACGGCATCGCCTATCAGCCGGCGGGGCCGTTTGACAGAATCCAGAAGGGTTATTTTTATGTCCGGCCTATCCCGGAGGACCTGGACCCAATGCAGCTGGCAGCGCGTTACCGCTATGTTCACCGCCGCGGTTTTCGAGGTTCGGTGGTGCACGAAGCCTATCCCGGCCATCACCTGCAGCTGGCCAGCCGCAACGAGGACCCGGTCCGCAAATGGCAGTTCAATACCATGCTTATCGAAGGCTGGGCGCTGTATTGCGAGGAAATGATGTACGCTGCCGGGTTGTACAGCCAGGAGGACCCGGCTCAATGGCTGAGTGTCCTGGGTGGTATCAAGTTCCGGGCCGCCCGGATTGTGGCTGATGTCAAACTGCATACCGGGAAATTCACTCCCCGGGAATGTGTCGACTGGATGATAGAGGTCCTCGATGTCAATACGGAGTCGGGGAAGGAATATATAAAAAATCAGGTGCGTAATTACACTCACGAACCCACCTACCGTATGTCTTATTTGATGGGCAAAAGAGAGATTCAACGCCTGCGCGAGGCCGCTATGGAACGTCTGGGAGAAGACTTCTCCGACAAGGATTTCAACGACGCCCTTCTAGCCGAGGGGTCCATTCCGCCGGCCCTGATGTGGGAAATTATGGGGCTGAAATAAACCGCTAATTCGACGGTTTGCGGTAACCGTCGTGCCATTCCTCCAGAGTTGTCAGGTTGGGGCCGAGCAAACGGTCGGCCTCACTGCCGTCAACGTCTTCTTCGGTTTCATCGAAATACTTGAAAAAAGGCAGCATCAGTTTCAGCTGTTTCATCTTTGGCAGCACGCTTAAAAGACGGACGGTGAAAAACGATATCGAGCCGGGTTTTAACTCCGGGTAAAAACGCCCGCAGAAGCGGGTCAGGGCTTCCAGCATGGTCATTTTCACCGGTCCCAAATTGTAAAAGCATTTGTTCATGACCTCGTCTTTCTGAAAAGCGTTGGAAACCTGTCGGGCATAGTCGGCCGCGGCCAGCCAGCTTAACGGGTAGGGCTGTTGGCCGATAATTGTAGCCCGCCCCGATTTTATGAACAAAGGCAGCGACTCGAAAAACCACGACGGCCTCATGATTATATACGGGATGCCGCTTTCAATCAGCGCCCGCTCGGCCTTGATCTTGGTATCGAGATACGGTACTCCTTTTTCGACGCCTTTCGAAGACGCCCCGCTGATCATGCCGATTTTTTTTATCCCCAGTTCTTTAGCCGCCCGGGCCGCGTTGGCTGTACCCTCGATTTCAATTTTCTGATTACCTTCCGGGGTATGATCGGATGCGAGATTTATAAAGATATTTTCCTGGTTTTCGAAGGCTTTCCTAAGTGTTTGTATGTCAGTGACATCCCCCGGTACAAGATTGAATTTGTTCCCGAGAATATCTTTTGCCCGGTCAGGATTCGAAGACATCACCGTAACCTCGAAGCCGTCTTCCTTCAACTTCTTGGCCACCGGCTGGCCCAGCATGCCGGTACCGCCGATTACCAGCATTTTTTCATCCATATAGTCATCCAATGTTTAAATATGCTAACTACTTAATAATAGTATGACTGTAAGTATATTTACAATAATATTTTAACAGATGGTGTCGGGGATATTTTGTCCCTTTTTCAACTGTTTACTGCACAATCATATAGCTAAAAATTAAAATTATTTTACTTTTTTAGGGCTAATAAATTGTTTATATTAACAGCGTATGACTGATAGAATACTCTGGGCGCCCTGGCGGGCATCATTCGTTCTGGCCAAAAAGGAAAAAGGTTGCCCGTTCTGTAAGGCTTTCAAGGCGAAGAAGGATTCGGTAAAAAACTTGATTGTCTATCGGGGGGAAACCTGTTTTGTCATTCTCAACAAGTTTCCGTACAACTCCGGTCATGCCCTGGTGGTTCCCAACCGCCATATCTACGGGCTGAACCAGTTGAAGAAAGCGGAGTCCGACGAATTATTCGATGTCTCCCGGTTGGCGGTGAAAGTTATCAAGAGAACGCTCAAGCCGCAGTCTTTTAATCTGGGTATAAATCTCGGCCGCTGCTCGGGGGCGGGTATCCCGGAACACCTGCATATGCATATCGTTCCCCGTTGGAACGGCGATACCAGTTTCATGATGGTTCTGGACAAAACCAAGTTGGTGTCGGTACCGCTGGATTTCGCATATGACGCCATCAGAAAAGGTTTTGAGAAGCTATGAGCCCGCGCAAGAAAATTCCCACCAAAGCGGAACTGTTGCAGCTTCAAAAACTTTACAAGACCGATGAAAAAATCGGCGAACGCCTCGGTGGTGTGCCGGCCTACCTGGTCGCCTACTGGCGTCGCAAAAAAAACATTCCCAAATATTCCCTTCCGAAATTTTCAGAACGTGAAATTCTCAATCTCTGGGAGCGTTTCGGCGACGATGAGAAGTGCGGGCTGGAACTGGGTATCTCCAAGGCCGCCTTCTATAACTGGCGGCGGCGTTACGGCATCAAAGAAAAACCAGCCTTCCTGAAACTCGAACAGCTGGAACTGGATTTCCCCAATTCCAGAGCGAGCGTCAGCCCCAGCACCCTTTTCGGCAAACAGAGCATGGCCGAGAAAATTCTCGCCCTGGCGGTCGGAAAAGAAAAGGTGGAAGTCGGCCAGACGGTCGAAATCGAGCCCGACCTGGTGATGTTGCGCAACGAGGTAAGCCGGATTATCAACGATTTCCGCAGCGCCGGTTCGGAATATGTCTGGAACCCCAACAAAATCGTAATCTGCGCCGATTCCTTCCTGAAGCCGGTCAACAACGATATCGCGGTCGTCTCCAACAAGCAGCTCAAGGATTTCGTCAAAAGGCAGGGAATTAAAAATTATTACGATGTGCGGGAAGGGCTGGCGCACCAGGTGGTCATTGAAAAAGGCCTGGTCCTGCCGGGACAGTTTTTAGTCGGGACCGATAAACGAACCCTCTCTTTAGGGAGCCTGGGGGTGCTGGCGATAGTGGTCGGTGATGATGAGATGGCCCAAATCTGGATTTCGGGCAAATATAAGCTTGAGGTTCCGCCGACCGTGCGTGTTAATATCACCGGCCGGAAATCGCGCGGGGTCTATACTAAAGACGTTATCCTTTCCATAATGAAGCAGTTGAACGGCGGCAAGCTGAACGGCAAGGTTGTCGAGTACGGCGGCTCGGCGGTTTCACAGATGTCCGTCAGCGAACGTTTCACGATGGCCAATATGTCACGGGAATTGAGAGTCCGGGCGGCTATCTGCCCTTATGATTCGACCACCCGCCGTTACCTTACCGGCCGTATCGGCGGCAATTTCAGGCCAGTCATGCCCGACAAGGACGCCGAGTACGACGAGATGTACCAGATAAATATCGACCAGCTGAATCCGCAGATAACCTGCCCTGACAAGAGCATCAAACCCGTCACCGAACTCGAGGGCCTGCCGGTCAACCAGGTTATCCTTGGCTCGCTCACCAACGGGCGGTTCGATGACCTGCGGGTGGGGGCGGAAATCCTCAAGGGGAAGAAGGTCCACCCGGATTGTCGTCTACTGGTCTATCCCGTCTCGCGCAAGGTTTACCTGGAAGCCCTCAAGAAAGGACTGATAAGGGTTTATATCGAGGCCGGGGCGATGGTGATGAACCCGGCCAGCGAAAGTTGCCTGACGGTTCACCTGGGCGGTCTCTCGGTCGGGGAGCGGTGCCTGACGACTTTCGATATCGAGGGCGCTGAGGATATTTTGCCCGATGAGGCGGAGATTTACAACTGCTCACCGGCGACCGCAGTCGTTACTGCCCTTAACGCCGCTATAACCGACCCGGCGCGCTATGTCAGGTAGCGTTGAAAAGTAAATGAAAACGGCAGGTTTTAATCAAAACTGCCGTTTTTTTATGTCTATTATAGAAATGAACCGGATTGGTCTAATTACCCGGTTTCCAGACTTCCCAGACCTTGCCGACCAGGGCCGGGCCGACTTTGAGGGTCGGTTTTCCGGGCATCCATTCGGCCGGTGTGGCCTCGGCCCCCTTGGACTTGCGGACCAACTGGAAGGCCTGGATCTGGCGGATGGATTCATTGAAGTTTCTTCCCACCGGCGGCGTCAGCATCTCAAACGCCTGGATAACGCCGTCCGGGTCGATGATAAACCGTCCGCGGATATTCACTCCGGCGTTTTCATCGTAACAGCCGTACACCCGGCCCAGGTTACCCCCGGAATCGGACAGCATCGGGTAAGGAATCCCGCCGTCGACCATTTTCATCAGTTCCTGCTCGTTCCACATCTTGTGGACAAAAACCGAATCCACCGAGCAGGCTAAAACTTTTACATCGAGATCGGTGAGTTTTTTATACGAAGCGGCGACCGTCGCTAGTTCGGTCGGTCAGACGAAGGTGAAGTCACCGGGGTAGAAGCATAAAAGAACCCAGTGACCTAGATTTTCGGAAAGTTTAACTTTTTTGAAAGCTCCCTCGTGATATGCCGGCGACTCGAAGTCGGGGGCTTTCTGTCCCACTTTTACGGACATCTTGATAACCTCCTTTTCTTGCTCTTTTTTTTCAGAAGTGCTTTCGTCGGGCTGCTGCCCCAGCACTTTCCCGGTCGGCCGGGCGCAGCCAACTTCTTCAGCCATACTCCCTCCTTGGTTAAAAAAGTTGAGGGTTAGGGTTATGGTATGATTTTAAATAACTAAATCCACGACCAAAAGCAAGACCGGGGTAATGTTTTTTTGTTGAATGTGGGCGATTACCCGTTTTTCTTCAAGGTTATGAAGAATAATCCATTACCGAGACTGGACCTTGACGACGGTGCTGTCAGAAAAAAACTGCTGCCTTACTGCCGGTTGAAAAAAGACCGGATATGGCATGACCCGGAAGGAAAACACATCATCGGCTGCGGCGACGCCACCGGCGACGCCGGTTTTATTGAGGAGATTTTTAGAGAATCGGGAAAGTCCACCCTGGCAATATTCGACCCCCCGTATAATCTGGCGGTGTTTGAAAGGCAGACGGTTGATGAATATATCGACTGGTGCCGAACCTGGGTGGACAACTGCTATAAATTACTTGCTGACAACGCTGCGTTTTATGTCTGGCTGGGAGCCGACCAGCGAGAGCATTTCCAGCCGCTGCCGCAATTCATGATAATGATGGCCGAAACGGATTTTACGGCCCGCTCGTTTATCACCATGCGCAACCAGCGCGGTTACGGCACGCAGAAAAACTGGATGGCCGTCCGGCAGGAACTGCTGTATTACGTCAAGGGCGAGCCGGTTTTCAACGTGCAATATACCGATATCCCGAAAATTCTTCGCGGCTACTACAAGGAAGTCAACGGGCGACTGACCGAAAATATGGAACGCTCGCGTTCGGCCAATATCCGCGCGGGTAACGTCTGGGTCGATATTCAGCAGGTTTTTTATCGCATGGAAGAAAACGTCAACGGCTGTTACGCCCAGAAACCGTTGAAAGCCATCGAGCGGATAATTCAGGCGTCATCGAATGAAAACGACACCGTCACCGATTTCTTCTCGCATTCGGGGACGACGCTGCTGGCCTGCGAGCGGACGGGTCGAAAATGCGTCACGTTCGATATCGATCCCGTTTATGCCGAGATAACCATCCGCCGCCTGGAACATTACCGCGCGACCGGCAAGACCGGCTGGCAGAACTCCCACCCGTTCGAGCGGGAGCTGGAGGAAAAGAAAGCGGCTGTCGTGTCAGCTTAAAAGTGTCAGGTCACAAACCCTCCTACAGCGGATTCAAGACCCGATACAACTTAAAAAGCCCACCTTCGGCGGGTTCAAAAAGCGAAACAATGTTTAAAACTAATTATTCCTTCAAGAATTCCAGCAAAATAGTATCGTCCTGCATTTTGGCGTAGCTGAAATGATTGATGAAATCGCCGGTGTTGATATAGACGCCGCGGTCGTACTTTTCATAGACCGGGATGTGAAGATGCCCGATAACGACAATGTCGTAACCCTCGCCCAATTTATCTTTCGCGTATTTTTCATAGGCCGGGGCGAAGGTATGGTCGCGGCCGGTCGTGTAGTCGCGCGAGGAGCCGGAGACGTACTTGGCCAGCGGGATGGCCCAGTCGGGGGGGAGCTTGCGGTAAAGCCAGATATTGACCGGGTTGCGGAGGATTCTTTTGAGTACCCGATAGCCGCGGTCGGCGGGCGCGAGACCGTCACCGTGGATGAAATGAATTTTCTTCCCGTTATATTCGAAATCGAAAATGTCTTTGTGTACTTTGACGCCGATATGTTCCTCGAAGAAATCGTCAATCCAGAAATCATGGTTGCCGCTGATGTAGTCGATCTCTATTCCCCGGCTTATCAAATCGTGCAGCATGAAAAGGACTTTGTGATGGTCCTTGGGCATAGCGTGCTTATACTCGAACCAGAAATCGAACAGGTCGCCGAGTATCACCAGCCGGTCGCCGTCGGCTTTGACCTTCTCGAACAGCTTTTCAATCATACTGACTTTTTCGGCTTCCTTGTCGGGGCCGGCGGAGCCGAGATGGGCGTCGGAGAAAATGTACAGGGCCATGGTTTTTTCCGGGTTAGGATTGCCGCGTCGCCCACCTTGGCGGGTTTCTCGCGACGACGTTGTTTTTTTATTTTCTTTATACCGTCAGGTCACACCCGTCTTCGACGGGCAAGACCTGACGGAACATTATAAGAATCCAACCGGCTTTGCCGGTGTCGAAACCGCAAGGGTTTCGACCTACAAAATCTTTTTAATAATCCAAGCGGCGGTGCCGGTGTCGAAACTCAGGGAGATTTCGACCTACAAAAACTTACTTCTCAACGCGCTCCATGAAACGCGTCATGCTGTTATAATAAACGTCGGCCAATTTTTCCAGAGGGGTGTCGATAAGGTCGTTTATTTTCAAACGGTCGCCGCCGACCGCGCCGATTTTCGCTATCGGGATTTCTTTCTTTTTGAAATAATTTTCAATCTTCGCGGCCCGGTCCGGCGCGCAGGTGATAATTATTCTCGACGGCGCCTCGCTGAACAGCAGGCAGTCGGGGCGGATTTTATCGTCGAGTTTTATATCCGCGCCGATTTGACGGTCCTTGTTGCTGATGCAGCTTTCGGCCAGCGCGATCACCAGGCCGCCATCGCTTATGTCGTGCGCCGATTTTATCCCGCCGTTTTGGATGGTTTCCAAAAGAGCGTCCTGGAGTTTTTTCTCAAATTTCAGATCGACTTCCGGCGGCGCGCCTTTGAGTTCGTCGAAGACGGTGCGCAGATATTCCGAGGCGCCGAGTTCCTCGCGGTTCTCGCCGAGCAGGAATATGACATCACCCTCGTCCTTGAACCACTGGGTGGTGATGTGTTTCGTCGATTCAATCAAACCCACCATGCCGATAGTCGGGGTGGGGAAGACCGCCCGCTCGGGGTCCTCGTTGTAGAACGAGACATTGCCGCCGGTCACGGGGGTGTTAAACGTTCTGCAGGCCTCGCCCATGCCGGCCACGGCTTCGGTAAAACCGTAATAAATTTCCGGCTTATAGGGATTGCCGAAATTGAGGCAATTGGTAATCGCCAGCGGTTTGCCGCCGGAGCAGACGATATTGCGGGCCGACTCGGCTACGGCGTTCATCGCCCCGACGCGGGGATTGAGATAACAATGGCGGCCGTTACAATCGGTGGCCATCGCCAGCGCTTTGTCGGTTTTCCTGATGCGCAAAACGGCGGCGTCGGAGCCCGGCCCGACCGCCGTGTTGGTGCGCACCATCGAGTCGTACTGCTCGAACACCCAGCCCTTATAGCAGAGGTTGGGCGCGCCTATCATCGTATGTAAAATTTCGTTCCAGTTTTTATCAAGCGGG
>Ga0210003_1002388_pt1 | contig 15917 bp, 30 predicted proteins | sample LantaG_FD_182804 | JGI IMG/M metagenome (GOLD analysis project Ga0210003, IMG submission 182804) | Deep subsurface microbial communities from Baltic Sea to uncover new lineages of life (NeLLi) - Landsort_02402 metaG (SPAdes) (version 2) | ecosystem: Environmental > Aquatic > Marine > Oceanic >...
GATTTATACCCTGATACCGAGTGTGTATCTTGGGACGAGCTACCGATGCAAGGTCCATTCGACGACTTTCCTTACGACCCTCGAACTGAGGAGCAGAAAAAGGAAGCATACAAGGATGCTCGTCGTGTGTCTTACCCTCCAGTAGCCGATCAACTCGACATGATCTACCGTGACCAACTTGAGGGAACCACCACGTGGGTGGACACCATCACGGCGGTCAAAGAGCAGTTCCCCAAACCATCAATTAGGGCTATTAAATAACGAGGCTTAAACATGGCTGACAAACTACCTCTTACACTTAACACTGATGGCACAGTTGAGCAACTGCGATCGGCGGACTCATTAGATATTGGAGGTTACACTCTTCCTAATACGGCTGGAACATCGACTGATATTTTAGTGATGGGTGTAGCCAATGCAGAGTGGGCATCTGTTGGCACTGTAGGTGCTTTATTGGGGTTAACGTTAGACGATGTCTGTGATAATGGGTCAATAACAGACCAGGAAATAACTGCATGTGGAATTCATCTATTAGACAATAGCGGAAGTTCTGCTAGAGAGTTGGCTTGGTATCCAGATAGTGTAGTGAGCAACTATGCTTATATCGGCGGTGCAGTTTTAATCGGTCAAATTTCGGATAAGTCTACTGTAGCCAGTAATGATGGCACTGATGATAGTTTGTACTTGTACTCCAAAGGCTCAGGCGCAGTACATGTAAACAGATACGGCGGCGGTTCAAATGGATTGTATGTTGGCGTCAGCGGTTCGTCTTACATTAAGCTTGAGCCGGGATCAATAATAGACAGTACAGGTACAATCTCATTTGGAGACGAAAACCTGACCACCACAGGCAGTATCAAGAGTGCTGCTGATTCCGCTAAGCATTACTTCGGAGCATCTGATGATTATACAGTAGAGTGGGACGGCACCAACGCCGTTCACACAATCACCTCTGGAGCACATAAGTTCAACGGTGGTCCAATACAAGTGGTCAGTTTGAACACCACCCAACGAGATGCCCTGACCCCTGGTAACGGGATGGTCATTTACAACACTACCACTAATACCAACCAAACCTACGCGAACGGAGCGTGGTCAAACGTGGCAGCCGTCATCATTACAGAAGAGACCGACGTGTACGTAGACACCACTGGGAACGACACAACAGGTGATGGTTCGTCTGGAGCACCTTGGGCGACCGTAGACAAAGCCCTGGAAGTGGTTGGGTCGTGGTCACTGCTGGCCGACGTCAACATCAATATCGCGGGTGGGTCGTATGCAGACACCGACACACTCACCCTCGCGATGCCGTGTGGCAAATCGATCAGTCTGCTAGGAGAATATGAAGAGGATACTGTAACGTTGTCGTCCACTTCAGGGTCATCAGGTAACAGGCTGTTCACGTTCGCCACTACGAATACGAGTTGGTACACAGTGAATGATTATGTTTTGATCCACACTGCAACTGGCGGAACCAACCCGGAGTATGCGCTCGGCACTTACAAGGTAAGCTCTGTGTCGGCTGGCACGAGTGTAACGCTGCAAATACCTTCTACAGTGGCCCCATCTGGCGCTGTGTCAGCAACAGTCAGCATCCCTTTGGCGAAATTCACCAGGGTGATTAACATCCAACGACCTTTCAAACTTGTTCAAGGTATACACACGGTCTACTCCGCTCCTGGCAGCAGTTACGCTTTGCTTTCTCTCACCTCCGTGCCCGGTGTAGATGTTAATTTTGACCATTGTATCTGGTACAACTCTGGTACTGCTCGATATGGTATATTGGAAGTAAAGAGAGGAAACTCTGCATATTTTGAGCATTGCGGCACCAGAAATATGCTTGTAGGATGTCACGTGTTCGGAGCAACCACATACTCAAAGTATAGCGGGAGCACCGACTGTAAATACTCCGTTTATTGTGCTTATCTGGGTAGGACAGGCATAGAAGATTACCATTGTGTATACTGCTTTGTAGGTCTGACCGCTATTTTCATGAGCCACGTATACAAAGACCCAGGATCGTTATACTTGGTGGGCAACACAACCGACTCATCACCGGCTCAAAGCACCGAAGGCAACTATAACTCTTACATGAAATACTAGCCATCCACGATGTCGCCCAAATAAACTTTTCATATTTTAACTTGACACAGGCCGGTTTTCATGTTATACTTTAGGTATAAGACAACAACAACCAGGAAACAACAATGTACGTAGCAATCGACATCGAAACGACCGGCCTTGACCCTGAAACCTGTGAAGTCCTTGAGATCGCAATGGTCGCCGACGTGCGGACCTTGAGCGTCCGAGACTGCCCCGCGCTCCGGTTGGTAATCGACAGTGGAGACACGGTCTGTGGCCAGCACAAGGCACTGGCGATGAACGCCTCTCTGCTGGCATACATCGACAGAGGCAACGGAGTCGAGTTAGAGATCGCGATGAAACAACTGAACCGGTGGATGTCCGATAACACATCGCCGGGGTTTTGCACAGCACTAGGAAAGAATGTTGGCAGCTTTGACTGGCAGTTCTTGAAGCGACTGAAGGACTTCCCCGCTCATCGCTTTGAGCATCGCTTCATGGATGTTGGCTCGCTGTATGCCACCGGGGAAGGGATGATTAGTCAAGCTTCCTTAATTCCACAGATCGCACAGGAAGCCGCCATCCCTGGCTGTGAACACGAAGCAGTGTATGACGCACGGATGTCTCTTGCCCTGGCTCGCAAGAAGTGGGGAGTCACAATATGAGAAACGAACTGACCGACGCGCAATTTGAACGCCTACCCAAGTACGCACAAGAGTACATCAACGAACTGAAGTATGTTGCCGAGATGGCTATGGTCAATTTAGATCGGTGGACAGCCGAGCAGACCAAAACCAAAGTATCGACAATCGAGTATGTGAACAGCGAACACATTGAACGGTACTTCGAAGCAGACAATGTCGAGATCGAACATAAAGGCGTTCGCCTCCGAGTGTCGGGAATGTGGAACGACGACGAAGACATACAACTGTCATGGACGCCCGTGGGTCGTGGGATGCCGAGCGGAAGCATCGGACTGATCCCCACAGCAACACAACAAGCAAAGCTAGTCAACTTAGCATTCAACGAACGAGAATACAAACACTTACTCACCCTCAAAGAAACCGGAGAGAAGAATGACAGCTACAGCTAATATTAAATCTGTGCAATTGAAGCTGGTACAACTCAGCCTCGCCCAACTGGTAGCTCTGGCCAAGCAGAAGACCAACATGCACTACCAGACCATCATCTCGTCGAGCAAAGGCCAACTGGTTGGTAAGTTGGCGACCGTCCCTAATGTCCTGAAACCAGTGGAGGCAATATAGTGCCGTACATCAAACGAGAAAAACGTTCCGCTCTTGATCCGATCATTGACGGTCTGACCAAGCGACTCCGCAGCATCTACGCCAAGAAGGGTGATGTGAACTACTGCATCACCAGGGTCGTACTTGAGGTGCTGAACCATAACAGCTACTCGTCACTGAGTGACTGCGTGGGTGTGCTTCGGGACGCTGCCAGCGAGATCGAACGTCGGCTGATGGCTCCGTATGAAGACTCTTGTATTCAGAAGAACGGAGACCTGCAATGTCTCCAGTCACTTTACAATACTCCAGGCATCGGCCCTATGGGTGACCCCTTCATCGTAGATAGCCCGCTGCCCAAGTCGTGCGACTGTGATGGTGGTTGTGGAGACGCCTGCAAGTGTATCCCACCGATCACTGAATGTCTTACTCAAGAAATGATCGACGAAGCCTACAACGATTTCGTCACGAAACGAGATGCGGGAGCAGCAAATGACGACTAAAGAAAAACAATTAAAACGTTATAATCGATCCTGGTTCAAGCCGATCAGTTTTCAGCACTGTTTGATTCCGTTTTCCAACATACATGTTCGATATTATGGCGGCGATGATCTTTACTACGACTATACGGACATTTATGTGTTCGGAATCAGGATCGCCAGAATACACGACAACAAGTAAGAGGGATGAATGATATCGGATAGGAATCATTACCGCAGGATTGTGGCGGGTGGGTGCGAGGCCCACAAGAACGGAATAATATAGGAGATAAACAATGGGAACAATAGAACTACCTATTACAAACCCACCGTCGCACAAACCGTTGCAAGAAGTTGATGACATGAAAATGTCCTGCCAAGACTGTTGTAACTATGTATCTGACAAGACTCGCCTAGATTACACGGCTTGCAAAGCTTTGATCTATGCTATGATCTACGGGCTACATGTGATGGGTGTTTGCAAACAGTTCTCTCTAACTATGTATGATGTTGTGGACATCAGGACAGCTTTCGATGATTGGACAGAAGGACGATGACAACACAAGAAGATAAACAAGACGGAATCCTAGCCGATGCCAGTGTTGCCTGCTATGAGTTTGTGTATCAAAAGACCGGTATCGATCCTGTAGTATGTGCAGCTTTGATCGACTCTATGCTATATGGCACATCAGTGATCGCTACGTGTAAGGAAAACGGGTTGGTACTGAGTATGGTACTGGACATCCGTAACGCCTTCGACGAATTCGTTGAGACTCAATAATGGACCCTAAGAAGTTCCGTTCCAAGATGGGACCGGAAGCCATCATCCAGCGGAATAGTATCCGTTACCTGAAGCAGCGTGGATGGAATGTCGAGAGGATGATCGGCAACCAACTACAGAAAGGCATCCCTGATGTCTACCTGATGCATCCTGAGCACGGGCAGCGGTGGGTTGACTACAAGAACCCACACGACTACGAGTTCACCCGTGCTCAGAAGGTGAAGTGGCCTAGATGGGAACGCTTTGGTCTCGGCATCTGGATCATCACCGGATGGGAAGACGAAGACTACGACAAATTGTTTGGCCCGCCAAATTGGCGAGTGTATTGGAAACCGAAGTACGACGAAGAGCAACAAGAACTAGAACAAGACCTACAGGATCTATACGATGAGTGCGAGAAAGAAGATAATCTGTGACCTGGATGGTGTGCTGATTGACACCGCGCGATCTCTGATGGCTCATCACCATGCTGCGATAGCAAGCGATGCAGACTATCCTAGTGGGTGCCAGTGGGACGTTGTAAAAGCGACCAACCACATACGGATGCACAAGAATCTCCCTAAGTTGACGCCTGGAGAGTTCTGGGATAAGCTACCACACGATTTCTGGGCCTCTATTCCTTTTTATCCGCTCGCTAAAATATTCTTGGTGACGTTAGAAACCTTCGGAGATGTTTATATTGCCACCTCACCAACGCTCAGCACAGAGTGTGTGTCAGGCAAGTACGATTGGTTTCGTTTCAACCTGCCTCGTTATTTCCGCAAGCACTACATTGGTGCGGACAAGACAGCTTTCGCCAGCCGCGACACGGTCCTGATTGACGACCGAGACAAGAACTGCAAAGACTTCGTCCAAGCTGGCGGTCAAGCTATCTTGGTGCCACGTCCGTGGAACAATGGCAAAGATATCAAAGGGCATCCGTATGATTTCGTGATAGACAACTTGAGGTCACTATGAAACTGATTAACGCAACTGACAACGATTGCTTGGTAGCTTCGCTGGCGATGGTGCTTGGCCTGGACATTGAGGACGTCAAGAGCGACGTGCTTCCATACCCACTTGAGCACCCGTTCCCGCATCCGTGGGACCACCTACCGCTGATCCCTGACATGAATGTCGTTGCGGACTGGCTGTATCTGACCAAGGGATCGGCGATCACACCTTTCGACTTCAATCCACATTGTGCTCCGCACAAGAATTGCCCGGCTGTATCTGTTTACAACGAGGACGCCGAGTGGGTGTTCGAGAAACAACTAGGCTATGGACCAGGGCTGATCTCATGTAACTTCCGAGACAGAGGTCACATTGTGGCCTGGGACGGCGAAAGAGTTTACGACCCTCACGGCTACGTTTTCGAGTTCTCTGCTATGAAGATGTTCGGCTTAACCCCTATCCGCTTTTGGCTATTGACAAAGATACTATGAATTACATTCACCTGAAACATTATCACACGAAGACCAGCAGATTCAAACACCCCCTTACAGGCAATACTAAGCCTCTCGACATCGAAGCTTTGAACCGTGAAGCCACGTTGGTCTTGTACGGCAAAGACCCTGAAGAACTAACGTTGATGCTTGTTCGCTGTGTGGGCTTGTTGGTCTCTCGCTATCTAGGTAACTTTCCGCAGACACGGAAGCTTGTAGACGAGATGGTGAGCGAAGGAATGACAGCTATAGCGGACTTGCTAAACAGAATTCCTGTGGACTTGTTCCACGAGCGAGGGATACTGAAGATCGCTGAGTCCAGGGCTCAGAACGCTATAGAGACCATGCTGAATGATATGATGGCCTTATCGTCTGCATCTGCTAGACAGCAACGATACTTAATGGAAGCAGATGAAAGGCCCATCTATCTGCAATCAGAAAGCGACGACTATAACGAGAATCCACACAGTCAAGACTCAGGAGACGAGTGGAAGCGTGACCTTCTCGATGCCTTGGATATGCTCCAACCGCAGGACGATGTTGAGGCAGCCATCTTGAATCCATTAAACTGGGGGCGAAATAACAAAGAATTTGCCTGCGAATTGGGAGTATGTGAAAATACTATCTGCCGCAGAAAAGCATCACTATTAGAAAGGTACGAGGAGTTGACATCATGAATTTCGAGACGTTTAGAGCCATTTTTCTGACATTTGTAGCCGTCGCTATTGGATCAATAGCTTTCCAAGCTATAAACGATTATCAGGAGAGCAACAGTCAAGACCTTGTTGAGATCGACACCATGTGTGTCGAAGCGATCAGCAACATCTCCAGCCTGAACACTGCGTTGGTGGAGCGTCAAGCTCTGATGACGGCGATCGTAGCAGGGTTTGAGGAAGAGAACCGCTCGCTGAAGTGTTCGCTATCCGATGCCGTTAATAAGATGCAATCGCAGGAAGAACGGATCAACGAACTGATCGACCAGAACACGAGCTACATGATCCAAGTCAAACAGTTGGAGCAATCCCTCAAGAAGACTAAAGCGGAACTCAAAGAAGCAAAAGACAAACTAGAAAACATCCCCGAACCCTGTTGAGGTAAACATGAATTTAAGCGAGATCCCGTCCCTGTCCGAGTACCTTGATACTCTTATACCAGATGTCGAAGTCGTCGCTGGCAAAGTAGAAGGTCAAGACGGACACCTGTATGCTTCCTTCTCGCTGCCATCCGAAGAGGTGGCCGGGATGACAGCTACAGAACTATGGCTGCTGTATCTCAAGAAGCTCGTTGCAGAACTTGCTAACAGGATCAAGCCGATGGAGCGGGTGTGCTGCCGTGCTATCCCGCTCCCTGGAGCAGACTCGAACGTCATTGGCTTCCGATGTTGGACTGGCCGAATCCCGGTCAACATCTACGTCATGCGACGTTCCGAACCTGATCGTCACCAATACATCATTGACCTGCATATTATGAAAGTGGAAGATGAAGAGAATCCCGCTGACACAGGGGCATGAAGCCCTTGTTGATGACTGCGACTATGAGTACCTGATGCAATGGAAGTGGGGGCTGTTGCAAGGACGCAGCACAAAGCAATATGCTAACCGTGGTGAGAGAAAAGATGGAGAATACCGTAAAATCCTCATGCACAGGGAGGTTATGCGACACTGTGATTTAGAGGGCATGGAAGTGGATCACATTAACCAAGACTCTTTAGACAACAGACGCAGTAATCTGCGGGTGGTCACGAAGAGCAAGAATCAACATAACAGTAAAGTGAGAAAGGATTCGACAACAGGTATACGAGGAGTGAGTAAAAAAGGCAGCAGATTTATTGCTCGTATACAGATAGAAAAAGACCGTAAATATTTAGGTACATTTGACACCGTTGAACAAGCGGAGGAGGCTGTAAATGGCGCGAAGAGAATTTTTGCAACTTGCTAAGACATTCAAGCCGGGTAAAGACAATCCAGCAGGAATGTGGATCAGCGAAAAGATGGACGGAACACGTGCGTTCTGGGATGGCGGGATCAGCCGTGGGCTGCCCACAGTCTCGGTTCCCTGGGCGAACACTATCGATCCCAAGACCGGCAAGCAGAAAGCCAAGATCAAGCCTGTGGCGACTGGCCTGTGGAGTCGCTACGGCAATCCGATTATGGCTCCTGACTCTTGGCTGAACCAACTACCTGCCATGTTCCTAGATGGTGAGTTGTTCTTGGGTCGTGGTAACTTCCAGACGCTCCGGTCCATCGTGGCTAAGGACGTTCCAGAGGAAGAGCGATGGCGAGATGTACAGTTTGCTTGCTTCGGTGCTCCGTCGCCAATGCAAGTGTTCGCTGCCGGTGAGATCAAGAATCCTAACTTCCACTTGAATGTAGAAGCCGGGCCGGTCATGCGTTTCCTTCTGAAACGTGCTGAGGCGGGTGTGATGGAAGAGTTCAACCACGTACCAGGGACGCTCACCTTTGAGGATGAATTGTACAATCTCAAAGCAGCCGTGACCGGTGAGATTTGCTACTTGCATCACCACTTCAAACTATCGGATGACAACAGCGAAGCGGAAGATCAGATGAACATTTTCATGGATGGTGTGCTCGAACAAGGCGGCGAAGGTGCCGTGCTGCGTGAGTCAGGATCTATCTGGACGCCTAAGCGGGTGGGGTCACTGTTGAAGCTCAAGCCCTTCACTGACGACAGCGGGGTTATCACCGGCTTCGTGAGTGGTCGCGAGACTGATAAAGGCTCGAAGCTGCGTGGCTTGATCGGTGCTGTGGTGCTCGACTACAAAGGCAAGAGGCTGGAATTGAGTGGCTTCACCAACGCCGAGCGTGAGTTTGACACAGAAGACATGTCGGCCTATGCCTGGAACAACCCTGGAGAAGACATGCCTTCTACCTTCCAGGGTGCTAAGTTCAATGTTGGCGATACGATTGAGTTCCGATATCGTGAGTTGAGTGACGCCCTCGTGCCAAAAGAGGCTCGCTACTTCCGTAAAGTTTAAGCTCGGAGCATTAAGTGGATAACAAGTTAGTAAAAGATAAACACATCAGGTCGCTGAGCGAGGATGTTCTGCTAGCCGTGGTGGTGTACTATCAAGACACGCCCTCGCGGGATGAAGACGAGCCAGAAAAATGTGAGTGTGAAACTCTCAAAGATGCACAGAAATGGCTACTTGGATTCCCGCGAGATGTATGGGACGGATTCGAAAGACACGATGACATTAACCGAGAACTAGATAAGGTGGAACATGACCGAACAAGAATTGATCGACAAGATGACTTTGATTTTGAATGCGGAAGTTCAACCTGAGAGGGTAGACTTTCTAGTATCTAAACTGTTCGATGAGGTAGATACGTTCGCCGAATCTGAGCGGGTACTCTCATGGGATGATGGCCATGCTGAAGGCGTAGAGGAAGTAGAAGCCGACAGACCCGATGAAGACAAAGTCAGTGAAATGGTAGATAAAGCCTACGATCAAGGCTATGAAGGTGGCAAAGCGGAAGGCTATGACGAGGGCTACGCCGAAGGCAAGGATGACGGTTACTCCAACGGCTACACTACTGGATATGACGACGGCTTCGATGATGGTGAGGCAGAATGAAGATCAAGTTCTATGGAGGTCCGATGCACGGAAAGACCGAGTACGTGACAGACGACGTATTCAGGAGAGGTCGCCTGGAGGTGCCGATGCCGAAGTTGGGACATCGACTGTACCTCCAAGAGGCTTTTGATCCGCTCGCTCCTTTGTCACTACAGGGGCCTACTTATGATACAATTTCCTACTACTTCCGTATGTATGCCATGGATGAAATCACGCCCGCCTTGGCTCATGTCCGCAAATACATGTGGGTGGCCGTGTTTGAGCAGTCAGAATTGCTGTCTCGCGAGTTGTGGGACTTGGAACGAGACATGCGACACGTCCCGTGGGAGTGGGTGCAACTTCCATCCTTCCTTTATGAGTTCGAGGCGTGGTGGGAACGACAACTCCACATAAGAGGGGTGAAGAAAATACTTCCATACCTGTGATTTTACTTGACTTAGCCCCATTTATATGGTATAATTGAATAGAGGAAAATAATACGAAAGATATCAAATGCGACCAATAGAAACCAGCGAGCCGAAGCTAATGTTAGATTTGATTGCCCTGTCCCCCGCCAAAGAGCCACATCTACGACTGTTCAACTGGCTGGCAGATCAACCAGATAACGAACGTCCGTTGGAGCAGTCCTTACTGATCCTCTGTACCCCTCGATGTGGTTCCACGTTCTTTAGCGAATCGTTGAACTCATGTGGGAAGCTAGGCTTCTGTGATGAGTGGTTGAACTACGACTACTTCCGAGCTTGGATGGATGTAACAGGAGAGAAAAACTTCAAGTTGCAGAGATACTTAGATTGGGTATCGAACAAGACACTCCGCAACACTGGAGTGTGGACCTTGAAGCTTCACATTGGACAACTCTTGGCGATGAACCAAGACTTCAAGATGAATATAGAGGCGATGGTGTTCGACCACATCGTATACATGGACCGCATGGACAAGATTGCTCAAGCTGTGTCAATGACAAAAGCAGCAACGATGGATCAATATCGATCGACAGATAAAGCGACCGGAACCTGTGATATCACACGTCAAGACATAGCTGATGCCTTAAACAATATCGTGAAGTTCGACATGTTTGCTCAGAAGTATCTCCTGAAGTACATTGACGCCATTTACTCGTATGAAGACTTCTGTCACGACCCTGCTGGTTACTGCAACGATGTGTTATATTCACTTGGCAAATCAACTTGCAAACCTAACGAGTTCAAAGTCACCAAGCTCAAGAAACAGTTCGACCAACGAAACGCCGATGCCATTGAAGATTTTCTCAACTACATCCTCGGAGACACAAAATGAGAGAAGTAAAGAAACTATCGCCTACAAGCCTGCACCTTTTCGAGAGCAACCAGGAAGAGTTCTACTTGAAGTATATGTCGGACGCCAAGCCGGAGTGGCAGTTGCAAAGCAACGCGATGTCGATCGGTAGTGGCTTCGACGCATTCGTCAAGTGCAACCTGTACCAACACTTGTTTGGACACAACGGCGACGGTGTGTACGATCTTAAGCGACTGTTCAATGAGCAAGTCCAGAACGAAGAACTTCGCGTGTGGTGCTGGGATGCCAGCAAGTATGCCTTCGACTGCTATCGAACCTGGGGCAACTACGACGAATTGCTTGATGAACTGGAGCAGTCAGAAGAGGCTCCTCGCTTCGAGTTTACCCTGATGTCGGAGATCGGTGGTGTGCCGCTGGTTGGTAAGCCTGACCTCTGGTACAAGCGGAACGTCGATGTGGTCTACGATTGGAAGGTAATGGGCTTCTGCTCGCGTCACCCACAAAGCCCCAAGAAGCTCCACAAGTCGTGCCGGGATTGTTGGGGCATTGATCGCTGGAAGCCCACGCGAGGTGGTGGTGAACCGAAGCCGCACAAGCTGTACAAAGAGATAGAGCACTGTGGCCACAAGATCGGTGAGCACTATCTAGAAGAGGTTGACAAGAAGTGGGCAGACCAGATCGCCATCTACGCCTGGATGCTGGGCGTCCCGGTGGGTAGCGAAGACATGGTGGTGGGGATCGATCAGTTGGCATGTAAGCCGTCACCAGATCCAGAGAAGGACCGCAACCCGTTGATCCGAGTGGCTCAACATCGCTGTCGTGTCTCTAAGGATTGGCAAGAGAAGCTGCTTGAGCGTTTGCAAGTATGCTGGACAGCAACGCAGACCGGACATATCTTCACCGACCTATCTAAGGAAGACAATGACGCGAGGTGTGAGATTCTGGATATGCAACAAACAGAGACCGAGGACGATGATTTCTGGGACTCCCTGAAAGACAGGACATATAGAGGATGATACGAGTTGATAAGTGCTCGATGAAGAACATGGCACTTCTGGCCGATGCTGAGATCAGTACGCAGGAGTTTCCACTGATAGGCCCTGATCTAAAGCCTTACTTCGCTGACGCAAACAAGGACGCATTAGCGGCGACGATCACTAAGACGTTCGTCGGTTACGCTCTGGTGACACTCATCGATCTGGAGTCCAAGGTGATGATCGATTCGATCGCGACCCACAAGAACTTCCGACGCAAAGGTGTCGCCAAGAAGCTAGTGGAGTCGATAACTGCAAAAGCTAAGCAGAAAGGCTTGAAGGTTCAGATGGAGGTCGCCTCCTATCTGATAGAAGACAAGACTGACCCTTGGAACATTGAACAATGGCTATGGAGGGCAGGCTTCAAAGCTGTGGCCGAGAGACCTGACGCCTGTTTCCGATACGGGCGTAACTATTGTACTTACATTTTCGAGAAAATTCAATAGAGGAAAACCAATGAAGTATTTTTGTGTATTGTTATTTTTGTGTGTTTGTTCGCCGTCGCTCGCGTCGGAGCCAATCGCCTTCCCGGTTAAGTATCCCGAAAGCGTCAAGAAAATGACGGACGCCGAGTTCTTCCGCTGGGCTACCAACCGCAACCAGAAGGCCAGCGACAAGTGGCAGGATGAGAACGCCAAGCAATCTCCGAAGTATCTCACCACCCCGATAGTAATCACTGAGCACCAGTCGCGCGTCAGAGGTAATCGTCGGCATAGTGGCGGGTCGGTGCGAGGCATTCAGTACAGTCGAGTGTACAACCAACAGACTCTCAATCCTGCTTACTCAAGCCCTGGTCCGCTCACGATCGTCAACCCTTACTGCAAACCAATTAAGGCCGTGAAATGATCGAGAAGATCCACAAGCCCGCTCTTGAACGAATAGAGAAGGAACCGGATGCCGAAGGTATGAAGAGGATCTTCTCGGAGATGATCTCCGAAGCGGAAGAGTTCGGGAATGAAGTTCAGAATGTGTGTATGCCTTTCATTGATGAGGGCGACGAGTTTGTTCCAGGTACTTATGTTCCAGAAATGTGGTGGGTCGTAAGAAAGGTGCTGCCGGATGGAGAATAGACTGATTTGCTGTGATGCCATAAAGTGGCTCAGCAGCCCAAGATGGGCTAAGTGTCACATGATCTTTGCCGATCCGCCCGACTCCATTGGACTAAAATACAAAGGGTACAAAGACAAGACGAGTGAGGACGACTATCACACCTTGCTGTACTCGATACTGACGATGGGTAGCCAGAAGGCAGATGTCATGTGGCTCAGCATAAACCCGATACACACAGCGTTAATAGGACGCCTCACTTATGATTTCCTCGCAGACAAACCCGATTGGCAATTCAAACCATGTGTCCAAACTTTCACTTTCGGGCAGAATAACTCTCGTGACCTTGGCATCGGACACAGGCTACTCTATCGATACATGCGAAAGGACACTAAACTTTATCCAGAACGAATACTAGTCCCGAGTTGGCGACAACTTAACGGAGACAAGCGTGCTAATCCTGCTGGAAGGGTGCCTCTTGATGTCTTTGATTTCCCGCGTGTCACCGGAAACAGCAAGCAGCGACGTAATTTCAGCCCTACTCAGTTGCACGAAGGACTTTACGAACGATGCATCCGTTTGTGCTGCAAACCGGGCTCTGAGGTATGCGACCTATTCGCGGGCTCGGGTACTCTGGGAAGAGTTGGTGAGAGGTGTGAAGTCAACACTACGATGCTTGAAATCAGTCGTGAAACGTGCGACAACATTCTGGCAGATCAACCTACTTGCAAGGAACTAAAATGAGAAAACCTGACAATATTATATGGGGTTGGGAGCCTTTCTGTCTCGGGGTGGCTTGGAGCATTCAAAGCTACTTCACGGACGCCAAGAGTTTAACAATTTGGATTGGACCTTTGACATTGAGGTGGCACAAATTCTAAACGCAATAAAATGTTTCTGGTGTATGATTTTCCATCAACGTCACTTGTCAGTTGTGGTTGCGTACTCAAACCACTCGCACCGATGGCACTGTTCAAAATGTAACTGCACGTGGGATGACTGATGGATAATAAAGACAAAGCTGAAATAATCGCCGCTCGCGTTTGGAAATGGCTTAAAAACAAAAAACAAATTGATTTTGTGCCGTGGGTATTAAACCCTGAGTCGTCGAAATATGACCCTGAAAAGGCTTTAATTTCTAAGACAACTCATGCCTTATTGGATGAGTTAGAAACTTCTATTATAGAATGGTCTGAAGAACTGTAAACACATGGCAGTAGCAAAAGTCAGGCACGGTCAACTTATCGAGTGTGTCACCCACAAGCGTAAGAAGCAGTGGAAGGACCGAGTGCCGAAGCCCACCAACAAGTGTCCAGTATGCTGGATGGTGTACCTGTCCGACAAGACTGACGCATTGATTTACCAGGAAGACATAGAAGCTTTCATCAGCTTCTCCAACGCCTTCCCGAAACGAATCCAAGCAGCAAGCATAGAATACAACGAGGTAGCAGAATGAAAATCAACTCTGAGCCCGGTGACACAGTCATTTACGCCTGGAAGCCAGACGCCAGTGAACCAGTAAAATGCTGCTATCTGGGTCAGGATACAAATGGACGCCATGAGTTGGCGACACTAGAAAACGGAGCCATCATTAAAGCTAGCGAGAGGCAAATTTACAATGCCTAAATTAGCATATCCAAAAGGTTCAGACTTCAGGGGCACTCGCATCAAGCTTGGCGACACAATCGTATACCCGGTGCGGCGTGGGTCCATGATGATCCTGAAAGAAGCAGTTGTGTGCGAAGTACCAGGGGAAGGATGTACTGTAAAGAAAGGAGTTGTTGCGATCAACCCAAAAGGACGAAGAGTTATTATTGAGACTACATCGCGGTGTGCGGTGGTCTCTGATTTTGTCAATGACAGAAGGAAAAACGATGCCATCATATAATTACCAATGTGAATGCGGAAAAGTCACAGAGCGGTTCTGTTCGATGAACAAGATCCCCGCTAGTGTAAAGTGCGAGGAGTGTGGAAAGAAGGCCATTCGCAAGTGGGAGGCTCCTGCCGCTCATTGTCGCTACAGCTACTTAGACAAGGTAAACGGAAACCCACGATTCAATCGGGGAAAAGGATAAATGATTAACTTCTCACCATTCGCGGAAGAAATCTCATTACGCTATCGACACAAGGTCAATGGAGTGCATGAGACATGGGACGAGGTAGCCAACCGTGTGACTAAGAATGTCATGCGGGCTGTTGGCGTGGACATGCGAGCCACACTGGCAAAGGACATACGTGCTGCCATCGCTACCAGAAAGTTCATGCCTGCTGGTCGATACCTGTACTCTGCTGGTATGCAATTCCATCAGTGTTGCAACTGTTTCCAAGGGGACACCAGGATGGTAACTAAGGGAGGCACAAAAAGAATTAAGGATGCTGTCGGTAATGTAACACTGATGACCACCAAAGGGGAGTGGGCTGACGCCGAAGTAAAACATTTTGGAAAACAAAGACTATACAAAGTAGTGTTGGGCTTCGGCATCGCAGAGAAGGTTATATATGCTACGGCGGAGCATTCATGGAGAGTAGCAAAAAGAGTTTACAATGACCGAGTGCACGATAAAATTAAAGTTGACACTAAGGATTTGAAAACTGGGGACCGCCTGTGGCAGGTGTACGGCTACGGAATCTCCAGAACTTCTGTTTGCCCTTTTGGAGTGCAACAAGGGTTAGTGTACGGTGATGGAGGGGTGGCTCGATCCAAGTGTAGGTTGAGGTTATGCGGCCAGAAAGGAGAGCTAATACGTTATTTCCCGCTGGTAAAAACAAGAAAAGTAGACAATGATATTGAGATATTAAACCTACCGATACATTTCAAACAAAAGCCATCCTTAGACTATGATCGTAGTTTTCTCCTTGGTTGGTTAGCAGGTTATTTTGCTGCTGACGGGTGTGTTTCAAAAAAGGGTCAAGTGTCACTATCAAGTACAGACAAGCAGGCGTTGCAGTTTGTGAAAGA
>Ga0210003_1002390_pt1 | contig 15904 bp, 39 predicted proteins | sample LantaG_FD_182804 | JGI IMG/M metagenome (GOLD analysis project Ga0210003, IMG submission 182804) | Deep subsurface microbial communities from Baltic Sea to uncover new lineages of life (NeLLi) - Landsort_02402 metaG (SPAdes) (version 2) | ecosystem: Environmental > Aquatic > Marine > Oceanic >...
TTTTTCTCTGTTCCTGTTACATTATTCCAAGCAGCCTCGACATGAAAATGATTTGCTTCATGACCACTGAGTAAGAGATATTCGCTGTAGTATGTATTAAGATATGATTCATTTGCTGAGCAAGTGTTATTTATCTTAATCTCATTTTCTTGCTTAACTTCAAAAATCTCTAACGCTATACCAGCACCATCACATGATTCACCAGCTTTTCCTGTTATTTTGATATCAACATCATCATCAACATAAACCTTACTGTTAGAAATAGAGAAATCTGTCAGTGTGGGTTTAGGTTTCATTGTTATCACAGGCATTTCATCAACATAATTCTCAAGAATTATTTGTTCAGCCAGGGTTGGTTCAGGGAAAAAGTACGTAATGAGAGATGTCGTCTGTTCTGTTTGCGGTGTTTGATAATTAGTCTGTGGTGTGGTTGTATTTGTGGTGGTTGTTTGAGTGTTGGTAGACTGTGTTGTGTTGCTGTTACTATTGCTTGAGGAGTGATGATCATCATCTTCGATAATGTATGTATGATAAACGGGCTCATCGTCGTCATCATCGTCATCATAGTTATCTTCATCTTCCCACCAATCAACGACTGCATCCGACACATCACTCACGGTTTCAGAAACCGAAGATGTGAATTCCTCATAATAATCTACAGCGGTGTCAACAACAGTGTTAACAACGGTTTCAACTGCATTGCTTATAGCATCTACTGTTGAATTAAAAAAATCACCAATTGCACCTCTTGCCGGTGCGGTTTCCTCTGCCGCACAAATAAATGTAGCGACTAACATCAGGACCAAGAAAACGACTTTAGTTTTCTTCATAGTGTCCTCCTTGTTTGATCTTATTCCACTTATCAGACCACCTTTTTGACCATCTTATTTTTGATGATCTTCGAATCTCATTTTGCAAAACATCATTGAAACACCCCCAAAAAATTATTCTACTCATCATTCAATTAAGATATATATGTAATTTATTTTGATAAAAAAAGATAACTATATGATTATGAGAACAAAAAAAATAATGATAAAAAAAGCCCCGTAGGGCTTAAAGAAAGAACTCCTCGAGATAAATGAATGGGGGATCATTTTCAATACCCACATAGTTTGGATCTTCCTCTGGTTCCTCTTCTTCCGTTGGATCTACTGTTGTTGGTTCTGGGAAGAATTCACTCTCCCCATCAAAGTAATTCTCAACTCCAAGTTCTTCATAAGTTTTGTACATACTACCCTCCCTAATACTATTCGTTGTCTATTACTTCTTCCTCCTTTTCATCTGTAAGATTTTTCAACCATGAATCTCTGACATTTAATTCAGCATTGATTTTTAAACACCTGTCACCAGGAGAAACCAACACCCCATCAAATTCCATTTCTTCAGGTTTGTCAAATGACACATATATTATGTCATAATTTCTAACATATTCCATTTTCTCTTTCAGCATCTTCTGCAGTATACTGAGGATAAATCTATAAGTATATTTTGCTTTGATTGCAATAATAACTTTATCAGCTAATATACTTATCTCGAATGGTAAAAGAACCCCAAAGGATAATTTACCCTTCTTAATGATCACTCTGCTGTTATCTCCTCTTAGAGCAAATGATACTCTAACAGGAGCTTTCTCTTTCTCCATGGCAATTGTTGTCATTCTATTGATGATATCCTCACCAATCTCAAACTTTGCTTTTATATCCATATAACACCTCCGAATGATTTCTTTCATATCTTTATATATCTACTTTTCGAAGGCAAAAAAAAGCCCCGGAAGGACTCTTTTTATAAATAGGTTTTATAGATCTTTTGGATATAATTTTCCGAGTCTCGATTTTAATTTTTCTCTGGCTTCTTCGATGTTTGCTTCATAGTGAATTGTTGCTATCTCCACGAATTCCCTATTATATTCTTTACTAACAAATGATATATCAATGTTCAAGATTTCAATAATTTTAAATTTCTTTCTTAAATCTATGAGTCTGATGTTTACAGAATCCTGCAATGATAAATCTTCACCACACTTTACAACGATTTCAATTTGTCTCATTTTTTAACCCATCCTTTTGGAATGTCTAAATGTTTTCCGTCTTCAAAATAACATTTATGACGATTGCTGTTATCTTTTCTACCCCCATATTCTGGATGGTCACAATAATCACCATTTTCAAATGAACAATTATGACATCCATGGAGTGATCGTATTTCTCTTGTAATTACTTTATTAAATTGGTTTATGATTTCATGTACTTGAGAATTAAACTCATCACTAAATTGTTTGAATAATTCTCTATTATATTTCCACGCAATGTCATAAATATCATCATGCTCATTAAGAGCACCTTTTACAGCACCGAGAATTTCCATGTGAAAATTTTTAGGTATCTGTTTCGATCCCATTTTGTTCCTCTCTTTTTCTTTCATCATCTTCATACCATCTGTAATATGCATTTACTTCATCCGGCTCATGACACACTTCAAAATCAAAAACATACGCATCTGCAGATTTACTAGATGATGAACAACATATATTCTGTGGGACTTTTGATATTTCATTCTCATCACAGCCTTCAGTATCATAATCAATAACTAGGACTTCGAGGTCATCTTCTGTAGATATGATTCCTTGAATTATTCCTCCTTCCATGTTTATCAATATTCTGTTTCTTGGTGAATCTGGCATTTTATGTTACCTCATAAAATTCTTTTATTTTTTCGAGAAGAATATCATCTTCATAATAAAATATATCTTCTCCTGGTTTAAAAACATTTGTGATAAATTGACCAAATCTCATATCAGATTTCGACTGCTTCCATATTTTCCCAATTTCTTCAAGGAACGGATTAATTCTTTCTGGGTCTTTTGGTGGGACACCTTCGAATATTGTTTCACTCACCACTCCTCCTTATCTAGGTTTTGGTTTTCTTTTTGGTTTTGGGGTGGTTGGTTTTGGTCTACTCGTACAGCCACCACCGCTTCTGCTACCAGACATCAGAAAACAAAAAATCAACAATCCAACAATTATTTCCATGACTTCTCCTCACCTAGGTTTTGGTTTTGATATTGATCTTGTATTCTTTCGAGGCTTTTTTATGATTGCACGTGTTCTATGCGTCGGTGGGTTAGTGTGTGGTTGTTTTCCCTCCCATAACAAAGATTCTTCAGGTTCATCTTTTAATGAAGAGCACACCATCCAACCAATGACAACACCAACAAATATTTCTATCATTCTCCCTCCTCAAACATCGGGATATCTTTTCCATCCCAATTCTTTGTTAATCAATTTCTTGATTCTGATTCTTTCTTCTTCTGCCATGGCAAACCAACAATCAAAGCAATATCTATGATTGGGGGCTTCATCTAATAAAACCCCCCTTTCACAATTAAAACAATTCATTGTTGGTCTGCCTATACATGGTCTTCCGTGTTCATCAACCCTCACATTTTATTCCTTTATATTCATGAGAAGTAGTTTTATGTCCCTCGTCATACAACTGCACTCCTTTGATTTCCACTATTGGTTTATAATCTTTGACAGAATTTGTCCGTATGATAACAATACGACTTGGACAAGTGGAACCATCTCTGTATGGGATTTCAAGTTTTAGAGAAATATCCGAAGTTTCGCGGGGTCTTAAAAGAAAATCAACAATGTTTTCAGAAGTTACTATATCCTGGTGTTGTTTTTTATTCATGTATTCATAATAAAAACAATCGCCATATTCTATATACAATATTGCATTTGTATCTTTGTATAAATGTGGAATTCTTCCCTGCATATCCTGATATACATGACACATATCAGTTTCCAATAATAAATTAGAAAGTATGTCATCAGGAAAAAGAGGAAATAATTTTTTTAAATCTTCTCTTGTAAACTCCACCATTTCTTCAAATGCGGCTTCTTCCTTGCAGAGTGTATGAACAACAGCAAGACCACTCATTTGTAAATCTTGTCCTTCTAGAAGATCTTTGTTGCAAATTGGACAATTCATTATCCCCCCCTAACCATGATTTGCATTTATATATGAAAGTGCTTCTTCAAAAGAATGAAATGCATTTACATCTTTCCCACTATCAATGTCGGCAACAATCTCTGTTTTGAGTTCTTCTTCGTTATTGAGAATTTTATGTGTATTCCCCTCTATCATATCTACCATAGCAAATTTCCCCTCTGGTGCCATGGAAAATATATATGGTCCGGATGTTATAAAATACTCTGATGGGCATGATACAATACTACTAAGCAATATTGTATCAGAGTTAGCGTTAAGTACTTTCATCATTTCTCCTTATCAAGATTTTCTTTTATCCAATCTTGAAATCTTTTATCTTCTTCTTTATGTTCGGGAAGAGGCCATGTATCTCCGCCCACTTCTCTTTCCACTTTGACAATTCCAGTGACAATTGCAGCAAAAATACTCGTCGGAAACTCCAGAGTCTCCTTAAATTTTTCTGCATCATCATAAGTATCAAATGTTTTTTCTTTTATTGCTTTGATAAAATTTGGTGTTGCTGCTACAAAATAAATAAGATTCATTTTATTCTCCGTTGTTTCTGTTCAATCATCTTCTCAACACCTTCGGCAATCTCTTCACTGAACTTTCTTCCATATATCCTAATAACTTCTGAAAGTCCTATTGCATTTTTCAGTGATGAAACAAGTCCTGCAAATTTTTTCCTGACAGCTCCATCATCTATCCCAGGAAATTTCCAATCGTCATTGTTAGAAAGAAATAATACTTGTAGGTTGGGTATAAGATAATCGAAATGTTTAATAACATATTGTGTGTTTGTAATTGATCGATTTTTAGTCTGTTTAGCCAACCATGAGATATTATTTTTATAGTGTCTTTTACCTATGAATCTTTCCATTCCTTTTTGATTGCAGAACTCAGCATAATCAAATGGATATTTGTCCAAAACATGATCAGATATCTCATTCAAAATTTTATCATAATAATCTTTATCAAAACTCTTCTTATTATCATTCAAAAATTTTGCAACTTGTAATAATTGTTTTTTGTTTATCATCAGTTTAAAAAATTTGATGAAATCAAAACGTCCCTCGACCAGAAGTGGAAGAAGATATTCACAATTGCGTAAATGAGAATCATATTCATATTTAAGTCCATCCATGATATCACACGCATCCTGTGGAGATAAGAATTTTTTAACTTCCTCTTTGAAACAATAGAAACAATAGATATAATAATGTTTTCCTCCTATATATCTAACGTCTCGAATTTTAAAACTCTTGCTGTTGATATACATGTACCATTCACAGTATTTCATAATATCAACCAAAGCTTCTGAAGGAATGCTCATATTTAATTTATTTAACAATTCAATATCCTGAAAAACTGCAGCGGGTTTAACATGACCAAACCATGTGGAATCATCATGTTCCTCAGGTTCATAAATAAATTCATTCATTCCCATATATTTGTATAACTCCGATGTTATCCACATATATATAAAACCTGCTGAATGTGTATATTTGCCATTTTTAATATCCATAAAATCGCAAAATACATCAGCTTCAATTAATAATTTGGGAATGTTTATTTTATTGTCATTTTTGTCAAACCATATCTTAGTTGTGCTTTTATTTGTTAATATACGGAAAATTACTTTTGATATCATCTTCCATTTTTGCTTTACTCCATTAAAAGATGATGATCCAAATCCTCCCTTTATGTCATTTGGTTCCCATTTTAAAAGCAATTCCAACACATTCCAACAATGTTTTTCTCTTGCATCTATTGAAGCTATATCGAATAATTGTGCCAAAACACCAGGATAATTTATGGCTATTGTTATTTCTAACATACGATCATAAGTTTCCTGATCCATGTTGCACTCATTCCCAGTAGTTATTTTCCCAATTATTACTGGGTTAATTTCACATGACAATCTTCCTTTTTTATCTAAATAGCTTCCGCTTTTATCTATTTTTAGAATATAAGCATTATATATGCGTTGTGATCCTCCAAAGCCCATGTGCTCATTTAACCTACATGTTGAAACTTCTAAATATTTTGGTTCCATTAGCTCATCATTAACATAATCAAAACTTTCAGGATAAACAGTTGATCCTACTGAAAGATTTCTTTTTGTAAAATATATGAGGAACATGTAATTTTCAGAATCTATTTCTGCGTGCAGTGCACTATATTTATTAATATCAATTTCGAGTTCAGACAATTCTTGTGATAATTTTTGCAATTTTTCTTCCGTTTCGATTTTAGTTTTCAATAGAATCTTTTTTTGTTTTTCTTTGTTTGATATGATACGTTTATCCATGCTATCTCCTTCTTATAAATGAATACATTTGTTTTCATGTAAATATATTTTACCATCAAATATAAAACATGGTTTTTCTATAATATCTATTTCTAATACATAAAATTCTGCATTAGCATATGATCCGAAGCAAACTTGCATATCAAACTTCTCTTCAAGATATTTTTCATATACTTCAAGAGAAGCATGAAGTTTATTTATTCGTCTAAAAAATTTTTTTGCTCTATCAGCTTTTTTTATTAAAAACTCTTTATCCCCAAAGGATAAGATATATTTTTCTCTATTATAACGATCATCATCCCAATGTGTAAATTCGAATAATAAAATATGAGTTTTCATTTCTTTCTCCAGATAAAAATAAAAAAGGGGAGAGATTTCTCTCATCCCCTTTTTTGTGTCAATTTTTCAACGACGACATCTGAGATCATTGGCCCATTTGTCACAACCTATAGAGCCAAGCAAGAAAATTGCTTCATCTCTATAGTATTCATTCCCCGTATTAAAAGATAATTCTCTGCAGAAGTTATTGCAGTTTGAAACCCTCACCTCCTTTGATTTTGGCCCCTCGAAGATACGAATCATTACAACTTCGTTAGGGTTGAGAACTGTAAAAGCCACTGGATTCCCCTTGCCGTCAAATTGAATGCGTCTTGCCAAATTGAACCTCCTTTATTTGGCTCACAATAATCTATAAAAATTTAGATTACTGTTCTATTTCATTGAACATTAATCGAAGTTGAAGATGTGATTCAAACCATTTGTTGATAGTTTTAACACTGTTCTTTATTAAAGTCTCACTTCCTTCTATTGCTTTGGAAATGACTTTAATATCTCCTTCTCCGATTTGTTTATCCAAGAGGATGATTCCATTTACAATTGTTTCGATTGCATTGGAATCAACCATCACTGTATGACCATTGAGTTTTATCCACGGAAACTTTCTACTGTGATCATTTCCCACAACAAACTCAGTTCTGAAATCGTCCAATAATGATTCTGGTAAAGTTTCAAAAAGCACAGGTTTATCAACATAGACCTCAATTATTGGAGGGTCGAAGGAAAAAACACAGATATCAACTCTCATCTTGTCTCCTTTATCAACGCACAATACTTTAGTTTTTCATATTCATAAAGCGTGCGTGATGCGCCATGAACCATTGCCATCAAATCTTCGAAGATTTCTGCGGCCATTACAGAGTTTAATCTTACCTCTTGAAATGGAGAATCGTGTAAATCCCGTGTTGTATCAATAACCATTCCGTGCATCAATACAACATTTGATTTTTTTGGAGTAGGATGAAAATAATCATGAAGTGGAAATATAAGCTTTGCCATAAACAAATAGGATTTGTCAATGTTTAAATGATCTATTCTATACATCACATTTTCAAATTCACTTCCTATTTTAGTTTCAACAAAGATATGTCTATATCCTCCAGCAGACGTTTTAATCCTCGCTCCAATTCCACTTCTAAGAGAAATCATACCCTTTCCCAAATGTGTTGCTTTTCAGTATTGAAGGTTGTCTTTTTTATGGCGATGGTTCTATTTTCCATGTAGCAATGACCATGTGTGAACCTTCCATCCATATCAAGCTTCAGCGCTTTTTCCATTATGGATTCTGCATCATATCTAGTTCTGGAAAATATACATGCTATCCCTTCGTCGGAGTTAAATAAAACCCCAATCGCCCCGATATTTTCGATTTTTTCCTTTTCGTGCACCTCAGTTTGTCTCAGTCTTTTTTCCAACATTCTTTTGTGTACATTCGGAAACTTTTTTCTAAGAAACTCAAGAGCTTCCTCAAATGAAATGACTGATCCATTCGATTCCGGTAATCCCATGACCATTCTATCCTCCTCCAGATATAATTATTTCCGTTATATCACTATCATCAACTTCTGGAATTGACATTATTATCTGCTGACGAATTGTTGGATTGACATATTTCCCTTTTATGAATACCAAGAGATTGCTTTCAAAAATATTTTCCAGTTCATCTCTGTATAATTCATAGAAATCTGCCATTTTTGATGCAAATGAATTTTCATAATCCATCAAAAAGATAGTCATGTCTTCACCAGTGTCATCATTGAAATGAACGATGGAATATTTGGACCCTTTGACTTCCTTCAATTTTCTCACCATCTCTTCGTTGATACAGAGATAGTGTACAACAGTTTTTAAATTATCTTGATAATCTAGCATCCCATACACGCCGAGGCTTTTTAGTAATGGTATGAGTACGTTCTTTATCTTTTCATTACATTTTTTACATACAAATTCTTGAAGTGATTCTACAAATATGCCCGTTTCACCATCTTCGAAATCTTTATTACAGATACAGCAAATCATCGTCTGCTTTCCTCCCGAATTTAAGTTTTTCATTTATGAATCCTCTGGTTCGCTTTATCAATCCTGCATACTTTTTTCCTCCGTCTTTGTTTTTCTCTCTTTTAAGAAGATTAAAACACAATAACAGATTTAGTATGAGATCTTTTATGACCTCATCATCCTCAGGAATATTTATCAATTCTCTTAAAGCTGATGGTTCATTTGATTTTTTTCCATTGCAATTTGTACACATTGTCTGCAAATTATCATATATGTCTGGCCCACCAAAACATTTTGGAATTATATGATCTTTTGTCATGAGAGTTTCTTTTCCGCCTTTCACAGCATAAAAATTAAGATGTGGCCTTTTATCACATGTCATCATCTCAGAATAAAAAACTGTTCCTATTAATCCACACTTCACACATTTGGGATTTTCTTTGAACATCAATATTCTATTAGATACTCTCACAAGATGTCCATCACTAAGTTTTATTCTTGTGTTTTTCGTTTTTTCAGAAACATGCTGGAATATTTCATCCAAAGTATAGGGCCCGCCCACTCTTACAAATTTTGCTCTCTCTTTAATCTCTTTCATGGATACATTAACTCCTTCAGAATTTGTGAAAACGCACCACACCCATCCTTTTATAAAATTGTTATTTGTTGGGGGAAAATAAAATGATCTTCCCAAACCTATTACATAAAATAGATATATGTAATAAGCTTGGGCAAAAAAAATAAATGAAATTTTTAAGAAGTTTTAGATTTTTTAGTTAACTCGTCATAATTTATCTCTGTCATTAATTCTGCTTCAAAAACAGAATATCTTATACCACCATTATCACTGTCTTCATATGTGTCTCTAGTCTTTTCGGCTAGCAATTTATCGGAACAAACACACTCAACCCATTGACTGGAATCCTTAATTTTATATGCTAATATAACATACATCATTTTTGTTCATCCTTTTTAACTATTCGTATTAACTCATAAGAAACGATGTCTTTTACAATTCTATCCCATGTGTCTTTTCTAAAAGGTCCATAAAATAAGTCATCTCCTCTATGAAAAGTTTCACCTGGAACGGACTTTCTACATACTGCAACCACCCCGAGGAAACCACCATCAGGACCATCCAATGCAGTGATAGTATATTGATGTGAATCAGTGAAGAATTTGTAATTTATACCAGTACGAATATCACTATCAACATCTTCGGGAACTTTCATAAGAAATTCCTCTTTTGGAATAAAACCCGAAATTTCTTCGATCCATTCTTCGAGCAACTCATAATTACTTTTGTGAGTCATTGTTGAACTCCTTTCTTTTATTTATTAACATTTTAATTTGATTCAAAACACATGGTACATCATCACAATTAAGAGTGCAATTTTCGCAACATTCTTGTTCTATAAACAAATCAACATCTAGTGCAGCAACTGCAAGATTATAAACCTCTTTCCTCTCCTTTGTGTTTGTGAGATCCTTGTTTAACACTTCAATATATTCTTTATGGATATCATCAACTGGATTGATAACAGCCAGATCACCTTCAAGTTTCTTTATAACATTGGAAAAGATATTTATAACTTTTTCTACATTCTCTCTACTCACCACAATCACACTCCTTTATTATTTATTCAAATCTAATCGTAGAACTATCCCTTTTTTCTTTTTTCTTTAAAATATAATCAAAATCAAGTTTTAAAAGATTACATTCTTCACATAAGTCAACAAACATCTTGGATGTCGCTCTCATGCCAATTATTATCTCGCCAGCTTTTATTTGTTTCCCACAATTATCACAAACCATATATGTGCTCATTTTTTATAAGACTCCAATGCAACATTTAAAATCTCAAGCATTCTTTCATTGTAGCTTATCGATTGCTGCAATGTATTTAAATCCCATACAGTTGCCGAATCTGCATTTTTGATTGTTTCGATGTTGGAATTTATTTTATGTGTTCTTTCTTTTATTTGGTGTGCGATAAAATCCTTTATTTCATGTGGATATTCCACATTTACTGGCTCCCAAATAACACTACATTTTTTTCTGCACATTATTAACCCCCACATCTAAAAATTCTCTCATTTTTGTTAATATTCCTTCCAATTCAACTATCCTTTCTCTGAGAGATTTATTTTCATGTATAGATTCAACCAATGATTCTGATAAATTATCAACGAGTATAGATTTTTCAAGAAGAGCCCATACTTTGGATAAAATCTCTCCTTGCTCATGTCCTTCTTTCACAGCTAGCTTGTTTAATAATTTTTCTAACTCCACTCGTTTCTCATGAATTGTTAAATAATAATTATCATTCATTTTTATGATCCTTGTTGATTTTCTTTTTCTTCGTAAACATAAGATTCCCCAAGCATGGTAGCTATTGCATCCTCTGCATCTTCACCAAGTATATCTTCTTCAGTCCCATCATCAAATCTTTTACAAACTCTTTCAATGATACCTAATTTTTTTGAAAAATAAAATTCATAAATAAAATCATTCATTCCATTCTCGCCATTCAAATGTTCCGTCATCCTTTATCCTCCCAGGTGTTGTCTCGAAATGAAAATCATGCCTAGCTGTGTATCCACATTTTGAGCAAATATATTTTAATTTTCCTTCTTTATCATATGCCCCCATGCCCATTGTCTCCATCCCATGTTTACATACAGGACAACGGTGATATATTTTCCATTTATGTTCTTTGTCGAAAGAGCCTGAAGTAACTACAGCCATCCAAATTATGGCCATTAAACATGCACCTATTAATGCACCACAAAACATTGCAGCAATAAATTCCATCTTCCCTCCTTTATAATGATCCGCCAACCTTTATATCTTCAATGGCATCATCATCATAATAATTATCTTTCAACATTTTTATTTTTTTATTTAGTTTTTTTTCAGTTTGCATTTCTGAGATTCTTTTAATTAATTCCGAATTTATTGTTAATTGATTTTCTAAAAATTGATGTAGTTCACTTTTATCCGAGTGATTTTCATCCACAACTTCAGCAACACACACATTTGTCTTTTCCATCTTATCAACTTCTTCAATAGTATATTCTACTATAGATACATCTTCACCATTTAATCTACATAAATCATCTGTTGTTACTTCTCTATTGCCTGCGGTTCTAATAGCAGCAGTTTCACCCCAATCCATGCTATTAAATAACCAGTCTAATAACTCATCATTATCATTGTATGTATTATCATATTCTTCTCTATATCTTTCCTTCCAGAATTTCATTCTATCTGACCCAGTTGGTGTTATATCTCTAAATTCTTTTTTAGTATCTAAATCTGCATAATGGGTTGCCAGATTATGTGCAATATGTTTTGCGGAAATAATAAATCTATCCCCATGTTTAAAAATTAATTTTACATATTTATATTTTTCCATAGTCATCCCCTCAACTTTTCTTAAACATCTCTTCTTTGTAACCATCAATAAGATGATGTCTGAACAATGCCCATATATCCTCAGTTATATTCCTATGATAAGGAGAGAAATTTCTATCATCAATCAGGACATCCCAATAAGGTTTAGATTTTGCAAATTTCCCATCTGTGTCAATACAATTTGCATTGACAGCATCAAATTCCAATCCTTTTCCTTTGCACCACTCTACTGCTTCCTGAAGATATTGTCCTTCTCTGCATGTATATAAAATTACCTTGTGTCCCACTCTCCTGCATTCAATAAGAGTTTCTATTGCACCAGGAATAGGTACACCTATTTTTGGGAAACTTCCTTCTTCTGCAATAGTTCCATCAAAATCAGTTGCTATTATCATTTTTACTCTTCTCCTTCGTGGTTGTTTTCTTTTTTGCTTTTGGTGTTATTTTTGTTTTAATCGATGGTTTATTTTTTGTTGTTGTTTTCTCTTTATTCATATTTTTAATTAATTTTTCTATTCTTATTAAATGTTCTAAAATCTCATCAAACTTTCTTGTTGAATTAATCAGTGGCATTTGGTTTTTCTCCTTTTTTAATTATTTTACCATGTATAGATTTAACAAGTTCATCTACTGTTATGGTATCCCATTTTATAATTTCTACATCCGAGAAACATATATTAAAACTTTCTTCTATTATAATAGATAATTCTATAATATCTATATCGTCCATGCCCAAATCTTTAACTATTCTATAATCCATATCATAATCAACAATTCCGAAAGATTGTCTAAAAATATTAGACAGTATATTCAACAGCAATTTCATATCCATAATATATCTTTTCATGCTGCGCCTCCTTTGTCTGTTGGGCGTTTAGTTTAACTTTTTGTTTTTTTAGAATTACACTTACAAAAAAATTTCTCCAAATCTTTTTCTATCAATTTAATACTTTTATCATATTCTTTTCTCATTGTGGAAAAAATTTCTATAAAATCATTAAAATGAATATGGTCCGCTCCAAATACAATAACTTTATCATTCAGTTGATCAAAAGAAACATGCAATTTAATACTACAAGCATTATCAATTATTGCATCACATTCCAATATTTTATCTTGAAACGATTCCAATTTATATTTTAGTCTTTCAATTTCATCTAGCTTTTCATAAAGATCCATCACTCAATTCTCCTTTATAAATAAATTATCTATTGTCGCCATCTCCCTTTATCACATTACGTTTCTTCCTATCCAATAGTTTTGCTATATTATTTTCAGCAACATCATTCATGTCAAGATCAAGTTCCGTGCAAAGAGCAGCAATATACCATAACACATCACCCAATTCCTTTTTCAATTCGGTCTTCTTAACTTCAGTCAAAACACCATCACCATCTCTCATAACTTTTTTAATTTTTTCCGCGATCTCCCCAGCTTCACCACAAAGACCCAATGTCGGATAATAAAAATTATCACCTTTCCCTGGATATATTGCCGTCTGAAAAGCGTTTTCCTGATATTTTCTAAACGTCATTATTATCTCTCCTTAAAAACTAAAATATAACTAGATTCCAGACCAGTAAATCCAGTTCTGCTTGTTATCTGAAAATCAATATGTTCTAATTTATTATCATTTATGAAATCCACTAACTTGTTCAATGATTTAAAACTTTTATATGTCCACTTCCCAGATCTATCATATATCTCATATTCTGTTTCTGCGAAAAGTTTTGGAAGGACTTTAAAATCTGTCCCATCTTTGCATATAAAATCATCGTCATTTAATTCATGCAATGCTGATGTGGTTTTTATAAAATATTTTCCATTTTTTTCAATTATTTCTTCGATAAAACATTCCATATCTTCTTTCCAGTAAACTCCCTCTATGAATCTATCAACTCTCTTATATAAATTAAAACCCATATTCACTTCCTTTTCGTTTTAGTTTTATTAAATTTTGATGTTCTTTTAAAAACACAATTTTCCAATCTTCTAATTATTTCATGATTGTTATGCATTATATCATCCCAGGTATTATCTCTTCTATTTGCAGTATATCTAAACTTACTGAGCATTAATTCACAAACTTCATGAAATGCTGATTGTCTCACACAACCTTCAATATCTTCATCATCCATGTTTTCACCCCAGTCTGGTTCTAGATTTATGGTAGCAACCATCCCAATTGTATCACTTGAACAGGATGCCAACGCATTATCATTCCAATGTTTATGAGCATAAAAAATTTTCCATTCTGTTAGGCCCCAATATTCAACCCATCTATTACATTCATCTTTAAATAATTTAAAATGTTTTTTATTTGTTTTCATATTTGACCATCCTTACACAATTTTCTCTGCAGCAATGTCGGCAATCTTTGCAGCCATACAATCGGAAACATGTAAGAGAAGAGAAATTGGCCATCTTTCATATGCAGATTGCATACTGGATTCCCTATCGAATTTACCTGCAAAATGGAATGCTCCCATGTGATAATTGATTGCTGCTATTTCAGCATCTTCCAATTCTAATCCCAATTTGGTAAGTAAAAAAACAGATTTTTCACCATGACCCAATGGGAGATCATCATTGAATTTATAGCTCCCATAGTTTTCCCATTTCTTTGTGGAATCATCTTTTCTCCATTTTTCATATTCTTCATATACATTGGTTTTACATATATCATGAAACCAACCACAGATTACAATGGATTCCAATGGGATCTTTCTATTTATGAAACTCACACCTTCTATATTTACTAACTCTTTTAGATATCTTGTGACATGATATGAATGCACTAGCAAACCGCATTCGCAGTGCAAATGATATTGTGTTGATGCTGGAGCAGTGAAGAAATCACTTTTGTCTTCTAAGTAATCTACTACATTTTTTATTCCTTTTCTTTTTATCTGTTTCATATCAGATCTAAAATTATCTCTAGCCCTTCTAACCAATTCTCCAACAATATAGGTATCTTGTGGGTATAAAGACATTACTCTCTCCTTTCATGGATTATTAATCCAAAATTCCTTTTTTATTTGTTTATGTTCTCTATTTTTAATAACAACAAAAAAATTAAAGGAAGGGATCGTCAGATCCCTCCCTCTCTTTCATTTATTAAATCATTCAAAAATTCTAACCTAACGGAATAGAATTTAAATAAACTCTGAGGCATTGGCTCAGTCATCATACTCTCTATATAATTTCGTTCTAATTTTATCTGTCTTAATGATTTAAATCTATAATCTACTAAACTCCCTGGCACTCTATACCTCCCACTGAAGAGAGACTCATTCTATAGACTTCATATACTCGACAAAATCAACATCATCTTCAGTTTTATTTTCTTTTTTCTTTTTTATGAACAGTGTCCATGATTTCATCCCATACTGTTTCATAATATTTATTTCGAACATTTTACAGAAACCAAATTTATTTATACTCAGTTCACATTCTCTTTCATGTTTCAAATGTTCGTAATTGTGAGCATCACATGTTCCCCAATCAGTTTCCATTCTAAATTTTCCATGGATGCATAAACCACAGCATGGATTAATTTCATAATCAATCTCTTTCAATTTATCAAGCTTGTTGAGATCCATCGTCGCCTTCCTTTCTATTGAGAATATTATCTCTTAACATCATCGCAAAGTTGGATATATTAATGAGTGTTTCAGCAGCTTCCGCATCGTCTATATCTAGTCGAGTACATCTATCTAATTCATATAGTTGACACATCAATCTTGAATATAAATATTCGTTATCAGTTTCTTTCCAACTTTTTTTTATTCCATCATATTTTTGAAGTTTGATTCCCATGGCTTCTGCAAATTCAATTACTT
>Ga0210003_1002391_pt1 | contig 15900 bp, 17 predicted proteins | sample LantaG_FD_182804 | JGI IMG/M metagenome (GOLD analysis project Ga0210003, IMG submission 182804) | Deep subsurface microbial communities from Baltic Sea to uncover new lineages of life (NeLLi) - Landsort_02402 metaG (SPAdes) (version 2) | ecosystem: Environmental > Aquatic > Marine > Oceanic >...
TATTTTATGAAAGTAAAAATAATCTAAGGAGTGGTGTCTAGTTGAACGATTTTTATAGAAAAGAGGATGAATCATTTTTTGAATACTCAAAAAGATTATTATACGGAAAAGAAAGTGGACTATATGATATAGACAAATCTGAAATATATGAATTAATTTTTGGGGCTATTGCAAGTCCTGATCATTCAAGAAAAGTTTTAACTGGTATAAGAAGATTTATTGAAATAAATTCAAGTGAGCATGTTGAAAATATATCTGATAGTGATATATTAAGTAAAATAAAAATAGAAAAAGAAGAAATAAAAAAAGAAAGAATAAAACTTAGCACAGAAAACTTAGATTATAATAGAAGATTAAGAGAACAGTCTAGATGTGATATGTTTGAAGAGAAACTTCTAGAAACAATCTTAAATAAGAAAAGTAATATTATAATACCTAAATATAAAATTGAATATGATAAAAATAATGAAAGAGAAGATATTTTATGCATTACTGATGCTCATTATGGTGCGGAATTTAGAATCACAGGAATGATGGGCGAAACCTTAAATGAATATAGCCCTGAGATTTTTGAAAAAAGAATGTGGAATTTATTAGAAAAAACAATATCTTTTGCAGATAAAAATAATATAAAACATATTAATATATTTGATTTAGATGATAGCATAGAAGGAATTCTTCACATTAGTCAACTTTTAATGCTTAGATATGGAATTATTGATAGTGTAATTGGATATGCGGATTTTATGGAAATGTGGATAAATGAATTAACTAAATATCTACATGTAAAATTAATGAGAGCTAAAGGAAATCATAATGATTTAAGACTCCTAGGAGGTAAAAAGGGTGATTTTCAAGGAGAAAATACAAGCAAGATTATAACCCAATTACTTAAAAAAGGATTAAGAGATAATAAAAATGTTGAGATTATTGGACATAATAATAATGGACATGTATATACAAAAATAGCTAATTTTGATGTATTAGCATCACATGGGCAGGATGAAAGAGGTAATCTTGAAAAAGCTTTTAAAGATTATTTATTGGCTTTTAGGGTGAATATAGATTATTTCTTTACAGGACATCTTCATTCAACAAATATAAAGGAAATTGGTGTGAATAAAGAAGTAATACAATCTCCTTCAATTATGGGTACTAATGATTTTGCATTAAGTATTAATAAAACATCTAATGCAGGTGCTAAAATAACTACACTTATTAAAAATTATGGAAGACAGAATGAATATAATATAATCCTAAATTAGAAAATAGTCAACCAACCCTCGACTAAAGTCGAAGGCATGACGAAGTAATTCGTAAATGTCTAGGTTGTCTAGGCTCAGTAATTGTTGGTTTGATTCCAACTACTACGTTAGTTTAATTATCACACCGTAGAATGATACTCTAGTTTTACGCTCTGTGCTGGCTCTGTAAATGTCCTGTGGGTAATCGGGACTGTCAACCAAGAACAACTCTCTAAGAGGGTCGTTGTTTTAGCAATAAAATAATGCGAAGTTAAATAATATGGTTTAGTGGAGGTAATAATGTCTGAAAATATAGTTATTGAAGAACAGGAATTTGATACTGAAGAAGAGTATGTTTGTGAACATAATGATATTTTAGAACAAGAATTTGATAAGAGAGATATTATAACCATAAAAAATACTATAATGATAACAAATCCAACAACCATAAATTGTACATGTCAAGATTGTGGTGAAGAAATGAGATTATTTGTTATGGGTGGAATGTTTAGGATATAGGTGATATAATGGCTATTGCAGTTGAGAGTAGTAATAATGGTGAAAAAGTTTATTTAATATTTTGTCCCGGCTGTAAATGTGGTCACATGTTTGATAAAAGATGGTCTTTCAATGGAGATTTAGAAAATCCTACGTTCCGAGCATCTATGTTAGTAAAACATCATAGGAGGAGTTTAGGCATAATTTGTCATTCATTTGTTACGGATGGTAAAATACAATTTTTAAATGATTCTACACATGAGTTATCAGGTCAGACTATTGACTTACCTGATTTTGACAAAATATAAATTCACAAGTAGAAGAGCACTCTGCTTTCCGGCTCTGCGGATGTAAATATCAGAGATTGCCTGAAATGGGCTTATAGGCTATGATTATAAGTGTGCTTCTAATATAGTTAATTAAATTACAAAGGTGGAAACGCTTATGGAAAATATATTTATTGCACTTATGGGCAAGATACAAACACCAGAGGAATCTGCATGTTTAGATAAATTTATATCTATGATCATGTGTTTACGAAAACAAGAGGTTCTTAGGAGAAGACTACATGATTGCAAACAAAATACATAACTATTGGAGGTATTTTGTCAAAATAAGTAAGAGAAAAGCAAGATAGTATTCTATCTTGCTTTTTTATATTATAGAAAAATATTATAGAAGGGGTTGATATACATGAAAAAAATAAAAGCTAAAAAAAAAGTAGTTAAAAAACCAAAAAATGACGTGTTTCGAAAAGATAAAGATACTTACTGTAGAAAGTGTGAAAAAATACTTTCTAATATGCATTTTTTTACTGCTACAGATCCATTAGATAGTAATGGTAGAATGTCTGTATGTAGAGATTGTTGTAATGCTATTTATGATTCACATTTTTCTTCATGTGTTAATGTTGAAAAAGCATTACTTTTAACTTGCGAAGACTTAAATGTTAGATTTAGTAGAGATGCAATAACACAAACTCTTTCACAAATAGATACCACTAAAGAAAAAAAAAGACAAGTAAATGGAAAAATATTTGGTTTATATAAAAGTAAGTTAAATTCATTAGTTGGTAAAAATGAACAAATAACATTATTTAGATTTAAAGATAGTACTGCTTATGAAAAACATAAACAAGCCGAAGAAGTGTGTCCGAGTGAAATAATTGATAGTAAGTTAAGTTTGTTTTGGGGAAATAAATTTACAATTGAAGATATAGAATATCTTGAATTAGAATTAAATAATTGGAAAGCATCTCATAAGTGTGATAATAATTCTGAATTAGTCTTAATGAAAGAAATTGTAATTAAACAGTTAGAGATAAGAAAAAAAAGAAATAATAAAGAATCTGTTACTCATGATTTAAAAGATCTTCAAGATTTAATGAAAACAGCATCGGTTGATCCTGCGAAAGCTAATGTTGCAAGTGCTGGAAAATCACATGAAGCTTACGGTATGTGGATTAAAGATATTGAAGAACTTACTCCTGCTGAATGGTTTGATCAACAGGAAAAATATAAAGATATGGAAGGTTTTGGACTATATTTAGAAAACTATGTAACAAGACCTATACGAAATCTATTTACGGGAGTGAGAGATTTTGTTTTAAAAGATGGAACTAATATTGAAATAGAAGATATCGAAGGTGATGAGTGATGGCATCATATGGGAAATATGAAAATAATTTCAGAAAACACTCAGGAGGTGCAGATCAATTTCTTGCACCAAAATCTATGATCAAACAAAAAGATTACTCTGAAGAAAGAAGAAAAAAAATAATAGATTGGACAACATTTTATAGAAGAAATATCCATAGATTTATACAGCATTATTTTAAAGTAGAATTATATTGGTATCAAATTATTTGGATATATTACATGAGCATATGTGAAAAATTCATAACAATATCTAGTAGAACTACTGCAAAGTCTTGGTTAATAGGATTATTAGCTCTTGCTAGAGGTGTTTTATATCCTAACAGTGAAATAGTCGTAGTGGCTGCAACACAAAAACAAGCAAAAATAATATTAGATAAAATAGATGGATTGAAAAATGAATACCCTAACATTGCGAGAGAAATATCAAAGATAGTTTTATCTCAAAATGATTGTAAATGTACTTTGCATAATGGGTCTACTGTAAAAATAGTTGGGTGTAATGACGGAGGAAGGGGATCTCGTAGTACTTTTACTATTGGTGAAGAATTTAGAATAATGGATAAGGAAAAATATGATGCTATAGTTGTTCCTTTTTCATATGTTAGACAAACACCATATTTAAAAAAAACAGAATATAAACATTTAGCGGAAGAACCTAGGGAAATACTTATTTCATCTGCTTATTATAAATCTGAATGGTGGTATGAAGAAACGTTAAGTTTAATTAAAATGATACTAGATGGAGATAATGTTGGGTTTATTGCATTTGATTATTTAATTCCAATAGTACACAACTTAAAAACATTAAAACAAATGACAATGGAACGAAAAAAAATGGGTGAAATTATGTTCATGCAAGAGTATGAAAACATCCCATTTGGTGAAAGCTCTGATGCTTATTTTAAACTACTAATGTTTAGTAAGAATAGGAGACTTAAAAAGGCATTTTATCCTCTTAGACAGGATGAAATAAATAAAAAAGATACTATAGGTAAGATAAAAAGAATTAAAGACGAAATCAGAATAATTTCATCTGATATATCTACTAGAAAAGGCAAGAAAAATGATAATTCAATCAATACTTGCATTAGATTATTACCAACCACAAAAGGATATCAAAGAGAATATGTTTATATGGAATCTTATCAAGGAGAACATACGGGGTATCAAGCAATTAGGATAAAACAACTATATCATGATTTTGAGGCAGATTATATTGTACTTGATTTAGCAAACGCAGGAATATCAATTTTTGAACAGCTTGCAATTATAACAAAGGACGATGAGAGAGGGATTGAATATGATGCGTTTACAGTACATGAACATAAGTCATTAGATAAAGCCTTAATAGATGAATTAAAAAACAAAACATTATCAACAAAGGCAATTCCTGTAATATATCCTGTATTAGCTTATGGTAAGATGAATAGTGACATAGCTGTAAATTTTAGAGATAATTTACAAAGAAGCATGTGTAGTTTTCTCATAAATGAAAATGAAGCTGAAAATTACTTAATGCAAAAAAATAAAGAATTCTTAGAAAATGATGATATAAATTTCAAAACTTGGTGCATTCATCCATACGTACAGTTCAGTGAGTTAGTTACTGAAACTGTATCTTTAGAGTTCTCAATTGTTGGTGGTAATATAAAATTAGAGACAACAGGAACTAAAAAAAAAGATAGATATACGAGTTGTAGTTATGGTAGTTATTTTGCAGATTTGTTAGAAACCGAATTATTAAAAGATAAAGATGATAATGGGTTAAATAATTTTGTTAAATATGCAAAAAGAATTAATGGAAGTTCTAGGTGTGGCATTGTTTCAAAAATTTTCAGGTAGAAGCGAGGTGAATTTATTTAATGTCAAAAAAGAAAAGAAAGCTAAAAAATCCAGCGACACCAGAACAGATGGTGAAGATAGAAGGTATGTTAGGACAATCATTAGGAGATTTTGTAAAAACTTTTTCTGATGATAAGAAAAGAAAAATATTTGCTGATAGTTTGGCAAAACAATTAAAAACACAGGAATGGTTAAGTACTTTATCAAGCGGAACTGGAAGATATCAACCTATATTTTCCGAACAAGTATTTCAGGATGTTAATATAAATCCAGCAGCTGCTACGAGTTCAGAAATTGAAACATGGCTACTCTCACCACAATTTTATGATCGAAATCTTAGGCATTTAAGCCAATATCTATCATATTCTGTGGGTCAGTATCAAAGAAGTATATACCATCTAAATACAATTAAATCTTTTAACTATACATTATTGCCTTCTGATGCTTGTATCGAGGATGACATTAATACTGATGAATACTTACATGCTTATAATATTTGTTTAAGAACATTACAAAAAATGAATATAAAATATCAAATGCCTAAAGTGGATTTACAAACAATGATTGATGGCGTAAGTTTTTTCTGGATAGACGAAACTAGTGATACAATAAGCTTATTGCCACTACCTACTGATTATTGCTATATAACCTCACCTTGGACGTATGGTTTTTTATTTGCAATAGATTTAGTATTTTTTGATAAATATATTTCTGTACCACAACAAATACCGGAACTATATAGAGCGTATGAAACCTTTTGTAAGATGCGTACAGATTTATACGAAGGGGAAGCATTAGCTCCTTATCAATATTTTCAAGTTCCTCCGGGAAATGGATGGGTATTTACATTTAATCCATCTATGCCTGATAAATTACCTCCTTTAACACCATCGATGGCTCCAGCATTAGATACAATATCATATAGAGAATTATTGAAAAATAAAATGGCTTTAGATTTATTTAAAGTAATTGCTATGAAAATACCTTTAGATAAAGATAATAAACAAATGGCTATAGATTATCCTTTAGCTGAACAGATTACGCAAGTTATTCAATCATTATTGCCAGATAACATTAAAGCATATAGTTCACCTTTTGAAAGTGAGAGTATTACAACAGATCAATCTGGTAGATTTGATCAAATTGTTGATATTAGTAATAATACTTATTACGCAAGTGCTGGTATGTCATCAGGATTGTTTGGAAACAGTGAAACTAAACAAGGGACTGCACTACAGCTATCTGCTAATATTGATTTTAATTTTGCTTCTGCAAATATGTATCCACAGTATTCAAATTTTATAAATTTTTTATTAGCTCAAAAAACAAAAAAATATAGATTTCAAACTAGATTTTTTGGGAATAGATTAAATGAACAAAAAGAAATTGAAATGTATGCATCTCTAGTGACAACAACAAATAGTCATTTATTAGAATTTTTTGCATCTACAGGAAGAGAACCATTTCAAGTTAAAAGTACTTTGCTTTTAGAAGATAAATTAGGGCTTCGAGATCTTATGAAACCCATCGTAAGTGCTTTTAATAGTAAATCAACTAATGCTAATGGTAGACCTAAAAAAAATGATAGTGATTTATCTGATGGTGGTGAAATAACAAGAGATCAAAGTTCTAATGAGCAAAGATTTTCGTTGCGTAATTGCTTAAATTGTGATAAAGAATTAGTAAATAATAATTCTACGGAAGGTGCTTTTTGTAGTGAGTCTTGCAAAGAAGAGTACTGCGAAAACGCTATTAGTAAGTAAGTTACAAAATATTGAAGACGAAGAGGTGGTAATTTTGTTAATTTCTCCAAGAACCAATGAGCAGTTAAATTTAATTATACAACAGATGTTTATTTTAAATAGAATACTAGATAGAGCTGTGAGCATAATGTCTGTTAAATTTTGTTGTGTAGAATCATCCGAAGTGATTCATAAAAAGTTCGCTCATAAATTTCCATTACTTGCTGATCAGATTTCTGAAATACAAGATGCATTTAATGTGTTGACGGATTATTTAGAGACTCCTACTGATGTTAGTGACTATAATTCACTATCGGAGATGTTTGAAAGGGTTTTAGAAAATGTTATAAGTGCTAATGATCTTATAACAGGTGCTATAGAGATAGCTAATGAAGAAAGTGATATAAATGTTAAAGCCTCATTACAAAGCTTCTTAGCTACAGATTTTATTAAATATATTAAACAGTCTATAATTTTACGTGATAAAGCAATACTATATGGAGATAATATATTGCAGTTTGATAGAGATATAAATACATTTTTTAAATTAGAATAGGGGGCGTGTAGCATGTTTATAAGAAACATTGAAGAAATTTCACCTCCTATAAAAACATACAAGTGTTTCTCTCCTAATTTAGCTATTTTCTTAACAAATAATAATATACTTCCAGTTTATAAATATGTCTATAATAATAGTAGTATAAAAAAATATGTTTGGGTATATATTATGTGTGATGATTTATCTAAAATCTTAAAACAATGGACTGATAATAAACCACAGCCAAAAAATGTGGAAGGTGGTGAAGACAATGGATGAACAGGAATTAAAAATCAATATAGATATAGATTATATGAAATTGCTTTATGAAGACAATGATATAAGTATTGTTGAGTGTTTGGTTTTACATGAGGGTGTTAATAGAAAAAAATGCAATATACCACATCAAACAGTCTTAGATGCACTTCCTTCATTGGCAAACAAACCAATATGGGGGATTCCTAATAGTAAATTCTTTAGAGATTCAAGTACAGATTTTGTAGAACATGCACGTTCTGAAGAAGAGAATAAAGAAGTAATGATATTCGGTACGTTCCCTGAGAGTGCTGTAAAAAATGCTGAGTTTATTGAGTTTAATAATAAAATATACTTAAAAGTTCAAGCTATTTTATGGAAAAGATATGCACCAATAGCAATGCGAATTTTTAATAGCAGAAATGGGAATACAAAAATTAGTGTAGAAATTAATGCTAAGGGAAAACAAGATATTTATGGTATTTTTAATATTGAACGTATGGTGTTTTTATCAGCAGTATGTTTAGGTCTTAAAATACCTGAAGGTATTAAGGATTCTCAATTAAATATAACTAAATTTACTTTAGATGAAACTATTGAAAATTTTAATCAGCAATACATATCAAGTTTCTCCAATGAAGATAAGTTTACAATACCTGAAAGTATTAAAAATAATGCAAAAGAAGCATTGGCACTTAGAAAAAAACATGGTAGGGGTGGAACTAGCGTACAATTAACTACTGCAAAGTATTTAGCAAATAATGAATATATATCATATGAAAATATACAGAAATTCTCTAAGTATTTTTCACGCAATAAAAATAAATTAAATAATCTTGAAATAAGTGATATTTCGAGTAATACATTCATAGAACTATTATTAAATGGTGGAGAAGAGTGCCGGAAATGGTTTGAAGAAATTATTGATACAAAACTATTGAAAAATACAAATACAACAGAGTTTTTTGTAAAAAAAGAAGCAGTTGGAACAAAAACTGACATTAAGATAAATAAAAATAAAGACAGTATAAGTAATTCTTCTTGGGGAGATGAAGATAAATCATCTTTAAAAAAAGATTGTCTTATGGCTTCGAATTATAAAACACTATGTAAAGCTGTTTTTTTAAAGTGTGAAAAAGAATTTGAAGAAGGGCTAGAAGGGGCATTGGGATATCCAGTTATGGAGAAAATTAGTGATGAGGTTGTTTATAATCGTAATGGTTTAGCTTCCGCAAAAGCCTATGCCACAAAAAACAATGAAACTGAAATATTGTCAAAATTAAAATTAATATATAATCATTTAAGTTTGCCTTGGGATGAAGATGAGAAAAAAAACAAAGAGGAGGATAAAAATATGTCTGAAGAAATTGTAAAAAACGCAGAAGATGTAGTTGAAGTTATCAAATCTACAACAGAAGAGGAAATAAAGAACGCTGAAAATACAAATAATGCAAAACCTGCAGATAAAATTGTTGAAGAAATAAAAAATACGGAAGTAGAATCCGACTTCTGTAAAAATTGCAACTCTCTTACTGAGGAATTAAAAATGGCTAACAACGAGTTAATAAAATACAAAAAAGCTGAAGAAGAACAGAAAATGTATAGTCTTTTAGAAACATTTTCACATTGTTATTCAGCTGAAGAAAAAGAAGTTCTTAAAAATGAAGTATCAAAATTTTCTTTTGGTGAATTTGAGAAAAAAGTTGATACTAAAATAAAGGAATTTGCATTGAGAGTAAGAGAAGAAAAAACAGCTAATAAAGAAGATGCTAAAGGCGATGAATCAACAGAAAATAATATTACATTTTCTGTATCACCATTTGGGGTAAGTGAAACATATGATTTTTCTAAAAAATCAGGTGAGAAAAATCTAGATTCTATAATTAAAGATTGCAATATAAAAATTAAGTAAATCTAAGGAGGGAACGAAAATGGCGAACAATTTATGCAGACCTGTAACAGAAGTACCAGATTATTTAGTTGGAGTTGGTATTGTGCCAACTGGAGTAACTCTTTATCCCGGTGATATAATTTTAGCTAATACATTAACTGGTGATATAAGTGGGAATATTAGTGTTTTTGCAGCAACAAAAATCTTGACTGCTACACTAGGTGAACAAATGGCTATTATAATAAATGGTGGTTTTGAGCAATTATCAGATGGAAGGAGACCAGCTGGACAGCCTGATTATACACAGTATTCATTTCCAGCAGGAGAAACTTTTACTATGATATTCCTCGCACCTCAATTAAGATTTGAAATATCTTATGATGCTATCATAGGCACTCCCGCAGTTGGCAATTCATTGTATCCAACTAATGATTCTTATGATTTAACAAAAGGTGCAGTTACGCCTTCAGGAACTTTTAGCTCCCTAAAAGTACTTGCTTTGAAATATTTCCGTGTCGGTGGACAATTTGGTGGACAGGCTATTAATACCGTAATAGCAATAGTAAAAAATCCAACTGCTTAATAAATTAAAAAGGAGATGAAAAAAATGAACGAATCTAATTTAAGATGTTTTTCTTTATTTGAATGCAAAGATGCGTCTACAATCATAGATGAAAGTGTTAACTTAGTCATGTCGGCTATGGATAGAGATTATAGCTATACAGGTATGGTTAATAAGTTTTCTATGAATGGATCGGACTATAATGAAAAAAATGGGAAAGTTAAAACAGCTTTACTATCCTATGCTTGTGCTAAAGCTGGAATTAAACAAATTGATTCAACTACAGGTCTGGCTAGTGCATTTATGAATCCTGTGTTTGTTTCTATTTATAATTCAATCGTGGCTGAAACATTGCTTGGAGTTATTTTAAAAACTACGCCAAGTCAAATTATGGGATTAGCTAATATTGATGAAGTTAATGTTGGTGATAGTAAAACATATGAAATTGACACTAAGGGATTGCCCGTGGCACAAAGAGGTTCATACAATTCTAATGTTAGTATTTTAGATGGATATGCAACAAGCCCCATTACCGTTACTCCAAAAATATATACTACTGGTTCTTCTATGGATTACACTAGAATTCTAGCTAATAACTATGATTTCGGTAAAGAAATGGCAAGAGTTGCTATGTCTTTAATATATGCACAATTTAAATTGGTTGTAAGTATATTATTTGATAGTACGAATCTAACAGGAACACCACTATACCAAGCTTCATTTGTAGCAGCTACTTATGTATTATTAATTTCATATTTGCAGATGTTAAATAACACGAACTGCAGTGCATTTGGAACTATCCCCGCATTTAATGCAATGGGCGTAGTTGCAACTACTAATTATGGCTTCCAGTCTCAGGATGAAATGATTAATAAAGGATTTTTAGGACAAGCATATGGCATTAATAATATAACTATAGATCAAGCTACTGATTTATCTGCACCTTTCCTCACAGGTACTGCATCAGATTTGACGCTAGTTCCTAATAATAAAGTTTTATTAATATCTAATACTGGTGACAAACCAGTTAAATTAGTTAGAGAAAACTTTATTAGAGTTTATTCTAAAGAACCAAAACAAGGATCTTTGTATACTCAAACCTATACATATAGCATGTCATTTGACGCTGGTTTAGCTACTCAAGCTCACTATGCTATTCAGGGTGTATAATAATTTATAAAGTATTTATAATTAAGTCACAAGTATGATGAGGAGGATGTGTCGTAAGCATCCTCAAAAAAATTATTGAAAAAGGAGATTATAGAATATGAGTAGACCAAAAAAAATAGAAAAAATAGAGGTAAATACTGAAATAAAAAACAAATCAGATAATCTTGCCGTAGAAAATAAAGAACAGAAAATAATTATAAAAAACTTAGAAGAACAGAATAAAGAATCATTATCTGCATTAGAAATTTTACAAAAACAAATGCAAGAAATGCAATCAGCTTTTGTAAAAATGCAATCAAATACAGTTTCGACACATCCAGAAAGCAAGCATGTGTTTGAATTAAAATGTAGGCTAATAAGTGGAGTATCAGTTTACTCACCAAAAAGAGAAGTGGAAAGACATATTGAATACGGTAAAGTTTTAAAATTAGATGAACACGAAATGGAAATGGTATTGAAATCAAATTTTGTATTAGGTTTTTTAAAAAATGATGTAATATATTTTGTGGATGAAAAAGATTATGAAAAATGTAAGATATATAAAGGCGAAAGAAGCGACTTGAGTGATAATAAGATTATCAATATGACCACAAAATTAGACTCTAGTATGCTTGTAATTGAATTAAACAAACTAACAAGAGAAAAAAAGGAAGATGCTGTGACACATAGTCTTTTTTATAAAATAGTAGAATTAGAAAATAGTGGTGTTCTTCATGGGATGCCTCATGCAAATAGAAAAACAATTGAATCTTATTTTAAATATAAAATAGATGATGCTAGAATGTTATTAGCTAATGTGGCTAAAATTAAATAAATAAAGGGAGGTAAATATTATGAGTACTCCATTTGAGGATATATACTGTTTGAATGAGGTAATTAAGAATGATAATAGGCTTGTAAATTTATCTCCCAATCAAGTTTATTCTCTATATTATCTATATCTTACATATGCTAGATCATATTTTCTATATAGTTGTTATAAAGATTTAGATGCAATTACACCCTTTTCACAGAAAGAATATTATTTTATATCTGATGGCATAGATAAAGACTATAATTTATCGCCAATACCATCTTTGGGATGTGAGTTTTATGTTGGGCATAAAGATCCAGATGATACATATTATACTCAAATATTTGACTATACGTATAGTTCTATAACTAACATATTAACAACTGCTGATACTATTCCAGTGGATAATGAAGTTTATATAAGTGGATATATTGTTGGTAGTTTTGGTGATGATTTGTCTATATTAGAAAAAACTATACTTAGTAATGGAATGTTAGTTCCTTGGTCTCAAGAAAAAGAGATGAAAAACTCATTATTATCTCAAATGATCTATGGAGGGACTCAAAGACTGTACAGTCAAGCAAATCATATTTCTCAAGTTAAAGGTATTGTTAATAATCAATATCTTGTAATTGTTAAAGGTATGATATCAGAATATTCATATAAAGCAAGCCCTAATAGTGTTAGAGGTTTGGGAGGAGGCTTAGTATGAGAGAACCACTTCCAATAAATTATACTTGTAACCAAAAAAGAAACCAGACATTAGGAGTGACCAATACTCTAAAATCTGAGGAAGATCAGTGGGTTGAAGCCATAAAGGAAAATTTTTTAACTGGTTTGGATTACACTAAAGTTTATAAAAACTTAGATATGACACAAACTTATGATACTTGGGTTTTTAATGGCAATAAAGATGAGAAGAATTTAGGAAGTTATAAAAAATTCCTCTCATATCCATATACTCAACTTCAATTTGATATAGGTGATTACGTGTCATTTACATATGGAGGCAGTATTCATAATTGGCTTATTACTTCCCTTGATAAAAAACTGTATTATGATATAGTAGGGAATATTGAACGTTGTAATATTAACTTAAAATGGGAAGATGATAATGGCATAATTTATAATTACCCAGCTGTAACAAAGGAAAATTGGAATTCAGACGATCCTCTTTTTAATTCTGATATCACAGTAAATAAAGGTAAAATATCTATTGTGATACAATATAATGAATTTACTAAATTCATAAAGATAAATAAAAGATTTTTAATTGGAGATCCCTATCAAGCAGTTAAAGTTGTTTCACTAGTAAACTATACTGATACAAATACGCTTACATTAAGTGTTATAGTTGATAATAAAGCATCTGATGATAATGAAACTATAGGTATAGCTAACTATAATAGTTTTTTATATACGGTTAATATATTAGAATCAGATTTTAGTCAGCAAATAGGATTTACAGCACAACTACACTCAGAAGTCAAATTAAATGATAATATAATAACTTCTACTGTATTATGGAGCTCTTCAAATGAAGCTATTGCTACAATTGATCAAAGTGGAAATATAGAACTTTTAAGTATTGGTAGTGTTGTTTTAAATTGTGAAATAGATGGGAACTCATTAATATATGATGCCATTACCGTAGATGTTATTGCAATACCTATTGTTGAAAAAGAAATAATTATATCACCCTTAGTGACCACACTATTACAAGAAAGAGAGCAAATATATGATGTTTATTTGTTTGAAAATGGAATTCAACAATTAGATACATTTACTTTTACTGATAGTGATGTTCCAAATATATATTATCAATTTGATATTATAGATGGAAATTCATTTAAAATAACTAATCTTCAAATGTATTTAAGTAATCCGCTAAGAATAAACTGTATTAGCGGTCTTGAAAACAAAGATTTTTATATTGATTTAAAGGGCTTATGGTGATAAATATGATAGGATTAGTTTATAATACTTTTGAAAAATTACCATTAATGCAATATAAGATTATTGAACAATTGATGTTGAATAATGAAGATTTATTTAAAATGCTGAAATATAATGAAAATAATTGTCTTGATAGACCAAACCTTACTTTAGAAGAAAAATCGGCATTAATTTATCCCGGAGATATTGATTCTAGTAATTATCGTATTTTTTTAGATTTTTTTACTGATGATTCGTTTACTGAACAATGTTCGTTACTGAGGATATATCCTTATTTTATAAGTCCTCCAAATAGAGTTATTTCTGATATAACTTTTTGTATTGAATTTTTAAGTCATAATAAAATAACACAATTAAATAATTACACCAATAGGAATGTTTATGCATTTCAACAAATTATAGAAACCATAAATGGTACTGATGTTTCAGGTGTAGGTTTGCTTAGTTTTGATAGAACAGGTAATCCTAGAGATAGTGCTGTGTTAAACCTAAATAGTAGAAACTACCAAGGCTATTCTATTTATATTTCAACACACACAAGTACAACCATAAGGAGTTGAGTCTTTATAGAAGATATTAAAAAAAAATATGAGTATTATTTTACATATGATAAGCCAATTCCATTTAAGAATTTATTAATATATCCTGTTTTGATGAGTGATTATTTTGAATTCTTTAATTATATTAATTGTCTAACTATAGAGAAAGATAAAATACCCGATGCTAAAATAATAAGTATGAGTTATTTGGAATTTCTATATAATATAAAGGATGATAAGAATGACTCAGATAGCATGACATGTGGAGATATGTTGTTTAATATAGTTAGGATTTGTTTTAATGTAGATCCAAATACCTTAGAGTATATTAATAGTAATGGAAAAATAACATTAAAAATAAATAATGAAGAAATCAATAAAAAGGAATTTGATACTCTTAGGAGAATAATATGCTATCAAAATTCACCAGATTATGATGACACGTATATTGATCCTACATTGAAACAAGCATTAGATGATGCTGATAAACTCAGAAGTAAGGATATATCTATGGGATCTACTTCATTAGAAAGACAAATCCTATGTGTTATATCAGGCACGCCATTTAAACTAGAAGATATTATAAATATGACAATTAGAAAGTTTTTACTTTTACTAGAAATTGTTAAAGAAAAGGTTGATTATTTAATACATAAATCAGGAGAGTGTTCTGGAAATGTAACATTTAAAAAACCTATAACACATTGGATGTATCATAAGAACAGTAAGTTTGATAGCTTAGTGAATTACGATTCATTTAAAGAAAAAATTAATAATGCAAAATAATAATTAGGAGGGATATCATGTCGAATTATTTTTTAGGTGGTGTAGCTACAGTTAAAATGTTTAGTGGCGATCAAATAATTGCTGATGCAAAAACCTTAATTGATGACACTATTACAATTGATGTAAGTGAGCAGGAAGTAAGAGGCGGTGCTGGTAATAAGCTTTTTGGAAAATATTTTCATACGTCTAAATTTGACGTAAAACTAACTGACTCTATGTTTAGGCTTGAGTTTTTGGCTATAAATGTTGGTTCTTCAATTACTGTAGGATCAAATATTTTTGAAGAAGAATCTGTAACACTTAGTGGTGGAGGTGCTGGGACTGTAGTTGGAACTCCAGTTGATTTTGCTACTTATGGAACAGTAGGTTGGGCTAATCTAGTAGGAACTTCAGTTTATCAAACAGTTACGTTTACAGGACAAGCTT